>Ga0209096_1000417_pt1 | contig 59093 bp, 58 predicted proteins | sample AD_UKC034_MetaG_FD_184407 | JGI IMG/M metagenome (GOLD analysis project Ga0209096, IMG submission 184407) | Active sludge microbial communities of municipal wastewater-treating anaerobic digesters from USA - AD_UKC034_MetaG (SPAdes) (version 2) | ecosystem: Engineered > Bioreactor > Anaerobic >...
CCCTACGTCCCAGATTATCTTGTCAGAAGGCGAGTCATAGACAGTGTGGAGAGCTAAAGACAGTTCCACGGAACCAAGATTGGAGGACAGATGCCCTCCGTTCTCGGAAACGACCTTGATTATCCTCTCCCTTATCTCGCCGGCCAGCTGCTCCAGTTCTTCACAGGACAGCTTTTTCAGCGAGCAAGGAAGATCGAGTTTTTCAAGCAACAAAGACGTACACCCCGAAATATAAAGTCAGAGCTATCGCGACCCCGAGGGCAAGGCCTACCGCGACTTCCAGCGGCGTATGCCCCATGAACTCGTGGAGCTTGTCAGCCGAGATCCTTCCGGACTTGTAAAGATCGTCTACGATCCTGTTGAGTATCGCCGACTGGTAACCCGTGGCCCTCCTGACGCCCACGGCATCATATACGACGATGCAAGCGAACGCAAAAGAAATTGCCAGATGCGCCGATCCCCATCCGTATGAGATCCCGATGGCAACAACGAGCGCGGACACCATCGCTGAATGGGCGGAAGGCATGCCTCCGGACTCAAAAAAATGCATGAAGTCGATCTTTTTGTCTACCACGTAGTAATAGATTATTTTCGAAGCCTGGCCAATGAGCATGGCGATCAGAGCGGCTATAAGGGGGAAGTTCCTGAGAAGCTCAAATATTATCTTCATCGTCCGCCTTTCATCAGCGCTTTCTCTGCGCTATATAATCCGCCAGGGCCTTAAGCACCCCGGCCCTGTCCCCGAACTGCTCAAGCGCCGAAACAGCGGAAGCCCTCTCCGCCTCAAGCATGGCTTCGGCCTTTTCCATCCCTACCAGGGCGGGAAAAGTGGCTTTGCCTTTTTTTTCGTCGGAACCAGGCGTTTTGCCGAGCTCCTGGCTAGTCCCGCTCAAGTCAAGTATATCATCTTTTATTTGGAAGGCTAAACCTATGTGAGAAGCGTATTTTTCAAGATTTTCTATCTGTTTCATGCCGGCTCCGGAAAGCCGGGCGCCCGCAAAAACGCAGGAGGATATCAGGGCTCCGGTCTTTTTGGCGTGGATGCTTCTCAGGTCGTCAAGAGTAACGGTTTTGCCCTCGCTGAGCATGTCGAGAGACTGCCCCAGGCACATCCCCGAAGGACCAATAGCCAGGCTTATCCTTTCGATAGCGTCCAGAACGGCTCCGTTATTGGCTATTTTTTCCCTGGTGCTTTTGTCCGACATGATCTGATACGACAGCGCAAAAAGGCCGTCGGCCGCGAGTATGGCGATAGCTTCTCCGAACTTTTTGTGGGAGGTCGGAAGCCCGCGACGCAGATCATCGTTGTCCATGGAAGGCAGGTCGTCATGTATGAGAGAAAAAGTATGGAGCAGCTCTACCGCGCAGGAAAATGGCATGACCGCCGAAGGGTCCCCGCTGCAGACCCGTGCAGCTTCCATGACAAGCATCGCCCTGATCCGCTTGCCCGGGGCAAGAGCGCTGTACCTCATCGCTTCGGACAACACGCTCCCGTCGGAAGGAAGCGCTCTGTCGATAGCCGCATCGACCAGTTCTTTTGTCTGTGCAATATACGCTGACAGGTCCATATTCTTATATACCCTTTCTGATCGCGATCCCCCGGTCCGAAAGATAATCCTTGATCTGGACTATCCTCAATTCCCCGAAATGCACAAGCGAAGCAAGAAGTGCCGCGTCCGCCGAAGCATCGGACAGGGCATCATAGATATGCTCAAGCGTCCCTGCCCCGCCGGAAGCAATGACGGGAATGCTTACTGCACGAGAAACAGCTTTTGTAAGGCCGATATCATATCCTATCTTGGTACCGTCCCTGTCCATGCTTGTCAAAAGTATCTCGCCGGCCCCGAGAGCTTCTGCCTTTTTCGCCCATTCAACCGCATCCATTCCCGTCGGCGTGCGCCCCCCGTGCGTATAAACTTCCCATTTTGGATTTAGAGATTGGAGATTAGGATTTGTTCTTTTTGCATCTATGGCCACGACGATGCACTGGCTCCCAAATTGTTCAGCGGCTTCCCTGATGAATTCGGGCCTGTTGACAGCCGCCGTATTCACAGAAACCTTGTCCGCTCCCGAAGAAAGTATCTGCCGGACGGCATCTACGTCATAAATCCCCCCGCCGACAGTAAAAGGAATAAAGACCTCCTCAGCGACCCTTTTGACCACGTCAAGCATTATGTCCCGTTTTTCGTGCGAGGCAGTGATGTCCAAAAACACAAGCTCATCCGCCCCTTCCCTGTCATAGACCTTGGCCAGCTCGACAGGATCTCCGGCGTCCGACAGATTGACAAAGTTGACACCTTTGACGACGCGTCCGCCCATAACATCGAGGCAGGGAATTATCCTTTTTGAAAGCATATTAATTACATCTCCAATTCTATCACGGGCCCGGCCTGAGCCTCCTGAGAGGCAGGCGCCGGAGCGACCCTGTTCTTATGATACCAGTCGAGCACCTTATGGGCTATCTGCGCGGTCACGCGGTTGCCGTGCTGGCCGTGCTCCACAAAAGCGCCCACGGCTATCTTGGGATCATCAAAAGGAGCGTAGCACATGAACCACGCGTGGGCCGGCTTTCTGGGATTTTCCGCGGTACCTGTCTTGCCGGCGGCTTCAAAAGAAGGGACTTTTGCGGCTATCCCTGTCCCGCGCGAGACGACATCATGCAGCGCGGACCTTATCACTTTGAGGTTATCCTTGGACCCCGGGACCGACCCGATGACTTTGGGCTTGTAAGTGAACAGATCTGCCCCGTCCCTGTCGCTTATGTCAAGGATAAGATGAGGCTCAAACCTTTCGCTGCCGTTGCCGATCGAGGCATATAAATTCGTCATTTGAAGCGGCGTAACCCAAAGGAAGCCCTGCCCTATGGCGTAATTGAGGGAATCCCCGGGATACCAGTTCTCTTTGAAAACTTTTTTCTTCCAGGAACTTGAAGGGACGAGCCCTGCCGACTCGGACGGAAGGTCCACTCCAGTTATCTGGCCCAGCCCGAATTTTGCAGCAAACTCCGCCAGGATATCCGGACCCGCCTTGAGGCCCACCTGATAGAAAACGACGTTGCACGACTGCACAAGCCCCTCGTACAGGTCCAAGCGCCCGTGGCCTTCTGTCTTCCAGCATTTGGCAATTCTGGCCCCTTGTTTAAAATAACCCGGGCAAAAGAACTTGTCAGAGGACTTGAAAAGCCGCTTGTCCAAAGCCGCGGAGATGGAAACCGTCTTAAAAATGGAGCCGGGAGGATATGAATTGATAGCCCGGTTCATGAAAGGGTTGCTCCCCGAGTACATCTTTTTCCACTGCTGGGCGGATATCGGGGAGGAGAACATATTCGGATCATAACCGGGATGGGAAGCCATCGCAAGGATATCTCCGTTTGTCACATCAAGAACCACCACAGCGCCGTTATTTCCTTTGAGAGCCTCTTCCACCTCGGTCTGGAGCTCCAGGTCAAGAGAAAGACGGATGTTCTTTCCGGGAACGGGGTCCTGCACGCCTTTTTCGCTCGAAGCACGCCCGTAAGAGGATATAGAGAGCCTTTCGCCTCCGTTTATTCCTCTGAGATACGCATCGTAGACCCTTTCTATGCCGGTCTTTCCGATAAGGTCTCCGCGCCGCAGATTAAGGGCCGGAAAGCGCTCGATATCGTCCGATGTGACCTCTCCGATATAGCCGAGCACGTGCGCGCCAAGCCGGCCGTTTGGATATATCCTGACCGGCCTGATGTTCACTACAACGCCGTCCAGAAGATGTTTTTTTTCTTCTATCCTTGAAACCACTTCCTTGGGCACATTGGACATTATCAATATGGGGTCGAACGGTCTGGCCCTTTTTTCGGAGAGCTTGGAATCTATCTCATCACGGGACACGGACAGGAGACCGGACAGCATATTAATGAGCTGCGCGCGGTCTTTTATGTGCGTCTGAAGAACATAGACGGAAAAGACCGCTTTGTTGGCCACAAGAACTTTGCCGTACCTGTCGTAGATGATGCCCCTGGGCGCGACCAGCGGCATGGACTGGGCTGCATTCAGGCTGGCAGCCCTCAGATACGCCCGGTTGTCCACCACCTGCACTGTCACAAGGCGCATAACAAGCACAGACAGCACAGCCGCCAGCACAGCCAAAATTATGAGCGCGTTCCTGTTATATTTTGAGCCGCCGTCCATTTTCCTCGCTCTCCGCCTTGTTAAGAAGCGCTTTCAGATAAGGGGTGAATAAAACATTGATGACCGACACCAGGAATATGACCTGCCATGCTCCCGACAGAGGCCTTCCTAATATCCCGGACAGCAGCCACGAAGTTGCCAAGTAAGTAAAGAACGTCCCGGCAAAGACAAATACGAACATCACGGGCTCTTCCTCGCTGAAGAACCTTTCTTTCAGCAGACCGAGGAGGAAACATGTCATGGATGCAGAAACTACGACCGTAAATACGGCAGGAGAAAGCGCGTCGGATAACATGCCGGCCAGTGCGCCAAACCAAAATCCTTCCCTGGGCCCTTTAAGAAAAGCCAAAAGCGCGGCCATGGCTATTGGCAGGTCCGCGGAAACGCCGAAGACTGTCACGCGCGAAAGCACCACCGACTGCAAAACGGCAAGAAAGAACATTAATAGGACCAGTTTTAGATCTCGCATATCACCTGACTATAAAGACCGACTGAAGGGATGAAAAATCCACCTCGGTCTTTATACTGATGTTGTGGAACAGATCAAAGTCTTTCTTTTCCGCTTCCTTGACGGTCCCCACGGGAATGCCTTTGGGAAAATAGTCCGAAATTCCAGATGTTACCGCGATGTCACCGTCGCGTATCTCGGAAGTGGAGCTGATGTACTTTAGCTGCGGAGCTCTCGCGCTCACCCCCGCTATAACTCCTATCTCTGAGATCCTGGGAAGGATTACTGACACGGAGCTGCTCTCGTCTATAATGAGCAGGACTTTGCTGGAGTGAGGATAGACTTCGGTCACGCGGCCCACAAGCCCGCGGACAGAAACAACGGCCTTTCCTTCCTTTACCCCGTCGGAGGACCCTTTGTCCACTATCAGGCTGTTGAACCACGACGAGGGGCTTCTGGCGATCACCTCTGCCGGGACCAGCTTGAATCCGTAAGGGTTGCTGTTCCTGAAACCGGCCAGAGTCCTTAACCTGCGGTTTTCCCCGGCAAGCTCCGTGAAGAGATTTGTGACGGCCGTCTGCGTTGCCAGCTCCCGCTTAAGCCTCTCGTTCTCTTTCTGCGCGTTCCTCAGAGAGATCAATGAAGATCCCGCGTATCTTACGGATGAAAACACCTTGAATGAAACGAATTGGACCGGATACACGATGCGGAAGACCAGCGCGCGCGCGGCAGATACCGGGGGCAGATCCCTTACGGGCGTGAACACGGACAAAGCGGCTACGGCCGCTATGACCAGTACGATCCGTATCAAAGGGCCGCTGCTGTTATCCCTCATTGCAGTGAGGATCTATTGCCAGGATTTTTTGTTGGTAATGAGCACTTTTTTGAGAGTGTCAATTTCTTCCAGTACTTTCCCCGTGCCGTATGCCACGCACGAAAGCGGATCGTCCACCACGTAAACGGACATCTCTGTCTCCTGGCTGATATGCTTGTCCAGGCCCCTTAAGAGAGAGCCTCCGCCGGCCATGACTATGCCTCGGTCCATGATGTCCGCCGCAAGCTCGGGCGGCGTCTTTTCCAGCGTCATCCTCACTCCGTCAACAACTATCGCGACCGGCTCGGCAAGAGCGTCCCGTATCTCCGCGGACGTCAAAGTGATAGTTTTGGGCAGTCCCGAGACCAGGTCACGGCCCCTTACTTCAACGGTCCTTTCTTCTCCCAGAGGATAGGCGGAGCCTATATCTATCTTGATCTGCTCCGCTGTGCGCTCTCCGATAAGAAGGTTATAATTCTTTCTGCAGTGGGACACGATAGCTTCGTCCATTTCGTCTCCGGCCACTCTTATGGACTTGGAAACAACGATGCCTCCCAGCGCCAGAACGGCAACTTCCGTAGTGCCTCCCCCGATGTCCACTATCATGCTGCCTATCGGCTCAGATACCGGAAGCGATGCCCCGATAGCCGCGGCCATCGGCTCTTCTATGAGATATGCCTCTCTTGCGCCCGCATGCATGGCAGCATCTATGACCGCCCGGCGCTCCACTCCCGTGATGCCGGAAGGGACTCCAACCACTATCCTGGGACGGACAAATGCCGACCTGTTGTGGCTTTTGGTTATAAAGTGCCTCATCATCATCTCGGTAACTTCGAAGTCCGCTATGACGCCGTCGCGCAGCGGCCTTACAGCTATTATGTTGGCGGGCGTGCGGCCAAGCATTCCTTTTGCTTCGTTGCCTATGGCAAGAACTTTGCCGGTGTCCTTATTGATGGCCACAACGGAAGGCTCGCACAGGATTATACCCTCGCCCTTTGCGAAGACCAGCGTCGTTGCAGTCCCGAGGTCTATGCCCAAGTCCCTGGAAAAGTGCCCGAATATGTAATCGTATACTCCCATCGTTCTCCCCCTTTTGTTACAGTAAGATCACTGTTCTATTATTTCGCCCTCAAACCCCTTGGCTTTCATATCCCGGATAAGCCTTTCGGCATTAGAGCGGCTCTTGAACACGCCTGCCTGCACGCTGAAGCTTCCAGCACTCTCTTGCTTCACAAAGCTCTCGATACCGGCGGAAGTAAGCTTTGCGGACAGAGCCGCGGCTTTTTCCCTGCTGTCAAATACCGAGCTGCGCACCCTGAAGATCGTTTTTGCGGCAGGAGCGCTTTTCTTGACTACAGGTGCTTTGGGCTCGGCTTTCTTCTCAGGCGTGAAAGGATCTTTCCTTGGCGCCTGCTTTTCGGCCGGTGCTGCAGACGGGACCTCATAGACAGCCGGACTTTCCTCGGTCACCGCCTGACCAGCCGATATCGGATCCAGAGGGATAGTCTCCTGCGCAAACCTCTCATCCAGCTTCTGGAAGTCTACATCCGGCAGCTTTTTTACAGGCGTCAGGAGCATCTTGCCGATAAAAAAACTGGCCCAAAAACTGGAAACTATGAGAATGACAATAAATACTGCAATGCCTAATGACTTAAAGTTAAAAGGCTTTTTCTTCTTAAGGTTCCTGACCACGCCGATCTCGTCATCAGGCATGTCCAATCCGGTCTGGCTGTTTAATTCCGCCATTTTTTGCTCATTTCTTGAACAGTCTATATTTTACACTATATTGCCAAAGTGCGTCAAATGCTTTCATGCTTCCCGAAGCACTTCAGCGCATGTATAAAGCGACCCGAACACGCAGATGCGGTCCCGGTCTCCGGCCATCTTAGTGGCCAGTCTTAATCCCTCCGCGGGCGAACCCGCTATTATAGAGCGGACTTTGCGCTTGAGGGCTAATGAAGCGATGATCCCGGCCGGGCATGAACGCGGGTTATCAGCCGAGACCGCGATAATAAGTTTGCAGTGCCTGCAGGCCTCTTTTATCATCGCAGGATAATCTTTGTCTTTCAGGATGCCGACGACCGCGATGATATCTTTTTTTGCGGAACCGGCAAGCGCTTTAAATAGCGCCCTGACACCGGACGGGTTGTGCGCGCCGTCTATAATAGTCAGAGGCCTGCGCCTGACGACCTGGGACCTGGCGGGCCATTTTGCGTAAGAAAATCCTCTGCGGAAAGCATTCCCGCTTATATGAAATTTTTTGCGCTGGAGCTCCGAAAGGACGCCGGCGGCGACAGCGGCATTTACAGCCTGATGAGCGCCAAGGAACGGGATGAATAGCCCACGAATATCTTTGCCTAAAGAAAACATGTTTACCATCTGGCCTTTTGCATTGCTTCCTAAGTGTTCGACAATTACATCCGCATCTTTACGGGCACAGGCCACCAGTTTTGCGCGTTGTTTCTTGCATCGCTCGCGAATAACTTTTAATGCCGCCGGCTTATCGCATGCGGTAATAACGGGAATTCCTCTTTTTATAATGCCGGCCTTTTCTTTTGCTATACTGCTCAAAGTTTTTCCCAAGATCGAGCAATGATCGAGGTCTATATTGGTGATCGCGCAAACGACCGGCATTAGCACGTTGGTAGAATCAAGCCTACCGCCAAGCCCTGTTTCTATCACGGCAATATCTGCTTTCTCCTCGGCAAAAAAAAGGAAAGCGGCTGCCGTAAGAAGCTCAAATTCTGTAGGAAGCTCCTTGAGTGAATACTTCTCATCTATGATCTTTTTGATTTTTGCAATAAGCCGGCTGAATTTGGCATGTGAAATGTCCCTGCCATTAACTTTGATACGCTCCGTATATTCCAGCAAATGGGGAGAAGTATAAAGCCCTGTTTTATACCCTGCTTCTTCGAGAACGGAAGCTGTCATGACACAGACAGATCCCTTGCCGTTCGTACCGGCAACATGAATGCTCTTGAACCTTTTTTGCGGATTGCCAAGCAGGTGCAGAAGATGCGTTATTCTTGACAATCCGAGCTTTATGCCGAATTTCCAGAAAGACTCAAGATATCGCACAGACTCTTTGTAGTTCATCTTCTTGCGGTTATCAGATGAGTATGTTCGCAAAGTAACTGATGAGAAATATCAGCGTTGAAGAAAAACCGGGGAACAGGATCAGGAATATAAGGACAAAAAATCCGTAGGGTTCGAGCCTGTCCATGAAGACCTGCCCCTCATAAGGGACTATCGCGCGCAAAAGGCGGGATCCGTCCAGCGGCGGTATCGGCAACAGATTAAAAATGCCCAGGGCGATGTTTATCCAGACCGCGTATTGAAATACGTTCAAAATAAAATATCCCAGCTCCGAGCTGGGCACGGGGATGACGCGGAAGACCAAAGCGATAAGCACGGCAAGAGTGAAATTGGCGAAAGGACCGGCCAACGCCACAAAAGCCATATCCTTTTCAGGGTCCCTGAAATACCTCGTGTTGATCGGGACGGGTTTGGCCCAGCCAAACCTTACAATGATCAGCATCAGGAAACCAATCGGGTCTATATGCGCCAGGGGGTTCAGGGTAAGTCGCCCGGACATCCTAGGCGTGGGGTCTCCAAAGACCTCCGCGGCTTTACCGTGCGCGTATTCGTGCACCGTTATTGCAAACAATATCACGGCTATCATCACAACAAAAAACAGCATATTAAACATTGTACTATCTATTCTATGATATTTGTACTGGTTCCGTAAGGGTCAATTCATGAATTGACCCTACAAATATATTTCATGCCCTGGGGTGCGATTCTTTATATACCTTTTTCAAACGTTCCCTGCTGACGTTGGTGTATATCTGTGTTGTGGCAATATTTGAGTGGCCCAGCATCTCCTGCACCGAGCGCAGGTCCGCGCCTTTTTCCAGAAGATGCGTCGCAAAACTGTGCCTGAAGGTATGCGGAGAAGATGAACCTTTGACCCCTGAAATTTTCACGTACTTCTTTATGATGAACCACAAACCCTGCCGGGTCAGCGCGGAGCCTTTCCTGTCAAGAAAAAGCGCCTGCGACGTCTTTTTTTTCAACAGCCTCTTGCGGCTGAGATTAAGGTATAACCTGACCGCATCCAGCGCCGGCTTGCCGGCGGGCACTATCCTTTCCTTGGAGCCTTTGCCCATGCACCGTATGAATCCCGCTTCCATATTTATGTCGTCAATTTTCAGGCCGATCAGTTCGCTGGCCCTGATGCCGGTGCCGTAGAGCACCTCCATTATCGCCCTGTCCCTGAGGGAGTACTTGTCCCTTTTGACCGGGGCTTCCACAAGTATCTGCGTGTCAGACGGAGACAGAGCTTTGGGGAGTTTTTTTGAGGCCTTTGGAAAAGACACTTCTCCCGACGGATCACTGTCTATAACGCCTTCGACCGCCAGAAAGTGGCAGAACGACTTGATGCTGGCAAGATGCCTGGAAACGGTGGACGAAGCCATCCCCATCCTGTTCAGATGCCTGATGAATGACGCGATGTCTTCAGGAGTGAGGTCGTATTCGGCAAATTTTTCAAGATCGCGGCGGTATGCGGCAAGCGTGTTGGGCGAATAGGCTTTTTCCACCTTAAGCCAGGAAATGAAATCATCGATATTCCGCTTATCCAATATATTTCTCCAAGCAATTAACAATTAAACAATTAACAACAGAGAATTCCTCGCTTCGCTCGGAATGGGATATTTAAACGTGCACTTGCGCACACCAAATTGTTAATTGGGCAATTGTTAATTGTTAATTTTCCCTTTATTCATCTCCCCTATCACCGCCAGTATGAGTTCCGTACCCTTGACCATGTCTTTTACGGCAACATATTCCCTGGACGTATGCACGCTGTGCCCGCCCACGCCGAGGATCAGGCAGGGTATGCCCATTTTATTGAATATGTTTGCATCGCTGCCGCCGCCGGTCTTCTTCAGCTCGGGCCTAAGCCCGATATTTTTTACGGAAGAAAGGGCGGCTTTTACAAGGGCGGAGCTTTCCCTGACACGGAAAGATTCATAAACCGGCACTACCTTCAGCCGCAGAGACGCCCTGTTCCTGCCGCAGGCTTTTGCCAGGCACCTGGTCATGGAATTGATCTGTTTTTTCAGCTTGCGCCTGCTGTGGCTGCGCGCCTCGCCTTTTAAGGTCACTTCTTCAGGTACTATATTGGTAGCCGTGCCCCCGCTTATCAAGCCTATGTTGGCAGTTGTTTCTTTATCTATCCGGCCTATCTTCATCTTTGCGATCGCTTCCGAGGCTACTTTGATCGCGTTGATGCCGTTTTCGGGACGCACGCCGGCGTGGGCCGCCTTGCCGGTGATCCGGGCCTCCAGAGAAAGCTGGGAAGGCGCCCTGTTGATCACCTGCTCCACGGAACCTCCGTCTATGACCAGGCCGTAATCGGCTTTGATATGCTTTTGTACGGCTTCTTTTGCGCCTTCCAGGCCTATCTCCTCGGCTACGGTAAAACAGAGCTTGATCCCGCCGTGGGGGATATTCTTTTCTTTTATCACTTTTACAGCTTCCAAAATGGCGGCTACTCCGGCCTTGCAGTCGGCACCCAGGATCGTTGTGCCGTCGCTGTATATCACCCCATTCCTTACGACCGGGCGGATACTGCCTTTGTGTTCAACGGTATCGATATGCGCGTTCAAAAAAACCGATGGAAGTTTTTTGTCGGTAGGATTGACCGACGCATAGAGATTGCCGCAGTCGCCGCCGATCGCGCGCCCGGCGTTATCATAAAAAGACCTGAGTCCCATTTTGGACAGCATACGCCTTAAAAGGTCACCCGCGGCAAGCTCGCGCTTCGGGATGCTTTTTACCTTCACAAGTGACATAAAAGTCGAGACAAGCCGTTTTTGGTTAACCATCACAAGTGTTCAAATCCTTTTGTGTCTATATTTATGCCTTTTGAGCGCGGAGTGATCTTGCCGATGATCGAAACACGCGTCCCTGTGGCAGAGCGCACCTTTTCTGCAATTATATCAGCAAACTCCGCGGGACATGTAAATACAAGTTCAAAATCCTCGCCTGCGTACAAAGCGTCATCCAGCGAGGCTCCCTTTGCCCTTGGTACAAGAGACCTGATCACCTCGGCGCCTGTCCTGCTCTGCCGGCAGATCTCGCCAATTGTGAACGCGAGACCGTCGCTTGAGTCCATCATCGCGGAGGCTTTGCCCCACGAAGAGATGATGAGGGCTTCAGTAATGCGGGGGGAAACCCTCACCCTTCCCTCTCCCTTGACAGGGAGAGGGTTTACAGAACCACCGAATTGTCCGGTCACCATTATCAGGTTCCCGACTTTTGCTCCGCTTCTGTAGAGGACTTTTTTCTTATCCGCCTCTCCCAATATCGAGACCGTGACCGACAGTTTTTCAGGAGAGCGTACGATATCGCCGCCGACGATATCGACGGAATACTTTTTGGCCAGTTGTTTCATGCCTTTATAAATAGATAAAACATCCCGGGGCTTTGTTTTTATTGTCAGCCCCAAAGAGACAAGAGCGTATTTGGGCACTCCTCCCATAGCCGCGATATCCGAAAGGTTGACCGCAAGAGCTTTCCATCCAACGTCAAAAAATGAATAATCCCCGAGGTCAAAGTGAACGGACTCAACTATGGTATCGGTCGCGGCAAGAAGGTATCTTTTTGCGCCGGTATCTATCACCGCACAATCATCACCTATGCCTTTTACAACGCTTTTGGAGTTTTTGCCGATGAGTTTTGATATATCGTTAATAAGCTCGAATTCGCCGGAGGATGAACGTTTCATGAAGAGTACACCTCCAATGTTTTGCGGGCGGATATTTCCCAGGTGAACTCTTTTGCGCGCTCGATGCCTTTTTGAGATAGGACTGCCTTGTATTGCTTATCAGACAGCACTTTTGAGATGGCATCTGCTATCGCGCAGCTGTCCATCGGATCCACAAGAACGGCGGCATCCCCCGCGACCTCAGGCAATGATGAAACATTGGATGTTATCACCGCAGTACCGCAAGCCATTGCCTCCAGCACGGGCAGGCCAAACCCTTCGTATACGGAGGGGTAAACGAACAGGTCGGCAAGATTGTATATTAGAGGGAGCTCTTCCTGCCGCGCATCGAATACGAACTTGATCCTGTCCTGCATTCCAGCGCCTCGGACTTTTTTAAAGACTCCCTCATACAGCCAGCCCTTGCGACCGACCACTACAAGATTATGGGATACGCCTTGCTCGCGGACGGCTATGATATACGCATCGATGAGGCCTTCAATATTCTTTCTTTTTTCAAGCGTGCCTACGAACAATATGAACGGCCGGTCAAGCGCGCGCTGATCTTTCAGCTGCTTGAGTGCCGCGGTATCATCGATCTTTTTGAACTCTTCCCCCACCCCGATATGGACAACGCTTATTTTGTCCTCAGGCACGCCAAAGATATCGATGATGTCTTTTTTTGTGGAGGCGGAATCGGCTATTACCGCGTCCGCGCGGCGCAGGGAGCCCGGAGTGATCAGTTTTTTGTAAGTCCTCTTCATCCAGGGGAACGTTTCCGGATGCTTATAAAAACTCAGGTCGTGGACGGTGACGATCTTTTTTGCCCTGAGCGGGAGTACTGGGAGCGCGTGGTCCGGGCTGTGAAAGACATCGCAGCGCCCATAGTTTATCAGAAAAGGCATAACAAGCTGCTCCCACGAAATGCGGATCGAAGGATGAGAAAAGTGTTTTGATCCTTTGAAGATCGTATAAGCATTCTGAGTGTCGATCAACGGCAGATGCTTTATTAAATTGGATATATAGGTCCTGATGCCGAAATTTGGGGCGGACAGGAGCGTAGCATTTATGGCGATTTTCATAGCAGTATTCTATCACTTCCGGTCGACTTTCCGCTTTGTACTACTCTCTCTCTTTCTCTCTGCACCTTTTCTTATTCGTGGCAATTCTGCTGCCGCCCTGTTGTTCTTACTATTGAATTTGCTGATCTGTCCACTTTTCTTTTGCGGAAAAGAAAAGTGGACGGAAAAGAAAGCCGCTTAGGGGCAAGCCCCTAAGAACCCCGCCGCGCGTAACTCCTCGCAATCCGCCTTCGCTTTGCTTGGCGTCTGCTCGTCAAACAAGACGCGCGGATGAGGAGCTATCATCTTATTTAGCATTAAGCGTACTATTTCGTTTTTTGGCGCAAGCAATGGCTGTATTAATCAGTTTATGCGGCGGCGGGTGAAGGCGATCTCGACGCACTTGAGAAGTATCTTGATGTCTAGAAGGAGTGACCAGTTCTCCATATAATACAGGTCGTACTTTAGCTTTTCCTCGGCGGGCATGTCGTAGCCCCCTTCCTGCATCTGAGCCCAGCCGCCCAGCCCCACATTTATGTTGTGGCGGTCCATGTACTTAGGGATATTTATCTTGAAGCGGTTTACAAACATCGGCCGCTCCGGCCTGGGGCCCACAAAGCTCATGTCGCCTTTTAGAATATTGAATAGCTGCGGAAGCTCGTCGAGATTGGTGGAGCGCAATATCCTGCCGAACAGGGTCTTGCGGGGATCATCCGCCGTTGCCAGGACAGCACCCATGCCTTTTTCGGCTTTGTGCACCATTGTCCTGAATTTGTACAGCCTGAAAAATTTGCCGCCCTTGCCCACCCTGCGCTGAACGTAGACGACAGGTCCGGGTGATGTGATCTTGATAAGCAGAGCTATGACCGCCATGGGCACCGAAAAAACCATTATCCCGAACAGCGCCAGAAAAATATCAAATGTCCTTTTAAGGAACCTGTTAAAAGGCGTAAGCTGGATCTTTTTAAGATGGACAACGGGAACACCCTCGATATCTTCGACCGTGGGCGAGGTGGTAAGTATCTGGAAGACATCCGGCATGGTGCCGAGCGCCACACCCTTTTCATCACAGGTGTCGGCCAGCATGGCAAGGTCATCGCGGGTCAGATCGGGATCCGCAACATAAACAACATTAATGCCGTGGCGGTCAATTATCCCTTCGAGCCCGTCGATCTCTCCTAGGTTCTCGGAACCAGAGGCACCCACAAAACCCGAAAAAAATACCCCGTAGGACGGGTGGGACTTGATCTTTTCGGCGACGGACTCGGCGTATTTGCCAGAACCGATTATAACCGCCTTTTTCCCCGAGTAACCTTTTGCCCTGGCATACAGCTCGAGCCTGAGAACAGCCTGGCGCATAAATGCCATCATTACGGCCGAAACCGGAAGGCTCAAGATTATGACGACCCTGGAATACATGTACTCGCCTTTGACAAAGGTAAGCACAATAAGTATGCCCCAGGCAACAAGGACCCCGAACAAGTCTCCGAGGAATTCGTCGATCTCTATGAGTATGCCTTTTCGCTCTTTATAAAGTCCTGCAAAGTGAAAGCAGGCAAGATACAGAAGCATTATCCAAAAAACATACTTGCCGTAGACTTCCCAGGGAAAATGCAGAAAGTCGTGTATACCGCTGTGAAACTTTATGCCGTAAGCGGCCATATACGAAAAGACCACTACAGAGGCGTCAGATATAAGCTTTAAAGCTATGAACATGATTATAGATTATAGTTTAACAGTAGCGGTGTTGCAAGGGAATATGCCTGTTCTGCGGCTAACCACTGCAAACCCGATTTCTTTACACTCTTTGCAGCCAGTAATCGTAAGTATCCCGCAAAGTCCGGTCTATGCTTATATGCGGCTGCCAACCGCAAATTGTTTGTAGCTTGCTAAAATCGATGGCCGGGCTGTCGTGGTCTTTTTGCCTGACGCGCAGAGGGTCTTTTTTGACCTCGATCTTTTTGCCAGTGAAAGATACGATCGTGTCAACGATGCCGGATAGCGCCAACAACTTGCCTGAAGAGATATTATAGATCTCGCCTTTCCTGCCCTTTTCCAGAAGCATTATATAAGCTCTTGCGACATCCCTTACGTCAAGTATCTCCCGGCGGACGCCCAGATTACCCAGCTCCATCACCGGCTCCTTTTTACCGGCGGATATTCGGGCTGCCTGCCTGGCAACAGTAGAAACAAAAAATGAATCGCTCTGCCCCGGCCCTGTGTGGTTAGAGGGCCTGGCAATGACCGCATCAAGCCCTTCACTTTGCGCATGCCCGAGAACCAGCTTTTCGGCCTCGGCTTTGCTTTGGGCATATTCGTTCAAAGGCATGATAGGAGAATCTTCATTGACGGGTACTGAGATATCGACGGGTTGCCCGTAAACCCCTGATGAGCTCGCAAAGATAAAACGCGCCGAAGGAGATGCTGTATTCAAAGAAGAAAGCAGAACGGAAGTACCCCGGACATTGACCTTGCGCGTAAGGGCGGGGTCCAGGGACGCCTGTTTTACGTTGCTTAAGGCGGCGAGGTGGACGACGGCATCGGGTCCTGCCCTGGAAATACTCTCTTTAACTTTGTTTTCGTCGAGCAAATCGGCCTCAAAAAGGCTAAGGGAGTTCAATATGCCGCTTATATTATCAAGAGAAGTCCCCGGCTGGATTATGCCGGAAACACTATGTCCCGAGGATAAAAGAGCTTCGGCCAGATGGCTTCCGGCAAATCCGTTGATACCGGTTACTAAAACCTTCATTTTGAAGCTTTTTTGACTGCTGCAATATCAGCATCGACCATCATCTTAACCAGCTCCTCAAAACTGACCTTGGGCGACCAGCCGAGGACTTTTTTTGCCTTGGAGTGATCGGCAAGAAGACTGTCGACTTCGGCAGGCCTTACAAGGGCCGGATCTATTGCCACGTATTTGTCAGGATCAAGACCCGCATGCTTAAATGCAATATTTACGAAATCCCGGACGCTGTGATGGATCCCAGTGCCTATCACAAAGTCATCCGGCTTATCCTGCTGCAGCATCAGCCACATCGCCTCAACATAATCCCCGGCAAAGCCCCAGTCCCTTTTGGCATCCAGGTTGCCCAGATAAAGCTTATCCTGAAGCCCGGACTTTATCCTGGCAACGGCATGAGATATCTTGCGGGTAACGAACTCCTTACCCCTGCGCGGGCTTTCATGATTGAAAAGGATCCCAGAACAGGCAAAGATATTGTAAGATTCCCTATAGTTCACAGTAATAAAATGCCCATAAACCTTCGCGACCCCATACGGGCTCCGCGGATGGAATGGCGTATGCTCATTTTGCGGCACTTCCCTGACCTTGCCGAACATTTCACTCGATGAAGCCTGATAGAATTTGGCCTTCGGATCCACATGCCGAACGGCTTCAAGCATTTTTGTCACGCCAAGGCCAGTAAACTCTCCGGTCAACACGGGCTGGTTCCAAGAAGTCGGAACAAAAGACTGCGCCGCAAGGTTATAAATCTCATTGGGCCTTATACGATCAACCAATTCTATTATGGAAAGCTGGTCAAGAAGATCGGCCTGTTCGAGCTTAATCTTGTCCATGATATGGTCAATACGTTCAAAACTCTCGGTGCTGGACCTGCGCACCATGCCGAACACCTGGTAACCCTTAGAAAGAAGAAACTCAGCAAGATAGGACCCATCCTGACCCGTGACACCGGTTATTAGAGCTTTCATATTTTCTCCATAAACTGCGCAATATTATACTTGGCAAGTGAATTATAGCTCAAGTCACTTGACGTTTCAATAAAAAGCACGTCACTTCTTATCTTCACCATAAAGTTCACACACTTTGGATATCATTTTGTCATGAGAGTACATTTTTTTAACTCGCAATTTTGCTGCTTCTCCCATTTTTAGACGCAAAGTTTCAGAATTAACAAGCTCGTTTATAGCAGCCGAAAGCGCCTGTCGATCTTTTGCCGGCACTACAAATCCAGTCTCGCCATTCACATTAACAGAACCGGCACCAGTTGGTAGATTGGTAGACACCACAGGTTTGCCGCAAGCCATCGCCTCTATCTGAACAAGACCGAAAGCTTCGGAATTCTCAACTGAAGGGAATGCGAGCATATCGCAGGCATGATAGTAATTAAGCAGCATACTGTCATCAGGCCTGCCTAAGAACTCTACTTTGTGAGAAATTCCGCTTTTCGCAGCAATGCCAGCCAGACGCTCTTTTAACGGCCCGTCTCCGGCAATCAACAAGATCGCATCAACTTCCTTCATTGCCTCAACCAAATATTCAATACCTTTGTAGTAAACAAGCCTTCCCACAAAAAGCACCAGCGGTTTTTGATATCTTGTTTTTATTCCCGCCGCTTCGAGCAGCGTTTTGTTGTCTGCCTGGTATCTGGCCAGATCCACTCCGAACGGTACAACAACACATTTTTCCTTAAAATCCGAAAGGTACTTCGAACTTGTAATATGATGATCGGTCGCCACTATTATTTTAGTCGCCATTCTCAGAAAAGCCCTCATCACAGGCCTGTAGAAGAGCATTAAAGCGCGCTGTTTGATGATATCGCTATGCCACCATATAAAGATCCTGCCTTTGGGTCTGAAAAACAGGCAGCAAATATCCGCCAAAGGGAAAGGCATGTGAAAATGAAGGATATCAGCATTTCTTGATTCTTTTTTGAATAAGAACGGGAAAGAAAGAGAGACAGGCATTGAGAAAAATATCCCTAAACTGCCGGCCAGTATCACCTTGACTCCGTTCAGGAGACCTGCAGAGCCCTTCCCTCTGGGGGAGCAGGCAAGGACAGTAACATCAGCTTTGCCGGCCAGTCCCTCTGAGATCTGCTGCACGACCTTTTCGACGCCACCTATCCAGGGATAATACAACTTATTCACCTGCAGGACCTTTAGCTTTTCAGCTGGGGGCGCGGCTTCCTGGAGTGGATCATCCAGGCCGAACATGGACCTGATCTTATCTCTGAATCCCTGGAGACAGAACTTATCGACATTAGCCAATGCTTTTCTAGAAAGGCTCTCATATTCTGACGGATTCTCGATCAGCCAATCTATCTTTTGTGCTATAGATATGTGATCCCTCGGCGGAACAAGGAGCCCCGCGCCCACTATCTCGGATATTTCCTTCTGACCGCCGATATCTGTCGTTATTACAGGAATCCCTTTTGAAAAGGCGTCAAGAAGAGCAAGGCCGAATGATTCGTCGATTATTGATGGCATCACGACGATTGAAACATTCTTCTCGAGCTCGGGCCCAACATCTTTCACATAACCTTTGAAAGCTATCCTTTCTGCACTGTATCTTAGTTTTTCACTTTCCAGATCAGGACCGTCACCGAACACCCAGATATTCACTTTATTGGACTTTATATAAGGGAGCGACTCGAGAAGATATCGGATACCTTTCTCCTTTTTGACCGCAGAAATTGATGCAACCACAATTTCGCCGCTGCGAATTTTCTTTCCATTCACGGACGGTTTAGATATCAACGGATTATATATTACTGAAGAACGGGGATGGTCGATGCTTTTTTCAACCGCACGAGACACACATATAACTCTTTTTACCTTTCGAAGAAACAGCGAGGCGATCCTGTGAGCGATATTTCCCCGATCAAAGACCAGATGGGCGTGATAGATCACATCCGTCCTGTTGAGGAGACCGGCGATGACCCCCATTATCATCATTTTTACTGTGGTCGAAAAAATGACCGGTTCCTCACCCCTGCTCCTTGATTCCCTGATGATCCTGCCGATAAAAGCAGAATTTGAAGATATCATGAACGGAAGCAGTAACATAGCAAGAAGACGTCCTGTCCTGGTCCTACGCATATCCCCTCGGAAATGCAGATAATGGAACGATTCCGAGACCAGAACGCACGCTTCCCTGAAGAAGATCGATGCCGGTGCAACGTCTAACAATACTGTCCTGGCACGTGACCGTATAGCTTTTATTACCTCTAGAGTGATTTTCTGGCCGCCGCCGTAACTGTGACCTGAAGAATCTTCCAATATGATAACGTTTTTCATTGGACCGCCTTTTCGGGCTTCTTCTCATTCAGGGCTCCGTAGAACAATCCAAGCATCATCCAGAAATAAGGCCTCAGATAGTTCGCTTCCATTGCAAGCATTATAAGGAAGGAAATAACACCGATATAATATGCCCTGTCTATCTCATCTTTTATCAAGCCTCTGCCAGATACTGCGATCATCAGGAACAGCATAAAAAGCGGAATGGCTCCCGCTATTCCTACTGTAGACAATAGTTCCAGATAGATATTCACCGGAGGTGCCTTTGCCACTTCTTCCTGCATCGGACCGGTATAATACTTTTCTATGCCCGTCATCCCGATATGACTATCGTAAGCCCCGAGACCGACCCCAAACACAGGATACTCTTTGAATACGTTCACAGATGCTGCCATTCGGGGCACCCTATTGCCTCCCCTTGCAGAAAGATAGCCTGCAGCTTTAGGCAGGTCACCTGAAAAGATGATCCCTTTAAGTGTCCGGCTGAGAAGATCTTCTGAGAACTGGGCATACATTGAAGCGGAGAATATTATCAAAACGATCGATATGCCGGCATATAGGGTCCTTTTATAGCTGAATTTAACGGAAAAGAAAGCAACAACAAACACAACGAAAAGGGCAACTATCATGGTGGCTGATTTTGTCAACACCAGCGCGGCCAGCAGAAGAAGCATGTCTGGTAAAGCGGTCTTTACCCCTCGGCCTATGACCTGTGCCGCAACGATAGCCGAATATATTATCAATGAGAGAGCAAAATAAGACGGTTCATAATAAAGAAGTGCGCCTCTATTCTGGAACCCGAACATATACAGCGCCAACGCAGCAAGTATCTGGATCCTGTACGAATATATCACCGCGAGAAATATCGTCTTTTTTTCTTTTCCCGAAAAATACGAGAAGATCCCAAATACAACAAAGAAAGAGAGCAGTATCCATAGAGAATAAACGAAGCTCTTAAGAAAATAGGCCGAATAGAACATGCTCGGAAGGGCCAGCAGAACGAAAAGCAGCACAAGATTGACATGTGCCGTGCGGAACCTCACCTGCCCGGCTATCCCGAGAAAAGCAAGGAGATACACCAGATAATTCAAGCGAAAATTCATGCCGCCGATGCCGACCGCCAGCAGATCAAATCCCGCGATCGTGACCAAAAAGGTAAAGAACAGTATTCGAAGTATCATTCCGGACCTGTTTCTTTGCTTTTCCATTTGACCTTACCTGGAACGCCTTAATGATTTCAGATATGTCTTTAGAAAATGCGAATTGACAAGCCGTTTGAAGATCATCGTCCAGTACATTAGCGACAGCTTCCTGTCGAATTTTCTGCAGTAAAACGCAACCAGTCTGAACTTTATCCTGGAAAGGGGGCGGAGCTCATCAAGATGGCCTTCCATTATTGACAGCGCTTTGCCTGCAGCTTCTCCGTAATTTCTTTCCATTTTCAACCTTAAAGCCAGCTTCAGGCATGCCGCCGAAACAGTTTTTTCACCTGAAATGCGCAGGAGTTTCTGCGGGGGCACCTGTTCCAGGAAAGAGGTTCTTAGCTTTTGCTGCTCGATAAGATGGCCGGAAATGGTCCAGCACCCCTGCTCGAGATGCACCCTGCTTTTTACCAGAGATTCCGGCATATGCAGAAAATCATTTTTCCTTGCTATCCTGAACCACATATCGATGTCCTGTGTGGTTCTAAGGGATTCATTGAACATACCCACGGAATCAAGTATTTTTTTAGGGATCATGACGGTGCACCCGTTGATCGGTGTGTAATAAAGGAGTGCGAACAGCAGGTTATCAGGACTGTAATGCTCCACCTTCTCCGTAAAAAGGAACTTTGAATGCTCATCTATGTAATCGTAATCGCTGTATAGCGACGCCCCTTCGCCGCTGTTTTTAAGGTGCTCCACCTGGTTTCTGATCTTATGCGGATAGTATGCGTCATCATGGCTCAGCCAGCAGAAATATTCGCCTTTCATCTCTTTTATCCCGAGATTAAGAGCCGAGGAAACGCCCCCGTTCTTTTTTTCAAAATACCGGATCCTTGCGCCGTAGGCTCGTGCTACTGACTCTGTCCTGCCGCCGTCAGTTGAGCCATCGTTAACCACAAGGACCTCGACATTCTGATATGTCTGCGCAAGAGCACTGTCGATGGCTTCCCTGAGGTAATTGGACCCGTTATAGACAGGTATGATTATCGAAACAAGAGGATCGGGTCCCGCGCTCATCTTATCCTGTGGCTGAACAAGATCTTCACCACAGAGTTGCTGACGTTATCAGTAAGATACTCACGCGGGATATTATAGTTGGACTTCATGCTTAGCGCTATCTTAACGCATTTAAGGATCATGTCTTTATCACATCCGCTAAGAATGTTGCTGCCTGCTTCAAGTGTCTCCGGCCTTTCCGTGACATCGCGCAGAGTTACATTGGGCACCCTGAATATACAGCATTCTTCCTGCACTGTACCGCTATCCGTGAGGACGCAGAAAGCGTTCTTCTCGAGATTGACAAAATCGAACAGGCCAAGCGGGTCAAGCGCGATTATCTTGTCCTTGTCCAGCTGCTTGTGCTGTTTTGCCAGCTGTGCTTTGGTCCTTGGATGAAGGCTGCAGATTATCGGCAGTTTGTACTCTTTAGCTATAGCTTCCAGAGAACTGATGAACACTTCTAGCCTTTCCGGAATATCGACATTTTCGGCGCGGTGAAGGGTCAAAAGGAAATATCCCTTTTCTTTCAGCCCGAGCTTCTTCAGGATATCGCTGGCATCGGCTTTACCGGCATATTTATCAAGCACTTCCTTTATCGGGTTGCCGGTTACGTATATGTTATTGTTGGCGATTCCTTCCCTGAGGAGATTCTCCCTGCTGTTCTCGGTATAAGGCATCAGTACATCGCTGCTATGGTCGATTATTCTGCGGTTTGTCTCTTCCGGGACCCTGTCATCATAACAGCGGTTCCCCGCTTCCATGTGAAACACTGGAATCCCCATCCGCTTGGCGACGATAGCAGAAAGGCCGCTGTTGGTATCACCAAGCACCAGCAGCCTGTCCGGTCTTTCCTTGATAAGGATCTTCTCGGATTCGAATATTATCTTGCCAATCTGTTCCATCACGTAATCCGTCCTGGAATTGAAGAAATAATCAGGCTCCCTCAGTCCTAGCTCGCTGAAAAATATATCATTGAGGTTCTTATCAAAATTCTGCCCCGTATGCACCAGGATATGCTGCGAAAGCCCGTCAAGCTGAGGAATTATTGTGCTCAGCCTTATTATTTCAGGACGGGTCCCGAGTATTGTCATTATTTTCATATAATGTTCTTTTCTACAACCCACCAGGAGGTAAATAATATGTATTACAAATAATCCTGAAGGTCACCGATGTTTTTATTATAACATGGCGATTTTATGTAATGATCATGCATCTTTTCGATGAGTTCTTCCCATTTTGGAGGTTCATAACCTGATATATGTTTGAATTTTCCCGAATTCAGGGACCTGTTCTCGTTGACCTTATCCGAAGAGTGTATAGAGATCTGCTTGCCATATCTCTCGGCAACGATCTTTAAAAGGTCTAATTTGGATATCGGCCTGGCTGAAATATGATAGAGACCTTCAAGACGGTCATCCGGCACTACATAGTCCCTGATAATATCGGCCATTTCCACCGTGGGGAAACCGCTGAATATAGCTTTTTTGTATCCCTGCACTGAACCTTTCTGTGAAAGGAACCACTCAACTAATCCGTAATTTCCGATAAGCTCATGGCCGATGATAGAGGTTCTTATGGTCATGCATTTCGGACCGGACACTTCTCCCATAAATTTTGATCTGCCATAAAGGTCTTCGGCATTGGGCAGGTCATCTTCCGAATAATTGCCTTTTTTTCCGTCAAAAACACAGTCCGTGCTGAAATGGACAAGCCTTATTCCGCTGTCCCTGCATAGTTTTGCCAGCCTGTGAGGAAAAAGAGAGTTTATGTTTATCGATATTATGGAGTCCTTAGCCTCGGGCAGCTGTTTAATTATACCTATGCAATTAATGACAAGCTCCGGTTTAGAGGCTTTTATTGCCCTTTCGACCGTATCGAACCTGTCTGCTTCCACTCCTTCTATTATCTTTACCCTGTTCGCGTCAGTTAAGATCGACGACAGCTTCCCGACATGTCTTACAGTGCCGGCAACATTTAATTTGTCTGAGTCCGACAGTCTAGTAAAAAGCACATGACCGAGCATGCCTCCCGCTCCCAGGACCAGTATTTTCCTTTTATTCATCTGGACCATCCTTTCCGCCAAGTACTTGTTCGTAGATACTCACTGTTTTTTGCCTTAACAAGTGTTTCTCCAAGCTCGCTTTAGCAATTTTATCATTTATCCCAGCCGCGTGATCTACAAGGCCATCATCAGCAACGGCTTTTCGGATCGCCGCTTCGACTGCGGCGGGATCCTCCGGAGGCACCAGGATCCCGGACACCCCGTCCTTTATCCATTCATCCGCGCAGGATGTCCAGGACTGTATAGGGAATGAGCCCATGACCATTGCCTCAAGAAGCGATGTGCTTATAGCATCGCTTATGCTAAGGCCTATCGAGATCCTGGCCTTTCCGTGCAGCTTCATTATCTCTTCATGGGATGTACCTCTCCTTATGACCTGGACCCTCATCCCGCTCACTCTGTTCATCATCGCCACCTTTTTCCTGACGGCGTCCGAGTCGACCGAATACAGGTATATTTCATACCCTGAAAGGATATCCATGCATTTCTGAATGGCTTCGAGCCCTACCATAGCCCTTCCGGCCCAGCCTTGATAACCTTTGAGCATGATCAATCGCCTCTGTGAAGGTTGCTTTTGTTTGAATCCCGCGAGCCTTTCAAGATCGAACCCTCCTCCATTCGGAAATGGCGGATAGCTCTTGCCTTTAAAGCCGAACTGTCTCGCCAGCACTAGGTCCCTGTGGCACTCGCAAAGGTAATGTCCGCAGTTTTCTAGAACCTTCCTTATTTTGGGGATATGATCCGGCATTTTCCCGAACAAGTAAAGATCGCTACCCCAGTTTGAATGCATCCAGACGGGAAACTTTCCTGTAAACATGATTTTTGCATCAGCGGTCAAATAACCGCTCTTTTGCGTCTCCAATGAATGTATGACATCGGGCGCAAGCCCCTCAAGGATTCTTTTCAGCTGCAAAACTCTCAGCTTCGGGAACAAAACAGAAAGCGCTTTCCCTATTATTCTCGACAGAAGTCCGTTGAAGGCCGGCATGCCATTGAACCGCATCCCGGCGTTTTTATTGCTTTGCCTGCCATAAACTGAATAATGCACGGTCGCGTTTCTTAACAGGTTGTGGGCGATCCCCGCATGATCACAGGAAAAAAGATGTATGTCCCAGTCCTCATCCGCGATCTGGTCTATCCACCTTGCGGTATGTATGCTGTCAGCCATGGCGACTATAAGTATCTTTGGCCGTTCTGTTCCTGTTCTCATAACTCTCCGCGGGATAGATTGTTCAGTTCCCGTGTACCAGGCCCTTTGCTGAAAGAATAGAGACAAGCTCTTTTACCCTGTGCTCCCATGTATGGCTCGAAAGTATCTTTTTAAATCCCTTTCTTGCGATCCTCTCCCTTTCATCAGGATGAGCGAGATAATAAGCTGTCTTCTCGATAAGATCACGCTCACTATCAAAACAAACTATCTCCTCGCCGATCTTAAAAAGCTTTTCCATGTCCTTTTTATGGTCAGTTATCTCGAACGATCCGCATGCCAGGATATCGAAGGTCCTGGTATTAGGACCGGACAACGATTGGGGATGATGGATATTGAGCACTATTTTTGACGCTGAATAGAGCTTAAGGACTTTCTCACCTGAGGCCTTACCCCTGAAATACCCGCCGCTGACCTTTGACAGATGGTGTTCCCACTGGTCCCCGAACACCCCAAGCTTGATGCCCTTCATGTTGTTGAACATGGCTATTCTGTTCCTGAAAGGCAATCCGACAAAACAAACATCATAACAATATTCTTTCTTTTCATCTTCAGTAAGCGGCACACTCTTATATGTCCTTAAGTCAGTTGCAAGAGGAAGCAGATCGGCATTTTCTATGCCTTTATCATTTATCTGTTTTAGATACTCCGAATCATAGACAAATATGTGATCAAAAAGGTGCATGGACCGGGCAAAGTTCTCTCTCCTGTACCTGTCATAGGTCTGGTGGTCAGCATGCGCATAGAACGGATCGTCCCACTGGTATGAGACAACAGGGATCTTAAGCTGATCCTTAATCCTCGACACTGTCCGCGGACTGACAAATTCCCCTTTAATTATGAACAGCAGGTCCGGCCTTGCCTTCCTCAACAATGATATTAGCCCGTGATTCTCAAGGTCCAGAAATAACTTTACCACCGGCTCGAATAACCGCCTGAGCATCGGCAGGGTCCTTGCTGCTTTTCTAAAAGCCCTCTCAACTATGTTTAGTTTTGTCCTGTAATTATGCAGCACCGTTTCAAATCCGCAGCGCTCAAAGGCATCTCGGATCGACGTATCTATACCATAATACTTTGGGGCTAATAAATATGCTTTTTGCTTTCGGCTCATATCATTTCCCGGCCTTGATCATGCGTTTGAAGCCCTCCCCCAGCGTCAACGGCGTAATGTTAAGCACATCGACCATCTTGTCCGTCCGGTAAGACGTATCCTTTGGCCTCCGCACAAGCTCGTTAAAAAAACCCTGCTTCACGGGATGAATGAGAGAAGCATCCAATCCAAAGGCTTCCGCGGCACGCCGCAACAGCTCGAAGATGCTTACCCTGTCCATGCCTGCGATATTAAATGTCTCATACCTGCCTTCTTCAATAAGCTTCCAGATCGCCTCAGCGCAGCTGCCGGAATACAAAGGATTTGAATAGACATCATCATAGACGTTCATTGTCTCTTTCTTCGCTAGCTTAGCAAGAGCGGTTGTCACGATATTATTACGCTCAAAAGGGTGGTTCCAGCCGTACATCAGGATAGGCCTTACAATGGCAGTCTTCGCTTTTGATTTTCGGGTCAGAATCTCCCCCTCCTGCTTTGTCAACCCGTAATAGTTGATCGGCTCCGCTTTGTCATCCTCGCCGTACGGCGCATTATCGCCGTCATATATGCCATTTGAAGAAATGTAGATGAACTTGGCGCCTGACTTTTCGCATAATGAAAGGATCGTGCCGGTCCCGCCGACATTTATTGCCCAGGTTATCTCCTTGTTCTGCTCGGCAAAATCAGGGCTTCCGATGCTTGCCGCATGGATCACCACATCAGGCTTGAAAACATCGAATAGCTTCTTATAACCTTCTTCGTCCTGAATATCCAGGTTCGCATACGAAACATTTCCGAGATCAGCAACAGAATACTTGCCGGAATAGGTTCCCATTATAGCGGCATTGTCCGGCGCATTCTCAATGATAGCTTTGCCGAGCATTCCTGTTCCGCCTGTGATCAGTATTCTCTTATCTTTTGCCATGATTTATCCCCCTTATTTTATTAGTTTATCGTAGAAGGAAATATAGTTGCCTATCATCTTATCTATGGTGAACATCTCCAGATATCTTGTTTTCGCAGCCTGCCCCATTTGTCTGGTTGTCCCTTCATCGGCCAGAAGCTTAATTATGGCGTCTTTCAGGGCAGCCTCATCTCCGGCTGGTATAACTATCCCTGTTATGCCATCGGCGATTTCCTCAGGTATCCCCGCGATATTAGTCCCTATTGCCGGGATTCCGAGCGACATTGCCTCCAGTATCACATAAGGCAGGTCTTCAAAGCCAAGGGACGGGTTTAAAAGGAACCTGCTGGACATAAGGTAAGTTTTATAATCGTTTCTGTGGCCAAGGAACAATATATCATCCGAAAGCCCTTTTTCCAAAACGATGCCCTTTATCTTCCGCAGCTCCGGGCCGGCCCCTATCAAAACAAGCTTTATCCCTTTGTTCTCCGGATTTTCCTTCAGCATCTTTTCCCATGCCGAAACAACATGGATATGGCCTTTCCTTTCTTCGAACCTTGCTATCATGCAGGCAAATCCCCTGGGAAATCCCGAGGACAGATTGCCTTCGGGTCTTTGCTCGCCGGAGGTTTCAATACCGTGATATATATTTATCATCTTGTTTTTATCAAAACCGCGCTTGGCGGCAAGGACATTTAAAGAAGCCTTTGAACCTGTTATCACGACATCCACGCATGGCCTTACCAGTTTATCGATAAGGCCCTCCGTGAGGCCATGAATATCTGCTGCAGTATTGTGAACGCTTAAAACAACATGTTTTTTTCCTGCCAGTTTTGCAGCCACTGCGGCAGCCCTGCAGCTAAGGGCCCCTGGATATCCGCCGTTATTGATATGGACGACGGATGCTTTCTCAAGGGCGAACGCAGCGGCAAGCACAATTACCTCATAGGTGAAGATGAAGGCCTGAGCCAGGCGCAAAAGAACCCTGTGAACGAAGTTTAAGGACCTGCTTAACCTGCCATCACCCGCAAGCCTCCTTATAAAGTATGAGCCTGTGGTCTGATCAGGGAACCTGAAACCCTTCATCAGCTCCTTATCGATCCCCGGAAAGGTCTTGCATAATCCGTCGCAATACTCAGAGCTTTTCCTATAAAAGATCTTGCAATCGTATTTTTCCCTGAATCTTCCTGAGGTAATGACCTCATAAACCGGTTTTTCGCAGCCGCCAAATATAAAGCAGTCCGTATAATAAATTATGGGCGTTTTTGACATCTTACTTTGAATTCTCCACGATCCAATTAAAAGTGCGTTTAACACCTTCCTTAACCCCTGTTGACGGAGCCCATCCCGTAAGCCCGCTGAATTTTGAGGCGTCAAGCACATTGTATTTTACATCGACCCCTCTTTCTGGAAGGTAGTTTATATCGGGGGGGGTACCGGAAACCTCTCCTATTATCGAGATCATCTCGTTTATTGATTTGCCTTTCCCTGAGCCTATATTAAAAACACCGTTTTTAACTCCTTTTCTAAGGCCCTGAAAAAGAGCTTCCGTAACATCGTCAATATATATGTAGTCCCTTACAGCGGAGCCATCGCCAAAAACATCGATCTTTTTCGATCTCAGCATCCTGTCTATCGAACCTGCAACGAGCCCCTGTCGTCCGGCAGTATCCTGCCCCGGACCGTATGGATTGGAGATGCGATAGATCACATAATCTATACCATTTAACCTGTGAAAAAGGTAAAGATATTTCTCTATTGCCAATTTTGTGATCCCGTAGGAACAGATAGGATCTGTGGGCGAGTCTTCTTTGATAGAAGAGGTGCCCGATTGGCCATACACAGTGCCGCCTGAAGAGGGGAATACGACCATCTTGACCCCGGCAGCTACGGCGGCCTTGAAAAGCCCTATCGAACCGGCGATATTTTCCTTTACGTCATCTTCGATCCTTTCAAAAGCAGAACCGGGAACGGTCGAATACGCAAAATGGAAGAGGCAATCACAGCCTTTAAGCAGGCTTTCCATCGCATCGTGCTTCCGGTAGTCCGCATTTAAAGCCTTGACCTTGCCGAGGATATTAAAATGATCTTTTATATTTGAGACCAGTTGATCTATTATCGTGACCTCATAACCTTCACCTATCATTTTTTTTGCCAGGTTCATACCCATGAACCCGGCGCCTCCTGTAATTACGCAATTTTTCAATTCAGCACTCCTTCCATATCACTTAATTATCCTAAGGTAAAAGGAAAGCTCGTCCATCGGGAATAGAGCGCCGATATAATGCTCATAGAAATTCGGATATCTGTTCGCAAATCTCTTCATCAATCCCCTGAATCCGCGTGTCTGGATCTTCTCGTTAAAGACCACCTTTTCCACGCTGAAAGCCGCGTTCGAATACGGAAAAAGCTTGCTGTGCACGTGTTTCGGATCAAAATACGAGAAAGACTGAGTTGTAAAAAAGTGCTTGTGCGTAGGGTCTATAAAGGCCCAGTGCGCCCGGAAATAAGGAACATCGATCTTGACCAGGCCGTTCGGAGCTCCTATCCTGTGCAACTCCTCCACTACCTTGATGACGTCTTCAAGGTGCTCTATTACGTTATCCATATAAATTTCTTCAAATGTCGAGGTCTGAAAAGGATACGGCAGTTTATTTAAATCATGAACAATATCCGGATTCGTTTTTGTATTGATATCCACTCCGACCGCGCCTTCGCGCTTCCTGTTGCCGCAGCCGAGGTCGAGGATTTTCTTGCCATTATTTCCAGCCATTTTATAACTCCTTTAGGTGTTTTATGACGATATTCTCTGAAATAGTATCTTTTGTCTGCTCCGAGGTCAAATATTTATATTTATATTCCTCGTACGCTTTCAAGTGAACGGGCGGCAAATCAGTTATATCATTAACATTCTTGATCCTCTCGACATCAATTATTTCACAATCCAGCTCGCTTGCAAAAGCGCGGACATTTTTCTCTATCCTACCGGAATCGATCGATTTCATGCACTTTGTTACCGGAAACAATATCGGCTTCGAATACAGCACAGGAAAACTTACCGACGTGCTCATATGCACGATAGCCAGGGCACAATCCCTTGACAGTGCGCACGTCTGACCGTAGAAGATCTTTCTTCCGTCAAACGGATTGTTTTTGGAATAGTCAGCTTTTGGATGCGCTGCAATGACTACAGGCATCGAATATTTTTGTTCCAGCAGTTTAAAATAACGGTTCATAGACGAATAATAATTGGCGGCCTCTACCATATCCCTGCCAAACATTGCAAAATCAGGATGATCAGGAAGGTTTTCATCAAGGAACAAAATATATTTTTCGCCGTTCAAAGGTCCGACAGATCTCTGTTTCAAATATTCGTCATAATCAAAATAATTAATTTTTATAACATTCATTCCTTTATATGCGTTGGCAGCAGCTTTACCGGCGGCAAAGACCGCATCATAATCCCTTACAAGTCCCGTTTTCCTATAGAACGGGAGCAGCAACCTCGCCAGGACAAATCCAGAGACCCTCAAAGGCAAGCTTCTAATGTTCCTGATACCTGTGATGGAAAACAGCTTGCCAATGAAGCTTTTTCCCTCTTCCCTGTAACAAGGAATGTAGCCTCTGGCAAAAAATATTGTCCTGCAACCGTTTGCGGCCAGCATCCTGAAAAGCTTTATCACTTTTAATTCAAACGTAATATTTATCGCATATCCCGTGCCGTGGTCATTTGACCTTTTTATGGCTTCCTCAAGGAACTTGTAATCACTTATCTTATGGACGAACGTCCTTGATATCTCCTGCCGGAACTCGACATTCCAAAAATAAATGCCTGAAAGGTCCCAGTATTCAACCTCGACCTTATTCTCCATTAACCCGGAAAGGAAGAAATCCTTTTCCACTTTTTCAGTCAACGGCATATAGCCTATAAGAATGATTTTTTTCATTTAAAGATGCTCTTTATTCTATTAAACGCTTTTCGCAGATAAGGACTTCGAGCCTTTATCTGAGACCCTCTGGAATATAGCGCTACATCATCAAATCAGAGCGCCTGAAGACATAAAACTATACGCCATCTCCTTTTTCAGCAAAGATCCTCATTTTTACCGAACCGACGAATATCTTTCCATATTCTTTGATATCAAGGGTCGTATAAATTCCCAAAGAATAACCCATCCCCGCAAAAACAAGGAACATAACCGACTTTGATGCGACATCCAATATAACGGGGATATGATAATAATACAAAGCGTATGCCGCCATAGTCATAATAATGGCGACAACAAACATCGCTGACACCTTCCTTTTTTTGATCGGGATAGGCGTCAGCTTTAATCCGATAATGAATTTCGCTGTTTGGACAATCGCCGAAGAAATACAAGCTGCGATCGCGGCCCCTATTACTCCGAACCTCGGGATAAGCAACAGGTTTATTAATATGCTGCTTACCAGGAAGATTGCATTTATGATGATTTTAAAATAGGTCTTGTCAACGTGGTGAAATATCAGCCAGTATGCGGGCAGGCTTAGGATAGCAAACATTTGGTAGTAAATATATATAGGTGCCACATAGATCACAAAATGGAACTTTTCTGTTGTAAGGAGCACCACAACCTCTCGGATTAAGAAAATAATGGCCAAAGAGCCCAGAAGCATAAGATACATGACCAGAAGATTTATTTTGGCCATTCTCTCGAGCGATCGCTTTGTGTTTTCGGTAATACATTCCATATTAAGCGGGGACAGGGCTCCGTCAACGCCGTCCAGCATCATTTTTACTATCTGTCCGAACCTGTTAGACATATCCAAGATCCCGACTTGCAGCAAGCCGTAATATTTGCTCAGCAATAATCTGTCGAAATACTGGTAAGCATACCCCATTATTGATGTTGGAAGTATCGGCCAAGCATACGCGATTGACTCCTTAAGCTTTTCAAAATTCAGATGCGGACGGTAATATTTTCCGTAAAAATAATAGATCACCGTGAATTTTACCGCCTCAGCTACCAATGAAGAAATAATTATTGATTCATAAGTAAAAAGCCTCGCGATAACAAGGATTATAGCCAAAGGCACCTGAATTATCGCGTAAACAAATTCACTTATCGCCCATTGCCTGCCTTGATGCTGGTTCTGGGCAAAACTTTGATTTACCGCATTCACCTGCATAATCACAAATTGAGCATAGAACAGCATTAAAAATAATACAGGGACCTTTCCGGAGAAAAAGTAATTGTTTATAAATGGATATGAACATAACATGATCAAACCGTAAAATAGCAACATGACGATCATGAATATTACATTTGAAGAAAGCATGGAGCTGAGCTGCTGATAATCATCCTTGTATTTAAAGTAAAACCTTACAACAGAAGCATTTACACCGAGAAATAATATTGGCCCGAAATTCACCAGCATCGACATCATGGCCAATACCCCGTAATCAGCCGGCGCCAAGTACCGGGTCATGATAGGAAGGGTGATGAATGCCAGTAAATTCCTGAATACCGGCATAGAAATATAATATACTGTATTTTTAAAGTAGACCTGTTTATTTGACATTTCCGATTACGGGTTCTCCTTTAACTACCGAGCTAATGATCTTCAGCGCATCCTGCACATAATTTGGATTCTGCCAGAAATACCGCTTGTAATCCCTTTTTTCGTTAATATGCTTTGAGATGAATTCATCTATGCTTATACTGCTGTTAACGGTATATTCTATTTCTAAATCCCTAACATCGTCATTTAGGTAGTCATTCCCGGTCAGGTTGACATAAGCCCCCTCAGTACCGGCGAGGATAGCTTCATTAACTGCAGAAGAGACGCTTGAAAGTACGAGCCGGGCTTTTTGCATGCACCCGTACGTGTTCTGCTCCCATCTGCCTATATATTTTATCTTGTTCGACAATAGGCCCCTTTCTTTTAACTTTTCAATCTCTCCGATCTTTCTGCATTTGTATGCGATTTTAAGATCTTTTCTGCCAGCGTAATAATTCAGCATTTTTATGGTCTCTTCTTCCGGGCCGGTGGAAAAATAGCCTTTCCAGCGCTCGTCCAGATCCTTATTGTCAAATTCATATTCTGAGATCCACAGAATGTCATATTCTATTTCGTGCTTAGCATTTTTGTTTTCGTGGTTATAATTATGGAGCCTCAAGGAACCGTAGCAGAACAACTGGCCAAATGAACATCTTGTCCGCTCAATAACTCCCATGAGGTCGATCCTAGCCTGAGCAATATGATAATCCGCAAATTCATACGTCATGCATGAGGATGTGGTATGCCTGGCATTTGCAATTGTCAGTATCTTTGCTCCGGAAGCAACTCCAGTGATAAAAGGGAAATCATTGTAATTGCCTGATACGATTATTTTTGGAGAGTATTTGGATTTGATCGCAATGCCGGAATAATAACAATTAAAAAACCAGCTTACGAATCTTGAAAGGTTCAACGCATGCTCTTTCTTGATTTCCTGGACAAGTAGCTTGACCCTGTTAATGTTCAGTTGCCTTTTGATCAAATCAATGATATTGATATTTTTAATTCCGATAACCTGCAATGCTTTATGCCTGAACATCTTCATCCCTGACATCATTTCTTTTCCGTAAAAATTACTAATTACGTTTTCACTCCAGTCATCGATAATGACATCAAGCTTATTCCTTCTTTTGACCAGGTTTCCAAATAGCAGCTTTACAGCTTTTGCTACCAGCCTTACATACTTCTGGATTTTTCCGGATCCGGCAGAAGACTGCTTAGTATCCGCGTGGCCGGGAGCCTGGTCAATATATTCGGGAAAATATTCAAAATTGACAAGAAATTGCTTTAAGCTCAAGCTGACAAGGGCTTCATCAATGCCCGTTTCAACAGCGAGCGAGCTTATTAGCTTCCTAATAAGCTCATAGTCCTGAAGACTGTCTATGACCTTCGCATTAGATTCAAATATTTCAGGATAATTCGGGATCGAATCGTATGGCCTTAATTTTATGACCATTTTCACTCTTTATTTATCTTTTTTTAAATAAGAACCATGTAATATCGTCATTGCCGTAATAATAATCATCTCTCCTGTACGTAAATCCGTAATCCAGCAATTCCAGATCCTTGTATTTATCCTGCATTTCCCCCGCAAAATCCCTTTTGAATAGTTTATCAGTATGCCCCCTGTAATTTATCGCCACAGGAGTCGGATTATAGTATTCAGCGATGCATATATATTTATTGCTTGCTTCATAAAGCTTTTCATATACTTCCTGAAGCTTGTCAGGATTCAGATGGATCATGACTCCTTTGATCAGCACAAAATCCCATTTAGTCTTTGACTTGAATTCCAGAATAGATTCATTAAACACCTCTACTCCGTCGATCTTCTTTAGCTGTTTACATGCATTTGCATTGATTTCCAATGCGGACATTTTTGCTTCGGTAAGCAGTTGCTTGATCGCCATTATATTCAAGCCGATATTTGCCCCGAATTCTATCGCTGTTTTAATATCCTTTGTATTCCTGAACACCTTTGAAAAAAAGTTTATATTCCCTGAAACATACTTATTCCCGATGTTCCTGTCAATGTATTCGTCTCCAAACTCCCCGGCCCAAAACTTTTCCTGTTCCGTCTTATACATTAGATCTGCCTCCTTATTTTTAATCTTCGGTCATTCATGCATTGCAGCGGATTATTTACTTGATCTTTCTCCTTTCGAATTGCTGATCTTAAGCTACATTCATATAACAATAACGCAAGAAACCTTATAGACCGCCTTCCACCATTGGCCAGCTTATCGGCTCTCCGCGCGAGATGTCCCTCAAAGATTTCTTTAAAAGAATGTTTTCGTAATATTTTGGACTTATGCCCAGCCCTGGCCTGATCGCGCGAATATTTTCAACTGAAAACACTTCTCCCTTTTTAATGTCCCTTATCGCATACAACGACCTTCTAAAGACCAAAGATCTTTTGTCCTTTTCTGTCGGACCGTATGAAATCGCTCCAAGAGCTTCATAAGCTCTTCTGCTCTCTTCCACAAGAGATTTCATCTCTTGTGGTTCTAGAGAGAACGGGCTGTCAATGCCGCCGTCATTTCTTGATACTGTGATATGTTTTTCGATCACCTGCGCCCCAAGACCGACAGCAGCCAGAGCAGCTCCTATGCCAAGCGTATGGTCAGAAATACCGACGGCACACCCGAATTTGCCAGCCATGTCGGGAATAGTTAACAGATTTGAATATTTTGGATCTGAAGGATATGCACTGGTACATTTTAATATTATGACCTCGGGACTACCATTGTTCCTGGCACAATCTACCGCCTCCCCTATTTCCTCAACTGTTGCCATTCCTGTAGATATTATCACCGGCTTTTTGGTCATTGCCACTTTCTTTATCAGGGGAAGGTCAACCATTTCAAACGAAGCTATTTTATAAAGAGGCACGTTCAGTGATTCAAGAAAATCAACAGCGGTCGCATCATAAGGGGTGCTGAAGCCGATAATGCCTTTTTGCTTGCAGCGCTCAAAGATCGCTTTATGCCATTCCCAGGGTGTTGAGGCATCCTTGTAAAGATCATATAATTTCCGCCCATTCCAGAGGCTATTGCTATCTTTGATGACGAATCCTTCCTTTTCACTGTCGATCGTCATGGTATCTGCTGTATAGGTTTGTATCTTGACCGCGCTAACACCCGCTTCTGCCGCGGAATCCACTATTTGGAGCGCTCTATCAAGAGAATGCTTGTGATTGCCAGACATTTCAGCAATGATGAAAGGAAGCTCTTTTTTGTCGCTTAGTACGGTTTTTAATATCGGTTGATTATTTTTCATAGCTTCCTCTCAAAAAAAAGAATGCCTTGATCTCTTTTGTCTTCCTTTTCAGTGGTTTTCTTGTATCCGGCTTTAAGGAACGTTTTGATCGAAGCCATATTCGAGGCTTTTACTTTTGCACTAACAACCAAATTCTTTTTCTCTGCATTGAGTTTCTGATGTGCCATATCCAGCAATCTCGCCCCATACCCCTTACCCCTCATATTCGGGGCAAGATTTATGCTCACTTCGGCAATTTCCCCTTCAATATCAAACCTGACCATCCCTATTTTGGCGCCCTTCTCTTCCGCAATATATAATAGCCTGTTCCTGTCATTTATTACATTCTTCATCCATTTTTCATGATCCTGGTAGTTTATGGGCCTGTCATCGATGCTTGCGTTTCTTGTATCCTGGTCGTTCCTCCAGTCAAAGAGGTCTTTAGTATCGTTCTCAACAGCTTTTCTAAGCGTTATCAAATGTTAATTTCCCTTGCATAGTTCTTGCAGATATTTTATATCAGACCTAAAGTCGTCAAGTCCTTTAGAAGGATCTCTTTCAGTCTCAATTGTCACAAACGCGTTCTGGGGCAGTATTTTTACTATTCCCGCAAGGTCATAGGTCCCTTTCCCGAAGTTTCTATGGCTGTCAAATACATCATTAGAAATTCCATCGGACAAATGGAACATTGCAGGGTTCAAAGCAAGAAATCCTATAATATTATTCTTCCAGTTCACACCTAAAGCGTTCGCAGAGCATATTGAATGCCCGATATCCATGCAAAACCCGATTCCCGTTGAAACAAGCACATACTGAATATCCTTTATCGAATAACCTACACAGGTGCTTCTTTCATCATAGATCGAGCGGACCGGTTTGTTTTCTATCAATAATCTGGACTCGTTAATCACTTTTATCTGCCTAACTGTCTCTTCTATGTTACCGTCTACACCGGGATGGACAATTATCTTATCAGAACCAAGATGATCCGCAAAACGCTGAGATTCACAGATAGCTGAGATATTTTTTTCTTTACATTCAGCTTTCGAAAGATTGACTCCCTCTCTTGTATGTGGCGCGTGAATGATATAAGGGATCCCGAGCTCTTTCCATTTGTCCGAATGAGTCTGAAAAGAGCCCGGGATGATGTACAACTCAATATATGAGTACAAACCTTCTTTATATAACCTTACGGCCTCCTGAATACAATCATTATTATTCGACCAGAGTTTCAGACCGCACCTGAACATGTTCCTTTTTAGATCCCCAGCGATCTATTCTCCCTTTCAATAATTCGATCGATCTTAACATCCTTCCAGGAATCTTCTCTTTCCCAGATAGGTTCCTTAAGCTTCCACTTTCCGTCCTTGCCCTTTTCCCACATCTTGCCGCGGAACGAATCGGCAACTTTCCAGAATTCCTGAACAGTGATCCCTATGTAATCACAGAACATTTTAATATATCTTTCAGCGCAGCCTCCGTCATACTCCCTAACGAGAGCTATGCCTTCAGCCCTGTTGATCTTACCAGCCCTTATATCGTAACAGGCATGATCGGTACACTGCCCGAAACCGAATTTTATGAATTTGAGCATCTGGTTGACCTGGACGAGCTCGGAATCGAGCTGGCTGTATTTCAGATATGTGCCGATATCATGGCCATCAAGCTCCTTGGGTTTTATACGCAAACCGTGTCCCATGGAAAACTTTACATTATGTGACGGAGACCATTCTTTTACATAATATTGAAGCCATACGCCCTTTGTGGTTTTTTCCATCTTCTCCCTGTCATAATAAAACAGGAACATATCCCGTTCAGTTATTCCCGGGATCTCCAGATATTCTTTCCAGCCCGAAGATAGCGTGTCCAATTTATTAGCATTAAGTGCATTTCCATCGGTACCTACGCCGGTATTTTTGGCACCTAGTGTGAGGCCTGGATTCTCACCCTGGATTATTAAAGGGACCGACATTGACTGGGAAATTATATATGTTGATGACCAAAGTGAATATTCAGTGATCTTCACCGGATTGAGGTATTTGTAGAAGTCTCTCTTGACGAGCTTTTTCATTACCAGTGGATTCGGCCTGACCTTTATCGTGTCGAATCCGAGATTAATAAGATTTTCAATATTGTGCCTGCCAATGTCAGTGATGCCTTCAGGTTCGCTGTTTACCAGCAATACCCTTAAGCCAAGCACATCCCTCGCATACAAAGCCTGAAATGTGCTGTCTTTCCCGCCACTCACACCTATCGCGCAGTCATAATTGCTCTTCGTCGTTTTCTTGGCCCATTCGGCAATATCTTTTAGTTCTTTCTCCCTTTTCTGCCAATCTATTTTCTTCTCCACCTCTTCCTGATAGGTACAGGCAGCACAAACTCCTTCTTCATTAAAAGATATCCCCGGTCTTGTATCCGGCTGAACGCACTTTGTACAGTATTTCATTTTAGAAACCCTCCGTTATTTACTTTGTAGGCAATCAAGGAACGCCCCCCTACTTAATGCAACATTGCATATATTCTGCTTCATTGCAGATCCATCTACCTGCTGACATTGCAGGAATCTAAATATTCTTGTTTGAGCAAGCCATATTCTATAATGTCTGTATAAATACCGTTCTTGAACATCGCATTCCTTCTTCTGCCTTCTTCCTTCATGCCCAAATATTTCGCTAGCTTTTGCATTGGTATGTTTTCGGATGAAGTACCGCAATACACCCTGTTAAGGTTCAAACTGGTGAATGCATGCGCTACGATCAAAGATGCGGCTTCCCTTGAAAATCCTTTCCCCCAGCAATCCTTTTCGCCAAGAACTATAGCAAACTCAGCAGAACGGTTTATATAGTTAATATCTTGAAGTGAAACATTTCCAATATGACGATCCTGCCCGTTAAGCACAATCGCTAACACGAGCATATTGGGCACACCAGAAACGCTTGAGATATATGCCTTCGCTTTCTCAATTGTATAAGGGAACGTGTGGTGTGAATTATATTTGCAGACTTCTGGATCATTCAACCAACTAATATAATTCCCTTTTAGGTCATCATCCTTCAATGGTCTGAGATAGATATTCTTTCCCTTGAGGAATTCGTTATTCATTACAGATCTCCTTTATTGATAAATACTTTTTCTATCCCTCTAACGGCATCATCAATGTCATTCTTGTCGAGAGGGTAACGGCAAATGCCTGTTGATACAAGTTCTTCAAAATGCATTCTTTCGCAAATGGGACAGATTCCGCGCTTATAATTTTGTTTGCCTTTATAATGAGAACAAGTAAATGGGCAGCCACCGTTTCCGTAACATATTTGTTTCTGGTACATCGGCTCGAGATATATTGGCTGGACATAGCCCGCGCCGAACGGGATGCCTTCAGCATTGATCGCCTTTATAAATTTCTCACGTGAAAGCCCTGTTTCTGCAACTTTATATCTTATCGGGTATACAAAATAGACATGCTTGCAATTCTCATATGTTGTTGGAAGTATGATACCAGGAAGGGCAAGATTTTTTAATTTTCTCGTAAAATGTTCCGCTAGCTCGATCCGGTGGTCAGTAAGCATGCCCAGTTTTTTAAACTGTGCTATACCTACAGCCCCTTCGAGTTCTGTCATTCTGTAATTCCATCCAAGTATGCCCGCAATATTTCGGGGAGACTTATCCTTTACGATAACCTCTCCATGGTTCCTTACAAGCTGGGCCCTTAATGTCAGCTCATCATCGTTCGTGATAATAACACCGCCTTCACCTGTCGTTATTGTCTTATGCTGGTTTAAACTGAATATGCCCATATCACCTATCGTTCCGACGTACCTGCCTTTATATTTTGCTCCTGGGGCCTGGGCGCAATCCTCGATCACTTTTAACTTGTGTTTTTTTGCCAATGCAATTATTGGATCCATGTCTGCAGGATGCCCGAAGAGATGGACAACCAAAATTGCCTTTGTCTGTGGAGTGATCGCTGGTTCGATCTTTTTCGGATCTAGAGTAAAAATATCTTCTTGGATATCAGTAAATACAGGAATTGCATTGTGCATTAATATTGCCGAGGCGGAAGCAGACATCGTATAAGGGGTAACTATTACTTCATCTCCCGGAGCAATATCTATCGCAGCTAGAGCGGCATGAAGGCCTGCTGTGGCGGAGTTCACAGCAATTGAGTATTTCACGCCAAAATACTCCGCGAATAATCTCTCAAGCTCTCTTACTTTTGGCCCGCCGTAGAAACTATCGGAGGCATTTGCCACGAAGCCGGACAGGTTCCCTGTCTCTAGTACTTCCAGCACCTCCTTCTTCTCATCTTCTCCGAAAACAGGGTGTGGCGGGAAAGGGAGTGTCCTCGTTTTTTCACCGCCCAGCAACGCTAATTTACTCATAATATTTCCTTTCCAGCTTGTCTCATTTGGATTTTACAGCCAATGTTCTGTCTTTCAAAGGTAGAGAGATCTTCTCCCCGCCTTTTTTAAGGGATTCGCGTATTGCTGCTATCAATTCCAGCGCTGACCTGCCATCTTCACCAGTAGACCTGGGTTTCCCTCCATTATTCAAGCACCTAATAATATCCTGTACCGATCCAACCATAGTATTTTTTAATCCTTCTCCCGCAAATTGTTTTTCGCTGGAAAGGCATTTGTAACCAGAAAATTTAGGGTGGTCAATCACTTTCCAGGAAACCGCATTAAATCCGCTGTTTTTTATACGAAGCCTGCCTTCCGTTCCGTAGATATCCGTTTCAAACATAAGATATTTATTTACATCCAAGGCATGCATCATAGCCCCGAAACCCTTCTGAAATCTTATATATGCGTTGACAGTGGGATCCGTTTCAGCTTCCCCGGCTTCGCTCAACGACATCACCCAGCTGGCATCCCCGAAAAACATCCTTAAGAGATCAAGGAGGTGGGTCCCCGTATTAGCTATTCCGGAGGTATAATAACAATCAACCTGCTGGATCTCCCCGATGCCTCCTGATCCAATCGTTTCTTTAATATCTTGATGCAGCTTGTCCCAGCGCCTTGAATGGTTAACTGCCAGTATGACTTTTTTTCTTGCGCAAAGCTCTATCATTTCATCAGCCTGCGCGAGGCTTTCAGTGATGGGCTTTTCACAAAACACCGCTTTAACCCCGGCATTAACAGCTTCTTTGCATATCTCCAAGTGAGTTGAACTCCACGTGCAGATACTCAAAATGTCTAGTTTTTCCTTGGAAAGCATCTCTTTGTAATTGGTGTACAGGCTTGTCACATCCCATTTGTCGCCGAATTTATTAAGCCTATCCCTATCCAGGTCCGAGGCTGCAGTAAGTTCTACATCTGGAAGGAACTTATAAGCTCCTGCATGAGTAGCTATTGATGTTTTCCTTTTAGGATCGTCATCAAAATCACTTGCTATGCGGCCGCATCCGACAATCCCTGCTTTATACATTTTCTTCTTTCTTTGGCACCCTTTGTTTGACATCCTTGTTCATTTTTGCCATCTCGGGATTATTGTCAAGATAGTCAATGATGTCCTTTGTATTGAAATCAGGTTTTGTTAGATAAAAATGTTTAAAAATCTTCTCCATAAGCTCAAAATCGGGCAATTCATCCACTACAAGCCGCAGCTCGGGCCTTTTTATTTCTGGAGGACAGGGTAAGTGTCCTGTCTTGTACCTGTCCGGATTTTGATAGATATAAGTAGAGACGTTTTCCCTATCTACAGGATCCTGCGTTAATTTTGATACTTCATCAAGGACCTTTGTTGAAAAGACCAGGAGGCTCTCGCCCCAGGGAAATTTTTTATCAAGGCAAGTGCCCACGCAATCATAATTGTTATCTAGATAATACTCTACTGCCGCATCGATTATCTCCGGATCGATCAAGACCGTATCACCCCAGAGCTCAACTATAAGATCACCATTTATGCTTTTTGCTGCTTTTAAAACCCTATCAAGGACATCATCCTCGCTTCCCCGGAAACACTTAACCCCTAATTTTGCTGCAAGCTCCTCAATGACATCATCATCTTTTTTATCCGAAGTCGCGATTATTATCTCGTCGATTTTTGTTGCTCTCTTGACCCTTTCAATCATCAACTCAAGCATGGGCTTTCCTAGAATTAACTTCATAACCTTATTTGGCAATCTTTTCGATCCTGTCCTAGCCTCTATCGATGCGATAACCTTCATCTTAGGCTCTCTTTCTGATTATTTCCGTGACATTATCTATTACATAATCAACATCTGAATTTGTCATTTTAGGATATAAAGGTAAAGTAATTGCCGACTCGTAATAGGCTTTTGCCACTGACAGCCCTGTCATTGAATATTTGAGAATATTCGCATAATAAACCTGCATCGGCACGGGAATGTAATGTACATTCACCAATACTCCCCTATTTCTAAGGTCTTCAAAAATCGGCCTTCTTTTTCGGGGATCTTTTAACCTTAAAACGTAAAGATGCCATCCGGATTTTCCATTTTTAGATTCTTCCGGGAGGATCAGCTGGTCCATCTTACAAAATGTTTCATTATATCGTTTTACTATTTGTCTTCTTTTTTTAATGAAAACATCTATCTTTTTTACCTGCTGCAATCCAAGGGCACATTGAAAATCCGTAATCCTGTAATTATATCCGATTGATTGCATTTCATAATACCACTGACCTTCATTCTTCCTTGTCATCTTTTTTGAATCACGTGTTATTCCATGATTCCTGAATAACAGCAGCTTTTCAAACAAGTTCCTTTCATTCGTCAGAACCATGCCTCCCTCACCCGTGGTGATGTTTTTTACAGCATGAAAGCTAAGCACTGACATGTCGGAATGAGTGCAGCTCCCGATCTTTGACCCTTTATATTCCCCTCCTAGTGCGTGTGAAGCGTCTTCAATAACATAAATATCTTTTTCCTTGGCTATCTTCCTTATTTTGTCCATATCGCATGGATTTCCCGCAAAATGGACCGGTATTACAGCTTTTGTTCTTTTGGAGATCTTTTCCCTCATTCTAACCGGATCGAGGTTTATGCTACCTGCATCAACATCTGAAAAGACCGGTGTCCCGCCACAATAGAGAATGCAATTTGAAGAAGCAACAAAAGTTATAGGAGAAGTTATGACTTCATCTCCCTGGTCGATACCAGCTGCATAGCAGGCGCAATGAAGAGCGGAAGTACCGGAATTAACTGCAACAGCATATTTTGCACCGCAATAATCGGCGACTTTTTTTTCAAATGCCTGGACAACCGGGCCTTGAGTCAGAAAATCAGACTTTAGTATTTCACCAACCGCCCGGATATCCTCTGGAAAAATCCATTGTCTCGCATATGGGACATTTCTCATATGCTATCTGCTATCCTTTTAAGGTCATTCTTTGTGAGCCATTGAGAATTTGTTTCGCTTGAATAGACAAAACCGTCTGCTACGTTCTTGCCTTTGGGATAATTATCTTTGCTCCACCAGTGAAATGCCGGCTCAATAACATAGCAATCTTCCAGCTCCTTTGTGTTTCTTGAATCATCAGCGGATATCATTATTTCGTGAAGCTTTTCTCCGGGCCGTATACCAATAGTTTTTGTCTTGCATTGCGGCGCGATCGCTTGAGCAAGGTCCATAATATTCATGCTGGGTATCTTTGGTACGAATATTTCGCCCCCATGCATCCTTTTGAGGCCATTTAAAACAAAACTTACTCCCTGATCCAGCGTTATCCAGAATCTGGTCATCCTTGTATCTGTTATTGGAATAATGCCTTCTTTTGCCCTTTGTTTAAAGAAGGGAATGACACTTCCCCTGCTATTTGCCACATTCCCATATCTCACAACAGCGAATTTTGTCCCAGAAAATCCGGCATAGGAATTGGCCGCGACAAACAATTTATCCGAGCAAAGTTTTGTCGCACCATAAAGATTTATTGGATTGCAAGCCTTGTCAGTGCTTAAAGCTATCAGTTTTTCCACTCCACGGTCAATCGACATGTTTATAATATTTATCGCACCCATGATATTTGTCTTAATAGCTTCTGACGGATTATATTCCATTGCAGGCACCTGTTTTAACGCTGCAGCGTGGACTACATAATCAACACCGTTAAATGCTCTAGAAAGTCTTGACTCGTCTCTTACATCTCCGATGAAGAACCTTAGAACATCAGAATAATCCTTAAACTGTTCTGCCATCTCAAATTGTTTGAATTCATCGCGACTGAATACTATGATCTTTTTAGGGTTGTTATTTTTGAGTATAGTATCTACAAATTTCTTTCCAAATGATCCTGTCCCGCCAGTTATAAGGATCACCTTGCCCTTTAAAATATCCATGAATACCTCCTCATAATTTCTTTGTTCAATAATTGAACATTCATTATTATATCACTATAGCTGTTCCATTATATCGAAAAACCATCGTCAACAACAATATTCTGACCATTTACATATTTTGCTCCGTCTGACAATAAATACTGAAGGGTCCCCTTAACATCTGTCCCATCTAAAAGCCCTTTTGACAAGCAAAGCTCCCTGTATTTATGGACAAAAGACTCAGGCTGGCTGTCGAAGATACCCCCTGGACTTATTGAATTCACCCTTATTTTTGATCCTTTCAGATATTTCGCAAGATATTTTGTGAGATGGATAACGGCCGATTTTATGACGGCATATTCGACCGGCATCGTCATTTTTGTGCCTTCGTATATCTCAAACCTTGGGGCAATTACGCCGTAAACCGAACTTATGTTAATAATATTTCCGGAACCCTGTTTTTTAAAATACTCCGCAAATTTCTGCGAGGTCAGGAAATATCCTCCCAAATGTAAATTCACGTTCTCACAAAAATCACTATACTCAACATCTTCAAATTTCCTGCCATAATTCTTGTTTCTTGGATAGGCGTTATTCACAAGGGCATCAATTTTACCGAATCTCTTTACTGTTTCAGCTATCAGGTTTTCAATCGAAATCACGGATGTGATATCCATAGCTGCCCCGGAAGCCGATCCCTTAAGCTCGCTATTGATCTTTGAGGCAGCTTCTTCCGCCGCTTTTGCGTTAATATCAGCGATCACAGCTTCCCCGCCAGCTTCTGCAACTGCCTGTGCCAGAGTTTTTCCCAGCAGTCCTGCCCCGCCGCTGATCACAACGACCTTATCTTTTAATAACATTTCAACCGAAGGTGTCATAAGCATCCCCTAATACCGGATCAGGATAATCTCTTAAAGCCTGAATGGCAGACAGGGCCCTCAAGCAAGGCTTTAGGATCACCCTTCTGCAGGGCTTTTGAGATCAAAGAAAAGACCCCGTCTAACGCAGAAAGATACCCGTCAACATCACCCTTCGTGTGGGCGTATGAAGAATAGAACGCTGTGCTTGCAAGATACCCCTTCTTTAACATTTCCTGCGTGAAAAGCGTCTTAAGCACAAGAGGCTCCTTATATTTAAATTCAAAGTGCCCGAGAGGATAGATCCCTGAGCATTCTATCTGAAGACCGTTCTTTTCAGCTAGGCTTGCCCAGCCTTTCTGGATCCTTTCCCCGACAGTTACCAGGTGTGTCTGAACCTTTTTCTCTTTCATCTTTTTAATGGCAGCCAGGGCGGCTACAGGCCCGATCCTCTCTGTCCAGTACGTGCTGCTAATAAAAGATTCTTGCGCGGCTTGCATTACATCTTTTTTACCGATAATTGCAGCCATCGGGTACCCGTTGCTCATTCCCTTTGCAAACACTGCCATATCCGGCTCAAGCCCGTATACAAGATGGGCGCCCCCTAGATTGAGCCTCCATCCCGCGGTTATCTCATCCACAACCAGTACAGCCCCGGCTTTTCTGGTCAGGTCCCTTATCGCGCCGGCAAAGCGCTTTTCGGGCTCATTGTTCCTGACAGACTCAAGCACAACGACCCCTACCTCATCTTTATACTGCTGCATCAGCTTTTCAAAACCTTCGGCATCGTTATACATGAACGGAATGCTTGATCCTGCCAGGGCGCGCGGCACGCCGTTAGGAGCGAGACCGGGAAGAAGGTGCCCGTCAAGCGCGCTGTTCTCCGCCAGGTTGGCTGCAAGATACCAGTCACTCCAGCCGTGGTAACCGCAGAAAAGTATCTTGTCTTTCTTCGTCCTTGCTCTGGCGATGCGCACGGCCACTGCCATCGCTTCACCCCCGCAGCGGGCATACCTTACCATTTTAGCCCAGGGATGCAGCTCGCAAAGCAGCTCGGCAAGCTCCACTTCTTCCGGGGCGTTCAGTATCGACATGCTGCCGCTGTCCACCGCTTTCCTGACCGCGTTATTGACATCGTTATCCGCATAACCGAGTATACAAGCGCCGATACCCATCGTGATCATGTCTACATATTTATTCCCGTCAAGGTCCCAGACCTCGCAACCTTTTGCTTTACTGTAATATGCCGGCCAGTTCTCCGGCAGGAACATCTCCGGCCTTTTTGAAAGAAGCTGGGTGCCTCCGGGTATCAGCATTTTCGCTTTTTTATATAGATCCTGTGACCTTCCCATTGCGATCCTCCTTACTTTGAGACAGGTTCGTTCTCTTTATCGAGATGCTCGTTAAAATTATTCCAGTAAGTTTCCACATATTCAGAATTTTTAAGATATAGATTTTTATTAAGCACGAGTTCCACAAGATCTCTGTCTGAGGTCTTGAGATTATCAAAACCGGGATTCGATATGACCGCCTCAAAGAAATCCAGATCAGCCTGGTAATCAAGGGAAAACCTCAGCTGGCCGGTATCTTTATAATCATATTTGATGATCTTTGCTTCAATACTGTCAAAGATCCTGCCCCAACCTGTCTCAAGGAGCTTGAGGTCAGCTTTCTTGACACATTGCTCCAGGGTTCTGGTTGAATAACCCCAGGAATTGAGCCCGAAAGGCAGGCCCTGCGTTTTTACAAGACCGGCTCCATTGAGCAGTTCTTTGTATACGGCTCTCATGGATGCCGGCGAGCAGAGAATGTCATCGCCGTCTACCGAAACAATGGCATCAACACCGAAATGCTCTGCGGCCTGCAGGTGCCTTTTCGGGATATTATCGTCATCCCCGTAAAAGACCTGGACCTCAGGAAATACTTTCTCGAACAGGGCATTGTCTGCTTTATTGCCTGTGACTATGCATAGTACCACCTGGCCCGATCCGGTCTCCTGACTGAATTCATTAAGCGTCCTCATTATGAGGTACCACATGATCTCCCGGCCTTTGACTTTTTGCAAATGCTTTCTTGAAAGCCTGGTCGAGCCCAGCCTTGCAGTGACGAAAACTCCTATCTTCATCAGAACTTTACTTCCTCAATCCTGGCTTGCCTGTCAGAAGCCTCTATAAGGTATAAAAGTTTCAGGACCTTATGGTCATCTTCCATCGTGTTGATAAAACCTGACTTTCCTTCTATCGCGGAAATGAAGTTCCTGATCTCGTCGATGTACATATTCTCTCCGATATTCGCGTTATACCCGTCCTGGGCTTTAGCCATTTCATAGGATCGCTCTTCCCACTTTTCTGTTTTGGGATCAAATATCTTTATAACGTTCTCATCCCAAGACCAGTAAAGCTGTTTTTCTGAACCGTTCACTGTAAGCCTTCTCGTCGCGTATCTTGAAACGACATCGACAGTAAAAACCGACAGAAAACCGCCGTAATCAAGAAGGCAATTATAGGTGTCGTCGATCCTGGGCGCGCCTTCTATCTCTATCGTTTTCCTGAAGTTGCCTGCCACTTTTTTCGGAAAACCGAAGACCATCGTGAACCAGGTCAGCTCGAAAGGCACTATTTCTCTTCCGCCGCCCGTTGCCGGGTTCGAAACATAATACTCGCTCACTTTTTCGTAAGTATGCCAGTCCGGCAGGTGCTGTCCTGAATGGAACAGAACGTTCGATACTTTCCCGAGCTCACCGCTCTTGACTATCTTGCTTATAAGTTTGATAGCAGGATGGAACATCATTGTGGCAGAAGGGGCAGCAACGATCTTTTTAGCCTTCAATGTTTTAATGAGTTCCTGCATGCCTTCGTCCACTACGCTGGCTTCAACAAAAAAATGGATGTTCTTTCCGGCTGCCATTCTCATATATTCCATATGTTTATCAGGTGGCACGGAGATGATGATGGCATCAGGTTCTGCAGACTCAAATGCTTTGTTTATTTCACTATAAACTTCGATCCCGTATTTTTCTTTTGTTTCCTTACGCCTGTCTTCCCTGAGATCAAAACCATATATTTCCTTTTCGTTGAGAGATTTGAGGCACCTCACCCTTCTTTTTCCCATTGACCCGAGACCTATAACCAGAAATTTCATCCGACTTCTCCTTTAATATCGCTATTCAAGAGCTTCAAGATCATTTTCGGATGCTGCCAGGAATTCCATTATCTGTTTTTTATCCATAACCTGGCTATCATCGCTCCTGTAATGCCTTATGCCCGATCTTGAAAATCCCTCTATCGGGTGCGGCGAAAGGCAAAGCATGTCGGCATTCTCGTAAACACCTTCGGCTTCGTCATCTGTCATAAGAAGCTCGAATTTCTTTTCGCCCGATCTTTTTCCGATAATTTCCGTGCTTATATCTTTTGGATCACGGCCAAATTTAGGCGTGTAATACTCGATCATACAAGATGCCAGGTCCTCCATCTTCATGACGGGCATCTTGAGAATAAAAAGCTCTTCCCCTTTAGATAGGGCGCATGACCTTATAACAAGGTCGGCCGCCTGCGGGATCCGCATTATAAAACGGGTCATGTCTTTATCGGTAAGCGTGACAGGTCCGCCATCTTTGATTTGCCTGAGGAACAGCGGCACCACAGAACCCCTAGAACCGAAGACGTTGCCGAACCTGACCGCCGAAAATACCGTCCTGCGGGAGCCCTTGTAGCTTGACGCGGAAATGACCATCCTTTCCGCCAAAAGTTTTGTCGCTCCCATAACATTCACCGGGGTCGCGGCCTTGTCCGTGCTGATATGGACGAATTTCTCGATGTTCTCGGCACGCGCGGCATCAACTACATTCTGTGTACCGACTACATTCGTCTTTAGGGCCTCAAAAGGATTGAACTCGCAGATGGGCACATGCTTCATCGCAGCCGCATTGAAGACAATATCCACACCCTCCATCGCCATACAAACTCTTTCCTTGTCCCTGATATCGCCGATGAGGAAGCTGACCCTCCCGAGCAGCTGATCCTTCAGTTCCTGCTCGAATAAGTATTGCTTATATTCGCCCCTTGAAAATATCCTTACCTGCTTCACCGGATATTTCAACAATTTCCGGACGATCTCTTTCCCTATCGATCCGGTACCTCCGGTCACCAGGACGACTTTATTGTCGAGGGCCTCATTTATTGTTTGTTCCATCATTTGCTCACTTTCTTCAGATTGTTTCTGAGGGAATCTGCGATCACGCCGATATTCTCTTTCGAAAGCTTGTTATAGAAAGGCAGTGCTATAGTTGCGCCGGAGATCTTCTCTGTAACAGCAAAATCACCCGCCTTGTATTTGAAAGCGTCCGCATAAAAAGGCTGGAGATGGATCACCGGAAAATAGGAATTGCAGCCTATGCCATCATTGCGCAGCAATTTTATAAGCTCATCCCTTTTCCTGCTTGTAAAACCTTCACCAAGCCTTATAACATAGACAAACCAGCTCCGCTTTAGATCCCCTTTGTTTTCCGGTGGCAAGATTATCCCTTTTATGTCCGAAAGCGCATTCTTGTACATGTCCGCGACCTGCTCCCTTTTTTCAAGAAGCTCGTTAATCCTGGAAAGCTGGACGGTACCGAGCGCGCAGTTGATATCGCTGAGCCTGTAATTATATCCAAGCCTGTTATGCGCGAGCCATTCCATCCCGTCATCCCTGCCCTGGTTGCGCATGCTCCTGGAAAGATCAAAGATCCTTTTGTCGTCGGTAACGATCATCCCGCCCTCTCCTGTCGTCATCTGCTTATTCGGATAGAATGCAAAAACACCCGCATCGCCAAAAGCGCCTGCTTTTTTGCCTGATATTTCTGCCCCGATAGCTTCACAGGAATCTTCAATGACAAAAAGATTATGCTTATTTGCTATATCCATGATCTTGGTCATATCACAGGGATATCCAAAAACATGCACTGGAAGTATCGCTTTTGTCTTTTTTGTGATTTTTTTTTCGATCTGCTCCTCGTCTATATTGAGAGTGTCCTGCCTGATATCCACGAACACCGGCTTAGCCCTCTCAAAAAGGATGCAGTTTGAAGACGAGATGAAGCTGAACGGGGTCGTGATCACTTCATCGCCGTCCTTAATCCCCAGGGCGCGGATGCAGAGATGGAGGGCGCTAGTCCCGCTGTTTACCGCTACAGCATACCGGGTTCCTATATAGCGCGCGAAAGCTTCTTCAAATTCCGGAAGCTTTGGCCCCAAGCTTAGATTTGGGGTCTTGAGTACTTCAACAACAGCATTGATCTCCCTGTCAGTTATATCAGGGTTTGAAAGAGGGATATTCATTTACGCACCTTTCTGACAACTTTTGCCGGCACTCCGAAAGCCACGCAATTATCAGGAATGTCGCGGTTAACGAAGGAAAAGGCCCCGACAATCGAGTTCTCCCCGACCGTAACTCCGGGCATTATTACGCTGTGGCTTCCTATGCAGGCATTTTTCTTGATATTGACCTTTCCGTTCTTGCCATCAATGGTCGATACAGAATATATGGAACAATGCGAGCCAACCTGGGCGTTTTCCTCGATGATCACGCCATGTTTTGCGTTTATATAAGTGAATGAGCCGATATCGGTCTTTTTACCGAGTTTCAATCCCGCCTTGTTCTGCACCAGCCAGTTATATTTTGTGAGCTTGCTCTCCTCGATTTTTGGATATTTCCAGTTCTTGAACCTGTTATCCATAAAAGTCTCCTGTCTTAATATGATATTTTCTTTTCAAAACATTTGAGGCCCAGATGAGCTTTTTCCAGAACCTTTAAAATCCTTGCCGCTGCGTTGCCGTCACCGTACGGATTGGTCATGTTCCTTATCTTAATCTTAGCCTTGTAAACTTTGTCATTAAGAGCTTTATTTAGCGTTCTTCTTATATCAGAGCGGTTATCTGAGCAATTGATTATATTCGCGGCCCTTTCCCTTCCTTCCTGTCTTATGCCGATATTCACAACCGGTGTCCTGAAGGAAGGTGCTTCGATTATCCCGGAGCTTGAATTACCTACCAGTACCGAGGCGGATTTCATCAGGCCAAGGTAATCTTTGTGAGGGATGCTTTTGTATGCCGTTATACCGTTCGATCCGGCAGATCTTTTTATCACCCTAATCATTTCCCTGCCGCCGGCATCTGCGTTAGGGTAAAGAATTATTGTTCTTATCCCGGTCGACTTTACCGCTTCTATCGTCGCTGAGATCTGCCGGGAGGCAGAGCTCATCTGGGTAGAAACTGGATGCTGGACCAGCAGCAAGAACGGCTCTTGTCTGCCGATCTTATATTTTTTTTCCAGTACTGCTCTGCTAGGAAGGTTCTCTTTCAGGATTCTGTCGATAGCCGGGGCTCCGACTCTGAAGACTCTTGAAGGATCTTCCCCAAGCCTGATTATTCTTTTCTTTGCAGATTCAGTGGCCGTAAAATGCAGGTGCGAGAGCTTTGTTATTGCATGGCGCAATATCCCGTCTATATGTCCGGAGATCTCCCCGCCGTGAAGATGGGCTATCGGTATGTTAAGGTAATCCGCAGCTATAGCCGCGGCAAGCATCTCCCCCCTATCGCCAAGCACCATGACAAGGTCGGGTTTGAGAACGGAAAAAGCTTTTGACAAACCGCAGATACCCCTGCCTACAGAATCTGCCATAGCTAAACCTGTATCCTGCGAGTAAGAGATATCTACCTCCTTATTGACTTTAAATCCTTCCTTCTTGATCTCTCTTACAGTCATGCCGAACTCTTTCATCAGGTGCATGCAGGTAGCAACTATCTGCAATTCAAGGTTCTTTGAAGACTTTATCGCTTTCATCACGGGATAATATATGCCGTAATCAGCCCTTGTTCCTGTAACTATGCAGATCTTGCGTTTCATGAAAGATCCTTCCAGGACATCAGGGTATCTTTATTGATAGCCCTTTTAGTCTTTCTTCCGATAAGCTTGTAAAGCTCTGAGGGCGGTATCCCGTTGCCCGGGCGTTTGATAGCCAGCATATTTTTCGTCACTCTTTCACCTTTATTTATATCAATACCCGCCACTATGCTCTTCCTGGCCGCGGCCATTACATTTTTTTCCGACTTTGCAGGCACTTTTACCCCTGATCCGATAGCTCTTTCTACGTTCCTTATAGATGAGACCAAATCCCGCAGTTCACCAAGCTCTATCGAGGCCTTGTGGTCGGGCCCTTCCATCTTCCTGTTAAGGGTGAAATGTTTTTCTATCATGCACGCGCCAAGCGCAACGGCGGCAACAGACACTTCTATTCCTTCCGTATGGTCAGAATAACCTGAAGGAAACCCGAATTCTCTTTTCAAGGTCAGCATCGCCGTCAGGTTGACTTCGTCATACCTCACAGGATAATTGGACGTGCAATGAAGCAAAACAAGTTTATTGTTGCCCGCTGATGAAACAACCCTTACCGCTTTCCTAACCTCAGATAGCGTCGCCATTCCGGTAGAAAGGATAACAGGCTTGCCTAGTCCGGAGATCTTCTTTATGAAAGGCAGGTTCGTAAGGTCACCCGAGCTTATCTTGAAAGCCGCCATGCCAATACTGCTAAGAAACTCTGCGCTCTCATCGTCGAACGGTGTCGAAAGAAAAATCATCCCTTTTTTCCTGCAATATCCCGACAGCTCCCTGAATTCAGAGTAAGAAAGCTCCAGTTTTTTCAGCATTGTATACTGGTCTTTTTCAGGTGAGTTTTTCTTCTGGTATTTTGCCTGGGGAGCGTTTATTGAAACAAGCTTTTCAGCATTAAAAGTCTGAAATTTTATTGCGTCTGCACCAGCATTTTGGGCAGCATCGACCATTTTTTTAGCAGTTTTAAGGCTGCCGTTATGGTTAACACCGGCCTCGGCTATAATAAAGACTGGATGTTTCTCCCCGATAATCTTATTTTGAATTTTGATTTTTCCCAACCTTTCCCCCTTTGCGCAAATGACCGTTCAATCATTGAACATTCTAGCTTTTTTTATCCTTTTTTGTCAATTGCGAAATGCCATTGTTTCTATATATAAGGCTTCGATTTGCTGTGCCATGCGTTCCACAGTAAATACAGTCAACGCCCGCTCCCTGCCGGCTGCCCCCATTTGATGCCTTAGATCCTGATCAGTAATTAGCGTGTTTATGGCATCATGCATCTTTTCCAGATCATATGGCTGTGCTAAAAAGCCTGTTTTTTTATTTATGACAAGTTCAGGAATGCCACCAACATTGAAAGCAACTACGGCCTTTCCACAGGCCATCGCTTCAGCAATAGACAGACCAAAAGTCTCGGAATGAGACGGCTGAACAAAAATATCCATTAATGATACCATCTTGCCAACATCTGCCCTGAAGCCCGTAAAGATCACCCGATCGTCGATACCCAGGTTATTTGCAAGGCGGATAAGACTGGAATGCAGTTCGCCCTCACCCACTATTATCAGACGCAAATTACCATGCGGCTGCAGAAGCATCGAAAAAACCCTGAGAAGATCTTCCACTCCTTTATTTTTTGCAAGCCTGGTAACAGAACCGATGATCATATCGCTTTCATTGATGCCAAGATCCCTTCTCGCATCATCGCTGCCGCAAACGCAAGTTTCGCCAGGCTCTATTCCGCTAAATACTACATCGACACTCTTTTCTGACAATCCATAGTTAGAACACAGCTCTTTTTTGCTATTAAAAGATACGCAGACAAACCTATTGACTAAAGGAAGAAGCAGTCCGGCCAAGCCTTTTTTTATGATTTGAAGAGCTTTCATTTTTGAGACCGGCTTTGCAACCGAATGCACGGTCGATATCAACATGGGGACCCGGAATATCTTAGCCGCAGCTATCATAAAAAAGCACGAGAACGGCACATGCATATTCAGGTGTACAATATCCGGCTTTTCTTTAAAAAGGACATAAAGGATCGCAGGATAGTTGAGCATCATAGGCACAAAATATTTTTTTACTCCAGGGAGGGCATCGGATATTTTATTATGGTGGCGGCCGTCCCTAAAAAAGCAAACGGGCTCGAATTTTGTCCTGTCTATGTTCTTGACCAGACTGATCAGGGCCACTTCGGCACCGCCGAATTCGCTGGTTTCGGAATAGTATAAGATCTTTTTCACTTTTCTCTATTCTTCAGCTTCTCAATCATCCCCGCCACTTCCTGTTTGGCTTTAGCCGTCTTGTTCTTTTTGGTATTGATAGAGAACGTGACTATATCTCCTTCACCTGCGTCTTCGGGCAGCAGGGTCCTGGGCAGGTCAAACCGCTCCTCCTGCTCCGGCCCCGTCAGGATCACGGCGAAATTTCCTTCGAAGCGGTCGAGCACTGCTAGTATGTTTTTTTTCATGATAGCGTTTCTCCTCTTTATGGCTTACGGCACAGCCCCTTCGGGGCTTACGGCACGCTCGTTACACTCGCTACAGCTAACAGCTCCGGAGCCGTCTGCCTGCCGGCAGGCAGGTTAGCCGTAGGTCCCGCCCTGGCGGGACCGTGCTGTAGGTCGCCGCGGCGACCGTGCCGTTAGCTGTGAGCTAAAAGAACAACTACTCCCTTCTCTTCTCCTTATCTCGATCAACGCCTCTCATTTCTCCATATAACAATATTTTGTTATCTGCTGAAACGATATCACTTTGCGAAACTTTGTCAAGGCTCCGGATCACGCCAATCGCGAGCGGGTTCTAAGCAAATACTTATAAATTACAAACGGCGTATAAAGGAATTGATCTGATCCCGTTTGTAAAACCGAAGTTCTTGGAAGAAATTCTGACGGCATATTCAGGATGATATTTTTTAATATAAGAATTTAAACTCTTGGACGCGGTGTGATCGCCGGATTTGACTTCAACTGGTATGACCCGGCCGTTAATGTTAAGCAAAAAGTCAACTTCCGCTTGAGAATCGGACTCCCAGTAAAACAGGTCGTAACCTTTGCTTTTAAAAGATTGGGCCACAAAATTCTCGGTTAAAATGCCCCTGTAGATCATATTTGAGTTAAGCAGTATCTCGCTAAATTGCATTTTTGACAGAGCTGTCAGCAACCCGACGTCCGACAAATAGAGCTTAAAGTAGCCGTGCTCCTGATAAGCGGACAGCGGCGGTTGAGGCAGGCTGATCTTAACCGCTTTGGTCAGCAAATCCGCCTGCAACAGCCAGTTTATAGAGCTTTCGTAGCCCTCTTTTTTTGCTTTTTCGGCTACCAGTTTGTAAAAAAACTTTTTATTCTTTTTGGATAGCTGGGCGGGAATGCTGTGGTAAACCTGATGGGTTTTTATGGCTTGCGTGCTCGTGGTATATTTTGCCATGTCCGCCAGATAAGAAAAAATGATATTTTGATGGATATTCCTGTCAAAATTTACCAGGTCTTTATTTTTATTCAAATACTCCTGAATTGCCTGCGGCATGCCGCCGACGCACAAATAAATATGGTAAAGATCCAGCGCCTTTTTGTGCAAAGTCTCGTTCAAGGGCTTCAAATCATGAAAAGCGTTTTTGATCTCCCGGTTTAACAATTCCTCGCCAATGGCAAGCAAAAATTCTTCAAAATCCATGGGGTGCAAAAATTCAAAATAGACCTTCCCCACGGGAAAAGAGGATTTAAACCTGTTCATCGCAACTCCCAGCAGGCTCCCCGCGCAAACGATCTTATAATTCTTATCGGACTCATTAAAATACTTGAGAGAACCGACTGCTTTTTCGCTAAGCTGGATCTCGTCAAAAAACAATATGGTGGTTTCAATGTCTATTTTTCTGCCTAAATACACTTCAATTTTCCTGATAATTTCCTCGGGATTTAGAGAATCTTCGAAAAAGCTTAAGTATTCGCTTTTTTCGTCGAAATTAATATATATATATTCAGGGAAATACTCCGCGCAGAACTGTTTGAGAATATAGGTTTTGCCTGTCTGGCGGGCACCGATCAGGAGCAACGGCAGCTTGATATTAGACTTTTTCCACGTCAATAGCTTGTCTAAAAATTTTCTTTTCATTTATTTGTGTATAATATCACCAAATATGCCCCATGTCAACAAATGGTCATTTTTATTGCCTTTTTGGTACCTATTATATCGAAAATAGTACATCGGATTTATCCCCCTTCTTCAGCTTCTCAATCATCCCCGCCACTTCCTGTTTGGCTTTAGCCGTCTTGTTCTTTTTGGTATTGATAGAGAACGTGACTATATCTCCTTCACCTGCGTCTTCGGGCAGCAGGCTCTTTGGCAGATCGAACCTCTCCTCCTGCTCCGGCCCCGCCAGGATCACGGCGAAATTTCCTTCGAAGCGGTCAATTGTGGCTAATATGTTTTTTTTCATGATTAAGAGTCTCTCCTTTATCGCTTATGGCTTATGGCTTATGGCTTATAGCTTATGGCATGAGGCTTGGCAATAAGCATGCAGCAAAGCCATATTAACACAAGCTCTTTTTAAAGGTATTAATCCTTTTTGCCAGGCTTTCTAAAAGCTTATACATTGAGGCGTATTCCTGTTCGCTTATGTACTTCCTTTTACATGCGATCTTTAGGCAGGTTACAACCTCAAAGATAGACCCAATAGAAATACTTAGAAATCTGCAAAAATCCTTATTAGACCTGCTTGACCCTTCGGCAATATTTAAGGGGATTGAAATTCCGGCCCTGATCATCTGCGAACTTAGAACAAATTTTTCTCTTGACGGGAGTTTGTCATCGACAATCCCATACAATCTATCGACAAGGTCATTTGCTTCATCATATATCTTCAATCCTTCAAACCTAAACATTCAATTCCCCTCTCCCGCCATATGCCATTAGCCATACGCTATATGCTATATGCCATATGCCATCCGCCATATGCTATTAGCTATACGCCACTAAAAGAACAACTTCTCCCTTCTCATAGCAATACTCTGTAAGATCCCAATGCAGCACATGTTCACAATGAGCGACGTGCCGCCGAAACTGACAAAAGGCAGAGGGATCCCGACTACCGGAGCTATCCCGAGCGTCATGGCAACGTTCACCCCGAAATGAAAAAGCATCATAAATGCTATTCCCACCGCAAGGATGCTGCCGTAAAAATCGCCGGCGTCCATGGCTATTTGTATAGCGCGCCATATGAGCATGCCGAACAATGCGATGACGATCAGCGAGCCGGCAAGGCCAAAATCCTCTCCTATCGCGGAAAAAATAAAGTCCGTCCACTGTTGCGGTATGAACTGCAGCTGAGTCTGCGTCCCCATAAGGAACCCGCGCCCGAACAGCCCTCCAGAGCCGATCGCGATAAGCGACTGAATTGTGTGATACCCCGCTCCGAACGGGTCGGCCGACGGGTCCAAAAATGTTACAAGCCGCTGTTTCTGGTAATCCCTGAGCAGGCCCCAGATAAAAGGCACGGCCGCGACAGTTAGGACATTGGCCCCTATAACCGCTATCCACTCCTGCACCCTGGCCTTGCCCCAGAAAAGCAGCCCGCAAGTGACCGCCAGAAATCCCGCCCAGATGCCCAGCCTAAAGCTCAAAAAAGCGCTGATGATCGGAGTTGCCATCAGCAAAAGTATCATCGGGTTGTCCTGGACCCAGATGGTCATTCCGACTGTGATCGCTATAAAGACCAGCGCCGTCCCGAGATCCGGCTGCTTAAAGATAAGCAGGAACGGGACTCCCATGATAAGCGCGGCGGGAATAAGTTCGGTTATATGCTTTACGCCTTTCCTGTCCGCAAAATATCTGGCAAGGGCGATGATAAGAATAAGCTTGGATATCTCGGACGGCTGGAAAGAAAATGGGCCGATGCCAAGCCATCTCTGCGCTCCGTAGGACTCAAATCCCATTCCGAGCACTGCCAGCAGAAGCACCAGCATCAGCGCGTACAGAGGAACAGCGGCTTTTTTGAGGTTGTTGTAATCTATGTAGCAAAAAAAGCTCAGGCCCGCGGCTCCCATCAGGAACGATATGAAATGTCTTTTTACGAACAACAATGGATCTATCCCTGATCCCGCGGCGATCGCCGCCCTTCTGGAGAGCATTGCAAATGTTGAGGAATATATCGACAGAAAACCTATAAGCACAAGGAGCACCGCGCAGGCCCAAAGAGTCATGTCCGAGTTCCTGAGAAGCCGGAAATTTATCATCGCGAGGCCGCCTCCAGAGCCTTGAACATGGCCCGGGCCTTGTTCACGCTCTCCTGGTATTCTTTTTCAGGCACGGAATCGGCCACTATGCCGGCCCCGGCCTGCACATAAGCGTTTTTGCCTTTGATAAATACGGTCCTTATAGTAATGCAGGTATCCATGTTGCCCGCAAAATCAAAATATCCGACAGCTCCGGCGTAAGGCCCCCTGCGCACGGTCTCCAGTTCGTCGATTATCTGCATGGCGCGTATCTTGGGCGCGCCGGAAACGGTGCCCGCAGGAAAACTCGCCCTGAACAGGTCAAAAGCATCCCTGCCCTTTTCCAGGGTTCCGTTGACATCGGACACTATGTGCATCACATGCGAATATTTTTCCACGGACATCAGCCCCTCGACCCTGACGGAACCGCTCTCGCAGACGCGCCCCAGGTCGTTCCTTGCCAGGTCCACCAGCATTATGTGCTCCGCTTTTTCCTTTTCGTCCGACAAAAGCTCTTCTTCAAGCTTTTTGTCCTCATCAGCGGAGGCTCCTCTCGGCCTGGTCCCGGCTATCGGGCGGATAGAAGCTTTGCCGTCCTCAAGGCGCACCATTGTCTCGGGAGAGGTGCCTACGATCTTCAAGTCATCGAAAGAAAAGTAATACATGTATGGCGAGGGGTTTATCGCGCGCAGCGCTCTGTAAACATCGAACGCCGGAGCCACAAGACGCGTCCTAAACCTCTGGGACAAAACCACCTGTATTATGTCTCCGCCCGTGATATATTCCTTTGCTTTTTCCACCGCCGACTCGTATTGTTTTTTGGTCATGCCGGGCAGGACTTTTGCTTTTTTGCCTCCGCGGGCGGAAAGGTCCATGGGCCTTAGACTGGCGGGCGTCCTGAGTTTTTTTGCCACGGCATCGATCTTTTTGACAGCTGTATCGTAGGCTTTGGAAGGGCTGCCTTTCACGCGCGCGTTGGATACTATCATTATCTTGTGCTTTACATGGTCAAAAACCAGCAGCGTGTCGGAGAGCATCAGCTGGCAGTCAGGGACCTTGAGGTCGTCCGGATTGGTGTCTGGAATATCCTCGATATGGCGTACTATGTCGTAACCCAGGTAGCCGACCGCGCCTCCGTGGAACCGCGGCAGACCTTCGGTCTTCACCGGAATATATTCCGAAAGGAGCTCCTTGATGACCTTGAGGGGATCGCAGCCGGCCCTTTTTCCGTCAACGGACACGCTACCCTTTTCGGAGATTACCACACGGTAGGGATCGCAGCCCAGGAAAGAATACCTGCCGATATTCTCCCCGCCT
>Ga0209096_1000418_pt1 | contig 58869 bp, 60 predicted proteins | sample AD_UKC034_MetaG_FD_184407 | JGI IMG/M metagenome (GOLD analysis project Ga0209096, IMG submission 184407) | Active sludge microbial communities of municipal wastewater-treating anaerobic digesters from USA - AD_UKC034_MetaG (SPAdes) (version 2) | ecosystem: Engineered > Bioreactor > Anaerobic >...
TGTTCAATCTTGTCGCAAAAAAGAATGCCATCCCAGTAATAAAAATACGAAAAAATGCTTCAACACGCTCTTTAGGCTCGCCTCTTCGTGCTAAGTCAGTGCGTGAAGTGAAAAAGATTGGACAGGGTGCATGGAAAGAGAAATACGAATATGGCCGGCGGTGGCGCATAGAATCATATTTTTCAGCAGTCAAACGCTCATTTGGCGAAGGAACTACGGCCAAACGATTTGACATGGCACAAAAGGAAGTGATGATGAAGTTTCTGCTGTATGACCAACTGCAACAGTTAGTATAAAGCCAAAGAGGAAAAGGGATAAGTTAGAGATAAGTGTCGTTTTGAGTGGAATTATGCAACAAAGCACTATAACCCAAAAAACTTAAATATCGAGTTTGATTTTGTGCGTTAAGGGCAGTTAGCTCAGTCTGGTAGAGCAGTAGACTCTTAATCTACGGGCCAGGGGTTCGAATCCCTTACTGCCCGCCAATAACTTTTCTGGCGGTTATTTTTGATTTGGGGCCCTATATGGGCTTATTTTCTGGAGGCGCTAATTTTGGAAAATACCTGTAGACTAATATCTACATGGAACGGCTATGTTGCCTATCTTATCTCTGAGAGGGGTGTCAGCCCCACAACAGCTGAAATATATCGAAGATGCATCGCCATGTACCTTAAGAGCGGCAAAACGGAGGAGGAATACTACTTGGAAGTGCTCTTAAATGAGCGTTATTCCTCGTCCTTCAAGCATAACATGTACTTCGCCCTTAAATGGCATGCCAGAATGCACGAAAGGCCGTTTAACATGAAGAAGAACAGCTGGAACGGAAAGTGAGATGAACATATCGCTAGAGAAGTGCTGGGCATTGCTTGAGGCCATCACGGAGGAGGACCTTAAGCTTGCGGTGTACCTGGCACTGAACACGGGTTTGCGGCCATCGGAAGTGCTTGGCCTTGAGCTTGGCGACACCCGTTTATTTTTATACCCTTAACGCTCAGATGAAAACATTGATCGATAGGACTGTTCCAAGATATACTGAAATATCTGGAAAGGAATTCTATTTATTGTTACCGCAGCCGATACTAGTAAACAATCAATGGAAAGAACTTTAGAATGCTTTAGAGGATTTACTATGTGTTTAGACGATGCAGAAGAAAAAGGTGTTGTATACGGAGTCGGGGCATGGAACAAAGGGGAAATAAAAACTAGCAGTGCAATGAAAGAGGCATACGAAATGGGAAAAAGCGTCTAGAGTATTTTAATATAGTAAAAGGGCATATTATTTGATGAAAGTATTTTCGTCAAGCTCTTTGAAAGCTAACTCAAGCTCTTCTTTAGTATTCATTACTATTGGCCCTCCCCCTGCTATAGGCTCCTTTAGGGGGGCTCCTGACATCAATAAGAATCTAACTCCGTTGTCCGATGCTTTTGCAGCGAATGTCTTTCCTTTGTTGAATAGTATCGCATGCTTTTGTGGTATAACCCTATCAATTTCCTTACTGAATGAAGCTTCACCCTCTAAAATATATACAAACAAGGTATCGTCATATCTTGTTTCAATTGACCACTCTGCACCTTGAGCTAGTTCCACATCCAAGTAGAGGGCTTTGACATAATCTGCTTCCATGGCCCCTCTTGTTTCATTATAACTTCCACATATGATGTGTACCTTTTTGCCTTTCTCGACAACTACTGGGATGTCTTCCTTTGTGATTGATCTATATTTTGGTTTCGTCATTTTGTCCTTAGAGGGCAAGTTTAACCAAAGCTGAGTCCCAAGCATTCTTTCAGTTGATTTTGGCATTCTTGGTGGATAATGCCAGACCCTGCGGTCATCCATTGGCATTCTCCCTCTAGTATGCTGCCTTTATTTCCAAGGCTATCCTCGTGTTCTATATCTCCCTCTATAAGGTATGTAATTGTTTCTATTCCTCTGTGTGGGTGCCAAGGAAAGCCTTTGATATAATCATTAGGATTTTTAGAATCAAAAGCATCCAACATTAGAAATGGATCAAAGTCTTTAGTGTCGTGATATCCTATTACCCTTACAAGATTAACACCGGCTCCATCTACAGTATTTTTACCGGTGACAATTTTATTTATAGTCCTAAAATCATTCATGGTCTAAACCTCATTCTTATTCTCCCATTTTATGAAGCTGTTCTCTTGTATTCTCCCATATATTAATATAAATGTATTTTTTATATTTTATTGCATGGTTGAATAATTGCGATTCAGTGAAAACATGGGCATCTTTTGCATCCTGATTTTATACTTGCCCTGCAAATTTTCTAAATTTCCTGCCTTCTTAGCAAGAATTTTTGACAGCGCTATAAAGAATAAACTTTAGCATGGCTTCCTTTTTAGCCATGTCAAACCTCCTGGCGCTTACACCCTCACCATATGCGCGCTTTACAGCTGAAAAACAGGACTCGACCAACCATCGCTTGCCGTAGTCATATTTCTCATTCCATGCCTCTTGTCCGATCTTCTCTAGCTCTCGTATGCATTTTCGCCGCAGACGGGAGCCTCTAGATTTTGGAGAGGCACCTTTTCTAATTTTTATTATGGGCTGTATGTTATTTTCATCACAATAATCGAATATCTCCTTGTCATCGAATGCGCCGTCCGCTAACATTGCCTTCATTTTAATCTTTCTAGCTTTTTCTTTGAAAAGGGCGTTGTCCCTTGCTGCACCTTCTGCTACAACTACGTCTAAGATCTCGCCTGTCCTGACATCTATTGCAATCATTACCTTTATCCACTTCCTTTTCTTCCCGGAAATAATCTGGTACCATTCACTTCTGTGTGAGGCCTTGACACCTGTGCCGTCAAATGCAACTACTCTTTCAGGATCTTCAAGCGCTTCTGGTAGCTCGAACTTCATTCTTGCAAATCTTACCCATAGAGTTGTGTAATCAGCAGCCTTTACGCCTGGAATATATTTTGATAAAGCTCGGAGGACTCCTTCGGTCTGTCTGTACTCTAAGCCGAATGCTGTTTTCAAAAAAGCTGTGAACTTGATGAATGAATCGGTGTAGGCGTAGGGCCTGCCACGCTTATTCCTATTCATTCGATTTAGCTCTCTACGCCAATTGCTTAAAAAATCTAAGGATAGGTAAAATTCTCCCCTCTTAACTAAACTCTCATTATATTTGCTCCAGTTGCGCTGCATAAAGTTGTAGGGTTTTTATGGGGTTTAAGCTTTTCGCTTCATTTGAGAGGAATTATTCAACAAAGCACTATTTTTTTTATATTGCCCTCTATTTCTATTTAATATACTAAAAATAAATAGTGAGAATTTTGATTAACTTCGGTTCTGCCCCCGCCATTGGTTAAACTTATATGCCAATAGTGGGTTTTAGTCATCATGGTAACTTTATTGGATATGGCTATTAAGGAAAGGTATGAAAAGCTTCTAAAAATAGGCGACAAGTTAGCAGAAATCAGCAAGCATGTGAATTGGAAATCATTTGCTCCCATAATATCTGGTCTTTATGACAATAAGAGCGAGAAAGGTGGTCGGCCCAATATGGATGAGGTACTAATGGTAAAGATGCTGATCCTTCAAGGATTGTACGGGTTATCCGACCAGGAGCTTGAAAGACAGATAAACGATAGGCTGTCATTCCAGAATTTCCTGGGGTTCCCTGAAAAAGTTCCAGATTATTCAACTGTATGGTATTTTAGAGAGCGTCTTGCAAATAGCGGAAAGGACAAGCTAGTATGGGAAGAGTTTCAGAGGCAGATTGAATCAAAAGGGCTTGGCATAAAAAAGGGTGTTGCGCAGGATGCTACAATAATCACAGCAGACCCCGGACAAACTGCAAGTAAACCCCGAGGGGAGGATGCAAAGACCAGAAGGTCAAGGGACGGCGAATGGACCAAAAGAAAAAAGGGGAGCAAGTTTGGCTATAAGGTCCACTCTAAAATTGACACTGACCATGGACTCATTAGGGACTTAGAAATCACATCTGCAAATGTTCACGATAATCGGGTTGACCTTACAAAGCCAGGCGAAGTTGGCTACAAAGACAAGGGATATTTCGGTCAAAAGGCCCAAGCATATGACGGAATAATGAAAAGGGCTGTTCGGGGCAGAAAACTGTCTTTCAAAGACACGCATAGAAACAATCGCATATCGAAAAAGCGTCGTCAAATAGAGCGCCATTACGCCGTCATAAAACGTGTCTTCAAATCGGGTCATGTTCTTGTTACCTCAATTCCAAGGGTGAGGGTAAAGATGATGTTTGCCTGTTTCTGTTTTAACTTGTATCAGCTTGAAACGCTTGCTAACTCCACCTAGCGCGAGCTATCGGCAAATTTTGGGAAATTTCCCAAAATTTGAATAAAAAATAGAAAATTTAGATTGGATTAGTGTAAACGGTCTAAAATAAAATTAGAAATGGAAAAAAGAGGGGTTAATCATAAACCTCTAATGGCTATTTTGGTATCCTTGCTGTTTGTTGTTAGTACTTTTGGCGTTGGAGCTGTCATGGCGCCACCTGTATGCGGGCCGGGGGGAGAAATCAACATTATGATTGCCTGCGTTGACTCATGTTCAGATCCGGGGTCCTGCAATATTTATGGCCCCACGGCAGTACAGGCGGGAGACATAATAACAGTAAAGGTAGAAAACCAAGTGTGTGGCTTTTTTAATATTGTTAATATTGACTGTGATTACTTTGAACTTTTAGATTTTGATTTTGAACATGCAGGCGATTGTACAGCGACTATTGTATATACACTTAGGGCCTTAAGGCCAGGAACAGTAGGCGCAACCTTTGATTGTAATGGGAATAAACTTAATTTGACAGTAATACCAAAGGAATATCCAATGCAGCAGTTCTTGAAGATACTTGAAAAGAACAAAAATAAATAATCTTTTTTCTTTTCTAATCTTTTCTAAGTTTATATTTTTGATTTAGTTGTTATAGCTCTATGAATCTCTTGTGAAGGAATTACCTTAGAGTATTGATTGTTTAGTCTTTGAATATCCTTTCTCACCCTTCTGTAATTAATTTTTGTTAATACCGAGATCTCATTTGCATCTAGAAATCCATCGTGCCTGTTTATTAATTCAATAACTTTGGAATCCATATGGTTCACCTTAACAGGGCATATCCTAAGGATGGCCTATATCTCTTAACAAAACGAGAAATAGTATTTTCTAGTTTCTAAACAAAAAAATTATTATTACTTCTCCTAATTCTGTTAAATAAATATCAATTTAGAGCATTATTTCTATATTGATTAAAAATTCTTCTTAAACATACTATAAATCTATTGAATATATTTTTAATATTCCTATTTTGTTCCTTATCGGGGCTTCAAAGTATTATTAATATTGATTATCAATATTGTATTATTTATTGCTAACCAATAACCTTATATATAAGTATCAATATAGTTACTATTGTCAATCAACATTGACAAAACCTATCCGTTAGTAGGAATCTTGGAGCAGATTCCTGCATATAAAACTCCAATTACGATGATGGGGGAGAGATCCCCCTGAGTATTAAGCTATTCTTCGATTAATGCTACGTCAAATGCCTATAAATTAGGATTGCCTACACGGCAATATTATCTGTAAACAATGTCTTATCCTGTAATTATTTCCTTTTCCTTTCATTAAATAATCTCCCCTATTTTAGGTAGTATCTGGCAAATTACTGCCAGATTCTAGCTTTCTGTAAAATGCCTTTTCCGGTGTCTCAAGCACATCGAGATTCAAACTCATATGGGGTCGCTTCTTGTTGTAGAAGTTCATGAACTCCTCAATAGACTTGAAGTGCTTGAGCTTCTGCTCAACTGTTCCGTAGAATCTTTCAATCTTGCCGTTTGTCTGGGGGTGGCTGACACCGGAAAGTATATGCTCTATTCCAAGTTCTTTTAGAACAGTCTGAAACTTACACTCTCCTTGAGCTTTCTTGTCTTTGGCGCTTGCATAGAACTGAGTGCCCCTGTCAGTTAGTATCGCCTTGGGCTTTCCATAAGTCTTTATGGCCTTGTACAGTACCTCTAAAGATGCTTCTGTTGTGGGGCTATCAAAGACTTCCCATGCCATAATCATCCTTGAGGCATCGTCCTCATAGGCTATAAGCCACTTATTAGTGCCGGTAAGCTTTTTCCAGTCAGTATGCCATAGCGACATGCTGTGTTCCCGCTCGTATCTAACGTAAGATCTCTGCTTTTTCTTGTTAGGCTCCTCTTTTGAGAGGCCGTTATCCGCCAAGTACTTATGGATCTTGTTATGAGACACTTTAATCCCCTCAAGCCTTAGCATTATTTCTATAAGGCATGCCCCGACTTTGTACTCATAATGTATCTCTCTTATCCTCTTTATCTCTTTTTCTTCAAGTGGCTCTTCAGGTCGGCCAGGTGACCTTAGAATTGGCCTTGAGCCGGTCTTTTTGTAGTAAAGGTAGATCTGGTTTACTCTCCGAGATGTCACCTTCTGGATGAAGGCAATCTCGCTAGAACTAAGGCCACGCTCTTTCATCTTGATTATCCAGGCAATCTTTTTGTCATTGAGCTTTGCCATACCCCAATAACATTTCCTCACGGGAAATGATTTTGGGATAAGACAATTATCTGTAAACACCGAAAAGTTTATATATAAGCGCCTTAAAATATATTTGTTTGAGTATATTATTCTTAGCTAATATCTGCTAAAGAGTATATATTCAAGCATGTTGATTAAGTCAATCGACTTTTTCAAACAAAAAAAATGGAGGAAAAAATCAATGTCAGGAATTGGATATTTTGGTCCAAAGAGAAAGCCTGGATACGAAGAGCAGCCTTCTATAAGCCCTAACTTCTTGAAGCTTAGGCTACCGTTCTACCACTACCCAATCGAGTACCAGGACTTTATCCAGGGGATGATTTTGGCGTGCGTACCTTTAGGTATCACAGCAACTATGGTGCCTACATTGGGAGTACCAATCGAGATAGCAGTATTCATGGTAATGATAAACAACCTTTTCTACCTATGGCACACTTCTTTTGGTGACCCATCAGTAGCCGGCTGGATTACACCAGGTATACCAATTTATGCCGCTTACTTTGCGACATTCTCAAGTGAGATAGTTGGTCCAACAGGTGTATATATTGAGAGATTACAAGCTCTTATCGCATGTCAGATAATATTAGCTGTCATGTTCATAGTGCTTGGTATATCTGGAGTCGGTAGGCAGTTTGTAGCGCGTATTCCAACCTCAATCGTAGCAGGTATTCTTTTAGGATCGGGACTTTCATCCTTAACAGCTATCTTTAACCCAGCAAACGCTTACGTAAAAGACTTACCAGTATCTTTCCTAGTATCTGCAATCTTGTCTATATTCCTTCTGTTCTCTAAGAGGGCAGTGGCGCTTAGAAAGAGTAACAAGATAATGCAATGGATTGCCGGATTTGGAATAGTTCCTGGATTTATAATAGGATATGTCTTGGGGCTTATTACTGGAGAAATCAAAGTTAACATGGCAGTTGTCACATCTAGACTTATAATTGAAATGCCAGTTGACAGATTGATAAATGAATTCACCGCTTTCGGAGTTGGATGGCCAAGTGCCACATTATGGGGTGCTGGTATCGCTGTTGCAGTAGTAGCATACATCATAGCGTTCGGAGATGTCATCGTTCTAAAAGCTTTGATTAAGCAGGCTGACGAGGCAAGACCGGATGAGAAGCTTCTAGTGCACATAAGCAGAAACCACATTATCACTGGGTGGAGAAATCTACTTCAAGGATTCTTCGTACCATATCTCCCATTCTGCGGCCCACAGTGGACTGGTGGTCAAGCGCTAGTAGTTCAGAGATATATGCATGCAACACCCGAGCAGGAATACACCTACTGGGGAGGAGCAACAAGCATATTCTGGGGTATGACTCTTGCACTATTACTTCACCCTATAGTTCAGATAATGCTACCTGCTAAGTTTATTGGATTAGGTTTAACCTATTTAATTCAGGGATACCTATGTTCATACCTTGCTATGGAGATGTGTGAAACTAACATCCAGAGATCCATCGCAGGTATAATGGCAGCAGCATTACTCATGGCAAACTATGTCAAACTCTGGGGAAGTCCATTCTTCTCTGCACCAGCAATGGGTCTAGCAACAGGAGTTATCCTCTGGCTAGTACTTGAATACCAAGGTAAGGGAAAGGAAAAGAAGAAATAAAATTAATTTAATTTTCTTTTTTATTTTTTTAAATCAACATGTTTTTTTTATGTATACGTATTTTTTTGATACTTTGTTTTAGAGGGAAACTTTTATAAACTTTTTAAATTCTTAACGTAGGAGATATAATGGTAACAGTAAAGATTTCGAAAAGAAAAAAAATGGGATCAAAGGCATTCTTAAAAAAGAGCTTACCTTTCTTTGTATTAAGTATAATTGTAGTTATTGGTGGGCTTTTTCTAATAGGTAGATTATTAGAAGATGATCCTCTCCGCAACACAGCACAATGGGGATGGTTTATCGTAACTTTCTTAATAGTCCAGTATATCAATGTAAAATATATAGTGAAGAAGTGATTTTATGGAATTCAGAGATATTTTTAGATATGTACTTTTGTTGGTATGTGTAGTTTATGGTATTAGGGCGTATATGACTGGTCAATTGACACTTAGGTATCTGTTAATAGCTGTTGTTCTTTGTGCAGTAACATATTTCATAATAGCAAGACCGGATAAATATTGAGATAGGCGTTCATATGTTTGATAAAATAATCAATAAAAAGTTATCTTTGCTTCCTTGGTTAATCTACTTAGAAGACGGTCCTGTACTCGAAGCCTTTAATTCATTGAAAGGTGAGAAAGAGATATTTGAAACGTATATCCCTGTTAAGTTGGGCAATCATCTATATTATAGTAGCCTATACTATAAAAAGACTTTGAGAAAAGAAGAGCTTTCCAAGTTAGTCATTGTTGATGAAAATGGTAAGATTCTAAAAGATAAAGAAAAAGCTTATAAAATTTGTCTTGCCGTAAATCTTTTTGTTAGAATAACTCCTTCAGAAAATCTTAAGTATATAGTGAGAAATCTGGAAGATATCGAAAAAGTCAAGGAATATAAATCAAAGGCAGATTATTTCGTGCCTACTGCAAAATTGTTTTTATCAAAAAAAGATGCGGAAACTTTAGAAAAATCTTTAGAGAGCTTCTATCAACATGAAAATACCGCAAAACAATTACTTGCTCATTATGTGCAGGGAGTTGAAAAGATTAAATCTTTAAAATCTATTGATTATACAGAGATCACAGATTTGGTTGACTCTTATACGAAAGCAGGATTTGAAAGAGTAAGAGCAAAAGAAAATATAAAGAAATTCATTGAACTTATCAGAGATTCTAAGAAAGCTTTGCCTCACCAAGAAGATAACTATTTAGATACTGAAGCTGGCGCTTACTACATGATTGATAGACTTGAAGCGTATGTAGTTAGAGATATTAAACTATTGGAAATTAGGTATGAGGGTATTCGTCAGTATTATTCAAAAAATGTAGCAGAAGATGAAGCTAAAGCATTATTGGATTTTTTTAATAAAAATATTTAATTCTTTTCTTTTCGTCATTATATTAATAATCTTTGAAAGATTTTTAGCTATCAATATTTTAGGTATATCTAAATATAATAGGATTAGTTAATATCTAATTATTATTATATGTAATTTTTTTGATTAATATATTAATTATGTTTTATTTTATTTTTTTTGTATTAATTTAATCTTTTCTTTATTTGCCGATAATAAAATAACTATTAATAGAAAACCTTATATATAATTTCGATTAGTCTCAATTGATTGGGCTTACTAAATTATATAGGTATGCCTAAATCAAAATATAAATGGAGGAAAAAAACAATGTCAGGAATTGGATATTTTGGTCCAAGGAGAAAACCTGGATACGAAGAGCAGCCTTCCATAAACCCCAGCTTTTTGAAGCTTAGACTACCATTCTACCACTACCCAATCGAGTACCAGGATTTTATCCAAGGGATGATTTTGGCGTGTGTACCTTTAGGTATCACGGCAACTATGGTGCCTACAATGGGAATACCAATTGAAGTAGCAGTTTTAATGGTAATGATAAACAACCTTTTCTATCTATGGCACACTTCTTTCGGTGACCCATCAATAGCCGGTTGGATTACTCCCGGTATACCAATTTACGTAGCATACTTTGAATCGTTCTCAACGGAAATCGTTGGTCCATCTGGAGTATATATTGAAAGAATGCAAGCGTTAATAGCAGTTCAGCTAATATTGGCTGCTGTTTTCATAATTCTTGGTGTATCTGGAGCAGGTAGACACTTGGTAGAACATATTCCAAAATCACTAACAGCAGGTATTCTTCTAGGATCAGGATTAGCATCCATAGAGAGAATCTTCAATCCAGCACAACCATTCGTAAAAGACTTACCAGTATCTTTCCTAGTATCCTCATTCTTGTCTCTATTTCTCTTGTTCTCTAAGAGGGCAGTTTCATGGAGAAAGAATAATAAGATATTTGCATGGATTGCCGGGTTTGGAATAGTTCCAGGATTCGTTATAGGATACATCTTGGGAGTTATAACTGGAGAAATCAAAGTCGATATGGCAGTAATTACGTCAAGACTTGTTATAGATATGCCATTCCAAAGAATGTTAAATGAAGTATCAGTCTTTGGAGTTGGATGGCCATCTGCTACAATGTTCGGTGCAGGAATTGCCGTTGCTTTGGTAGCCTACATCATATGTTTTGGGGATATTATCGTTCTCAAAGCTTTGATTAAACAGGCCGATGAAGCTAGACCAGACGAAAAAGTAGTTATTCACATAGGCAGAACACATATCATATCAGGATGGAGAAATATCCTTGAAGGTTTATTCTTACCTTACGTACCATTATTAGGTCCACAGTGGACTGGTGGTCAAGCGCTAGTAGTTCAGAGATATATGCACGCAACACCCGATCAGGAATACACCTACTGGGGAGGAGCAACAAGTATGTTCTGGGGTATGACTCTTGCACTATTACTTCACCCTATAGTTCAGATAATGCTACCTGCCAAAAACATAGGATTCGGTCTAACTTTGTTAATTCAGGGATATCTTTGTTCATACCTTGCTATGGAGATGTGTGAGACTAATGTTCAGAGAGCTATTGCAGGTATAATGGCGGGATCTTTGATCATGGCAAACTATATCAAACTCTGGGGAAGTCCATTCTTCTCTGCACCAGCAATCGGCTTAGTAGTTGGAGTTCTTCTCTACCTCTCTCTTGAATACGAAGGTAAGGGAAAGAACAAAGTAAAGAAAAAATAAATTTAATTTTTATTTTATTTTTATATTTTATAAAAATTAATACGTAGAAAATTAAAAGAAATATTATATCTTAAAAATTTATATCGTCTTCTTTAGAAAACATGGTCGCAATCATTATTCCTATAGTGATTAAAACAAATCCTGCGGCAAAAGTTCCCTCACTCTTCAATAAAAACAACTCTAATTTGTAGCCAACTATCTCAGAAAGTAACAATATAAACCCTATTACAGCTAATGTTGCTCCAATAATTCTATTTATTTTTTGTCCCATGCGTCTTAAAATGATGGGCCATTTAAAAGATTTATTGTCATGTAGTGTATATTCTCTAATATGATAAGATTTACTATGGCATAGAAAAGAAACTTTCTCTAACTTTTCTTATTATTTTGTGAAATGTAACTTTGTAATATATTCTATTTCTATATACGAATTCTTCACATCAATATTTTTGTATTTTCAAATTTCCGGGCGTAATTAAATTTAAAAACTATCTTTTGTATATTTATTAGGGCTCGTAGCTCAGCTGGTATGAGCGCGGCATTCGCAATGCCGAGGCCGCGGGTTCAAATCCCGCCGAGTCCATAAATAGATAACTTTTTTAAACTTTTAATATTATTTCAAACTGGGCCCATGGTCTAGTTGGTCATGACGTCACCCTCACACGGTGGAGGTCCTGGGTTCGAATCCCAGTGGGCCCATATCTAACAAATAAGGTTTATTATTGAGTGAAGGTGAATAATTGAAGTACACAAAAGATGAATTTCTTAATTCGTTTGGTAACAAAGCATGGATATCACCTTTTGAAAAGATTGTTGTTCTTGCAGATAAAGAAAAAAAAATAATTGAGATTTTCGAAAAGCATCCAAGAGGGATGGCAACAGCATCATGGGTTACATATCATTATCCTAAGGCTTCGTCTTTGATTACACAAGCCATAGGTGAAGGAAGTCAAAGTTTTTTTAGGGCTAAAGAGGGAAAGTGTGATTTGGATTTGAAAGCAGGGATTTCTGCAGCAGGCATTGAAGAAATTAAAATCACTCAAAATAAAATCCTAATTACTTATGCCGGTCTTGGTGGTGGCGGAGTTGGTGCCGTTCTTAATAGGGGGCTTGCAGAGGGAGTAGAAGAAGTTGAGATATTGGATTATGGCGGTGGCGGAGGTCTAAGCAGAGCTAGACTTACATTCAATTTAAAACAAAAGATCGTGGTAGGTGTTGACGATACAGATACAAAAGAGGAAGGAGCAACATGGTCTTTGGCAAATGAGCTAGCCTATAAGATTGAAAAAGAAGGATTAGCCGATTATCTTAGACATACCTTGGTCCAGCTTTATCCAAAAAATCCCCATAAAACTCAGAATTGCGTTAGCACTGCACTGACTTTTGGTGTAGATCCACAAAATATTCCAATATTCAAAGAGAGAGTTTTTGAATTATTTAATAAGCATACCCTTTCAAAAGAAACTGGATTAGTTCTTTTACCAGGTATAGGAATTGATAAAAAACTTCGAGATTATTCTCATAATGTTAAATTTTCCATGGTATCAATCCAAGAGGCAATTGATTTCTCCAAAAAATTAAAGAACCTAGAAGTTTTAATGGACAATTGGGGATTGATAGGAGCAATTGCTGCTTTAGGATACTCCGAAGATCCCAATGAGGCTGTGAGATTATGAAATCATTTGTTAGCCCTTATAATTTCGTCGAAGAAATAAAAATAAAAGTAGATCCGAAAAATATTATTGTATATGACACCACTTTAAGGGACGGAGAGCAGACCCCAGGAATTTGCTTCACACCTGATGAGAAAATAGAAATTGCTATTAAATTAAACGAGTTGGGTATCCCACAAATTGAAGCAGGATTTCCAGTTGTATCTGATGGTGAAAGAAGGGCAATAAGGAATATAACAAAGCAGTCTCTAAATTCAGAAATACTTGCTCTGACAAGAACATTAAAAAGTGATATTGATGTTGCTTTATCTTGTGATGTTGATGGAATTATTACTTTTATTGGAGTTTCAGACCTCCATTTAAAACATAAGTTAAAAATGACTAGGGAACAGGCACTCTCAAAGGCCGTTGAGGCTGTCGAGTATGGCAAAGATCATGGAATTTTTGTTGCTTTCACCGCAGAAGATTCTACAAGAACTGATTTAGATTTTCTAATTGAACTTTACAAAGCGACAACTGATGCAGGCGCAGACAGAGTTCACATAGCCGATACAACTGGATCTATAAGGCCCATGGGAATGAAATATCTTGTTAGTCAAATAAAGAATAATATAGACAACACACTAGGAATCCACTGTCATGATGATTTTGGTCTTGCAGTAGCTAACTCTCTTGCCGCTTTTGAAGCAGGAGCTAGAGCTATATCCACAACAGTTAATGGGATAGGGGAAAGGGCAGGTAATGCGTCTCTTGAAGAAGTTATAATGAATCTTAGGCTCTTGTATGGTATAGAGATGCCTTTTAAGTATGAAGTGTTATACGAACTTTCAAGATTAGTTGAAAAGTACACTACAATGCCTGTGCCAAAAAATAAATCTATTGTCGGGGATAACGTTTTTTCGCATGAATCAGGGATACATGTTTCTGCAGTTAGGGCGGAACCATTGACATATGAACCTTATATGCCGGAGTTTGTTGGTCAAAAAAGAAGGATTATTCTTGGAAAGCACTGCGGAATGAGTTGTATTGAATATAAACTAGACGAATTAGGCCTATCTGTACCTCAAAACGAAAAAGAAATCTTAATCCTAAAAGTAAAGGAGATGGCTGAAAGAGGTGCAAAAGTAGGCGATAAAGAATTTAAGAATATGGTCCAAGAAATTCTTTCAAAAGGTTAGATGATGAAAAATTCATATTCCGGAGCGGAATTAATATCCAAAGCAATAAACGATTCAGGAGTTGAAACACTTTTTTGGTATCCTGGGAGGGAGATATTGCCACTATACCATGAACTGAAAGATAGTGGTGTTTCTATTATTAGGTCTTCTCATGAGCAGTGCGCAGTTCACAGCGCCGATGGATTTTACAGGGCTAGCGGTAGAATATCCTCCGCACTCACGTCAACTGGCCCCGGATCAGTCAATGCAATGATGGGGCTGGCATGTGCATATAAAGATGGCTCATCGTTAGTGCTAATCACTGGACAAGTTCCTACCTATATGCTTGGAACTGATGCTTTTGAGGAAGTTGATTTACTTTCAATGACTTCTGCCATAACAAAGAAGAATATTAGAGTTAAAGATGAGCTATATCGAGAATTAAGAGATTCATTTAGTCAGGCAATATCTGGCCGACCAAGACCAGTTCATATTGAAGTTCCAACAGATTTATTTGAACAACAATACTTTTCTGACTTTGAATACAATGAAACTATAACAAAAAATAAACTTGACATCGACAAAATTAAACTTGCCATTAAATTGATTAACGAATCTGAAAGACCTTTGATTCTTTCTGGTTATGGCTCTATTAATTCAAGCTCAGGAAATACTATTTACTCTTTATCTACTAAAATTGGGGCGCCGATAGTTACAACGCTTCCAGGGAGAGGGATAATAGATGAAGATGATCCTCGCGCATTTGGAACCCTTGGTGTAAGGGGTACAAATAATTCCAAAATGGCCTTTGAAAAATCAGATCTATTAATATCCTTTGGAGTCAAATTTTCTGATAGAACTTCTTATGATATATCAGGTAGTTCAAAAAAAATAATAGATGTAAATTTAGAGAAAAATAAAAAAAATATCTTGTTTGACCTATCTCTTGTTGGTGATTTAAATGAAATAATTAACAATATAACGATTGGCGTTTCCAGAAAATCTGACCTTTGGATTAATAAAAATCCTATTAGAAAGTTTGATGGAATCTCATCTTCCTCTAAACCTTTGAAGCCACAAGCCGCTATTTATGAAATATTTGAAAAGCTAAATAAGGATGATATTGTTGTTACAGACACGGGGTCAATAACAGTATGGGCGCATTTGCTGAAAAAAGTTCATATCCCTAGGACATTTATTTGCTCCCACTCTTTTGGTGCAATGGGATTTGGATTACCCGCCTCCATAGGGGCCAAATTATCAAATCCTGAAAAGAGGGTAATATTGATAACAGGTGACGGCGGACTTTTGATGGTATTGGGGGAGTTATTAACCCTCCCGGAAAATAATATTGATGTGAAAGTATTCCTTATAGATAACGGTGTATTGGGGACAATTAAACAGTATGAAGATACAAAATTTGAGGGGAAATACTCCTTTTCGCTAGGCAAGAAGGATTTTGTAGCTATATCAAAAGGTCTTGGAGTTCCTGCTCTTAAAGTTGAAGGCAAAGGAGAAATGAAGAAAGGAATCAGAGAAACTTTGAACTCAGAAGGTCCTATGCTTTTGGACATCATAACGAATCCAAAAGAAAAAGTTCCTTCAGGTGGAATTTAGAATATTTTCTCCCAATTTTTTTCCTAAAGCCATCAGCGAAAGGATTGGGGGCGCGCCTGGCGATTCTGGAAGTATACTTGCATCGCATACATAAAATCCCATTCTTGTCTTGAATTGATTGTCCACAGTTATCCCTATTGGTGCAGTTCCTCCGGGATGTGCACCAATAGCTTCAGTTGAAACTATCGTATCTACTCCTGACTTCTTTAATATCCTTGAAGCAATAGCAACACCATTTGATATTTTTTGAACATCTTTTCCAGTACAGTATTTTTCGATAAAATTTTTGTCAACATAACCAAAAGAGTCATCTTTAATTTTGATCATTAAACCGATTATATTATCTCTTTTAGATTCTATTTTCTTCTCACTGAGCATTTTGGTAATTCTTTCAGAGTAATAAGGAGAAATTAAGAAATCATTGAAAGGTATGTAAGCTGCCATATTTATCTCATCTTTGAAAGATTGATTACTCTTCCCACCAATTGTAACAAATATGTCCACAAAGAGTTTTTTTGGAGTCATTATCCCTGAATTATTAAGGATTTTAGGCGTATCAAGAGCACCTGTGCTCAAGATCACATTTTTTGCAGTAATATTAATGAGATTTCCTTTTTCCACACCCTGAACTTTGAAGTACTTTATACTTTTATTTATTCTCAAAGCTTCAAAATTAGTCTTTAACTCAGCGCCTTTAGAAATGGCCTTTTCGATATAATAAAGGGAAGTTTTTTTTGCCTGAAATTGACACCCCATATTGCATTTTCCACATTTTTTACATTTCTTAAAGTCAATCATTTTAGGCATTATTTTTGGGTCATAACCCAATTCTTTAGATTTTTCAATGAATAGATTAGTCCTATCGCCTAGCATATTTTCTGGGATGGGTGATAATTCAAAATCCCTTTCAACTTCATCAAGTTCTTTTTCAATGTCTATGCCGAGTTTTTTCAGTTCCTTTTCTTGGGTTCTCACACCATTACCTATTGCTAATAATGTTGTTCCTCCAACACCATTACCACTTAAGATTTCTATTTTTCCATGTTCTTCAAAATCTTTACAAGAAGAAGCTCTGAAGTAGCCCTTGTGAGCTTCGTTTAAGGGAAGATACTCGCCTTTTTCAAGAATTAAGACTTTATGGTCTGAGGATATCTTTTCTGCAACAGCACCACCACTAGCACCACTTCCAATTATGATATAATCGTATTTATCCATGGTATCCCGTAAAACTAAATTTTGGTCAATTGACCTATTCTTTTGATGAATACTTCTTTTTTAGATAAAAGCTCTTTTTCTTCTTCTTTTATCCTCTTTTCTATATTATCAAGTCCAAGATTTCCAGTAGCTCCTGTATGTGTCTTTGATTTTATATTTTTAACTGGGTCTTTATTTTTTAATGATTCTAGATTTGTCCCAACTTCTTTGTAAGCATCTCTAAATGGTGTTCCTTCCTTTACAAGTTCCAATACTCTGTCTGTTGCATAGACTTCAGGAGAAAAGGACTCAATCAATATTTCTTTGTTTACTTTTATTTTTGGAATGAAATATCCTAGGATGTATAATGTTTGCTGAGTAATATCAAAACTTTCCATTAAAGGGCCTTTGGTCAGTTGGAAGTCTCTATTGTATCCTGAATAAAGGGAAGTTATTATTCCTGTTACCCTAAAGTATAGGGAGTTTACAACGTTTGCTTTAGCCCTTGTAAGTTCAAGCAAAGCAGGATTTCTTTTTTGAGGCATAAGGCTTGAACCACCACAAAAGTCTTCCGGTAAGGTAAAATAATTGAACTCAGGTATAGAAAATAAGATTAAATCATTAGCAAACTTTGAAAGGTCCATCATTATCTGAGATAGAGCAAATATAATTATAGATTCTGTTTTTCCCCTGCTATTATTTGCATACAGAACATTATTCTGCACTTTTTCAAATCCTAGAAGAGATGCAACATATTCTCTATCAATATTAAGATTAACACCATAACTTGCAGCACTTCCTAAGGGGGATTGATCATTAATCTTGAAAGAACTTTTCAATAGATAAAAATCATCAAGGAGACTTTCTAGGATGGCGCTTGTCCAAAGCCCTACAGAGGAGGGCATAGCTCTCTGAGTATGGGTTCTCCCTGGCATGGGCACGAATTCATTTTCTTTTGAGAACTCTAGTAGTATCTTGCAAAGATTTAGAACACTTTCCATCATCTCAAATAGTCTTTCTTTTGAATATAATCGGATATCTAAGTTTATCTGGTCGTTTCTACTCCTTGCAGTATGAATCTTTTTACCAACATCACCTAATTTATCCGTCAAGAAATTTTCTACAGCAGTATGTACGTCTTCATCTTCTTTATTTATTATAAATTTACCTTGTTCGTTAAGGTTTAATATATCAATTAGATTCTTTTTAATTTTTAGAAGTTCTTCTTCAGAAAGAATTCCTATTTTTTGAAGCATTGTTGAATGAGCGATATTTCCTATGGCATCAGCTTTTACTAGCTTCATATCCCAGAGATAATCATCTCCAACTGTAAAATCTTCAACAGCTTTGTCAAGTTCATATTTTTTTTTCCAAAGTTTTGCCATTTAGTTACTCCCTTAACATCATAAAAAATAAAAATTTAAATATTTATCTGGACCTTTTGGCCAAAACTTCGTACATAAGGCCCATAACTTTTGCTGCGTCCTTTGAAATTCTTTGATCCATGCCTCCAACTTTAATTGACCTTATTTCAGGGGCAAATAACGACGAAGCTGATTCCCTCTTTACGATCTCGACATTTCCTTTGAACAATTTCACTTTATAGTTTCCATTAATATGCTCTTGGCTCTTGATGATATAGCTGTCAAGGGAATCTTTTAATGGATGGAACCATCCTCCGTGGTATACTAGGTAACCCCATTTTTGTTCTATTGTCTTTTTAAACAGGATTTCTTCCTTTGTGAGGCACATCTGTTCTAAATCTTTGTGAAGTTTTAGGATAATTGTAGCCGCCGGTGCTTCATAAATCTCTCTGCTTTTGAGATTCATTATGCCTTCTTCAAATATGTCTATTTTACCAATACCATGCATTCCCCCAACAGTATTAAGCTCTGTCAAGAGCTCTAACAATCCAATTTTTCTTCCGTTTAAAGATACTGGAACACCCTTTTCAAAAGTAATATCTACAAAAGTAGGAACATCAGGTGTACTCTCAATGGACCTTGTCCACATCCATAGATTATCCGGAAGCTCTTGATCAAGGTCAATTGCTCCGCTTGCAATAGATCTGCACCATAGAGTTTTGTCATCTCCTCCGGTAATCTTTTCTGTGACATATATCCCCCATAATTCACAAAGTTTTTCTTCTTCTTTTCTTGTAAGATCAAAATCCCTTACGGGCACCAATACATTTAGTTCAGGGGCAAACAATTTGAATACATTATGCATTCTATACTGATCATTACCCTTGCCGCTTGAACCTTCCATTAGGGCATCGCAGCCCAATTCTTTGCCTTTGAGGGCAACTATATTGGCTATTAATTGCCTCGTCATTGACGTGCTCACTGGATAGCCCATATAGTCTGAGTTTGCCATTATTGCCATAGGTATCCATTTTTTTACAAAATCTTCTTTTGCGTCTATAACAACTGGCTCTATTTTTAGTATCTTTGCCTTTTCAAATGCAATGTCAATTTCTTCTTTTCCTTGACCAACATCGATCATTATAGGTACGATCTCTTTTGCGTTGTATACTCTTTTTAGTAGTTCTATACATAGACAAGAATCAACTCCTCCGGAGTAAGCAACTGCAACTTTTTTTACAGAGGGTACGTCGACCCCTTCAAATTTTGTTAGTATTTCTTCCATAGGTAAAACCTCCTCTCGAATCATTAGACCGGTTATAAGGGTTGTGACTTATATGTATCAAAAATGGACTATTATGTATAATTAGATAATTAAATAGATATTAAATAAACAAAATTCATTTTTTACCACTATAATTCAGATCTGTTACCAATAATAATATAAAATGTAGTATCAAAAGGGAAGTATACTTACTATTTATGGGAGGATATATGGTCTATATCATAAAAAAGAATGTTAAGGGAGAAACTTATTACTATGTCAATCATTCTGTAAGATTGGGGGGCAGAGTAAAGACCGTTTCTTATTACCTGGGCAAAGGTCCATTTACTCAGTCCGAAATAGAATTTTTAGTGAAAGAAAAGTCTCAAATGATACTTCTCGAAGCAGAGTTTTTGAAGATATTTTCTAAGAAGTTAGAATATGAAGAACATATTCTCCCTGCCTCATTTATTAATATAATTGAAAGGCTAAAAAAAATAAATAGGATAATGGCCCCATTTAATAAAAGTTATTTTGAAAAATTTGAAGAAAATCTTAGATTGAGATATGTTCATGGGTCGACAGCAATTGAAGGTAATACTATATCATTGAGGGGCGCGCAGCTTATACTTGAAGAGGATACACCAGCAGGCAATACTCTGAGAGAAATGTATGAGATATTAAACTATAATGAACTTTTTAAATTCCTTAGAAGCTATAACGGAGATATCACTCTAAAATTTATTCTAACGATTCATCAGATGCTCATGAAAAATATAGATGATGAAAATGCCGGAACATTAAGAAATACTGATATTTCTATATCTGGGTCAGATTATGACCCCACGCCTTTTCCAGTCTTAGAAGATGAACTTAACAACTTAATAGAATGGTATAAAGAAAAAAAATTAACAATGTTTCCCGTTGAACTAGCTTGTCAGTTTCATCAGAAATTTGTTGAAATTCATCCATTTATTGATGGAAATGGTAGAGTTTCTAGAGAACTACTGAATTTTATCCTTATTAGAAATAATTATCCAAGGCTTGTTATTCCGTTTGAGAGAAGGGGAATTTATCTTAGATGCATAGATATTGGGAATTCAGGAGAACTAACGCCTTTCATTATTTTTATTTCAGGACTTTTGATTGAGGACTCATTTAGACCTGTAGGCACATTTTTTAAACAATTGAAGGAAAAGATAAAGGAAGAAAAATACTCTAGCGATATTTCAAAAGAGTTGGATAATACAATGGATGACTACAAAGAGATTTTGGAAATAATTAAAGGGATGGAAGGCCGAATAGAAAATTTGAACTTGAATGAATTAAGAAAGGGCAAATGGAAATAATTTCAGAAAAAGGCAACATAGACATAAAACATAATATTTAAATAGGTCTAATAATCAGTAATTTCATGAAGAAAATTAGTCTATTTTTGATCCTGATATTATTTAATATATCTATAATGAATATTTTTGCTGATGAGCTAACTTGGAGCTATGAAACAGACGACGATATCGCCTCAGTTGCGGCATCTTCTGATGGAGCCTACATCGTAGTTGGGTCCTACGATAATTATTTACATCTTTTAAATAAAAATGGAACTCAATTATGGAAATTTCAGACAGGCAGTAATGTAGAATCAGTTGCAATATCTGCCAACGGGCAGTATATCGTAGCAGGTTCTTGGGATAAGAGGGTTTATTTATTAAATAAATCAGGGCAGAAGATTTGGGATAAAGTAACATCTGACCAAGTCAATACTGTTAATATAACTCCAGATGGAAACTATATAACAGCAATCACAAAGAATTATAGTGTTTTCGTATATGATAAAGCCGGAAGTCAAATTATGGCATATGATTCAAGGAATAGGCTAGCCACATCTTCAGTTTCTCCCGACGGTTCTTACATAGTTAATGGAACAAACGATAGTAATATTTTCATGCTTTCAAGATCTGGTGACCGTCTATGGGAATACAAGACGGGAGGTAATGTTCAATCAATTTCTCTTACTCCTGATGCTTCTTCTATCGTTGCAGGAGCATTTGATAGCAAAGTTTATGTTTTTGATAGAAAAGGTTCTCTACTTTGGTCCAAACCAACCGGAACTGCAACACATTTAGTGTCAATCACTAAAGATGGTTCTAAGATATTTGTTGCTGATCTAAATGACAATATTTATTTATTTGACTCTTCTGGCAAACAATTACTCAAAAGAAAGTTAAACGACAAAGCAAATGCTGTAACAATGTCGCCCAATGGAGATTATATTGCCGTAAGTTCACTTGATAGAGTAATCAGCTTAATAAGTAGTTCTGGAAGTTTGTTGTGGAGTAAGGAGAATGAAAGTGCATTTAATTCATTATTCTTGACTACAGATGGAAAATTAGTGGCAGGATCAAAAGATAATAAAGTCTACTTCTATGATTTGAGTTCATTTATTATGCCAGGAACATCGCAAATTCCTAAAGAATCGATACCTGTAGAAGGCTCTCAAACACCTGTTTCTGATACTAAACCACCTCTCACAACTAATGACAATCCTCCTTCTGGAACAGTCCCTGATACAACATCTACAACTTCTTCTAGTTTTCCATTTATCTACATAGTACCCATAGCAATAGTATTAGTTGTAATAGCGGCAGTAGTATTTATGAAAAAAGGGAAAACATCAACTACTCCAATAATAACAAAAGAAGCTCCAATAAAAGACCAAATCAAATGTCCATCATGTGGATCACCTATTGAAAAAGGGATTAAATTCTGTGGCAGTTGTGGAAACGATATCAAAGAAAAAGTAGATTTAAAATGCCCTAATTGCGGTGCAACAATCGGGAAAGACAGTAGTTTTTGTCCCGAATGCGGTCAAAAAATTTAAAATATATATTTTATTATTTACATTTTAATGCTTTAATGACCTCTTCAGCAATCATAATCCCTGCCCTTTTCTGGGCTTCATGGGTTGATGCTCCTATGTGCTGAGTCAGAACTACGTTATCAAACTCTAGAAGCTTGCTATTCATCGGCGGCTCTTCTTCGAACACATCAAGACCAGCACCTAGTATCTTCCCAGACGACAATGCTTTGCAAAGCGCATCTTCATCAATTATCCCTCCTCGGGAGGTATTGATTATGATCGCATTATTTTTCATTTTTTCAAATTCTTTGTCTGAAATCATATGCTTTGTGGAATCAATCAATGGTACGTGTAGTGTAATAACGTCACTTCTTTCAATTAGTTTTTCAAGAGTAACAGGTTCAGCTTCACCACTTTTTATCTGCTCATCTGTTAGTAAAGGATCATAGGCAATTAGACTCATACCACATGCTTTTGCCATTCTGCCGATATTTCTTCCGATTCTTCCAAATCCAACAATTCCCAAAGTTTTACCATTGAGTTCGTGGCCCATAAGGGATTTTTTTTCCCATCTATTTTCTCTTGTTAATCTATCTGCTCTTGCAATATTTCTAGAAACAGATAGCATCAATCCAAAAGCAAGTTCGGCTACAGAATCAGAGCTTGCCTGTGGTGAGTTTACAACTTTTACTCCTAGTCCTTGGCAGCAATTGACATCTACATTGTCAAGTCCGACACCGGCTCTAGCCACAACCTTCAGATTTTTACCCTTTTTTATTATGTCTTCAGTTATATTGGGTTTACTTCTAACAATTACTCCATCATAGTTTTCTATAATAGATAAAATCTCTTCTTTAGAAATACCCTTTTTTACATCAACTTCAAACTCTTTTTTGAGTTTTGATATACCTTCTTCTGCAATGTCTGATGCAACAAGAATCTTCATATTATCACTAAAAATGGTCTATAAAAATATTTAAATATCTTTGTATGGGCTTAATCAATATGATAGACAAAAAGCTTCTTGATATTTTAGCATGCCCAGTTTGTAAAGGTGATATATTCGAGGATAAAGAAGAACTCGTATGTGTAAAATGCAAAAGGAGATACCCAGTTAAGGAAGGTATTCCTATAATGCTTGAAGAAGAAGCAAGAATTGAGTGAATTAATGAACAATAGACAAAAAATAATTATTTATTCTTTGATAGGATTCTGCATAAATATTTCTTATATCAGCGGTAATTTATTTATTTCAAATTATTCCCAAGTATTGGGAGCATCCAAATCGTTTATTGGATTGATTAATGCCATCTTACCTTTCTTTTCAATATTGACGGCACCACTATTTGCTAGAAAAGCTGCAAAACTTAGAAGAAAACTTCCAATAATTAAAACAGGACTTATAATAGGGGCTTTTTTTTCAATATTGCTCTTCTTTTCTTATGATAAAATTCTCATCTTTATTTTTAGAATGGGGATGGGAGTATCTTTTGGCGCTACAATGGGATTGACTAATTCTCTAGCCACTGAAATAGATACTGAAAAAAGAGGAAAATATTTTGGGATTTACAGCGCTTCATGTTCTTTTGGATGGGCAGTTGGTTCGCTTCTTGTCGGCATAGTAATTTCTCAAAAATATAACAATGCTTTTCTTATCCCTATTATATTTCTTACAATTGGTTTTGTTACTACACTTTTCGCTAAAGAGAAGTACACTGCTTCCGACTATTTTGGAATAGATTTCCAAACATTCAAAAAATTCCTTCCCTTTTATAGAACTTTATTTCTAAGGCATTCAGTGGCAACAACATTGTGGGCATTCTTGCCTCTTTATCTTGAGTTTACCTTAGGGTTTGACAGGTTAATAATATCCTCTATTTTTTTCATAAATAATTCTTTGCAAGTTTTAACTATGTCTTTAGTTGGGCATTTGTCAGATAGGATAAAGAAGACATACCTTGTATTTGCAGGATTAATTGGCTCATTTTTGTTCATACTCACTTTTACAATAATTAAGAATCCAATTGAATTCATGTTGCTCCAGATATTAGTTGCATTCTCTTGGGCATTAGTATATCTGGGAACTTCTTCTCTTGTCACATCCTATTCGACTTGGAATGAAAGAGGTGAGGCGATATCTGGACTTTCTATGACGTTAAATCTATCTAGTATAGTCGGACCTTTACTTGGAGGAATAATATATGGATTGTCAGACTTTGTTACTATGTTGTATCTGATGCTACCCTTATGTTTATTAGCAATTATATCTTCTATTTTCCTAAAAGAAAAGGAAGAGATTTCCCACAATATTTATAAATAAATTTTTTATTTATTTTTTATGGCAAAAAAGAAAAGTAAGAAAGGCCTGAAAGTATCTAAAAGAACACTAAGCGTTGTTTTGTTGTTGACCATCATAGGGGTGTCAATGGCCTCTCTTTATTATGTTAATTATTTAGGGAATCATGCATTTGATGTAAAAGGAACGCCCACAACTATTCTCTATAGTACAGAAAATGACCAATCAATCAAAGTAGTCTCATACGTTCAAGGGGACCCTCTTATTGTAATGCGAAGAATGTTCACTGAAGACGAAGTCAAAAGTGTTTATTTGCTCTTCAAGGCAATGCCGGGTTCAGCACCTGAAAATTCTTATCTTGTTAGAGGTGTCGCTTCAATAAGTGAAGGAGTGGGTAGGACCAAAGGGCCGATAATCCTCGCCAGAGAATTGACTCCATGGCATAAATATATGATGGGTGTTAAACTGATTGGTTCAAAGACAAAACCATTAGTATATATGAAAACTCCGAATTTGGGTGGCACTGAAAATAAAATCGTCATATTAAATGAAGGAGTTGTAATTATCGAGAACAGTACTTTTGAGGACACTATGCTACTATCTGACTTCCTTAGGACAGTAATCATTGGCATCTTTTAGGAGTTTAAATGAAAAGATTAAATCTCTTTGATTTGGCAATAATTGTTTTAGTGGTGGCTTCATTAATTTCATTCTCCACCAAGTATTTTGAAAAAGAGCCAATTGATGAATATTCCTATACTGGCTCACAAATATACAGTGCTGTTCGATTTTTTGATTTGTCTGATGGGAAGGGATTTAGGTATCTTGTTAAAGTTGATGGTTCCTATATAAGCGATTATTCCCCTTTTAACGAAGAGGGTGTAGTTGTTGGAACATCACAAGGTACTTTCTTATTGAAACTAATAGACGGCAGGATTTTAACTGTTGGGGGGCGAACTTCATTCAAAGAAGACATAGCTTCACACAACATTAAAGTCACAATGCTAAATGGATCTACAGTCCATTATATGCAAAAAGCATTTTTTGTCAATGATCTAATCGAAGCAAAAAACAAGATAAATAATACTTCAAAATTTTTAGATAATTATAATATAATTGATACAACAATTTCTGGGGATATTGTAATTGATGGCAAATTCCCTAATGATATTACATTTGATAAAGAATTATCCGATAAAATAGCAAAAGAGATTTTCTACTTAAAAGATGTAAAAGTAAAGTCATCTGAAAATGGAATTACTTTGAGTGTTATTGGTATAGGAACAAATGATTTTGAAATATTGCAATCTGTTCTTTCCCCATATGGCCCAACAAAATATTATTTTCCTGATTTTAGAACATTCGTGCTTACAGATAATATCCCAAATTCCGACATATCTATCATTCAAGCTAGCACTGTAGAAGGGATAATTGGGGATATTCATGTGAGGATTTAGATGAAGTACTTAAATGGTATTTTTTCTTTCTTAGAAAAAGAATTTTCAAATAGTTTAGTTAATAAGTCCTCTTTGAAATTCTTTAGGGCTATCCAAAAATTTCCGTCTTTTCCTTTTGAGATAGATAAATTCGATGATTATCTTAAAAACTCGATATTTTTGAAATTTTCACCATTAATTGTTATAGTGTCAATATTATTATTCTTTAGCTTTTCCGATCATCCCCTCTCGCCAATTGGAACCTTAGTTGTCATCTTGGGAACAGTTTCATTTTACATTGGCTCTTTAGTCAAAATACCAAATATCCGAAAAATCAACAAAAAATATTTTTTTCCTCTTTTGATCATTTTCTTAATATTATTCTTGCTCAGCATGATAAAAATCGAATCTTTTGGATTTTATGTAAAACTGAGCCTTATACCGCTTCTCCTTATAGGAATCACTGAAAGAGAAAATAAAGATTTTTTTGTATCTCTTTTGATGGTAAGTATAGTCATATTACTAAAAGGATTCTGGGCCTTATCGTTTCCTTTTATTTTTTTCAGCTTAATCTATCTGGTTGTGACTTATCGGGGTGGATTAATAAAATACTTGGAGGACAATACATATAATTTAATATTTATTCTTTTATCGCTGGGCCTAATTTTTTACTTTCTCGATTTGATTATAGCTGGTGACATACCCTTATTTAATGTTCAAGTAAGAAACTCTTTAGACCCTTTCTTTACAATGATATCCCATCTTTTCCCGATGGGATCAATTCTTTTAATCTCATATGTTGGTCTTACAAAGAAATATTCATACAAAAAAGCCAGATTCATCTCTATTTTTTTTACATTCCTCTCGCTTTTCTTAATGGCCTTGTTAGGCTACAGAACTCAAGTTATTTTTATTTTGTTGGGGGCATTAATCTGTGGTTCAATGGTTGGCATATGGAAAAAATCTGAACTAATTATAATTGGTACAGGGTCTGTGATTTCATTATTGACTTTAACAATGGTGCGTGATATCCTGCTAGGAGTCAATCTTTCTCTTTTTGAATCGCTTAGAACAAGGATAAGCCTTACTACCGATGTTATGGATATACTAGCCAACATGGGAGGGGGATTCGGATTGACAAACGGAGCAATTCATATTGCAACTCACCCTTATCTTGCTAGATTAATGCCTGGTATAGCATACTCGCCAAGAAGGATGATAGCAGTACTTGTTGGAGAGAGATCAGTTTCTATAACTTCAACAATATTTGGGCCTTTAGCTATTGACTTTGGCCTAATTGGAGTTATAATTGGAATGGCCTTTTTAGGATTTTTCTTATCAAATCTTTATAAATCTGCAGAACGCGAAAAAGGAGAAAGGAAGATAATATTGGTAGGGCTTTACAGTATGGTATTAAGTTACACCATAATAGGTATTGAAACAGGCATACTTGACCTAGAAGTTATGCTCCTATTTATAATTTCATTATCTTATCTTCTTTTTATAATTAATAGAAAAATTATTTAATAAAAAATTTCCGAAAGATTTAAATATTTTAAAGAATTTATTAAAATAGTGATAATAATGAAAATGAACAAAAAAGGAATTAAAATTCTAAGATCTCTTCTTGCAATCAAAGGATTTCCCCAGAAGAACAAGATTGCTGAAGAAACGGGACTATCAATACAGACAGTAACACCTTTCATTAACAAAATGATAGACGATGGCGTGGTAAAAGGATTCACAGCCATAATAGAACCCGACAAATTAGGATACCACCAGGTTCATTTTCTCTTGAATATACAAAAAGGCACAAATGATGAAGCTATTAATTTCCTAAAGAATATGGACAGAGTTCTATATGTAACTTCCGGATTTGGAAATTCAGACTGCCAGTTAGTTGTGGCAATACCTGCGGACAGAACAGATTTAATCCCAAGTTACATGGAGTCTATGAGGCAGTCTGGAATATTCAAGAGTGAAATGAGTATTCATGTAGTTACAAAGAGCCATTTCCCGTTACCAGATTTCCTTAGAAATGAAGACTTAGAATAATGGTGCAAAAAATGCAAAAAAGTTTGGTTTTAATTTTAACATTAATTTTAATTTTTGCCAACTTCAGTCAAACTACTTCTGAAGACTTAATTAAATGGCGCCATCATACTACTGATGAAGTCAAAGGAGTCGCTTTAGGGGATGTCGATGGCGATGGCAGATTTGATGTTGTTCTAGGGGGCGGAGATTATATCTATGCCCTTGATGTCTTCGGCCAAGAAATATGGAAAAGGAAAACAATTAATTTTGTGAATAGCGTTTCTGCAGGAGACCTAGATGGTGATGGAAGAAGTGATGTGGCGGTTGGCCTTATTAATAATGGCATAGAAGTTTTTAACTCGGATGGAGAAAAGCTTTGGGAATATTGGATGCGCACCCCCATTCAAAAGATAATTATCAAAGATATCGATTCAGACGGATATGGCGAGATAATTGCTATATCTCATAATAGAACATTTATTGATAACGCTTGGGTGATAATTAATCACGATGGATGTGTCCGATTCCAAAGTAAAGATTTATTTTTCCCAGATTTTGAATTAAAAGGCTATTATAGCGGAACTTCAAAAAAATGGGAAGCTGACAACGAACTTAGATTTCTTATTGCAGAGGATATTAACGGAGACGGCTATACCGAATTCATTTCATCTACACGATTAAATGATATAATAGTTTTTGATTATAATAGGAACCCTTTGTGGGGATACCATTTTGATTATACTATAACTTCTTTGTCTGTGGGTGATGTGGAGCGAGACGGATTTAAAGAAATATTACTAGGGGTTAATAAAAAACTCATTATCCTGACAAAAGATGGATTTAATTTGAAAGAATATTCTTTTGACAGCGATATCAAAGCTGCAACTGCATTTAAAGATGAATTCAATACTTCATTTGTTATAGTGGGTAAAGATAATACGCTTTATGCATATGATTGGGGTAAAGAAATATTTAATCATAAATTTGATGAGAATATTCACTTAATCTACTATGATAATCTTGATTATAAAAATGAAGTAGAAATCATAACAGGAACTAATGACGGGGTATACGTATTAAGTACTAAAGGAAAGAGACTTTTTACATATAGGACTCACTCGCCTGTAATTGAAGTATTTACTATAAATCTTAATTATAAAGGTGAGAAGGAATTAATTATAGCTTCAACCGATATAGATGCAATTACTTATCAAGAATTAAAAGAAATTCAGATTCCAGACTCTCAATCAAATCAACAACAAATAGAAGAGACTATACGAAAGGCAAATGCTGTTTTTAATACGGGGAAAGCACTGTATGATGTTGGAGAGTACCAGGCAGCAATTAATAGGTTTAACGAAGCAAGAACTATATACCAATCTGTATCCTATAGCGAAGGAGTAAATAATTCTGGAACTTTCATTTCAAATGCCACCTTACATATCCAAGCCAAATCATTAGAGGATCAAGCTCTTTCTCTAAGAAATGAAAAGAAATATGAAGAAGCCAAGTCAACCTATAAGGCCGCAAAGGATCTTTATTCAGTAACTAACGACACAGTTAAAACTCAAGAGATGGATCAAAAAATAGCTGAAATTGACGATTTAATTACTGCTGAATCTTTTTCTAGATTTGTAATGACTTTTGCTATTATAGTGGTCATAGTAGCAGCAATAGGGATAATATTCTTCTTCCTCAGAAAAAGAAAAAAATCTAAACAAGGTGCTTAATTGTTAAGAGACGAGATTAAGAAAAGGGTAGAAAAACTTGAAAAAATAGCCATTAATTTTGAGAATGAGGGTTACTATCAAGATGCTGCGGACAGCTATGCCGAAGCTGCAAATTTTATAGTTGAAGAAAAAGATTTCTTCTGGGGGGCTGAGGACTTTAAAAAAGCTGCTGAGCTTTATTGGGATTCTGGAGACACTGAGCGAGCTGAAACTCTTTTTAATACCGCCATAAATTATTATCTTTTGGATGCAGAATACTATCTAAAACGAGATGGATACTTTTGGGCTGTAAGAGATTATAAATTGGCAGTACAATGCTATGAAAAGTGGCTTTCAATGGTCGGGAGAATTTAGAACAAGTTGTGGGCCCGAAGGGATTTGAACCCTTGGCCGCCCGGTTATGAGCCGGGCGCTCTACCAGGCTAAGCTACGGGCCCAAAAGCGCCGCCAGCAGGACTCGAACCTGCGACCATTCGATTAACAGTCGAGCGCTCTACCTACTGAGCTATGGCGGCATGAAGATTCCGAGTTCAGAATCATATATAAAACTTTCTATCCATTAAAATTTTCTCTAATTATTTTTAAAAAACATTTAGTAAATACAAAAGTGGAATTATAGTGAACCATAAGATGTATGACAATGAAATCTGAAGTAATTTGTCAATTCTATTTTCAATTACATTTTTCATTACTTGTGAAAACAATAGGTATAGGAGTAAAAATCCGTGAATTATAACAATGAGAAATATCACACTTGAAAACCCAAATATCCCAGAATATAAAAATAAAAAGCTCGAAATAATAGATATTGAAATCGATAAGACTGAGATTAGTGACGCTTTTCTTTGACCTAGTATTACTGTAAGTGTTTTTTTCCCTATTCTTTTATCTGCTTCATAATCTGGAAAACCTGCAAGGATTATGGCCCCAAAAATAGCAAAGAATAAGGGTATTGATACTAGCCATGGGAGGATAATATTTAGTTTTGGAGATTGTAATAAAAATCCCGCCAATACAATGTAAAAACTATGGGTTATCCCAACATCAATTTCTCCTAAACCCCTATATGATAATTTTAATGGTGGAACTGTATAGGCCAAACCCAGTAAAGCTCCAAGTGCTAATATTAAAAAAGCGTAGATGTTATATCTTAATGTTAAAATAATAGTCAAAGAACAGACAAGAGTAAGGGAGATAAATATCGCATTCTTTGCCTGCTTGAATGTAATCATTTCTTCTACTATCATTCTAGATCCGCCGGTAAATTGGCTATAATTTTTATTTATTTTATCGGTTTCATAGTCATAATACTCGTTAGAGATTACAGTTGCAAATTCTATCAAAAACAAAGCCATATACCCTAGGACATAAATAGTCAAATCAAAATTATTTAGTATTTTAAAGGAGCATAAAGCACCTACAGTATATGCAAGCCACGTCATAGGGTAAAATTGGAGTCTAGTTATCTTAAGCCAAGAAGCTAACTTATCGTTTTTCATTTAATGCCTTATTAGTTGGAATATATTTTAATTATAAATTTTTCTGCCGCCATAAATACCTAAAAATTAGCTTTACCGAAAATTTTTTATATATAGATAAATAATCTAAGCAAATTCTATGTGAGGATTATAGTACTTGGTGATTTTATGTTTGATACAGACTTAATTGAGAAACTCGTTTCTTCAGAAAACTACTTCAAAAAAAGAAAAGACGTGGAAAAATTAAGGCACAAAGCAATTAAAATGTCACACAAATATCATTATGAAAATAATAAATTTTATCATGACTATTGCAAATTGAAAGGACTAAGCGGCGATATAAAGTCTGAAGACTTTCATAAAATAGTAATTCCCGATACGGTATTCAAGTCTTATCAGATGGAATCACCTGAAAAGAGCCCCCAAGAATTTAAAAAATGGATTGATAGAATCTCTTCAGTCCCCATTGACTTTACCCCAAAGGGTATGGGGTCTCTTGAAAGTTTTCTTCAAGAATTCTATTCTAATGGCATGCTATTGGGTTTTAGTAGTGGCACTTCCGGAAAACTGACATTTTTACCAAGAGATCCCTTTACTCAATCCATGTTGATTAGATCATACACTGAAGCAATTGATGCAACTCTAAAACTTGACAAAGGTAAAGAGAGATTTATTCTTGGGATACCAAAAAAAACATTTTTACAAGTCGGCTTCAATGGAAAAGTTGTAGCTAACCACATATCTCCTGGCAACGTTTTTCATGCATTTGATGAATTGAAAGCCGATATAATAAGGCTTAGAATGAGAGGACCAAGATCCTCAAAAGAAAAAGTCATGAATTACTTTATTAAGAAAATGCTACCTCGACTTGAGAAAAATGCCATAAGAAATATAGCAACTAAGCTTGAGGAAAATCAAGGAAAAAAAGTTGTTTTTATGGGGCCACCTTTTTTGATAATTGATACTGCTAAATATATTTTAGAAAATGGAATTAACGCAAAGATCGGGGCAGACAGCTTTTTGGCTTCAACTGGAGGATTCAAAGGCAGATCAATTGTAAGTAGAGATAAAATGAACGACTTAATTGAAGAAGCTTTTGGATTAGATCCAAAGAGATATATTGACCTTTACGGGATGACCGAATCAAACTCGATAATGATTGATTGTACCGAGGGTAACACTAAACATATCCCTCCTTGGATGGAAGTTATACTATTCGACGAGAGCATGGAACCAATACCTCAAGAAGGCAAAGTAACCGGGAATTATGCATTTCTTGAGCCTTCTTCAAAATCTTTTCCTGGATTTATTACTACTGGGGATAAGTTGAAGGTAGATTACGAAGGATGCCCAGCGTGCAATAAAACCACCCCAATTCTTCTTAGTATCGAAAGACTTCCCAGAATTGAGAGCAGGGGATGCTCCGGCGTACTTGCAAAAACGGTGGCTGGTTAAATGTCAAAACTAAAAGGGTATTACCTTCCTAAATCTCTAAAGTCGATAGAGAAAGAAATGGAATTCAGTGAAAAAAAAGTCAACGATTATTCTTTGTTATTGCCAAATATTAATCAAGACAACATAAAAGAAATAGTAACTGGACTAAAAGAAAATAGAAAAAAATATCTTATAAATATGCCCTTTCCAGAAATTGCTAAGATATATGGGGCAGTATCAAGAACGTGGTCAGATAATAACTATGAAAAAAAGAAGATCGCTCTTGAATTACTTCCAGTGTTGACAAATCTTTCACCAGAGTTAATAGAGTTTTATCAGTTTAGGTCCATATATAAAATAGATGAGAAGACTATTAATTTTCTATCAACTTTAAAATTACCGCCAGATGTTTTTAAGAATTTTACTCCAATTGACAACGCAAATACTTTTGTTAGGGCATACGCAGGATTTAGAGACAAAATTGCACTAAAAAAAATAACTCAGTATAACCAAGAACTGGAGTTGGTGACTTACATAACACCCTCTAATGTACCTGGATTTATAGAAAGTCTTGGGATTTTTATAGCAAGCATAGTAAGAGCTTCAGGCTTAATTAAAACCCCTTCCGTTCAACCTCTATTTGCACCTTTATATGCGGAATCAGTAGCTGAACAAAGCAAACAGATAGGTGAAACTATCGCGGTGGTACCGTGGGCAGGAGGGGATAAATCAATTGAGGATGTAATATTTCGAAACTCAAATGTAGTCAGTGTAGTTTCCAGCACTCAAACTGCAATTTCAGTTAAGGCAAGGGTAGATGAATTAAATAAAAGTGGAAGTTCCATTAAAGGATGTTATCATGGGGGAAAATTTGGAATTGAACTAATCGGGAGAGAAATGGCAAATCATGATGTTGCGGGCCTTGCTGCAATTGATGGAATTGGGTATGAAGGATATATGTGCGGGTCTCCTGCTTTTGGATTTTTTGTTGAAGAAGGTGGGGAGCTGAGCCCATTAGAATTTGCAGAAGCTTTAGCCGGTGAAATGGAAAAAATATCGAGATCAATACCCCAGACTAATTTTTTCAGGAAGTTAAGAGATATTAAAATTGGAGAAATAATATCAAGGCCTGAATTCGACGGAGGTCAGAAAATTTTTGCTTCTTCTGAAAATAATTTTGCAGTAATATATGAATCAAATTTTAATCTAAATCCTATAGGGCAAAATAGATTAATACGTGTCTTTGGAGTTAAGAATCTTGAAGAAGTAATTGGTGAAATGAAACCATGGAAGGATTATCTACAGACGGCAGGAGTTGCAATAGGAAATGATAGGCTCAAAATCCTATCAGAGTTAATGGGAAAGACTGGATTTTCAAACATAAGAGTTGTTGGAACTGTAGCTTTGCCACGATTAGGCGAAGCATGGGACGGATACTATCCAGTATATGAATTTTTCATCCCCGATAGTATCCACTGGACTTCCATCAATACAATTGACTTTGAAAATGAGATAAAAGAGCTTACTAAAATAAAGAATGCAGTCGTAAAGAAAGGTGTTTTTAATCCATCTCTTGGAATTCGCTGAAATGCCTTATTTTATCAAAAGATTTTTGATTTTTTCTATTTTTTCAGGAGATAAAAAGAAATATTTAAATACTTTGCATGTTAATATATTATAGGTGCTTTAATGGTATATGCATATGTTTTGATAACAGTTTCAATAGGAAAAATAAAGGAAGTAATTGAAGCTGTAAAGAAGATTGAAGGAGTAATAGAAGCCGATGTTATAACTGGCCCATACGATGCCATTGCAAAAATAAAAGCAAATGATTTAGGTGAACTTACAAAAACAGTAATCCAACAGATTCATTACATTGAAGGTGTAATTGATACAACAACTGCGATAGTAATCTCCGTATAATAATACTATTTATTTTTTGGTGGTTTCTTGAATAAAAGCACAGCTATATGTGATGTATCTCTTTTTGTTTCAAAAAGTAAATATTCTCAGGCTGAATCATTGATGAAATCTTTACATATTGAAGAGGTAATAATGCCTGAAGAACTCGTTGATATCCTTATGAAAGTTCATAGAGGAGAAGAACTCTTGGGTGAACAAGTTAGAGTCTTATCCTATTGGGCAAAAGGACCAGTTCCCAAGGATGAAGAAATAAGAACTTTTTATGAAACACTTATCGAAAAAGGAATAAAAATTAGAACAATAAAAGAGTATGTTCTGAAAAAAGAAGTTGAATTGGGGTATACAAAATTAAGAGAGGGCATGGAAAAAGATGAGATGGAAGTCTATAATAAAAGTTGGAGAAATTTATATAATAAATTCTCTGAAACGATGCCTGATCAAACTGCAATCATATGCTCAAAAATCCTCTCCTTATCTCTTGTATTCAATGAGAAAATAGTCGCAGTTAATAGAAAACTTTTGAGATTTCTATTTGATTCTGGGCTAGAAGTATCAAAAGTTACATCTAAGATTGAAATTGATAAAAATATGGTCGAGCACAATATTATTTTCCTTAATGTTTACGGCTCAAAGACTTTTGAACCGCTTTTTTATGAAATAAAAAATTCAATAAAGGAGAGTACAGAGATACAGGTAGAACTAGAAAAAGATGTAGGTTCAATCGTAATGTTTAACTTATAAATACTAAATATATTATAATTTTAATTATCCATTAAAGCTTTTAAATTCTATTTAATATATTTTTTAGATAGAAAGCTTTTTATATCACTTCAAATACATCAAAAACTAGCAATATTTTTAATGAGGTGTAAATTATGGCAGAAATTAGACAACCAATGAGTGTCCAACCTGAAGGCGCTCAGAGATTTATGGGCAGAGATGCTCAAAGAATGAATATTCTTGCTGGAAGAATAGTAGCAGAAACAGTAAAGACGACACTTGGTCCAAGAGGTATGGACAAAATGCTCGTTGACTCACTAGGAGACGTAGTCATCACAAACGATGGTGCTACAATACTTAGCGAGATGGATATAGCTCATCCAGCAGCAAAAATGATTGTAGAAGTAGCAAAGACACAAGATGAGGAAGTTGGAGACGGTACAACAACAGCAGTTGTCATTGCCGGAGAACTTCTAAAAAGGGCCGAAGATCTTCTCGATCAAGAAGTACACGCAACAGTTGTTGCATCTGGTTACAAACTTGCAGCTGAAAAGGCTGAAGAAATATTGAAAGATATTGGCGACAAGATTACAATCAATGACGATGATATACTTCTTGAAATTGCAAAGACTGCAATGACTGGAAAGGGCGCAGAAAAATCAAAGGATACCTTAGCACCTTTAGCACTTAAAGCAGTAAAGCAGGTAGCTGTAAAAGAAAATGGAAACTACACAGTTGAAACTGAAGACATTAAGGTAGAGAAGAAAGAAGGTGGAAGTGTAGAAGATTCAAAACTCATCCAGGGACTTATTATTGACAAGGAAAGAGTCCACGACGGCATGCCAAAGAAACTAAAAGATGCAAAAATAGCTTTACTTGACTGTGCACTTGAAGTAAAAGAAACTGAAACTGATGCAGAAATTAGAATTACTTCTCCTGACCAGCTTCAAGCATTCTTGGATCAAGAAGAAGCAATGCTAAAGAAGATGGTAGATCAGATAAAAGCATCTGGCGCAACAGTCGTATTCTGTCAGAAGGGAATTGATGATTTAGCTCAGCACTACCTTGCAAAGAGTGGAATATACGCTGCAAGAAGAGTAAAAAAGAGCGATATGAAGAAACTTGCCAAAGCAACAGGTGCAAGAGTTGTAAACAAAATAGCTGATCTTGAAGGAAAGGATCTTGGTCATGCAGGCTCTGTCGAAGAGAAAAAGATCGGCGGAGACGAAATGACATTTGTCGAAGGATGCAAGGATCCAAAAGCAGTAAGCTTATTGTTAAGAGGCGGAACAGAACACTTTTTAGAGGAAGTAGAAAGAGCTCTTGAAGATGCTATAGGTGTCATATCTACAGCAATCGAAGATGGAACTATTTGTGCTGGCGGTGGAGCTGCAGAGATGGAACTATCAAAGAGACTTAACGAATATGCAGAAAAGATTAGCGGTAGAGAACAGCTAGCCGTTAAAGCATTCGCACAGGCAATGGAAGTAATTCCAAGAACTTTAGCTGAAAATGCAGGTATGGACCCAATCGATACAATCGTTGCACTCAAAGCTTCACATGAAACAAAAGATCACAAGAGATACGGAATTGACGTCTTTGACGGTAAAGTTAAAGACATGATGAAGGCCGGAGTTGTTGAGCCACTTAGAATAAAGGAGCAAGCAGTAAAGAGTGCTTCTGAATCAGCCATAATGATATTAAGGATTGATGACGTTATAGCCGCAAGCGGAATTGGTAAGAGAAGAGGAATGGGCGGCGATGACGACATGGATATGGGTGGCATGGGCGGAATGCCCGGTGGCATGCCTGGAATGATGTAAAATAAAAAATAATTTTTTCTTTTATTTAATATTTTTATTAAATTTTTCTTAAGCAATCTTTATTAATTTAATAAGACCATTTCTTATATGGAATGTCAATCCATTATAGAAAAATTAAAGATGATTTCTGACCCTAAAACTTTAGAGGGAATGTCAAGATACGGAATTAAAACAGACAAGGCATTTGGAGTTTCAATCCCCAATATAAGGGCATTGGCAAAACAAGTAGGTAAAGATCATGTTTTGGCTCAGACATTATGGGAATTAGGTTATCACGAAACTAAAATTCTTGCCAGCATGATCGACGATCCAAAAAAACTCACAAATGAACAAATGGAGAATTGGGCCAAAGACTTTGACTCATGGGATGTATGCGACCAGGTCTGTAATAATCTTTTTGGAAAAAGCTCTTTGGCTTTTGACAAATCTTTTGAGTGGTGTAAACGAGGCGAAGAATTTGTTAAAAGGGCAGGCTATGTTCTAATGGCAGTTTTAGCAGTTCACGATAAAACTAGGGCAGATGAAGATTTTTTTAAGTTTATGCCTGAAATTTTTAATGGCTCAACAGATGAGCGATTATACGTCAAAAAAGCAGTAAACTGGGCTTTAAGGCAAATAGGTAAGAGAAATCTTATTTTACATAAAAAAGCTATTGAATATGCACAAAACATTCAAAAAATTGATTCCAAATCTGCAAAGTGGATAGCTTCCGATGCATTAAGAGAATTACAAAATCCAGAAATCTTAGAACGAATTAAAAAATAAAAATCCATAACTAATTTAAAGAGTTTTTATATATCTTAATTAGACGTGATCTTGAGGTGTAAAAATGTTAGATATAGAAGGATTAAGTACTGAAGCAAAGATTGGAAAAATATTGATTTTGGTATCTCTTATATTGGGTATAGTCGGAGTCCTGGGATTGCTTGTCGGTTTTAGCTTTGGAGCATTATTTCCTTTGAGGTATACGAGAGGATTTCCTCTGTTTGCTGGATTGTTCATGATATTTGTAGCAGTTATTAAGATTTTAGGATTAATAATAGGCTTCATAGCATTATCTTCGACAAATCTCAAAAAATTCAACAAAGCAGGCATATACGCTATAATATCCAGTTTATTGCCCCCTCTTGACATAATAATGCTCATAGGTGGTATTTTATGTCTTATTAGCAAAGAAGCAAAATAATATAATTTTTTTAATTTCAAAAACTATTTAAACGTTTAATGAAATTAGGTTATTGTGAGTTTAACAACAGCTATAGTTAGTTTTTTTTACAATCCGATTATCCTCCCAACTTTGATTGCTTATTTGGCATCTGTTGTTGGAAAAATAATTCATGAGTCTATCAAAAAGAAACATTTATCCATACAAGTTGCCATACAAGATGGAGGAATGCCAAGTTCTCACACGGCAACAGTTATTGGGTTGTCAACAGCAATTTTTATGCATGAAGGAATGTCTACTGTATTTTGGGTTTCTCTAGTCTTTGCATTTGTAGTGATGAAGGATGCGACAGGTATAAGGTGGGAAACAGGTCAACAGGCGAAGGTAATAAATCAAATGATGAAAAAACTTCGTATGGGAAAGGTAGTTGATGAAGAATTAAAGGAATTGCTTGGACATACAGAGGCTCAAGTTGTAGGTGGATTTATTGTGGGAGTTATATTCTCTTATTTAGGGTATAATGCTTTTTTTGGATAATATATTGAATTTGGAGTACTTCTCTTTTCATAAAAATACTTTCAAACTAATCCAAATTAGATTTAACTAAAAACCTTTACTTTATCGCTTTTTTTGAGAATTAAAAAATAACTTCTAACAAAGAAGTTTTTAAGTAAAGCATCTCCAACAATTTCCATGGGTACCGACTTCATTACTGTAAAAGGCGCTTCAGAACACAATCTTAAAAACATAGATGTTCAATTTCCTAGAGATAAGCTTATCGTTGTAACAGGGGTTTCAGGTTCTGGTAAATCTTCTCTTGCGTTTGATACAATTTATGCAGAAGGTCAGAGGCGTTATGTTGAATCACTTTCCGCATATGCAAGGCAATTCTTAGGGCTAATGGAAAAACCTGACGTCGAATACATCGAAGGACTATCCCCCGCAATTTCAATTGAACAAAAAACAACTTCTAAAAATCCAAGATCCACAGTCGGTACAGTCACGGAAATTTACGATTATTTAAGACTTCTTTACGCAAGGATAGGGATCCCTTATTGTTCACGTTGCGGCAAGCAGATAAAACAACAAACAGTAACAGAGATTACTGATCAGGTTCTATCTTTTCCCGAAGGTTCAAAAGTAACTGTCTTGGCTCCCGTGGTACGTGGCAGAAAAGGAGAATATTCAACTTTACTTAAGGAAATAAATGAAGAAGGTTTTGCAAGGGCAGAAATAGATGGGGAAATCAAAGAATTAAATGTAGAAATAAGGCTTGAGAGGTACAAAAAACACGATATCAATATAATAATAGATAGACTTGTTCTGAAAGACGGAATATCTCCAAGGCTTTATGAAGATATTGAACTTGCATTGAAAAAGGGCGAAGGAATATTATTCGTGGACATTAATGATGAAAGAAAAACATTTTCTGAACACTTTGCATGTACTGATTGCGGTATTAGTTTAGAAGAAATAACTCCTAGGATGTTTTCATTTAATAGCCCATATGGGGCATGCCCTTCATGTCATGGACTTGGATTTAAGCAAGAGTTTGACCCCGATCTTATTATCCCAAACAAAGATTTATCTCTTGTGGAGGGTGCGGTTGATGTATGGAATACTAAACTAGAAGGATTTAGGAGACAGACTCTGGAGGCCATTTCTAAAAAGTTCAATTTCAGACTCGACGTGCCTGTTAAAAATTTGTCACAAAAGCATCTTGATATTTTATTATACGGAACAACTGACAAAGTAAGGTATAATTATCGTTCTCGAAATACGCCATCCTATTGGACATATGAAGGAACATACGAAGGTATAATCCCTTGGCTTGAGAGAGTATACCGAGAAACTGATTCTGAATATAGGAAGGAACAATTTGAGAAATACATCCGATTAAAACCATGTGAAGTATGTAAGGGTAAACGATTGAAATCTGAAGCCTTATATGTTAAGATCCAAGGAAGTTCGATAATTGATGTAACTGAACTTCAAATTAGCAGTTGTTATAAATTTTTTATTGATCTTGAGCAAAACTTAAATGAAAAAGAGAAAATTATTTCAAAACAGATATTAAAGGAAATAAAGGCTAGATTAGGATTTCTTTTAAGCGTGGGACTTGATTACCTTACTTTAGATAGAAGAGCTGGAACTCTTTCAGGAGGAGAATCTCAAAGAATTAGACTTGCAACCCAGATAGGATCCCAGCTTGTAGGCGTTCTTTATATATTAGATGAGCCAAGTATAGGCCTTCATCAAAGAGACAATGCAAAATTGATTGTCATGTTGAAAAGATTAAGGGATATTGGAAACACAGTAATTGTCATTGAACATGATGAAGAGATGATGCTCTCTTCAGATTATCTTGTAGATATAGGGCCAGGAGCGGGCGTCCATGGAGGGGAAGTTGTTGCAGTTGGGTCTCCAGAAGAAGTTAAGCAAAATCCAGAGTCACTTACCGGGAAATATTTATCGCGAAAACTTAAAATTGACGTTCCTAAAATTAGAAAACAAAGTGATACGTTTATCACAATTAAAGGGGCAAGACAATTTAATCTAAAGAACATCGATGTAAAAATTCCTCTTGGTTTGTTTGTATGTGTCACTGGAGTTTCAGGCAGTGGAAAAAGTACTTTGATTAATGAAATATTGTACAAGGACCTGGCAAAGAAATTTTATAGGGCCGTAGATAATCCAGGGGATCATGATGAAATTTTGGGAATTGAAAATATTGATAAAGTGATTATTATAGATCAAAGTCCGATAGGGAGAAGCCCTAGGTCAAATCCTGCAACATATACTGGTTTATTTACCCCCATAAGGGAGCTTTTCTCTGAACTTCCCGAATCAAAGAGGAGGGGATTTAAGAAAGGCAGATTCTCTTTTAACGTGAAAGGAGGAAGATGTGAAAATTGTAGAGGGGACGGACTAATTAAGATTGAAATGCATTTTCTGCCTGACGTTTATGTTAAATGTGAAGAGTGCAAAGGTGAGAGGTACAACAGAGAAACTTTAACCGTCAAATATAAGGGAAAATCAATTTCTGAAGTTTTGGACATGACAGTCGAAGAAGCCTTGCACTTTTTTGAAAATATACCAACCATACGAAATAAACTCCAGACCCTTTATGATGTGGGCCTATCCTACATTAAAGTTGGACAGCCTGCAACTACTCTTTCTGGAGGAGAAGCACAAAGAGTCAAATTGTCAAAAGAATTGTCCAAGAAAGCTACAGGAAAAACTCTTTACATATTGGACGAACCCACAACTGGACTCCATTTCCACGATGTTAAAAAACTACTTGATGTTCTTCTGCGTCTGAGAGAAAATGGCAATACAGTTCTCGTTATTGAGCACAACATGGATGTAATCAAAACTGCCGATTATATAATTGACCTTGGTCCCGAAGGGGGTCAAAGAGGCGGAGAAATTTTAGTCGAAGGTACGCCCGAAGAAGTAATAAAATCTCCAAAGAGTCATACTGGAAGATTCCTAGAAGAAGTTCTAAAAAGAGACGGAGCCTTGGATTAATTTCTTGGCTCAATTTATTTATCTTTTCTAACACTCTTGATTAATCATTGATTATTAATTTTATGTAATTATTGTTTATCAATATTGTTATTTATTTTTATCAATATCGAAAGCTTTATATAGTATTGGTGTTAGTATTGATATGCACTAGAGGTGATAGATATGAAAAAAATAACTGCTATATTGGTGATGGGACTTTTAATGGCCTCAATCGCCCCTATACTAGGAGAAACGTGTTCAACGGACGAACAGAATAGTAATACTGTATGTCCAAGTAACACGACATCAGCAGTATCAAAAATTGTTGCTAAGAATTTCCTTAACAACTTAAGAAAAGGTTCGATGGATTTAAACGGTAATAAGCTAGTACATTCAATATTAACCCCAATGGGAGATCTAAGATTGACCTCTCCTCAATTACAGCAGCACTTTGGAACTTATGACTTTGCTAATGAAAGAGGCACATCAGGATGGTATTCATACGACGTTCAGCCACTAACAAGAACACAAAAAAAGTACGAACCATCAGTACCAAGAATCTACACCACAAATACATCAGATGACGAATAAAGGAGATCATACTCCTTTATTTTTGAATTTATTTACTTACCATTTATTATAATGGATTCTATTCTCTTCAAATCTTTTTAATTGTGGCTTTCCTTCGTCAGGATAACCAATTGAAATTAGTGATACGGGAAATATGTTCTCGGGCAAATTAAGTATTTCTTTCATGCCTTTTACCCTCTCTTCGTCAGGATAAACTCCAAGCCAGCATGCCCCAAGTCCCAGTGAATGGGCGGCTAAAAGGATATTTTCAGTTGCCGCAGAACAATCAATCGTAATAAAAATATCTTTTGTAATATTTAAGTCACCAGTAACTAGGATGGCCATTGGTGCTTCATAGAGCATCTTTGAGTTTGGATGGAAAGAAGGGATTTTATCCAATATTTTTCTATTGTCTATTAATACAAAATGCCAAGGCCTCTCATTTTTTCTTGAAGGTGCATTCATAGCAGCTTCTAGGATTTTTATTACATGGCTTTCAGGCACCTTATCTTTTTTGTATTTTCTAATGCTCCTTCTTGACATAATAACATCTAAAAAATCCATAATATCGCCAGAATATATACTAACAACTTATATAAAAATATAGTGTTGTAATATGATTTTTGACCGTCTAAGCCAACATACTAGTCTTATTTCATCTTTTCTTATAAAAATTGAAATAAAACTTTTAATAAATTAGATTATTTAACAAAAATCTTTTTTTTAAATAGAAAACCTTTTTAGAACTAAAAATAATAGTATATAAGAAACATTAAAGTGATTTTATGACAAAAGAATTATCTTCAGATATGATAAGAAGAACATTTGATAAGAATAAATTAAAATGTAAAAGTAGTCAAGAAGTATCTCCTTTAGAGGATATAGTGGGTCAGGAAAGAGCATTAAAAGCGCTGAAATTCGGACTAGAGATAAAAGAGAAAGGATTTAATATTTTTGTTGCAGGTTTTCCAGGGACTGGAAAAATGACGGCAGTAAAGAGTTTTTTGGATAAACTTGCTGAAGACCAAACCGTACCTTCTGACTGGTGTTATGTTAATAATTTCTTGGAACCATACGAACCTAAAGTCATTGAATTAAAAGCAGGCCAAGGAAGGGTCTTTCACAAAGATATGTCCAATTTCCTAAATGAAGCTAAGATTAATCTTCCAAAAGCCTTTGAAAGTGAAGATTTTGCTTTAAAGAGAGAGGCCACTATCCAGAAAATTGATGCTGAACGAAACAAAATCTTTTCCGAACTGAATAGAAAAGCAGAGAAAGAAGAATTAATTGTTCAAAGCACCCCAATGGGATTCATTTTTGTTCCTATTGTCAGTGGCAGGCCAATGACCGAGGAGGAATTTATAGCTCTAAATCCTGAAACAAAGGACGATATACAAAAAAAGAGGGATAAATTAAACTCAGAATTAAGATTAGTGTTTAGACAGCTAAAAGAGTTGGACAGTAAAACATTTGAAGAAATAAAAGAATTAAATAAAGAAGTAGCTCTTTTTACAATGGGTCATTTGGTAGACGATTTGAATAAAAAATATTCTGATTATCCAGATATTATAAACTATTTAAAAGAAGTACAGGAAGATATATTAGAAAATTTAGCCTTATTCTATAAGCCAAATATTCCGCAAGCTCCGGTTCAAGCGCCATGGGCAGAGGAATTGCCATTTAGGAAATATGCGGTCAATCTATTCACAGATAACTCAACACTGATGGGAAGACCAGTAGTCGTGGAGCTTAATCCAACATACCAAAATCTCTTTGGAAGAATAGAGAAAGAAGCACAGTTCGGGATGCTCACTACTGATTTTACCATGGTAAGGGGAGGGTCAATACATAAGGCAAATGGTGGATACCTTGTAATACCCGCTGAAGAATTGGTAAAGAATCTTTTTTCATATGATGGTTTAAAAAGGGCATTAAGCAGTGAGGAAGCCATAGTTGAGGAGGCTGGAGAGCGACTTGGGTTTATCACAACAAAAGGGTTAAGGCCTGCCCCTATACCATTAAACACTAAAGTCGTTATTATTGGCAATCCAATGATATATCAGACTCTTTTTTCACTTGATCCGGATTTTAAAGAGCTCTTCAAAGTCAAGGCAGAATTTGATATTAATATGGATTTTAACGATGGCAATGTTAAAAACTATGTTTCATTCATATGCTCGCTTTGCTCAAAAGAAAACTTATTGCACCTTGATTCTTCAGCAATAGGGAAAGTTATCGAGTATGGTGCAAGATTGGCCGATGACCAAGAGAAATTATCTACAAGATTTGCAGATATAGCGGATATTATACGTGAAGCAAACTTCTACGCTAAACAAGACAAAAATAATTTAATAAAAGACCTTCACATAGTAAAAGCTGTCGAAGAAAAAAATTATCGTTCAAATCTTATTCAAGAAAGATTAAATGAAATGGTAACACGAGGATTTTATCTTATTGAAACTGAAGGAGAAGCAGTTGGTCAAATAAACGGTCTTGCGGTATTAAGTCTAGGGGATTATGCATTTGGAAGGCCATCTAGAGTTACCGCCACTGTAAATATTGGCCGCGGGGGAATTATAGATATTGAACGTGAAGCTAAGATGGGAGGAAATATTCATTCGAAAGGAGTAATGATATTAGGCGGTTATTTGGCAGAAAACTTTGCACAAGATAAACCATTAAATCTCACTGCAAGACTCGTATTCGAACAAAACTATGAAGGTGTTGATGGGGATAGCGCATCAAGCACAGAGCTTTATGCAATATTATCTGCTCTATCTGAAGTTCCAATAAAACAATACTTTGCGGTCACAGGGTCCGTTAATCAGAAAGGAGAGGTGCAGGCAATCGGAGGCGTTAACTACAAGATTGAAGGTTTCTATGAAATTTGCAAGGCCAAAGGACTTAATGGAAAACAAAGTGTTTTGATTCCAAGAAGCAATGTCCAAAATTTAATGCTTAAAGAAGAGGTCGTCGAAGCTGTAAAAGACGGAAAATTCCATATATACTCAGTTGATAATATCAAGGAAGGAATTGAAATACTAACAGGAATCAAAGCTGGAGAAAAAGGACCAGACGGTAAGTATCCAGAAAATACAATTTATGGAATGGTTGACAAACGCCTCAAAAGCATGGCTGAAAAAATGGAAAAGTCTGCAGATGAGAAAGAAAAATAATCGTTATTTTAAACAGGAGGTTAAAAAATGGTAAATGTAAAAGAAGTTGGGGAAATCTACAAATGTGAAATTTGTGGAAATGTTGTGGAAGTATTGGAAGCCGGCGGCGGAGAACTAATCTGCTGTGGAGAACCAATGATTTTGCAAGAGTAGGTGACATAGATGGTTAAAATCGGAGAAAAGATTCAGGAAGCAGATTGGAAAAAAGAAAAGCATGTACCAGTTATAGACTGCCCCGATTCTGTAAAAGCAAATGAGGCATTTGAAGTTAAAGTTGCCATCGGTAAAGATATAGCTCACCCAAATACAACTGAACACCATATCAGGTGGATAATGCTTTACTATCAGCCCGAAGGTGAAAAATCTTTATATCAAGTCGGAAACTATGAGTTCACTGCGCATGGCGAGAGTACACAAGGGCCGAATACAGGTCCAGTCTACACAAATCATGAAGTAAAAACATCTATAAAAATTGCAAAATCTGGAACCCTATTTGCAGTTTCACTATGTAACATCCACGGCCTATGGGAATTCTCAAAAGAAGTTAAGGTTAATTAATTTTATTTTTTACCTCAATCTTTTTATAATCGACCTTCGAATTACGCATGTTAAGTGACAAGCGTGAATAAATGGATAATCCTAAAAAGAATTTGATTAATGAGGACGGAATAATAAATAATTCTATGAATCTATATTTAAAGAATCTAAGCGCCTCTAGGTTGTATTTGTTTTTTATATCATATATAATTATATCCGCTCTAATAATATCCCTATTAAAAATCCCTGTTCAATTCATGATTCTGACGGTAGTAATAATACTTTTTGTTTCACCATTTTATTCAAGAAAAATTTACTATTCTATGATATTAATTACAGATTTAATTTCTCTGCTACTAGTTTATAATATTTCAAATACAACCTATTTATCCATAAAACAAACTTTTCTTTTAAACTCGGTTGGAACTTTAGTTGCTGTAACCTTAATGGCAATATTTGTGGCTGAAATACTTCATTGGTCTATCCCTAACTTGTTAAAAACTGAAGAAGCATTAAAACTAAGTGAAGAGAACTATCACGATTTAATTGAAAATGCAAACAGCATCATATTGAATTTTGATAAGAACGGGAATATTTTATCATTGAATAACTTTGGATTAAGATTTTTTGGTTATTCTGAAAAAGAGATTAATGGGAAAAATATCCTAGGAACGGTTTTACCTGAATTTGATTCAAATGGGAATGATATGAGAAACTTGGCATCTCAGATTCTTAAGAATGAAGATAAATTCAGATCTAATTTAAATGAAAATATAAAGAAAAATGGAGAGCGAGTTTGGATATACTGGACAGATAAAATTGTAAGAAATTCAAAAGGAGAAATTGAATCTATTTTATCAATAGGTAGCGATATAACAGAGCTTAAAATTGCACTAGGACAAATAGAGAAAAATATTCATTATTTTGCAACTAGTGTAGACCAAATAAGGAATCCTCTGGCAATAATTAGTGGTATAGCAGAATTAAAGATTCAGGACACTAAAAAATCACAAGATATACTAAAGCAGATAGATCGGATAAATGAAATAATTCTAAGACTTGACGAAGGTTGGAATGAATCAGAAGAAGTAAAAAAATTCTTGAAAAGTCGAGAAATGTTAAGTTACCTTTATGGGGAAGACAAGGAAGAGTTGATTTGATTATCTCATCGTTATTATTAAGAAATATAAATTTGTCAAAACGGCAAAAAGTATTAATGCATTTAAGTTGTTGAAAGCTATTTTTACAGATTTTACTCTCGAATCTTTATTCAATGCTAACGTGCTTAATAGAAGAGGAATCAATGATAGAACAGATACAACAAAGAAATTTAAATTTAATTCAAACAAATTTGTCATTTGAAACATTATATACATCATAGTTGCAAATAGGGCTGCCAAAAATATAATTTTTAGGCTTAACTTCCTTCCATTTTTTGTCACAAAACTTTTCTTTCCACTTAAAGCGTCTGTTTCCATATCGGGTATCTCTACACTCAAAATAAAATAAATTCCATACATGAGAAGTGGAATAGTGAATAGCAAGTAATTAGTATCGATCAGGCCTTTCATCACGTAATAGCCCATCCCGGGAACTACAAAGCCTATTGCAATCATCGTGGATATCTCACCTAATCCCCTATAAGACAATCTGATGGGCGGGGCGGTGTAAAACCAACCAAGGAGATTCCCAAAAATAACATAACCCAAAAATATCAAATGATAGTTGTAGTTTACGGTGAAAATAAATCCAAGTAGAATTGAAATAAAAATTAATGATATTGCTATCAATTTGGAAGATTGCCTTAGAGATGGATCCATCTGCAATATGCCACTGCCACCACTCACAGTTGTTTTCTCGCCTAATTTATCTGCTTCAAAATCAAAGTAGTCGTTACTATATGATACAGATAAATGACCTAGAAAAAGAATCAAATATCCAAGCAAAAATTTATTTATTTCTAGTTCGGCCCCAGTCAAAACTGCAAATAAAGCTCCAACTGAAAAAAGGAAGAATCCACCCATAACAAAGAAAAATCTGCCTAATTTTAGGATATTGATTATTTTTTCTTGAAGAGAAAAAGAACCCATGTATGTATTATATATTCATTATATTTAATTATTGCGGAAAAAATAAATAATTTTAGATTATTTCGGCCGCTTCTAAATATTTAGTATCTTCCAGTAGTTCAATCCCCCCAACTTTTAACACTTCTTTCTTGGGAGAAAGCAAAACTACCTTATTTGAAATTTTCCTTACAAAATCAATTTCATGTGTTGATACTATCATGGTGCCTTTGTATTGATCTAAAAACTCCAATATTCTTTTTCGGGTCTTTCCGTCAATATTTGATGTAGGTTCATCTAATATCAGTAATTTTGGTTTTAATTGGAGGACGCATGCAAGTGCTACTCTCTTTTTTTCTCCGCCACTGAGTCTAAACGGGGGCTTTTCGTATAATTTTTTTATTCCAAAGTAACTAGCATTCTCAGAAATTAGCGTTTTGGCTTTTTTATTTGAGATTCCCAATTGCATTGGGGTATATAGCAACTCATCTTCCACAGTTGGATTAAATAAAAAATCATCTGGGTTTTGAAAAAGAAATCCTATGTTTTTTCTAAAATAAAGATAATTGTCTCTAGTGATATCTTTTTCAAAAATCTTGATATCTCCTGATGTAGGCTTAATAAGACCTGCAAATAACTTTAGTAAAGTAGATTTTCCACATCCATTTGAACCCAACAAGACAACTCTTTCAGATTCTTCAATAGTTAGGCTAAAATTTTTGATCCCCACAGTTTTATCGGGATAAGCGTATTCAATATTTTTTGCTTCAATAATATTCAAATTATCATCCACCCTAATGTTACCAATACAATGAAAGCCGTGAAAATTATATTGGGTATAAGTCTAAATTTAACAAATTTAACTGGATATGGCATATTGCTGTATCCTCTTGATATTCTTGCAAGATGTATATTCTCCCCTCGCTCATATACTTTAATAAAAAACATGCCTAATAGTTCTCCCCCTTCATTCCAGATTTTTCTGTAGCTTTTGTTATTGAACCTTCTACTCTCTCTTGCAATTAAAATTCTGTATAGTTCATTAAATACTAGATATGTATAACTATATGTAAAAGATAAAGTGAGAACTAATATCTCCGGTATTTTATAATATCTTAGTGATGTGAGTATTTCTTTAAATGGGGTTATCAAAGTAAATATCATTAAAAATGATACTGCAAGATATACTCTAAAGGTAAAGAGAATTGTGTACTCCAATGAAGATATGAAAACTTGTGGCAACATAATTGTGAAAATAAATAATGGCATTAGACCTACTCGCCTAAAATAAGGGCCAAGAGGGATCTGGGATGCTATAATTAACAAGAGCAAAATAAAAAAAATAAAAAAAAGTTTGTTTGGCGAAAATGTAGTGATACTCAGTAGAACTAGAATTAAAAATCCTATTAATCCTACCCTTGTATCCACTAATCTTATCGGGCTTTTTACGTTTTCTTGAATAAAGAAAACTTCAAAGTATTGTGAAGCACTTTTTAGAAGTGCTTCTACTGGCTCGTATTTCAATTCCTTCGACCTTTAATTGCCATGGTAACTCCTAACATGATTATAAGAGTTACTATAGACCCTACTAGGGCAGCTAAAAATGTCCCAATGGGAGAATCTATCCCGGGCACTGAATAGTCTGGCAGGATACCGCCATAAATTGGACTTTCTTCTGCCCCAAGATGCTCCGCAGACTTTTCCAAGGGCTCAGAATATCCTACGGCATCAGCTGCTAAAGCAAATAGAGGAGATAGTAATATGGCAACTAGGATTACCAGTACTGCCCTCTTATGTTCTGTAATAAAATCTTTGAAGTTCATCTTTTTTCACCCCTAGACTTATTTTTTGCCTTATCCGCATTATAAAGAATATCGCCACGATTTTTCTCAATATATCCAATAATGGCAACTGTTATTAAACCTTCGATTATTCCCAGGGCACCGTGCCATATTCCCATTATAGGCACTGTGGTATTTATCGAGTATTGGAAAGTAGAGGATAGGCCAGTTGCTATTCCAGTATTGATTGCTCCCAATGTTATTCCAATCCAGCCTGCAACAAATGCGGCTATTTTGGTATTTTTCTTACTTAGAAATCTGTATATGTAGTAAGCTACGAATACATCAACAATTGCCATACTAAAAAGATTAGTTCCTAAAGTAGTAATGCCCCCGTCTCCAAATACCAATGCTTGGATTACTACCACAGATGTCATAGCTATACATCCTAAAAACGGGCCTAAAATTATTGCTGCGACAGCACCACCAACAAAATGTGCAGAAGTTCCACTGGGAATTGGCCAATTTAGCATTTGTGCGGCGAATATGCCTGCGGCAACTAAACCCGCTATAGGCACTCTTTTTTCATCTATGCCGTCTTTATTTATTTTATAGATACATATTCCAACAACTATAGCAGTAAGTACATAGTATACCAGTGCTATATTCATGTCTAAAAATCCATCTGGTATGTGCATTTTATTCCCTCGTGTTACTAATATTGAATTAGTAACACTTGATTAGGATGACCTAATGTTTATAAGTCTTTTGTAGGAATAGCTCGAAAGCACTACCGCAGGGTGTTAATACTTAGCAATCTAGTTATATTTAATTAAGTTGAAATGAAAGAATTTACTAAATTTATTCAATAAAATGCTTTAATATAATTTTGATATGAAATGCCTTTTCTTGTATGTTGACTGTCTTGATAATAAGTTTTTTAAAAGAGTACATCTTTGATAAATCATGAAAAGAGAACTTCTAATGGGTAATGAAGCAATTGCCTTAGGCGCTTTTGAGGCCGGTGTTGAAGTCGTTGCAGCTTATCCTGGTACTCCCTCAACAGAAATCCCTGAGACCGCGGCACGATTTGCCAAGCAGTATGGCGCTTATGTTGAATTTTCTACTAATGAGAAGGTTGCACTTGATGTGGGAATCGGGGCATCTTGGGCAGGAAAAAGGGCCCTTGTCACAATGAAACATGTCGGAGTGAACGTTGCTTCAGATTCATTTATGACTCTAGCGTATACAGGAGTTGACGGAGGATTTGTACTTGTTTCTGCCGATGAGCCAGAATGCCATTCTTCTCAGAATGAACAGGACAATAGAATATATGCTAGATTTGCAAATGTACCGTGTTTAGATCCATCTTCAGCTCAAGAATGTAGAGACATGACAATATTTGCATATGATATCTCTGAGTTATTTTCAATACCCGTAGTTTTAAGGCCAACTACTAGGGTGTGCCACGGAAGGGGAGATGTGGAGTTAGGTGAAATCAATATCCAAAAAAGAGAAGGTAAATTCACTAAAGATGTTACAAAGTATGTCACAGTTCCTTCTCACACTAGGGTATTACATAAAAAGCTTTTAGAAAAAATGGAAAAAGTAAGAGAATTTGTTGAAGACTCAAACCTTAATTATACTATTTCTGGAGATGGAAAGACTGGAATCATTGTTATTGGGGCATCTTTTAATTATTTGATGGAATCTCTCACTATTTTAGGAATAAAACCTCCAATATTAAAAATTGGAATTTCACATCCATTAGCAAAAAATAAAGTATTATCCTTTATTAAAGACCTTGAAAAAGTCGTAATAGTTGAAGAACTTGAACCAGTAATCGAGAATGATGTAAAAATATTAATGGCCGAGAATCAATTGAATTTGAAACTTTATGGGAAGAGTATATTTCCACGAACTGGCGAATATTCTACAGATCTAGTAACTGAAATACTTTCAAAATTCTTTAGAATTGATTTATCAAAAGAACAACCTAAAAATCTCGTTATCCCTAACAGGGCCCCATTGTTATGTGCTGGATGTCCGCACAGATCAACATTTTATGCAATAAAAAAGGTAACAAGAGGGAAGGCCATATTTCCCTCGGATATTGGTTGCTATACTCTTGGATTTCCAAGACCCCTTCAGACAGTTGATACATGTATTGCCATGGGTTCAAGTTTTGGGATAGCATGCGGTCTTGCAAAATCCGTAAATGAGCCAATTGTTGCAACTTTGGGAGACTCTACGTTTTTCCATGCAGGAATACCTCCATTAATCAATGCAAAATATAACAATTCTAAGATTGTAGCAGTGATACTTGACAATTTAACCACTGCCATGACAGGCCATCAACCTCATCCTGGAACACAGCTAACTGCTATGGGCGAACCTGCAAGTCCTGTGTCTATTGAGAAGTTGATTGCAGGTATGGATATACCAGTTGAAGTTGTTAATGCAACTGATGTAAAAAGCATTGAAGATGCTCTAAAAAGGGCGCTTGAAAGTGAACAGGTATATGCTATCGTATCAAGGGGGCCATGCGTTCTCTTGAAGGGTATAGATAAGAGGCCAATCTACAAGGTGGATGTATCAATGTGTAGAGCATGCAAAGCATGCATAAAGTTATCTGGATGTCCTGCTTTAGAATTTAAAGATGGCCACTCAAGCATTAATCCAACGGTATGCACCGGATGTGGATTATGCGCCTACATATGCCCTGTAGATGCAATAGGCAGATAATTTTATTTTAATCTATTTTATTATTAAATTTTTAGTTACAATATTATGTATTATATTTTTAATTATTGTTAATCAATATTGGATATATTTATATATCAATATTGTGTTATTATTCTTGGTCAATGACTTACAATGAGGTGAATTAAATTGAAAAAAATTAATTCAATATTAATAATCATGCTAATGTTAGTGTCTTATTTAGCTATATTAAATCCAGTTAGTGCTGCGATTATTTATGTCGATTCAAGCATGGCAGCTGGAGAAATTAATACGGCAATAGATGGTGCAAACAATGGTGATACCATTCAATTCACGGGGGGAAATTATGATCTTGATTCTCCAATAATAATTACTAAATCTGTTAGTCTAGTTGGAAATACCGGAAGCCCAAGTAGCGTTATAATGAACGCCCCAACAACTGGAGGGGGTCAAGCTAGGTCTGTCTTTAAGGTGACAGTAAGCAATGTCAATATTCGAGGATTTAGGATACAGGGAGGATTCGATTCTAGCACCTTACAAAATGCGGGAATTTATGTTGGGGAAGGATTTCCCGGGCTCAGTAATGTTACAATCTCGCATAACGAAATAACAGCAAACAGCTATGGAATACTGTTAAATGATGTTAAAAATTCCACTATTTCTAACAACGAGGTTTGGGGCCAGAAAAAAAACAATGAACCAAGTTCTTCGGGCGTTGGAATTGTTATATTCGGCAGAAAACAAGATGGGGATCATACCTATAACGTCATTGTAGAAAATAACACAATATACAACAACGAAACAGAAGGAATAAGAATTGATGTTGAATCTGCAGACGGTTCGACTAAATTTGTAAATAACTTGAATATCATAATCAAAAACAATAAAGTTTACAACAATGGCAGTACAATAGGCGGCGTAGATAAATACATTGGAATTAAATCTGTAGGATGGAGCAAGGGAGTCATTGTAACTAACAATGAGATATATGGGCATACAATGAAAACTGGCGCATCATCCCCAAATAATCAAAGTGCAGGGATTTGGATTGCTGCAAGTAAAGACTGGCAAATTGTTAACAACTACATTCACGATAATCTTAATGGAATAGTCTTTGTATATTCCAAATTTGATGCAGGTTCAGGCAATCACATTATAACAGGCAACATAATTAAAAGCAACGTTAGGGGAATCTCTATTGATGATGGTAGCGAGGCCAAAGCAAACAGCAATGATATATATTCTAATTCTATCCAGATATTCTCTGGATTAAGATATAAGGGATATGAGATATATAATAGTGATATAACAAATACATTTAATGCACAAAATAACTGGTGGGGCTCAAATGCCGGACCTATAGGATCTAAAATCTATGGAAAAGTTAATTATTATCCGTGGATAAAATACAGTGAACTTCCTGTTGCTAGTATTACAAAAATCCTAAAGAAAAATCAGGATAAAAAGAATAATAAATAAATTTAGTTAATATTTTATTTTATAGTTCTTCTATTCTATATTGAATATTTTTCATATTTAAAATCTATATTTTTTTAAAAGTAATAAAAATTTATATGTATATTATTTATTGCCGTTAGGCTTTTAAACTTGAAAAATCAAATATACTGAAGGTTGTATATCAATATTCTTATAATCTCATGGGAGTTGAAGTAATGGCGGAAATAAAAATCGATGTTAAAGGTCAAACTTGCCCTGTACCTCTAGTTGAATGTAGAAAAGCTTTACGAAAAGCAGCAGTCGGAGATGTAGTCGAGATAGAGGGAACACATCCTGCGTCTAAGAAGGAAATACCAATGGCTGTGAAGGCGTTAGGGTATAAGATTGTATCCATTAAAGAGGAGGGCAATACGTGGAAGATAAAAATATGCAAGGAGTAACTAACCCAAAAAAGAATAAAGCTACAATAATTGTTCATAGCGGGGACATGGATAAAATTTACAGTGCACTAATAATAGGAAACGGGGCACTTTCAATGGGCATGGAAGTTTCTTTATACTTTACTTTTTGGGGGCTTCAGAGATTGAAGAAGGGCGGTCTTGACAAAGGCCCCCTATCAAAGATGCATATGCTTGGATTGGGAAAGATGATGATAATGAAAAGAATGGACAAAGCCAATGTAGCTTCTCTAGAGAAACTGATTACAGATTTCAAAGAACTTGGCGGTAAAATACTGGCCTGTGATATGACTATGGAGATCATGGGGGTAAAGCCTGAAGATCTAAGACAAGACTTAATTAATGATTATTGTTCTGTTGGGACATATATTCAAGAAGCAATGGAATCAAGCATGACGCTATTTATATAATATGGTGACTATAATGGGAAAAAATATTTACCTTGATAATGCGGCCGCTACAAGATTGGACGAGAGGGTTTTAGAATCTATGAAAAAATATTTCTTTGAAGTTTATGCAGTTGCAACTTCAGAATTTGGATACTCATTAGGCATTGAAGCAAGAGAAGCGTTAGAAGAGGCTAGAGGGTTCATTGCCAATTATCTAGGGGCTGATTTTGGAGAAATTGTTTTCACTTCAGGAAGCACTGAATCTAGTAACATGGCTATAAAAGGAATCGCAATGGGTCTAAAAGAAAAAAAAGGTAAGCACATAATCGTATCAAAAATTGAAGACTTTCCAGTTCTAAATAGTGCAAAGAGTCTTGAAAAACAGGGATTTGAAGTTACCTATCTCGATGTTGACCAATACGGCCTGATTGACTTTGACCAACTTGAAAAATCTATAAGAAAAGATACTATCCTAGTATCAATCCAACATGCTAATCAAGAAATTGGTACAATACAAGATATTGCTAAAATAGCAAACATTTGTAAAACTAAAAGTGTGCTTTTTCACACAGATGCAACACATACCTTCACAAGAGTTCCAATTGATGTTAAGAAAATTCCAGTTGATCTAGTCACTTTGTCAGCCCATACTATTCATGGGCCTAAAGAAACTGGGGCATTACTTATTCGTAAGAATACACCACTCTCAAAGTGGATGGACGGAGGATTTCAAGAATTTAACAAGCGTGCAGGATTAGAGAATATTCCGGGGGCAGTAGGATTTGCAAAGGCTATTGAACTAGTAACCCCCGAAGAGACTAAAAAGATAGAACAGATGAGAGATCATCTTATTAAAAGAGTATTATCTGAGATACCAGACACAACTTTGAATGGGGATAGAGAAAAAAGAATTCCTCAAAATGCTAATATTACCTTTCATTATGTAGAAGGAGAATCAATTACACTCCATCTAGACATGAGAGGTTTTTCAGTCAGTACAGGATCTGCATGCTTCAGTAAATCCCTTGAGGCAAGCCATGTTATAATGGGTATCGGGGGAGATCACGAGAGGGCACACGGTTCTGTTCGATTTACATTTGGTAGATATAATACAATTGATGATGTTGATTTGATTGTGAATAATATAGCTGAAGTTGTAACTGAGCTTAGAAAAATTAGTCCGTTGGGTAAGAATCAATAAGGAGAAAATAATATGAAATTTCCATATAGTGAAAAAGTTTTGGAACACTTTCGCCATCCACATAATGTAGGTAAGTTAGAAAATCCAGATGGCAAAGCAACTGAAGGAAGCCCTGCATGTGGGGACATGGTTTCAGTTTATATAAAAGTAAATCCTGAGACTAAGATTATCGAAGATATTAAATTTGAATCATATGGCTGTGCATCCAATATTGCAACAGGCTCGATTATTACGGACATGGCTAAGGGTAAAACTCTTGAGGAAGCAAAGAAAATTACTTGGCAGCAGGCAGCAGACGCTTTAGGCGGATTGCCTACAATAAAAGCACACTGCTCTGTATTGGCAGTTGAAGGATTAAGGGCTGCAATTCAAAATTATGAAGAAAAGCACGGAATTATAGTAGAGAAAGTCCCTACAACAATAGAGATTGTAAACAATAGATTGAAGAAAGTAATGAATCCTTTGACAGGTCTTGACGTTGTTAGAAAAAATCTTATTAAAAAAATAGAAATTAACAATGGTAAAGTTTTACTTACAATAGATTTGCCCTCTAATCATCAATTTGCCAATTCAATAAGAGAAGAGATTAAAGAAAAGATTGAAACCCTATGGGATGTAAAAGAAGTAATTATTGAGTTTATAGATTAATTTTTTTATAATAATTATTATTCTATCATTATCTTTAGATTTATCTTTACCCATAAGTTAATAAAATAAGACGTCCCTTAGGATTTATCTAGAATTCTAATAATAATGGGATAGTTATGGGCCAAGAAGATGAAAAAATTTCTTTTAAAAATCCAATTATTATTGTCAGTGTTTATTTTGTTATGGGAATTGTATGGGTTATATTCTCTGACGTATTCTTGGCGATGCGTGTAAAAGATGTTCCTACGTTAGTTTTTTTCCAAACTTTTAAAGATATATTATTTATTTTATTGACTTCCTTATTGGTCTTTTACTTGATAAATCGTGGATTCAACAAAATTAAGTCCTCCACCAAAATAATGACTGAAAGTGAGAGAAAGAATAAGATTATACTGGACACCGTTGGAGATATTATTCTTTATGTCGATAAATTTGGAAAAATATTAGATATCAATAAAAGAATTGAAACAAAATTAGGTTACAAGAAAGAAGAATTAATTGGAAAAAGTTTCATGGACGTTGGTATTCTTGATGTTAAATATATCCCTACTTTAGCTAAGATGTATAGGCAAGGAATAATCAATACATCTGACGAAAGAGTAGAACTAGAATTAAATCACAAAAATGGCAGTACAATTATGGCAGAAGCCAATAATAAGTTTATTATACAAAATGGCGAAATCATCGGCGCAGTGACTGCATTTAGGGATATTACAGAAAGGAAGAAGGCTTTGGTTCAAATAGAAAATAATATTGAAAAATTTGCCCATCTAATTGATCATATCAGAAATCCATTGGCAATACTTAGCACCTTCACGCATGTTAGAATAAGTGAACCAGAGATAAAACAAAACTTATTATCTCAGATTGAGAGGATCGACGATGTCATAAAACAACTGGATGAAGGGTGGATGAATACTGAAGATACCCGAAAATTTTTGAAAGATTATAAATAATTAATAATACTTTTAAGAATAATCTTATTCGAAGATATCCAACCATTCAGATATCCTTATATTTTTCTTTACAGATGTTTTGATAATTTTTATTTTAGGATTAAGCGAAAGACAATCTCTTTCCATTTTTTCAGGGCTCGCATCAACAGCTTCAGCGATATCGATTTTATTGATTATACATATATCTGAAAATCTGAATATTATTGGGTGCTTCAATACTATGTCGTCCCCCTCACTCACACTGACAATAACAATTCTTTTGTCTTCGCCTAGTGTAAAATCTGAAGGACATATTAAATTTCCTACATTTTCCATTATAAAATAATCAAGGTCTTGAAGAATTCCTCTTTCTTCCAGGTCTTCTAGTTCATGAGATATCAAATGTGCATCTAGATGGCACTCTTTCCCCGTATTTAATGGAATTACAAGGCATTGGTGTTTTCTAAATCTATTGGAATCATACTCAGCAACTACATCTCCTGCAATAATGCCAACTTTTTTTCCTTTTTTCACAATAGAATCAATGGCAATTTCTATTAGGGAAGTTTTTCCAGAGCCTATAGCACCCATTACATTATAAGATTTAATTCCATATTTTTTTAGAAGTTTACTATTATCATTTGCTATAATTGAATTCTCTTTTATGATGTCTTTTTCAATGTCAATGCTTGCTGTTTTATGCATGATATAAAAAAATAACATTAATTTAAATAATTAATGATATATACGGCTGTGGGACATATTAACCTGCATTTAGATTCAAAAGATTGTGCCAGAGCGCAATGCATGCGACAGCAGAATATATTCTTGCAGTACGCCTCTGCTCTATCTTCCAGCCAAAGCGCCTCTTATCGGCTGAAAAAGCTGCTTCAGAGCTTTCTCTTCTGTAGTACTCTTGGAGGTAGCTTTCCGTATCC
>Ga0209096_1000427_pt1 | contig 58080 bp, 50 predicted proteins | sample AD_UKC034_MetaG_FD_184407 | JGI IMG/M metagenome (GOLD analysis project Ga0209096, IMG submission 184407) | Active sludge microbial communities of municipal wastewater-treating anaerobic digesters from USA - AD_UKC034_MetaG (SPAdes) (version 2) | ecosystem: Engineered > Bioreactor > Anaerobic >...
GCAATGACCTCGAGGCAGGCGCTTTGCTCCGTAGCTTCCGTTTTTAGAAATTTCCGCCGTGCGGGTACATTGGCGAATAGTTCTGTTACTGTCATCTGCGTTCCAGGAGAGAAGCCTGCAGGTGAAATATCCAGAATGCCGCCTGCTTGAGAAACTGCCCGTGTTCCCTCAATTTCGTCAGGGCGGCGAGTCAACAACTCCACACGTGCAACGGAGGAAATACTGGCCATGGCCTCACCCCGGAAACCGAAAGAACCAACCGAATAGATGTCTTCAAACTTCAATATTTTACTGGTGGCATGTCGTTCAAAAACCAGTGCAACATCTTCACGTGCGATACCCGTGCCGTCATCGGTGATCCGGATGAAACGGCAGCCTCCATTGTCTATCTCGACCAGAATACTGCGTGCACCCGCGTCGATGGCGTTTTCAACCATTTCCTTGACAATGGAAGCCGGTCTTTCCACGACCTCTCCTGCGGCAATCTGATTGGCCACGTCTTCCGGCAAAACCACAATATGCCTGGTCAATTGCTGATTCCTCTTGTCATTAACAGATCAAGCCGCAGTCACAAAAATTATTTTTGTGACTGCGGCTTGATGGATATCATTTTCAATTCCGGTTTAGTCTAAAACGATCATAACTCGACATTGTTTCATGAAAGGGGCTTTTTCCGCAGAGTTGCGAATATTCTGTGCGTCGGCATTGCTGATGACGATGTCGGCCTTACCGGCGCCACCGGTTTTCAGTCCTTTGACGGTTACTGGATTGGCTGTAACCCGTTGATTGCTTTGGGCTGCCGTCAAATCGCGGGCGTATCCACTCATGCCTTGCTGAATGGCATACTCGCGCTCCACATTGGCGGATCCATAAACTTCTCTGCCGTCTTCGTCAAAAATGCGTGGTGACATGGCCGGACGAGCCTGAATGCCGCGGGCGTCAATAACCAATCCAGTGTACATGATGGGGGCAGGAGCGGCAGGAGCCGGTTCTGTAACGACCGGTGCAGGTGGCGCTTGTACCGGAGGAGGTTCAGGGGAGGGGATGGTTTTACGCTTTTCAATGGACAAGGGGATGACCACTTTTGACAATTCACCGTAAAGAGGCATTCTCAACTTGACTTCTACGGTTCCGTCAGACAGGTATTCTTGGTTAACTACTTGCGCTCCTTTGACAAGGCCTTCGACCTGTGCATTTACAACATCGCTTTCTACCGTGAAGTCTTTGACACTGGTCCTGGAATCAATCTGAACACCCTTGGTGATTTCCAGCAAATTCCGGTAGGCGTCAACCTTGGCGGCTCGCAATGCCATTGGGCGGGCGTTGGGTTTGCCCATGGTTCTTTCCGGAGGGGCGCCAATTCCCACAGCTTCAATGTATCCTGCCGACCAGTTGACTGAACCCTGACCAACCTTTTCCACCCATTCGGACATACTGATCTTATCCTGACAGAAGCCGGCCGATGTGAAGAAAAGCAGAACTCCCGCCATGCACATCATGAAAACCAATCTGAATTTCATAGAATCCTCCTTTATTGTCCTTTAAAAATTTCTCAAAAATTTCCTTTTACGTGGATAAAAGTAACAAAATATTCATCAGGTTGCAATAGGAATTCTGATAGGGTTTAGATATTTTGTTTCCAGAAAATGTTTTCCAGAGAATACCTTGATTTAGATTTTAATCAGCTTGGATTTGAAATCCCGTGCAATATCACGGCGCTCTTCGCGTTTCTTGATGTCTTGACGCCGGTCATGCACTTTCTTCCCTTTGGCAACACCGATTTCAACCTTGACCATGCCATTTTTGAAATAAAGCCTGAGTGGAACGAGCGATAGTCCCTTTTCACGAGATTTCCCGTAGAGTTTACGAATTTCCCGTTTATGCAGAAGCAATTTGCGGGATCGCAGAGGTTCGTGGTTGGAACGATTGCCGTGGTCGTAATGACTGATATGCATTTCCCGCAAATAAACTTCATGATTCTTGACAACCGCATAACTATCTTTTAGATTGGCTTTCCCTGCGCGAAGTGCTTTGACTTCTGTTCCGGATAAAACCATACCCGCTTCGTAAACATCATCAATATCGTAGTTGACACGGGCCAATTTATTGGATGCAATTAATTTTTGTGCTGTATTTTCTTTAATCATGATTTCGTCTCATATGAAACACACAGAAAATTATTTATTTTCTTTAAAGACGGGTAAATAATCCGGTTTAACGTGGCTCATGGCCGTAAAAATGTTATGCCGAATATCCGGATTTTCTCGTTCCAGTTCGTTCAGCAGTTGTTTTATATAAATCCGTTTAGAACTTTGGCTACTGGGACATAAGTTTTTCATCACAGGGAATTGTCTTTCTCGACTGTATTTTTTAATTAGTTCCTCCCGCAAATAAACCAGAGGGCGAATGAGATGGAGTTTTCCGCTAAAAAGACTTTGCTTCGGCATCATGGTGCTGATTTCCCGACCGTAAAACATATTGATCAGAAGCGTTTCAATGACGTCATCACGATGATGGGCGAAAGCAATTTTATTACAGCCATATTCATTTGCAAGCTCAAAAATTCTTTTCCGACGTAGACGTGAACATAAAAAACAAGGATTTTTCCTGTTGAAATTACTATGAGATAATGTTCCAATGTTTGTTTTTTCCATTACATAATCGTAGCGATGCGCATGAAAAAATTGTTCAATTTTTTGATAAGCGGAATAGGATTTGTCAAAACCCATATCGATATGGACAGCAAGAAATGAAAAATTTGGCGTGAAGATCATCGGAGAATCCAGCAAATCCAAAAGGGTGTAACTATCTGCTCCGCCGGAAACCCCAATCAGCAGACGGTCACCTTCTTGGATCATGTCATAATCCAGAAAAGCTTTTTCCATCCATTTTTTTAGATGGAGAAAAAGCCTTGTGTTCTTAGAAGATGGCGAATTCATTGAAAAGACTTACCCAAACGAAAAATCCCCTTTCAGCAGAGGAGTTCTGTTGAAAGGGGATAGGCATTGCTAGATCAATACTCTTTTAATGGTGGCTGGGGGTTGTGTGATGAGACACCGGCGTATCTTTGCTTCCACCTGAGGCGGTAATTGCAACCGTTGCAATACCTGCTGCCACTGCAACACCGGCTGCGATTGTTCCTGCGCCGACACCAGCCAGAGCGCCTGTTCCGGCTGCTGCTCCGGCTGCGCCTGCGCCTGCGCCTGTTGTTACTACTCCTGTTCCAGTAGCGGTCGTCACGGATGTTCCTACCGCAGCTGCACCTGCCGCAACCACCTGAATGCCGCTCGCTGTAATGACGGCAGCCTGTCCGGCAACGAGTGTTGTTGTTCCTACGGCAATTCCCGCCGCATTAAATGCGGTGATCGCCAGCGAACCGCTTGTGCAGGTAATCGTTGTGGAAAGACCACCGCCTGCCACCGCTACTTCAAATCCGGTTCCGCGGACACCGCAGACCGCAGTGGGGGTATGAACTTCAAAAGCATTTTTTCCGCCGATGAATTTCGTTACATCAGCAACTAATTTTCCGAGGGAGAGAGAAAATATGCCTTTTCGCACATTTCCCTTGACGGCGAATTCTTTTACAACCATTTCAGAATTCGGTTGTAAAGTAATGGAACTTTTGTCTTCAAAAACCATTTTTGCCGTGGACTTATCGCCTGTAACGATCTTGTCTTTTTCGTGAATTTGTGAGTTAAAAACAGGCTTTAGAACCTTTCCGTCCCGAGTCTGGGTGACATTGCCCACAACTGACGTAAACCTTCCCACCGAAGCCGCATAGACAGGATAGGGAATGATCAGTTGTAACGCTAACACCAATACAACGATTTCCTTAATTGATTTTCGCATACTACCCTCCTTTATTTCAATTCATTCTACACTGATAAGATTAATCATTCTTTTCGTTTATCGTAAAATTTCTAGTGTTTATGATTCTTTTTTCTTGATTTGTCAATACATTCTTATAAGAATTGTATCATGATGTCCATATCATATTAATATTTATTATATATTTTTATTGTTTCAACCATTGATCCACTCATCTTGTGTACGCATGAAAAAATCAGAGGAACTTGAACAGACGGCGGCGCAGAACTTCCAGCTGAGCACGATTATCCGATAAAGAATATGTCATTTCACTTTTACCGTTCTTTTCCTCTTTGGCAAGCATAGAGATCAATCCTGCACCTTCCATAAATTTTACGGCGTTTAAATAATTTGATTGAGACAGAGCTTCCGCACGCAACACTTCTCCTTTACGAAACATCCGTTCCCCCAGAGGACGAATTTTTGCCAGCCATTCTTTTTGTGTCAGGGGGGCCTTCTTTAGACAAGCCAAGCTGCGGATGACAATCCAGTAGGATTCCAGATAATTATGAATTAGTCCAGTGAAGGGCTTCAATCTTACGCTGCCCCGGCTTTTCACTTCAATCCATTCTTCGCTATCCCGATTGGCTCGGACAATCAAAAACCGACTTTTCAGATACGACAGCACATCATCCACTTCTTGACGGTCATCCAGTGCTTCATCGAAAATAAACTCGTTCCATAACAGCCATTTAAAAAACTTGTAGTCTGCAAGAATTTTGGTCTGGGAAAGTGTATCCTCCGGATTTTTGACGATGGCTGTTGCCACGAAACAGATGGAGACGAAAAAATGAAGAATATTGTTTTTGTAATATTCCAGATTCAGTCTTTTATTCTCTTCAAGAGAATAAACCACTTCCTGCATTTCCTCTTCTTCATCGGCTTCAATTCTTGAAATGATATTTGTCGAGGCGAATATATTTAGAGAATCCTGTAAGGCTCTTTCCCGATTGTCAAATGTGGCTGCAAATTTCACTTTTCTGGTGGACAGGTAATCATAAAATTCATTTAAAATTGCTTGTAATTCATCATGAGATATGCCACGGCGGTCGTGGCTCAACAGTCCGGATGCCACGAGTGCAAAAGGCGTAACCACTGAAACTTTGTTGATTTCCAGAACGGATTCATAACCGATTTTACGGTAGAGGCTTTGACGCTCATTTACCGTCATTTGCTCCATCGGTTTTTCCTGTGCGTCCAAATAGTCTTTCATGATAATTGGTTCGCCGACATTGATGTATACACGTCCAAAACGTTTTCGCAGGATGCTGGTGGTTTTGATGATGTCGGCGGTGTTTTCCTGAACTTTGGGAACGCCGGACAGTTCTTTCAGGTACGATCGTTCCTCGATGACACGATCGTAACTGATATATAGAGGTACCAGTGCCAGATTTTCACAATACTTTTCCTGGTATGCCTGAAGAATCATTGATAAAAGCCCGTATTTGGGCATGACCATTTTCCCGGTTCTGCTTCTTCCGCCTTCAATAAAAAACTCCAGAGGAAGTCCCTCATGAAGAAGCGTGGCAAGATATTTAGAAAAGACTTCCCCGTAAAGATCGTTGCCCCGGAAACTGCGTCGGAGGAAGAAGGCTCCGGAACGACGAAAAATGTAACCCATGGGAAAAAAAGCCATGTTGTTGCCTGCTGCGATGAACGGCATCTGAATATTATTTTTGTAAAAGATATACGAAAGAAGCAGGTAATCAATATGGCTGCGGTGGCAGGAAATGATAACAAAAGGCATTTTTTTTGATAAATGGCGAACTTTGGTCAGACCATCATAATCGACTGACACGCCGTCATAAACTGTATTCCATAACCAGTGAAGAAATTTTGACCAAATTTCAATAAACGTTTCACGATAGTCTGCAGCTATTTCATAAAGGTACCGTCGTGCGTCCTTGATGACACTTGCTTTGTCTTTCTTGGTTTTTCTCGCATAATCTTCTATGAATCGATTCAGATTGGGATCATGCATGACCATGCCGATCAGTTCATCACGTGATTTCAATGCCGGTCCCACAATCGCTGTTTTTTCTTCCTCAATCCTGTCAATCAATTCGCCGCGCAGGTTTTGAATCATGTCGTCTTTTGGGGCATGCCCGTTGGTGGTCAGATATTCGTTCAACTGGACTGGACTGGCTGGAACGACAAAGGCCTGTCTTGAATATCGGATAAATGAAATCAGGCGGCGGAGCGACCCGATATGCTCCATTTGTCCGAAAAGAATATTGTAAAGGCTCTCATCTTCCTTTTCCCGGCGTCGCCCGTAAGAAACCAGAACCGGAACAATGAAAATAGGAAAAGACACTTTTGCCTGCAGGTTAAGCAGTCCGATCAGCGCATCCTCGGCAAAATGATTTTCAATGAATTCCGATTCGCCCAGATGGATCAGGACACTTTTCCGGCTGGCAACTTTCTTTATTAAATAATCCAGCTTGCTCTGACGGGTGATCTGGTTTTTGCGGAAACGTCGCGCAATAGAAGAGAAGAATAATTTCAGCATCTTAGGCAGGGGCTGCCAGAAAGACATATTAATGCCATGACAATAAACCGGTTTGGGCAATTCTCTGCGTGCCGTCAGCTCGGCGACAATCAGGCTGTTGAGAATGCTTCTTTGTTTGATAGCGTAAACAAGAACACCCTCACCGGCCAGTTTTTTTAAGGTATGAACATCTTCATCGGCTATGGAAACACGTGACAGATAGGTTTTGGCTGGACGAAAGCGCCAGAAGTCCTGTCGGTCATAAACACAGCCGGCATAATACTCATCTTCTTGACGGGTGGAGTCTGTTGACATATTTTTTCTCATCATCCATCCGGCTGCACCGTTGGGACGTTTTCAAATCGTTTTTCGGAAACTATGCTTCTTTTTTATGAAACTCGTCGGGAAAGCGATCACTCATGTAATCCTGAATATAGGCGCGAACATCAACCGCGTTGTTGTAAGTCATGGCTTGTTCCAGCAGTTTTTTCGATTCCGAAAGGCTGGAACGCTGAATAATTCGTTTGATACGTGGAATTGCCAGATGATTCATACTCAGTTCGTCCAGCTGCATACCGAGAAGAATCAGGCAGCACAGAGGATCTCCGGCCATCTCCCCACACATGGCAACACGCACGTTTGCCGCATGAGCCTGATCCACAATCCCCTTGATCAATCGCAAAACAGCCGGATGTAAAGGTTCGTAAAGATAAGTTACCCGTTCATTGGCCCGATCAATGGCCAAGGAATATTGAATCAGGTCGTTCGTACCGATACTGAAAAAATTAACTTCCTTGGCCAGCTGATCGGCAATGACCGCTGCTGCTGGAACTTCGATCATTGCGCCGATTTCCATCCGGTCTGCAATGGATAATCCCCTTTCCAGAACTTCCCGTCGCGTTTCTTCCAGAAGGCGTTTGGCTTCACGGATTTCTTCTATGCAGGTTATCATAGGAAATAATATTTTCACCCTGCCCAGAGCGCTGATACGCCAGATTGCCCGTAACTGTGTTTTAAACAGTTCAACTTCTTTAAGACAGAAGCGTATCGCCCGCAGCCCCATCTGCGGATTCAGTTCTTTGGACTGTTTCTGGTAGTTGGGAAATTTATCTCCGCCCAGATCAAAAGTGCGGATGGTCGAAGACGATAGATTTTTTTCCGTAACGACCTGCCGGTAATTGGCAAAATGGTCATCCTCCGTAGGCAAATCCTCACGGTAAATATATAAGAATTCTGTCCGGTAAAGGCCAATACATTCAGCTCCATGCGTAATCGCAGAAGGAATTTCTTCAATAAATTCAATATTTGAACCGATTTGGACATGGTAATGGTCAACGGTAACCGCCGGTAATTTTGCATATTTGAGATATTCATCCCGGGCAGCGTCATAATGTCGTTTCTTGTCTTCGTATCTTTTCAACATGTCGTGATAGGGATTGACCACGACAAGTCCGGATGTGCCGTCCACAATGATTTCATCGCCAGTCAGGACAAAACGGGTGACATTATCCAAACCGACCACTGCGGGCAATTCCATAGACCGGGCTACAATGGCCGTATGGGAAGTGCGGCCGCCGGTATCCGTGGCAAAACCGATGATTTTGTCCATTTTCATTTGAGCCGTGTCCGCCGGCGAGAGATCGTGAGACACCACCACTACGCCTTCATAGCCTGTGTCCCAGACCGTTTCATGTTTTTCACCGGACAGGTTGCGTAAAATCCGCTTGACAACATACTGGACATCACTGATACGCCCGCTGATATACGCATCATCCAGGCCTTCGAAAATCTGTTTATAGTGATCCAGCGTCATACGCAAAGCCCATTCCGTGTTGATTTTCATTTGACGGATATAATTGATGGTGCGGTTGATAAATTTCTTATCTGATAGAAGCAGAATATGGACATCAAGAATGTAGATGGGCTCTGTAACTTTTGTTTTCTTGAGGTTGTCCTGGATTTCTGAAAGTTGCCGTGATGATTCTTTGAGTGCATTTTTAAAACGATCAATTTCATGGAGAATTGATGCGTTATCACTGAGTTTGTAGAAGGATACTTGAGAATCCAGCGGATCAAAGCGGTAGGCTTTTCCAATTACCACACCTGGTGAAACGCCGATGCCTTTCAGAACGAATGTTTTCTTTCCCTGGTCAGTGGTCATGTTATCTTTATTCTTCTCCAAATTTATTTTCAATCAATGATTCGATTGCTGCCATGGACTGGGCTGAATCTTCACCTTCGGTTGTTACTGTTATCATACCGCCCAATGGACAGGCAAGTGTCAAAATTCCAAGAATGCTTTTTCCGTTGACGGTCTGACCATTTCTTTCAATAAATATGTCTGAATGAAACTTTTGCGCAACACGAACAAACGCTGCCGCTGCGCGGGCATGCATGCCCAGCTTGTTTTTCAGTTTGAATGTTTTCATTTCCACCATGTGAACAAGTCCCTTGAAGAAAATATGAGCAGGATAATTGCTGTTCCATAAGCAATGAAAATTTGCGAGACTCCCTTGGTGACGAGAAACCAGCATAACAATACGGTTGCCGTCAGGGCGGGGGCCATCACCATCAGAGAAACACCGGCGTTGATCTCATGTGATTCGTGCAAAACCCAGATGGCAAAGCAAGAAAGAGCCAGTAGAGCCAGCCATCTTACTTTGAAAGCAATGCTGGGTAAATTGATCTTTCGAATAAATTCAATTCCCTGCTTTCCTTGCCGGTAGCATTCCATAAAGCCTCTGCATCTTACCCAGAGATGCGTGGGAGAAAAAATGGCCAAAAACGCCAAAGGGGCGGTGATTCCTCCCCACCAAGCCAATGCAGCCGCGATTATACCCGCACATGGCCGAAGCGAACCCCAAAAGAAGGTATCGCCGATAGCTGCATAGGGGCCCATCAGACTCTGCTTGACTACTGCAATAGATGATGTCGGGCTGCCTTCCGCAATTTCCTCTTCCATGCGAACCAGAGAGCCAATCATCAATGCGGACAGGTAAGGATGAGTATTGAACATTTGCAAATGTCGAACTAGGATATCCTGCTTCTCTTTTCGGGATGGTTGTTGTTCCCGAAGCATGGGAATCATTGCGTAGGCAAAACCAAGATTTTGCATGCGCCGAAAGTTCAAGGCGGTTTGAATAAAGCAAGATCTCCATAAAATTTTTTTCAAAGATCCTTTGGTCATTTCTTACACAAACTCCGGACAAACACATCCTCATGAACTTGGATAGTTGCGAAGAGCTAACACAAATGATCCTCCAAGTCAATTTAATCAGATATTCCGTATGATATTAAAACTTGCCTCAAAATCCCGGATGCGATATAAGTCCCCATCAACCATGTTGGACGTCCGATGAAAAAGAAACCCGGCAGTCAGGCTCAACTAAAACAGAAGGTATTGGAACAGGATCTATGCACCGGATGCGGAGCATGTATCGGATTGTGTCCTTATCAGGTTACTCATCAGGATCGGACGGTACAGCTTTTTGATTGTGACCTTGAGGAAGGGAAATGTTTTGCTTTCTGTCCCCGGACGCCTGCTGACTACCAAAAGATTCGCAATATTCTTTATGATTCTGAAGATATAACGCCTGAGATCGGGGTGGTAAAGGGGTATTTTCTTACAAGAGCTGCCGATAAGCGACTTCGCGCAAGAGCTCAGCATGGGGGGACGGTGACGGCCCTTTTGGAACTGGCCATGTCGGAAGGGCTGATTTCTTCTTCCATTATTTCTTCCTGGAATGAGGACCAGCATATCGAAGGAAAGGTCGTCGAAAACAAAGATTGCTTGCGTGATTTCGCGAAAAGCAGATTTATGGCTTCTCCAACGATTGCCGCCTTCAACCGGTTCAAAGGGGCATACATGCATAAAACAGGCATTGTGGCAACGCCCTGCCAGGCGTTGTCGCTGGCCAAAATGAAGACGTCAGAATTTGCAGGCATTCCGAATACGGTATTTCCTGTGTTGGTAATCGGACTTTTTTGCGGTTGGACGTTAGCCAGGGACAGATTTGAAAATTTGCTTGAAAAATACGGCTTCGGCATCAAGGAGATTCAAGGCATGGATGTTCCTGCCGGAAAAAAAAATTTGGAACTGGCAAGTGAGAGGGGGCAGGTAGACATTCCTATGGTGGAGGTGGAAACCTGTGTACGTGCTGCTTGCCGGTATTGCATTGACAGTACGGCAGAATTTGCTGATTTATCCGTGGGGGCGGCCCGTTTCGGCAAAGACAGCGAAGAAATGCGTTGTTGGAATCAGGTTGTTGTACGATCGGAACTTGGTAAGGTGTTGATGGACATGGCTTTCAACAAAGGTGTCCTGGAATTTCGGGATGTTCCGGCCCAAGCCTTGCGGAATCTGAAAAACGCGGCTGCGGAAAAAAAGAAAAATGCGCTGAAAAAAATCATAGAGAAAAGCGGTTCAGCAAAGAATTTGCTCTATTTGAAAAGCGATGATCCGGTGATTAAATACTATTTACAGAGCCAAAGGAAAAGAAAAGGTATTTCATGACCAAACTATTGTCGCCAGCCAACGAAAATGTTTTGTTTTTGGGTAATGAAGCCATAGCCAGGGGAGCGCTGGAAGCAGGATTGGCGGTTGCCTCCGGGTATCCGGGAACGCCATCTTCTGAAGTTATTGAGGCGCTGGCGTCGGTGGCCCGGAAAAGAAATCTTTACGTCGAGTGGTCGGTGAATGAAAAGGTGGCCCTTGAAGTTGCTGCCGCTGCGTCTTTTGCAGAACTACGCTCCATGGCGGTAATGAAGCAAAACGGTGTCAATGTGGCCTCTGATTTTCTTTTGCATTTAACAGCCTCTGGAACGCGAGGTGGATTGGTGTTGGTGTCGTGCGAGGATCCAGGGGCCCTTTCCAGCGTCAATGAAGGAGAATCCCGCTATTTTGCAAGAATGCTGGAAATGCCGCTTCTGGAGCCTGCCGATTTTCAGGAAGCAAAGGACCTCACGAAATGGGCGTTTGAACTTTCCGAACAGATTGGTAATGTGGTGATGCTTCGTTCAGTGACGCGGATGTCGCATGCCAGTGGCAATGTAATTTGTGGTAAACTGCCGGTAAGATCCAGGCGGGCGAAATTTGAATATGGGGGAGCGGTGATGGATTCACAAACCGGGCCAATGATCAGCACGCCGGTTGTAGCCAAGCATTTGCTTCATCAGCAAAGGTTGAAGGTTATTGAAGAACTCTTTGAGAGAAGTTCTTTCAATCGATATATTGGACCGGCAAAGCCCGATTTGTTGATTCTGACCAGTAGTGCCTGCTTTCTTTATGCAAAGGAAGCGCTGGAAATGCTTCATCTGCAAAAACGTGTGGGAATTTTAAAGTTGGGAACAACTTGGCCCTTACCTCCAAAACTTTTGAAGACCCATCTTCAAAAAACACAGCAGATTCTGATTGTCGAGGAAGTCATGCCGTTTCTGGAAGAACAGGTCAAGGTTCTGGCTTCAGGAATGTCTCCGCACGTGGGCAGGAAGACGTTTTTCGGCAAATACGACGGCGCTCTGCCTTCCGCCGGAGAACTCAATCCGGATATCGTAGCTGGGGCCATCGGTGCGATTTTGAAAGTGAAACGAAAGATTCTTTCCAAATCTTACCTTTCAGAGATCAAAAAAGCCACTGAAATGATTCCGGTGCGTGAACAGACATTTTGCGCCGGCTGCCCGCACCGTGCGTCGTTTTGGAATATCCATACCGCCATCGCACTTGACGGTCGGGAAGGATTTGTTTGCGGAGATATCGGCTGTTATTCGATGGCGGCACTTTCGCCTGCGACAGGGTATCACACCATGCCCACACTGCATTCCATGGGTTCCGGTACCGGACTGGCCTGTGGATTTGCCAAGCTCTCGCAATTTGATTTTCATAAGCCGGTTTTGACGGTATGCGGAGATTCCACTTTTTATCATGCGGTTATACCAGCATTAATCAATGCACAGCATAACCGTGCGGATATTACTTTTATTGTTTTGGACAACGCCGGCACAGCCATGACCGGGTTTCAGCCGCATCCGGGATTGAAGGTCAGTGCACTTCGAGAGGCCGTCCCTCCCGTGGATATCGTTTCGATTTGTCAGGCGATTGGAGTGCAAGTAGCCGTGAGCGATCCGTTTGATTTATCTGCAACCAGTAAAATTCTGACATCCTTTTTGGCCGAAAGAGGTTCGGTCAAAGCGCTCATTCTGCGTCAGGCATGCGCTCTGAGTCCCGAAAAGAAAGGGAAGAAACCCTATACCATGCAAGTGAATGAAGAGCTATGCTTGGGGGATGCCTGCGGATGTAACCGTCTTTGTACAAGAATATTCCGATGTCCGGCTCTCACATGGAATCAGAGCCGGAAAAAGGCGATGGTGGATGAAGTGATTTGTGCAGGTTGCGGTGTTTGTGCATCGATTTGTCCGCAGCAAGCGATTGTGAAATATAATGGAACCTGAAAAAATGAAAACAGAGGTTAAGATCATTACTAAAAACCTGATTCTTACCGGTGTAGGTGGCCAAGGGAATGTTTTGGCTTCCCGGACTTTGGCGGGTATGCTTGTGGAGGCAGGCTATGTTGTCACGATTGGGGAGACATTTGGAATGTCGCAGCGTGGTGGATCAGTGATGAGCCATCTGCGCATTTCGCCTAATGAGGTAAAAAGTCCTCAAATCCCATACGGACAGGCGGACGTGATCGTTGGGCTGGAACCGCTGGAAGCGCTACGCGTTTTGACGATTTACGGTAATCCACAAATTTGTGTTCTGTCTAACTCCCGTCCTGTTTATCCGATTGGTGTGATTACGGGTGAACTGCCCTATCCACCCCCTGAAATGATCGAAGCAGCCTTTGGCCGGTTATGTGAAAGGTACTGGATGATCGATGCTACCGCTGCCGCTTTGCGTTTCGGCAATCCGGTATTCAGCAACATTATTATGATCGGTGCTCTGGCCCAAACTGGCCTTCTTCCTTTCGATCGGCGCATGTTTGAAAGAGAAATCCGCAAAACGCTTCCTCGCGACAAATGCGTCGTCAATTTAATGGCTTTTGACGCGGGTGTCTCCATGATCAAATAGGGGGATTGACGATTTGCCGTTGAACTTTATAATAAGCACATTAAATTCTATCCGAGGTGAATTTCTATGACCAATATTTATTCCGCGATACAAGTGAGCAAGCATGTTTACTGGGTAGGCGCCATTGACTGGTCGATCCGTGATTTTCACGGTTATACCACACCGCATGGCAGCACATATAATGCCTATCTGGTGATGGCAGACAAAATTACTCTCATTGATGCCGTAAAAGCACCCTTTATGGAGGAGATGCTGACGCGGATTGCCTCCGTGGTCGATCCCTCTAAAATTGATTATATCATTTCCAATCATTCTGAACAGGATCATTCCGGTTGTTTGTTGGAGATCATTTCCCGCGTACAGCCGGAAAAAGTTTATGCTTCCTCTGCTGGTGTTAAAACGCTAAAGGAAATTTTTCATGCCGATGCCGAGATTTTGCCCGTCAAAGATGGACAGTCACTCAGCCTTGGCAACATGGATTTAAAGTTTATGGAGACGAGGATGATTCACTGGCCGGACTCCATGTTTACCTGGCTGGAAGAAGATGGTCTCTTGTTTTCGCAGGATGCTTTCGGCATGCATCTGGCTACTTTTGAGCGTTTCGCCGATGAGTTGCCGGCCGATATGTTGAAATATGAGGCGGCCACGTATTATGCCAATATTGTTTTGCCGTATTCGCAGGTTGTGCTGAAAGCTCTGGAAAAAGTGGCGGCGACAGGCTGGAAAATCAGGATTTTTGCACCGGATCATGGTCCCATCTGGAGGAATGATTTGAAATGGATTATGAATCTCTACAAAGAATGGGCGATGCAGTTTCCGACCAACAAGGCTGTGGTCGTTTATGCGACCATGTGGCATTCCACAGAAAAAATGGCAAAAGCCATTGCCGAATCCCTGGCGCGGGAAGGTGTGCGGGTGAAACTTTTATCCATGAATGACGTACACCGCAGTGAAGTGGTTTATGAAATTCTGGAAGCGGGTGCGCTGATAGTCGGTTCCTCCACACTCAATAATAATATTTTGCCTCAGATGGCGGATGTAATGACCTATCTGAAAGGACTCAAGCCTGCCAATCTCATCGGCGCGGCATTTGGTTCATTTGGCTGGAGTGGCGAATCGGTCAAGGATCTGGAGACGATTCTCAGGGAGATGAAAGTGGAAATCGTTGCTGATCCTGTTTCCGTAAAGCATGTTCCCGGAAATACTGTTTTGGAAAAATGCGCTGAATTGGGAAAGATTGTTGCTGATCAGTTGAAAAAAAGAATTGTTTCATAAAAAAACCATATCATTGGGGAGGTATTGAAATGAAAAAGTATGTTTGTGGAGTCTGCGGTTATGAATATGATTCGGACAAGGGAGATGAAGAGGCTTCTATTCCAGCCGGGACCATGTTTGAAAAATTACCCGAGGACTGGGTCTGTCCGGTGTGTGGTGCGGACAAAAGCGAATTTTCGCCGGAATAAATCATGGAAGGAGTGAGGTATGGATGACAGGATTCGTGAAGCGTTGCGTCAAGCCTATGTTGGAGAAGCCAAAGCCGTACTTCGGCTGAAAGTGTATGCGGATAAGGCGGATGCAGAAGGTTATAAACAAATGGCACGCCTGTTTCGAGTGATTGCTTTTTCCGAGGAAATTCACGGCAAACGGGCTTTAAGAGTACTCAAAGAAGTGAAAACGACGGAAGAAAATTTGGCTGCCAGCTTCGAATCGGAACAGGCTGTCGCGGAAGTTGCTTATGACAGTTTTGTAAAACTCGCCGAACAGACTGGGGACAAGGCGGCGCTTTTGCATTTCAGTCAGAGTCGTGATGTCGAAGAAACACATGCCAAGCTTTACAAGGAGGCCATGAATCATTTCATGGAAGAACGCGAAACGGTTTATCATGTCTGCAAGGTATGCGGTTATGTAGCCGACGGCATACTGCCCGATGAATGTCCGGTTTGTGCGGCAAAAAAGGAGCAATTTACAACTTTTGACTCGTAAGGACATGATTACATTATGTTAAAATGCCGTGCGGCAATTATGGTCCTGGCTTTGTTTCTGCTGGTGCTGCCACAAGAAACTTTTTGTGCGGAAAAGCCGTTATGGGAATTGGGTATCGGCGGCGGGGTTTTGATGATGCCGGACTACCGGGGTTCGGACAAAAACCGGGTCTATGCTTTACCGCTTCCTTATGCGGTGTATCGAGGCGGAATATTTCGTCTGGAAGACAAACGTCTGACAGCGAGACTTTTCAGGAGTGATCGGGTCACACTAGATTTGAGCGGCTATGGTGCCGTTCCCGTCAAAAGTGACGATAATGAAGCCCGCAAAGGCATGCAAGATCTGGATCCCACATTTGAACTGGGACCGGCGCTACGCGTCAAACTTGTGGATTCCGCAGCCCATCAGTATCGGTTAAGCCTTGCATTGCCAGCACGAGCGGTTTTTTCTACAGATTTCCGTTCGGTTCGTCATGAGGGATGGGTGTTTTCTCCAAGATTGAATGTCCAAATGGGAGATGTGATTTCCGGCACGGGCTTGACTTTTGGTGCGTCTGTCGGTCCTATGTTTGCCGATCGGGGAGTTCATGACTATTTTTATGAAGTTGGTCCGGCTTTTTCCACGATTACCAGGCCGGTTTATGCGCCGGGTGCGGGTTATAGCGGTTCGACTTTGACTCTGGGGTTGGGAAAAAATTTCCGACGCTTATTGTTTCACTCGTTTGTAAGTGCCGATTTTCTGCAGGGAGCTGTGTTTGAAAATAGTCCGCTGGTGAAGACCAAAACCTCTTGGATGGGTGGACTGAGCGTGACCTGGATCTTCTGGACGTCTCAAAAAACAGTGGGGGATGAATCCATATATTAAAATCAGGTTATTATCGCCTAAGAAAAGGAACCTACATGCTATTTCTTTTAACACGGTGGTTGGTCATTGCGGTGGCTATCCTCCTTTCCTCTGCCATTCTTCCGGGAATTCGGGTGGATTCTTTAACGACCGCCATTCTTGCAGCGGCGGTTCTCGGTATCCTTAATGCTTTTTTGCGCCCTGTGCTTCTGATTCTGACACTACCGCTGACCATAGTTTCATTGGGTATTTTTGCTTTTGTTCTCAATGCATTAATGCTTCTCTTGGTGGATTATTTTGTTTCCGGCCTGGAAATTGATGGTTTTGGCTGGGCGTTTCTCGGTGCGCTGATTATAAGTATGGTCAGTTGGATTGCCAATCGCTTCATCAATCCATCCGAAGCCGATGGTAAACCTTCCCAACCCCGAAGACGGAAGGATTGTATAGATATGGAGCGGGGAGATGACGGAAAATGGCGCTAGACGGTACACCCAACCTTACGCCAGCAATGAAACAGTACGCCGAAATCAAGAAAAAATATTCTGACTGTATTTTGTTTTATCGGATGGGTGACTTTTATGAAATGTTTTTCCAAGATGCCCTGACGGCGGCACCCATTCTGGAAATAACTCTTACCTCAAGAAACAAAACTAAAGAAGATGCCGTGCCGCTATGCGGTTTTCCTTATCACGCGGCTTCCGCCTATATTACCAAACTGGTTCAGAGAGGATTCAAAGTGGCCATCTGTGAACAGGTGGAAGATCCAAAAAACGCTAAAGGCGTTGTGAGACGGGAAGTTGTTCGCGTAATCACGCCAGGCCTGTTACTGGATGAAGAAAATCTGAAGGCGGGAGAAAATCACTATTTAGCCTGTATTGCCTTTGACAGCGACAGATTGGGGCTGGCTTTTGTGGATATTTCCACCGGTGAGTTTCAAATCAGCGAGTTTTCCAGTCGGGAAGCGCTTCTTTCCGCCGTAAGTGGTTTAGATTTTAAAGAGTTGCTTTTCAGTCGGAAATTTCCGGATGTTGTCCTGAAGAAAACCATTGAAGCGCAAATGCCTGATGGCTGCATGAATTACCTTGAAGATTCGGATTTTCATTCCGGGAAGGCGGATGAGATTCTAGCTCGGGAGTTGGCGGCTGAGGTGTTGGAGCAATCGAAAATCAAGGAATGTCCAGCGGCCAAAATCGCTGCGGCGGCCATTTTGTGCTACGTGAATGCCACCCAAATGGTACGGCCGGGGCATATTTCCAGCATTAAAAAATATTCACCTGAAAGCTATCTGATTCTAAATGAAACCGCTAGAAGGAACCTTGAAATATTTCTGACGTTTCAGGACAATAGCCGTGCCGGTTCTCTATTTTCTCTGATGAATGATACGATGACGCCAATGGGCGCCAGGCGTTTGCGATGGTGGATGGGGTATCCATTATTAGATCCGGACAAGATACGTGCCCGGCTGGCGGCAGTTGCAGAAATCAAAGATGATTTCAATGTACGCGCTGATTTGCGCAAGACTCTTTCGGGGGTTTATGATCTGGAAAGACTTGCCGGAAGGATCGCTCTCCAGGCGGTGACACCGCGTGACCTTGTCGCTTTGCAAGCCTCTTTGACGGTTTTACCCCGCCTGCAGTCTCTCTTAACACATTTTACAGCACCCGCTCTGGCAACATTACGCAACGAAATCAGAAATCTGTCTGAACTTGAGGATTTACTGTTACGAGCGCTGGTTCCTGATGCTCCGGCGAAACTGCAAGAAGGCGGTTTCATTGCTCCGGGGTATGATGATGAATTGGATCGTTTGCGCTCTATCAGCCGAGATGGTAAAAAATGGATTGCCCAGCTGGAGGCCAAGGAAAGACAGGCCACTGGCATCAACTCACTTCGAGTAGGTTTCAATAACATTTTCGGTTATTATATTGAAGTGACCAAGGCCAATGCCGCACTGGTGCCGGACTCCTATGTGCGAAAACAAACCTTGGTGAACGCGGAGCGATACATCAATCAGGAGCTGAAGGAATTTGAACAGACCGTACTTCATGCCGAAGAAAAAATCCGAGAACGCGAGAACAATCTTTTTCAGAATCTGCGCGAAAAACTCATGCCCTATATTGCCGGCATTCAACACAACGCATTTTGTCTGGCGGAGCTCGACGCCCTTTGTTCGCTTGCCCAGATCGCCGAAAAAAATGCCTATATTTGTCCCGAGATTGCTGAGGATGATCTTATGGAAATCCGAGATGGGCGGCATCCCGTTGTGGAAATGGCCTTGAAAAAAGAGGGTTTCGTGCCGAATGACACGTTACTAGACCTTCAGTCAAACCGCATGCTGGTGATTACCGGACCCAACATGGCCGGGAAATCAACATATATTCGTCAGGTTGCCTTGATTGTGCTGCTCGCGCAGATGGGCAGTTTTGTGCCCGCTTCTTATGCCAGGATCGGTGTGGTTGATAAAATCTTTACGCGTATCGGTGCGTCTGATAGTCTTGGCAAAGGTCAGAGTACTTTTATGGTTGAAATGATGGAGACGGCGCAGATTTTAAAAGATGCGACCTCCCGGAGTCTGGTCATTCTCGATGAAGTGGGTAGGGGAACCTCGACATTTGACGGATTGAGCATTGCATGGGCGGTAGCTGAATATCTTCATGACTTTGGAGGGCAGGGGATGCGCACTCTTTTTGCGACGCATTATCATCAGTTGACGGATCTGGCCATGTCCAAAGAAGGCGTGAAAAATTATAATATTGCCGTCAGAGAATGGGGAGAAAAAATCATTTTCCTGCGCAAGATTATGGCGGGAGGTACGAACCGGAGCTATGGTATTGAAGTGGCCCGGATTGCCGGTGTCCCTGAAGAAATCATTGTCCGTGCCAGAGAAATTCTCCACAACCTGGAAAAAGGGGAGTTTGATGCCATCGGTATGCCCCGGATCGCCCGAGGAAGAACTGTTGCCGGGCAGGCCCAGCTTCAGCTGAATTTATTTGCAGAAACGGAAGATGTGATCCTGGAAGAGCTTCGTCAAATCGATATTTCCTCCATGACGCCACTGGATGCGCTCAATAAATTGAGCGAACTAAAAAGTAAATTATAATCAAACATCTTGGGGAAAAGAAATGGCTGCGCGAAAAGTTCATTATATACTTCTGATTCTGACCGCAGCGGCAGCCTTCTTTGCCATTGGACTTTTTCATGCTCCGCAATACTTGGTTTATTCAACAAATTATGCCAAAGCGGACGCCGTGGTGGTGTTTCTCGGACCGGTTTTTCATGATCGGGAGCGGTATGCACTGGATTTAATGAGACAAAGAAAAGCCGACTGTCTCATCGTTCCTGCGCAAAATCGTTTTTCCTGTTTCTCCGACGGGGTGTTGAAAACGTATCCTGGAAAACCAAGCCGATTTCTTCTTGATAAGAACAGCCCTGCCTCTTTGCCTGGATACTACGAAGATACTCATCTGGAACTGATTGCAGCCAGAAAAATCATGGCTGTCCATGGTCTGCAATCCGCCATCTTTGTCAGTTCACCATATCACATGCGCCGCATTCAGATGATGGTGGACCGGGAATTCAAAAAAGGTCCCGGTTATTACTTTCTGCCAACTCCTTACGAGGCGGCTCCTTTGCTTATCTGGGATTTAAAGACCTCCGACTGGAAAAAAGTCCGGAGGGAATATCTCAAAATCCTGTGGTTTCAGATGTATTCGATATGGGCGCCGCAGCATTCTTAATGATTCGGGTTCAGATACGGTAACGCTAACTGAACTTTTTTCAGAGCCTGCTTTTCTATCTGACGGGCGCGCTCACGGGTGATATTGTATTTGTCGCCGATTTCCTGCAGGGTCAACGGATTATCCGCCATGACCCGATGCTTGATGATGTAACTTTCCCGTTCGTTGAGTGTGGCGAGTGCTCCAGCGATATCGCGTTTGACAAGACTTCGTTCCTCGTTTTTGATAAGCGATGTTTCCTGGTCGTCGCCTTCATGTTTTAAAAAATCCAGATGAGAGGCTTCACCGTCGTCGTTGATGAATTCATTCAGCGAAAGATCACGCGTGCCCATTCGCAAATCCATTTCGGCCACCTCTGATCCTTTAACCCCCAATGAATCCGCAATTTCGCTGAATTCCGGATTCCTGATGGACATGGTTTCCAGTTGCTTTTTGGCCTGGCTTAATTTGAAAAAGAGCTTTCTTTGCGCCTGAGTGGTTCCGATTTTTACAATGCTCCAAGATTTGATGAGATAATTTTGAATATAGGCGCGAATCCACCAGACGGCGTAGGAGATCAGCCGGTAGCCTTTGTAGGGATCAAACTTCTTGACGGCATGAATAAGCCCGATATTGCCCTCCTGAATTAAATCGGCGAGCTTGAATCCATAGTTGCGGTATTCATGGGCAATTTTGACGACAAAGCGCAGATTGGAGACAATCAGTTTTTCCGCTGCTTCCATGTCGTTGAATTTCTTCAGACGGACTGCGAGTGAAAATTCTTCCTCAGCGGACAAAAGCGGAAAACGGTTGATTTCCGATATGTACAGGTCAAGAGTGCCGGTGACTACTGGCAGCTTCAAAATGGAATCCTCCGCAAAAATAATTCTCGCAGGTTTTATCGAAGAGTGGATGGATGGTCAAGCAAATATTTCCGCTTCTTGACAGGTCCAATCGCAATGTTTATTGTAATCGCAAATTTATCGAAGGAACAAAGATGAAATCCATAAACAAGACGATGATCGAAACAGCCGTTAAATTGGCCCGTGAGGTGAAAGCCGGAAATTTGCTGGTTTGCGTGGATGACTTGAGTGAACTTGACGATTTACCGGAGGACGTCAAAACATCAGCAAAATTCATTGTCGTCATGCCTGAAGATTCCCATATGCCGGAAAGGCTTGATAAGTATGCGATTAAACTAGATGTACCCGATGTCAACTTGACCCGAATGGGTAAAATCAAAATTGCGATCGCCAAAGGCATTGTATCGGGTTTGTTTAAAAAAGGAGATAAAATCATTTGCCTGTCCGGTGTGCCGAAATTCGGCTATGCCGACAGCATTTTTTTTATTGATGTCGGGCGCGAATTTGAAATTTTAACTTCTGACTTTATTAGCGATGTTGTAGAAGCTGTGCAGCCGGAGGTTTTTAATGCGGCTCTGAATATTGCCTGTGAATTAGGCGCTCAAGGACGCGAAAACCGCAAAGTGGGAACAATTTTTGTTTTGGGAGACGATGAAAAAGTTTTACAGCTTTCCCGACAGATGATTATGAATCCATTTGCCGGTTATGCTGAAGAAGATCGCAATATCTTAAATCCTTCACTGGAAGAAACGATCAAGGAGTTTTCGGCCATTGACGGAGCCTTTGTGATCAAGTCCAATGGCGTGGTGGTAGCGGCGGGACGTCATCTAAGCGCTGCACTGGAAAGCAAGGATTTTCCGTCGGGCCTGGGTAGCCGTCACATTGCTGCAGCGGGAATCACTAATGTGACGAAAGCGGTGGCCATGGCCATTTCCGAGTCTTCAGGAAATGTCAGTGTATTCAAAAACGGCAAGTTGTTTGTCACGATTGAAAAACCTGTGGAATAGATTGGAGCGAAAAAATGAGATTTGATAAATTTACACTAAAAGTCCAAGAGGCGCTTCAGGATGCTCAAGCTCTTGCGGAAAGATTTGGGCATCAATCCATTGAGCCTGAGCATCTGCTGATGTGTTTTCTGGAGCAGCAAGACGGTATTGCCAGCGCCATTTTGATGAAACTGGGTGCATCACCGCAGAAAATTCAGCAGGACGTTGATCAGTATCTTAAAAAGCAGCCGAGCGTTCAGGGGGCGGGGGCCGGCCAAGTTTATTTGGGTGGAAGATTGAACAAGCTGTTCGACAAGGCGATGACCGAGGCGGCGCAGCTTAAAGATGAATACGTCAGCGCAGAGCATGTGTTAATTGTCATATCCGAAGAAAAGGATGGTCAAGCCGGGAAAATTCTGCGCCAGGCCGGAGTGACCAAAGACAATATCTTTAAAGTGTTGGTAGAAATTCGTGGTAATCAGCGCGTAACGGATCCGCATCCTGAAGGAAAATATCAGGCACTCGAACGCTATGCCAGAAATTTTAACGAACTGGCACGCAAGGGACAGTTTGATCCGGTGATCGGTCGAGACGAAGAGATCCGACGCATTATGCAGGTGCTTTCACGGCGAACCAAAAACAACCCCGTGCTGATCGGAGAGCCAGGAGTCGGCAAAACCGCCATTGTGGAAGGCCTGGCGCAGCGAATCGTGAATGGTGATGTACCTGAAAATCTGAAGAACAAACGGGTGATTGGTTTGGATGTCGGTGCTTTGATTGCCGGTGCAAAATATCGCGGCGAATTTGAAGAACGTCTGAAAGCGGTGCTGAAGGAAGTCATCAGTGCCGAGGGAGAGATCATTCTCTTTATTGACGAAATACACACTGTGGTTGGTGCGGGTGCGTCTGAAGGGTCGATGGATGCTTCCAACATGCTGAAACCCGCATTGGCGCGGGGAGAGTTGCGGTGCGTGGGTGCAACAACACTCAATGAATACCGCAAGTACATCGAGAAAGATGCCGCACTGGAGAGGCGCTTTCAGCCGGTTCTGGTTAAGGAGCCGACTGTGGAGGATACCATTGCCATTCTGCGCGGCCTTAAAGAGCGTTATGAAGTCCATCACGGCGTGCGGATCAAGGATTCGGCCATTGTCGCTGCCGCCACTCTTTCGCACCGCTATATCTCTGACCGATTTTTGCCTGACAAGGCGGTGGATCTGGTTGATGAAGCCGCGTCGCGTCTGAGGATTGAACTGGATTCCATGCCGTCCGAAATCGATGCGATTGACCGGAAAATCATCCAACTGGAAATTGAAAAACAGTCGCTCAAGAAGGATACGGACAAGGCGGCGACTGAGCGGCGCGATAAGATTGAACAAGAACTGGCGGAACTGAAGTCTCAGATGGATCAAATGAAAATGCACTGGTCTTCGGAAAAGGACATTATCAAAAAGATTCAGCAGATCAAAAGCCGAGCGGAAGCGCTGAAAACGGAAGAGCTCAACGCCCAGCGGCAGGGAGATCTGGCCAAAGCCGCTGAAATCCGTTACGGCAAGCTGGTGGAGTTGGATCGGCAGCTTCAGGAAGATCAAAAAAAGCTGGAGGAAGTCCAGAAAAACAACCAGATGCTGAAAGAAGAAGTGGATGCCGAAGACGTGGCGGAGGTTGTGGCCAACTGGACGGGCATTCCGTTGGCCCGAATGATGGAAAGCGACGTGCAGAAGCTGATTCATATGGATGAACGTCTCAAAATGCGCGTCATCGGCCAGGATGACGGCATTCAGGCCGTGTCGGCCGCGCTCAGAAGGGCCAGATCGGGCCTTCAGGACCCGAACCGCCCCATCGGGTCGTTCATTTTTCTGGGGCCGACCGGCGTGGGGAAAACCGAGCTGGCGCGGGCTCTGGCGGAATTCATGTTCGACAATGAACAGGCCATGATCCGCATCGACATGTCCGAATATATGGAAAAGCATGCGGTGGCCCGTTTGATCGGCGCACCGCCCGGCTATGTCGGTTATGATGAAGGAGGTTATCTGACTGAATCCGTTCGGCGCAAGCCCTACAGTGTCCTTCTCTTTGATGAAATTGAGAAGGCGCACCCGGATGTATTTAATATTCTCCTCCAGATTCTGGACGACGGCAGGCTTACAGACGGACATGGCCGAACGGTTGATTTTAAAAATACGGTGGTGATTATGACGTCCAATGTCGGAAGTCAGTGGATTCAGGATCCTTTACTGGACGAGGAAGACAGAAAGAATCGTTCCATGGAGGCGCTGCGGGCGACGTTCAAACCGGAATTTTTAAACAGGATTGACGACATGATCATGTTCCATAGTCTAACGCTTGAAGACATCAACCGGATTGTCGAAATCCAGTTGGAAATGATCGGAAATCGTCTCAAAGAGAGAAAACTTTCCATTGAATTGACAGACACTGCGAAAAAATATATAGCGGAAAAAGGCTACAGTCCTGTATATGGTGCAAGGCCGCTTAAAAGATCCCTGCAGAAGCTTGTTTTGGATCCACTGTCGCTTGATCTTTTGGCCGGAAAGTTTACCGAAGGCGATCGGATTGTTGTTGGATTATCCAGAGGAGAAATCACGTTCAGCAGAAACGGCGACAAGCTCAAGACATAAAGGTATATGCGTTTTGCTGAAATGAAGAGTGTCAAGCACATCAGGAGAGAAATTCATGGAGGATGAGAAAAAGGGCGAAGGATTTGTCATCAAGGATCGGCGATTTTCAGAAACGCTGGAGGCGAAGGAAGAACCTTTAGCTGCCCAAAAATCAGACGAAAAGGAAAAAGCAGATCATCTGGCCAGTGAATTGCGAGAGTATCCGCCTGTTCATTTTTCGAATTTTATCATTTCACTTTCCACAACTGCCTTATTTCACTTCGGCGATTTTCCTGAATATGAAGGAGGCAAGGCCGAAAAAAATTTGCCGGCAGCCAAGCAAACGATTGATATTCTGGATATGCTGCATGAAAAAACCAAAGGAAATCTTGATCAGAGTGAATCCAGTTTGCTTCAAGGTATTCTTTATGAACTGAAAATGCGCTATGTCAAGGAAAAGGGCTGACATGCGAAGGCTTGCACCCGCTAAAATCAATCTGTTACTGCGGGTTCTGAAAAAGCGTTCTGACGGGTATCATGATCTGGTCTCCGTTATGCAACAAATCAGCCTTTACGATGAATTAATCTTTTTTATCCGTCCGGAAGGAATTAAGCTGTCCTGCCCGGATTCAGACCTTCCTACTGATGAAAATAACCTGATTTACCGCGCCGCCCTTTCCCTTTTTCACTTCGCAGGCTATTCGGGGGGCGTCGAAATTGTCCTGAAAAAACATATTCCAACGGCTGCAGGATTGGGCGGGGGCAGTTCGGATGCGGCGACGACTTTGATGGCGTTGAATGATTTATGTTCATTGAATTTCAGCCGGTCGGAACTGATGAAAATCGGCGCAAAACTCGGGGCGGATGTTCCTTTTTTTATGTTCGGTCGGCGTGCGTTTGCCTCGGGAATTGGAGACCAGCTTCAGGCAATGTCTGACTTGCCTAAAATCAATTTGGTTTTAATCAATCCGCCCTTTCCCCTCTCTACAAAAACGGTTTATGAAAACCTCAATTTCACATTGACAAAGAAAAAAAATAATTATAGCATTCCGCGATTTTACGCACTGGGCGATGTTGTTCGGGAATTACATAATGATTTAGAAGCGGTATCGATAGTCATGCATCCCGAGTTAAATGACTTCAAGTCAATGTTGCAACAAGAAGGTGCCTTGGGGGCACTCATGTCAGGCAGTGGACCCACACTGTTTGGTGTTTTTGAAAGTGAACAAGCGGCAAAAAAAGCGACGACCGCCATCATAAATAGAGTTTCTTCGAATTGTCGCGTTTTCTTTGCCAAATCATTGTAGAAGCGGATTAGATTTTCGCGCCGGGTAATAGTATTTTTATTCATTTATAGAGACATTGGGGCGTCGTCAAGCGGTAAGACACAGGATTTTGGTTCCTGCACTCGGAGGTTCGAATCCTCCCGCCCCAGCCAGAATACGTTGCGGGGAAATACATGTTAGAAAAGATAAGGGTTTTTTCTGGAAATGCCAACAGACCCCTGGCGCAAAAAATCTGTCAGAAATTAGGCGTAAATTTGGGGAAAGCCCATGTTACCACTTTCAGCGATGGAGAAACGCGAGTAGAAATTGATGAGAATGTCCGCGGCATGGATGTTTTTATCATTCAGTCCACCTGTACACCGGTGAATGTGACCCTAATGGAGCTGCTCATCATGATAGATGCCATGAAAAGGGCATCGGCTGACCGCATTACCGCAGTAGTTCCTTATTATGGATATGCAAGGCAGGATCGAAAAGTTGCTCCCCGCGCACCCATTTCCGCAAAACTGGTGGCTGATTTAATCACCACCGCAGGTGCTCAACGCCTATTATCGATGGATCTGCACGCCGGTCAGATTCAGGGTTTTTTCAACATTCCGGTGGACAATCTTTTTGCCACGCCGGTTCTCTTTGATTACATGAAAAGAACTTATTTGGACGATACGGTTGTGGTTTCTCCGGACACTGGAGGTGTGGAAAGGGCCAGAGCTTTCGGAAAGCGCCTGGGGGCTTCCCTGGCGATCATCGACAAAAGGAGAGAGGGGCCTAATGAGGCTCAGGTAATGAATATTATTGGTAATATTACTGATAAACGGGTCATTATTCTGGATGACATGGTGGACACGGCGGGAACGGTGGTTCAAGCTGCCAAAGCGCTGATGGACGCTGGTGCTCTGGAAGTGTCCGTCTGTTGCACACATCCGGTATTGTCTGGTCCGGCGATTGATCGTATTGAAAATTCGCATATCAAAGAATTTATCGTTACGGATACCATTCCGTTAAGCGAAAAGGCGGCTCAGTGCAAAAGAATAAAAGTATTGTCGGTGTCCGGCCTCTTGTCTGAAGCCGTGCGCCGTATTTACTATAACGATTCAGTAAGCTCATTATTTATTTAGGAGGAGAGGGGTAAATGGAGATAACCGATTTAGCGGCCCAGGTCCGTAAAGAAACCAAGAAAGGCCCGGCTCGCCGGTTGAGGCAGAGGGGATTTGTGCCGGCTATTTTTTACGGCGGGGCTACGGAAAATATATCGCTGGCCGTGAAGAGCAGCGATCTTCTGAAGCTGCACAAGGAAAAGAAAGATCATGCTTTCATAAAACTTCTTATCGAAGACGGTGATCAGAAGTTGGAAAAGCTTTCTTTGATGAAGGAGTTACAGACGCAGCCTTTAACCGGAAATTTCTATCATGTGGATTTTTATGAAGTGGACATGAAAAAGAAGCTGATTTTTGACGTTGACCTGCATTTCATCGGGAAGTCGATCGGCGTGGAAAATGGTGGAGAACTCCAGCATATCAAGCGTGATGTCAAAGTGTTGTGTTTGCCGACGGATCTGCCGGATCACATTGATGTGGATATTACGCCCATTGAAATCGGTCATTCGATTAAAGTTAAGGAAATTGTGCTGCCTGAAGGTCTTTCCCATCTTGATCCGCCGGATGCCGCTGTTGTGTCGGTTGCAGCGGTAAAAGTGGCAAAAACAGCAAGTACGGGAGGATCTGCTGAAGCTGCGTCAGCAGCAGTCCCGGCAAAAGAAGAAAAGAAGGCTAAGTAACGTTTAACGGAAATTGGACGGATACATATTGCTTCCTTTCGGCTTGGTCAAAATGCTGTTCGGGGTACGAAAAGAGAGGGAGCACATGGATTATCTGATCATCGGTCTTGGTAATCCGGGAAAGCGCTACGAACATACCCGGCATAATGTCGGTTTTATGGTTCTGGAAAAGTTGGCGTCCCGGGTGGAAATAGATTTGAAACAGAAAAGTTTCAATGCAGTATGGGGCAAGGGAAACATCCACGGGAAAAATGTCCTGCTGGCAAAGCCTCAAACATTCATGAATTTGAGTGGCACTGCTGTGCGGCAGTTGCAGTCGTTCTTTAAAACGGATATCAGCAATCTCATCGTTATTCACGATGACCTCGACCTTCCTTTTGGTGCCATCCGACTGAAAGAGGGTGGAGGGACTGCCGGTCATAAAGGGCTGGCATCTATCGAAGATAACTTGGGAACTTCCGGTTTTATGCGGGTGAGACTGGGTATTGGCAAACCAGTTGACAAATCCCGAATTGAAGGTTATGTGTTGGAGCCTTTTGGGAAGGAAGAAAAAGTTGTTCTGCCGGAAGTCCTTGGGAGAGCGGCCGATGCGAGCGCTGAAATGGTTTTAAACGGTCTGCAGAAAGCTGTAAGCAAGTACCAGACAAAAAATATGAATTTTTTTAAAAAGGAGGAATAGTGAATGTTTAGAAACAAACGAAGTATTTGGACATTTTTGCTGAGCGGTTTGATGGTTCTGCTCTCCGTTGGCGTAGCGTTGGCCAGCGAAGCGGACATTAAACTGCCGGACCTGACCGCGGTCAGTTTTATGGACGGTGCTCTTTCCGGTATGATGATTCTCAATATCGGTCTGGTCATCTGTATCATTGGCTTGGCTTTTGGCATCATGCAGTATACACAAACCAAGAATCTGCCGGCCCATCAGGCCATGCTGGATGTGTCCCAGACCATTTGGGAAACCTGCAAGACCTACTTGTTCCAGCAGGGCAAATTCCTGGTCGGCTTGTGGATCCTGATCGCCATTTGTATGATTTATTATTTTGGCGCTTTGTCTCATATGCCCGCGGGAAACATTGTGATCATTCTCATCTGCTCGATTCTGGGTATTCTGGGATCCTACTCGGTGGCCTGGTTCGGCATCCGGATTAACACGGTGGCCAACTCCCGCGCTGCGTTTGCTTCGCTTTCCGGCAACCCCCTGAATATCGTCAACATTTGCCTCCGTTCCGGCATGAGCGTCGGCCTTCTGCTGGTCAGCATTGAATTGTTCTTCATGATCATGATTCTGGGTTACATTCCTGCAGAACTGGTCGGTCCTTCCTTCATCGGATTTGCCATTGGTGAATCACTGGGCGCTTCCGCTCTGCGTATCTGCGGTGGTATTTTCACGAAGATTGCCGACATCGGCTCCGACTTGATGAAAATCGTTTTCCATCTCCCGGAAGACGATCCGAAAAACCCAGGCGTTATTGCCGACTGTACGGGCGACAACGCGGGTGACAGCGTTGGTCCCACGGCGGACGGTTTTGAAACCTACGGTGTTACCGGTGTTGCTTTGATCACGTTCCTGGCGCTGGCCCTTGCCGGCAATCCTGAAATGGGCGGCAAGCTCATCATCTGGATTTTCGCGATGAGAATCCTCATGATCCTCACGTCTCTTGCTTCCTACTTCGTAAATAACGGAATTTGTTCAGCGATGTTTTCAGGAAAGAAAGAGTTTAACTTTGAACATCCTCTGACCTATCTGGTTTGGATTACCTCGATTGTTTCCATCGCCGTTACTTTTGTCGCCAGCAACGTTCTTTTAGGTTCTGGTCTTGCCGAACAGTATAAGGACTTGTGGTGGGCTCTGTCCGTCATCATCAGCTGCGGCACCATCGCCGGCGCGTTGATTCCGGAATTCACCAAGATCTTCACCAGCACCTCTTCGCGTCACTGTGAAGAAGTTGTCAACGCTTCCAAGCAGGGCGGTCCTTCTCTGAACATCCTGTCCGGTTTTGTCGCAGGTAACTTCTCCGCCTTTTGGCTGGGCGTGGTTATTGCGCTTTTGATGTTCATCTCTTACATGGTATCCCAGAATCCCTCTGTTATCGCGTTAATGCCCCCGGCCTTTACGTTTGCGGCACCGGTGTTTGCCTTCGGTCTTGTGGCTTTCGGTTTCTTGGGCATGGGCCCAGTGACCATTGCTGTGGACAGCTTTGGACCGGTTTCCGACAATGCTCAGTCCATTTATGAACTGTCTTTAATCGAATCCCGAAAGGATGCAAAAGATGTTGTGAAGAAAGCCTATGGCATTGATCCCGACTTTGAACTGGCCAAACATTATCTGGAATCAGGCGACGGCGCGGGTAATACCTTTAAAGCCACAGCCAAACCTGTGTTGATCGGCACCGCCGTTGTCGGCGCCACCACCATGGTGTTCGGCATCATCATTTTGCTGGAAGGTCTCTTCGGCAATGTTATCGCTAAACTGTCCCTGGTTCAGCCAGAAATCATTCTGGGCCTGATCATGGGCGGCGCCGTTATCTACTGGTTCACCGGCGCTTCCACCCAGGCGGTCACCACCGGCGCTTATCAGGCCGTTGTGTACATCAAGCAGAACATCAAACTGGATAAAGCCGAAGCTTCGATTGAAGACTCCAAAAAAGTCGTTCAGATCTGCACGCAGTATGCACAGAAGGGCATGGTCAACATCTTCATCGTGATCTTCTTTATGTGCCTGGCTCTGGCGTTCTTCAACCCCTACTTCTTCATCGGTTATCTGATCGGCATCGCCTTCTTCGGTCTTTATCAGGCGATTTTCATGGCCAATGCAGGCGGTTGCTGGGACAACGGCAAGAAGATCGTTGAAGTTGATCTGAAGATGAAAAACACCCCGCTGCACGAAGCTGCCGTTGTTGGCGACACCGTCGGCGACCCGTTCAAAGATACCTCTTCCGTGTCTTTGAACCCGGTTATTAAATTCACGACACTGTTTGGACTGCTGGCTACGGAAATCGCAGTTACCATGAAAGACCAGAGCCTGAAGACGGGTCTAGCTTGTGTTTTCTTAGCCATCGCTTTGATTTTCGTGTATCGCTCCTTCTACAGCATGAGAATCTCCAGCGAAAAACTGGGCTAATCAATAAATTTAACCTTTAACCTGAAAGGCGCTCCCGAAACGGAGCGCCTTTTTTTTAAGATGAACAGTAAGTGACTGAAAAGAATACTGTATTGCCAATCTTGCCTGGCAATATCTATCATCTTATGAAAAAACACCCATCAAAACTACCCAACCAAATTTACATTGACAATTTTGCGCCGGTATTGCATTAAACTTCCAACTTCAAAGAAATCATTCACAAAAATCATCGGCAACACGGACTGGTAAGGATCCCAAAGAGAAAAGCGGACCCTTCTGGCAAATCAGTGTGTTCTTCTGGCAAGGCTGCGTAGCGGAAAATAATTTTGCCAAGGCTAATGCGGGGGCAGGCAAATGATTCACCGATCTTCCGTTTGTAGTGCCGTAGGCAGCGTTTGATTTAAAATATTGACTGGATCAGGCTCATCAGAAATCGTTGACGGATAAGCTGACCTGGTAATTCCCAGGCATCCAGTTGCCGGGGTTTTTGAAGACCGCGGAAGAATGTTTCTGGAGCGCCACCAGGTAGTCGAAGGGATTGACGCCTCCCAGGTTGCAGGTGTGAATCAGGCTCATGAACATATCACCGATGAAGGCGCCAAGATCGGATTTGTAGAAAAGGGAATTTTTTCTATGAAGGATAGCCTTTTTCAGGGTTTGCTCACATATATTGTTATCCAGTGGCGCTCCCTGGACCCTCAGAAACAGCGTTAGAGGCTCCCAGTGTTTGAGCATATAGGCGATGGCCTTTCCCAAACCGGAGTTCGGCTCCGTTTTCTTTTGCTCTTCTGCTGGGAAAGCCACAGTTTGAGATTATTCATTACTGGTCCGCTTTCCCGCTGATGGCAGAGGAGCCACTCTTGTGAAGAGAGGTTCTGCTCTTTGGCTGTCTCATCGTTTTTGTAAACCATGGCGATCTGGTCAATAACATGGGCCGTCTCTTCAGGGAAGCTTTCCGCCACGCCCACGAAGTTCCTCCGCCCATGAGTCAGGCAGTTTGCCAGAATCGTCTCGAACTCCTTGGGCTTATTGCGGGTGAGGGCGTCGCACATCTGAATCGGCGGATTGAGTTTGGTTTGCCGTTGTTTGAGCAAATCGGTCATATTTTTCCCGGCGTGTTTCTGTCCCGTAAAGAAAAGGGCTATCTTGTGCTCCTCTGCGATTGACATCATGCCGGTGGTACCCCCCCTGTTCGAGAGGATTTCTCATTGACCTCTTTCATCAGTTCCAGAATCTTCATGGGCGTATCGTCGTTATGGATGATATTGCCCTGGGCAGCCTGGCGGATCAGTTCCCGATAAGCGGGGTGAGCACCACCATTGGCGGCATTTTCTACGATATCCCACTGGGTTGACGCCGGCAGTGGTATCCCCATACTTTCCTGAAGTTTTTCGATCCGGTAAAAGGGAACTCCGCTGCCGTACTTCAGCATGGCAATCATGGCACCGGAGGTTTCGTCATACTTTTCCGAACCGATGTTATCTGGAGCCTGGGCAGTAAAGACTTCGCCACAGAGGTTGCAGTGCATCTTCTCCAACTCGTAAATCTTTGCGGTCAGGGGCGCCATCCCCACGAACCGCACCAGGGTTCCAGACTTCTTGACCGGATAGAGCTTCCCTTTGGGACACTTGCGGCAGGGTTCGCCAGCCTTCAGATTTTGTATGGACACTTTGATTCGCTCGGCTTTTTTGTAAGCATCCGCGCCGTTTCTTCCGTGATCCCTTTGATCGCCGTTGCCTGATGATTCCGAAACACAAAGACACAGCCCGAAAAGGGATCCGTCCCTAGAATATGCCGGCAGATTCCCGCCAATCCGTCAATCCCCTTGCGGAAATCCACCGCCTTGACGGACAGAAGAATCCGCATCTGTGGCGTGATCTGGATCATGCACACCCCCAGAACGTCTTCATCAGTTTCTGTGGATGAAAACCCGGCACCCCTTTGATATAAATCCTCATCCGTCCTCCAGACCGTTCCATCTCTACAATGAACTCCGTCAAAGATGAGCTCAAATCAAGAGCAATAAAATCAGATGGCGTCACAGATTGTGGACATGAAAACAATTCAAAACACTGACGGATGAATAGATCAATCTCGGCATTGAGGCGTCCAAACTTCAACTCAATGCCGACAAAAAGATTGCATTAAATTAAACGAGAACTCGGTACTCTCAAGTTAACCAAAATGATTCGTTTTCTGGCTTGCTCGAAAATATTCGCAGCTTTGCCTTTAAATTGCCTCCAGAAAATTTCCATGCCAATTTCTGAATCTTGGACTTTGACTTGACCTTGATCGTACGATACAGAATACTTGCATTCCCCTATTGTATAGTTTAAGCTGCGCCCATATTGGGTGGTTGTTGATTCGAGGAAAACGCAAACCGTAAAAGGCGGATAATGATGGTTTTTGGGATAATAAAAAAAATTCCGCTGAAGATTGCCGGACGCCGGAAATGGTACGGGAGGATATGATGAGCAGATGGATTGATCTTTCAGTAGCGATTGAAAATGCCTTGCCCAGTGACCCACCGGCTATGATTCCCAAAATGATTTATATTGATCACAAGCTGGGTGCCGAAAGCATGAAGCTATTTTATCCGGGACTTTCAACGGATGATCTGCCCGGAGGCCTGGGATGGGCTCTGGAGGTGATGGAAATATCTACCCATGCAGGAACGCATATGGATGCACCCTGGCATTTTCATCCGACGCAGGACGGTGGTAAACCGGCTCTGACGATTGATGAGTTTCCCCTGGAGTGGGGTGTGGGCGATGGCGTGAAACTGGATTTTTCCTGCCATCCGGACGGGTACAATGTTTTGGTGAGCGACATTCGGGAAAAACTGGATGAGATAGGGTATGTCCTGAAGCCGGGAGATATTTTCCTTGCGCAAAGTGGCGCGGCTCCTTTCTGGGGGAGTTCCCGCTATCCCGAAAAAGGCTGCGGCTTTGGCAGAGAAGCAACTCTCTGGATTTTAGATCAGGGGATTCATGTGGTTGGAACAGATGGCTGGAGTTGGGACAGACCGCTTTCCTTTCAGGCGAAAGATTTTGCCGACGTAAAAGACGCATCTTTGGTCTGGGAGGGTCATTTTGCCGGAATAGAAAAAGGGTATTTTCAGATCGAAAAACTGACCAATTTGGACCTGTTGCCATCAACCGGTTTCAAGTTCTATTGCTTTCCGGTCAAGCTCAAGGGAGCAAGCGCCGGATGGATCAGGGCGGTGGCCCAGATTGAATCCGATGAAGAATCTGTTTCCAAACCGACGCCGACCGGGAAAGAAGAAAAATAAAGCGCATTTTCAAGTGAAATCAAAGCGCGGAATCATTCCGCAAAGGAGGTTATCATGGAATTGGCTGTGGCAATCAAAGGAAGAAGAAGCATTCGCAAATTCACAAAGCAGGATGTGCCGAAAAGCGTGATTACGGAAATTCTGGATCTGGCTCGCTGGTCTCCATCCTGGGGGAATACGCAGCCCTGGTTTTTGCATGTCTTAACCGGTAAAACACTGGCCGAATTCAAGGAAATGAATCTCCGGCAGGCCATGGCCGGCGTACCGATAGAACCAGATGTTCCCATGCTGGAAAAATGGCCAGAGTCCATGAAAGCGCGCTACGGGCAACTGGGCAAAGTGGTTTTGAGCGTTCAGGACATAAAAAGAGAAGATAAAGAGGCGCGCGACCGATACTATGCGAACATGATCATGGTATTTGACGCTCCCTGTTTAATTTTGGCCTGTATTTCGCGCGACAATCTCGTTGAATATCAGATGCTGGACATCGGCCTGATTTCGCAGTCGATTTGTCTTGCCGCTTATGACAAGGGGCTGGGTACCTGCCTTTTGGCCGCAGCCGCCCGCTTTCCGTCGGAAATCCGGAAGATCGTTTCCATTCCCGAAGATCAGAAAATTGTTGTCGGGATTGCTCTGGGGTATCCGGAACCGTCTTTTCCCTTAAATCAGTTCGAGCGGGATAGAGCGGATCTGACCGAATTTGTTTCCTGGAGCAATTAAACAGCCGGGGGGGTGCAAGTCCGGAACCGGGGAACATCAAAAATGAAAACCGCACCTAAAGATGCCGCGACGATTGTGCTTGTGAGATCATGCGCGGACCGGAATGTTTCTGATATTGAAGTGCTTCTGGTGCTTCGAAACGTTAAAAGCAGCTTTCTTCCCGGCTACCATGTGTTTCCCGGCGGCGCTCTGGACCCGGAGGACTATCAGTCCGGCATGGAACGTTTTGTCCGGGGAATGGGTCAGGCTGAGGCCGCCCGAATCCTTACGGACATGTCTTTGCCGGAGAAAGCGCTGGGGGTCTGGGTGGCGGCCATTCGTGAAACGTTTGAAGAAGCGGGAACGCTTTTTGCGAAGGGAAAAGACGGGACACCCGTTTTTCTTGAGCAAAAAGAGCAACGGAAACGTTTTGAGAAGTATCGGCGCGGGTTAAATTGCAAAAAAATGAAATTTATTCGGATGTTGGAGGAAGAAGAGATTTTTCTTTCTGCCGATAGTCTGCATTATTTTTCGCACTGGATCACGCCGGAAATTTTCCCCCTTCGCTATGATGTGCGCTTTTTTGTTGCGGAATTTCCGGCCGGCCAGTCTGCCATCCATGACGGTGAGGAACTGGTTGATCACATCTGGTTGCGGCCAGCTGCGGCGCTGGAGGCCTATTCGGCGGGCAGGATGAATATGATTTTACCTCAGATCATGACCCTGGAGGAGCTTTCCCGCTTTCAAACCGTTTCGGATATTATCGCATCGGCACAAAGCCGCCACATCTCTGCCCATCTGACAAAAATAAGCAATGTGAATGGACAAAATGTCGAAGTGATGCCTGACGGAACCGTTTTCGAAATGCGTCCGCCCGTTTACCCGTGAAAAAACAACAGAGGGTGAGTAAGCCTTTCCGGCGAAAAGCTGCGCGAGAGGAATCTTCATGTGAAGGACTTTACTGAAGGCAATATTGCCAGACAGGTTATCGATTTTTCCTTGCCGATCATGTTGGGGAATGTGCTGATGTCCGTTTATGGCATTATCAACATGATTTGGGTGGGCCGGCTACTGGGGCATGAGGCGGTGGCGGCTGTCTCCGCTACTCTGCCGATCATCATGCTGATGCCCGCGTTTCTTATCGGTTTGGGGATGGCCACCAATGTTCTGATTGCACAGGCTTTTGGCCGTAGGGATACGGCGGCTTTACGGAAAATCCTGGCGAATTCCTTTTTTTCTTCGGTTTTGTTTTGTCTTTTGATTTCCATGGTTGGCCTTGTGTTTCGCCGCCAGATTCTGGACGGGGTTGAGGTACCTTCAGAAATTAAAGAGATGGCCTTGTCCTATCTCACCATTATGATGGCCGCGATGCTATTTCAGTTTTTTATTAATTGGATGAACGGAATGCTTCGAGGTTTGGGAGATGCGACAACTGTGGTGAAGATTTTAGTCATCCTGACGGTTTTTAATGTGGTTTTTGTGCCGCTTTGCATTTCCGGCGCCGGGCCTCTGCCGCCGCTCGGCGTTGCGGGTGCAGCCTGGGGGTCGTCCATGGCGGCTCTTTTCACGGGGGTGATCGGCTATGCCTACCTTTTGAGATTCAATCCTTACATCAATATGCGCAATTGGGATTACAGCCTGGACTGGGGAATCATCCGTGAAGTTTTTGTCATCGGCATTCCTGCGTCTTTGCAAATGATTGTCGTGACGCTGGCCGGCGTCGTGATCGTTACGCTGGTGAATCGGTATGGAGCGGCTGTGACCGCGGCTTTCGGTATCGGCATGCAGATGGACATGCTGGCGGCCATTCCGTTCATGTCCATTGGCATGGCTTCAACGACGATTGCCGGTCAGAATCTGGGAGCGAGAAAGATGGAGCGTGTTTACGAAACCTTGCGTATATCCGTTTTGTTTGGTTTGGTGGTTGGGCTTCTTTGTGTTTTTGTCCTTTATTTTTTTTCGCAGCAGATTGGCTCTATTTTTCTGAAAGACTCAGAGCAAAGTTTGCAGGTGATCCGGATCGTCGGGGATTATTACAGATGGATGGCGTTTATTTTTCCGTGTTTTGCTGTGATCTTTGCCATCCAGGGTGTACTGCGCAGCGCCGGAGACACCATGGCCTTGCTTGCCCTTTCTTTCATTGCGATGTTCATGATCCGCATTCCTCTGGCCTATGTTCTTGCCGGTCCCGCCGGATTGAGGCAGGACGGCATCTGGATGGCCATGCTGGCCAGCAGTGCGCTGGCTGTTGGTTTGAACTGGCTTTATTATGAAAAAGGCCCATGGAAGGAAAAGCGTTTGATGGCAAAACCCGTTCAAAAGGAAGAATGAAGATGTTCTGTGCTTTGTTGACATAATTTTAGGAAGAAAGGTGAAGGCTTTATGAAACAAAAGAGAAGAATGACGGTTGTTTGTTTGATGTTGTTGATTTGTTTTCTTGCAGGCGGTGCGATGCGGTCCGTCGCTTCCGGGCCAAAGGCCGCTGATCCGGTGACAAAAGAGATCAACAGCCGTCTTCCGCAGTTTCTGAATCAGAACGACCAGGAAGAAAACGAACTGGCAAGACGGGGATGGATCGCCTCTGGCCCGGATGTCGTCATCCGTGGCGCGAAAAACAAACCGGTTTGGGACATGACACAGTATGGTTTTCTCGCGGAAAATGAACAGGTGCCGGACACAGTTCATCCCGCATTGTGGAGGCATGCCCGTCGTAATGCCATTTCCGGCCTTTTTAAGATTACCGACGGCATCTACCAGGTGCGGGGATATGATATTTCCAACATCACTTTTATCGAAGGGAAAACGGGAATCATCGTTGTCGATCCGTTGATCTCTGTCGAAACGGCTCGTGCCGCTCTGGATTTGTTTTACCGGCATTTGCCGAAACGTCCCGTGACGGCTGTGATTTATACCCACAGCCATGTGGATCACTGGGGAGGAATCAAAGGGGTTGTTTCAGATGCCGATCTACAATCCAGGAAAGTCCGGATTATTGCTCCCGAAGGCCTGACGAAGGAAATGATCAGTGAGAACGCTTTGGCGGGAAATGCCATGAAGCGAAGAGCGACTTACATGTATGGCGGACTTCTTCCCAGAGGATCTCGTGAACAGGTGGATGCGGGCATCGGAAAGGCGGCATCCAGCGGCGTCATCAGCTATCTCATACCGAACGAAGACATAAGCAAGCCTGTTCAGGAAATGGAGATTGACGGGGTGAAATTTATTTTTCAACAGGTTCCCGGGACGGAAGCGCCCGTGGAAGTAAATTTCTATCTACCGGATCGAAAAGTACTGTGTGTTGCCGAAAATGCCACGGCCAGTCTGCATAACTTGCTTACCCCCCGCGGAGCGCTGATACGCGATGGATTCGCCTGGGCTCGTTCTCTTGATGATACTTTAGATCTTTTTGGCGATCAGGCGGATATACTTTTCACCACCCATCTCTGGCCGCGTTTCGGGAAGGAAAAAATTAAAAAATACCTGGAAAAACAAAGGGATATGTATAAATACATCCATGATCAGACCGTCCGCCTGATGAATCAGGGGTACACCATGACCGAGTGCGCGGAAAAAATACAACTGCCGCAAAGTCTGGCCGGAGAATGGTTCAATCGCAACTTTTACGGCACGGTCAATTTCAACGTGAAAGCCGTTTATCAGAGATACCTCGGGTGGTTTGACGGAAATCCCGCCCATCTTCATCCGCTTCCTCCCGAGGAGGCAGGCAGGAAATACGTTGAATTCATGGGAGGATCGGCGGCCGTTCTGACCAAAGCGAAACAGGCCATGCAAAAAGGGGAATACCGTTGGGTTGCTGAAGTCGTGAATCATGTGATTTTTGCCGAGCCGGAAAACCGCGATGCCCGCGAACTTCAGGCTGACGTTCTGGAACAGCTCGGTTACCAGGCGGAATCTCCCATCTGGCGTAATTTTTATCTGACAGGGGCAAGGGAACTGCGACAAGGCATTGACAGAAATGCACCCTTGCAGGAGATGAGTCCCGATATTGCAGGAGAAATACCCATGGGACAGTTTTTCGACCTGATGGCGGTTCGTTTAAATCCGGAAAAGGCGGCGGACAAGACGATCCGTGTCAATTGGGTGTTGAAGGATACCGGAGAGATATATACATTAACGCTTGCAAACAGTGTTCTCCATTATAAGAAGAGAAGTAAAGCTTCCAATGCCGATGCTACGATCACGCTGTCACGAAAGGTTTTTGAAGCGATTGTCACCAATCAGGCCAGTTTTATCGGCCGGATTTTGGCCGGTGATATTCAGATTGATGGCGAAAAAATCAAGTTTCTGGAAATGATGTCCTGTGTGGAGGAATTCGATCTCTGGTTCAATATCGTAAGTCCTTGAATACATTAGGAAAAACGAGTTTGCGCTTTGCCGCACCGGCGAACAAAGCGTCCATCTCATTGAATAACGATTTTTGATAGGGAAGAATAAAGGAATCAGACCATTTATACAACGATCGTGGACAATGATCACTTTTAAGAAAGGAAATCCGTGATGACCTTGAAAATCCGTTCGATGACACGAAAAGAAGTTGACCTGGCGATTGAATGGGCGGCTCAGGAAGGATGGAATCCCGGCCTGCACGATGCGGAATGTTTTTATGCAGCCGATCCTCATGGTTTTTTTCTTGCCGAACAAGATGGTGAGCCGGTGGGTTGTGTTTCTGCGGTTCTTTACAACAAACAATTCTGTTTTGCCGGTTTTTACATGGTTCGTAAGACATTGCGGGGCCAGGGCATCGGTCATGAACTGGCGAAAAAAGTTTTTGATTACGCCGGTGGCCGCTGTATTGGAAACGATGCCGTAGTCGCCCAGCAGGAGACGTATCGGCAACTGGGATTTCATCTGGCATACCGCAATGTTCGCTACTGTGGAACCGCCGGGTCCGATTCCGACGCCTGTCCCGAAATCGTTCTCCTTCAGGAGGTTCCCTTGTCCGAGGTGATGGCTTATGACCGGAAAATGTTCTCCGCAAATCGTGAGGCCTTTTTAAAATGCTGGATCAGCCGGCCGCAAAGCACCGCTCTGGGATATATCGCAGATGGGCGTCTTTCAGGATACGGGGTGATTCGCCAATGCCGGAAGGGCTATAAAATCGGTCCGCTTTTTGCCGATCATGAGGACATTGCCGAAAAATTATTTCAGGCTCTGACCGGCAGCATTTCCGGACAGGAGTTTTATCTGGACATTCCGGAGCCAAATGCCGCCGCCGGTTTGCTTGTTCGACGTCATCATTTGCAAAGCGTCTTTGAAACCGCCCGGATGTATTCCGGCGCTGCCCCCGTAGCGCCCCTGGAGAACATCTTCGGCGTGACCAGCTTTGAACTGGGTTAGCCTGTTCAAGGATTTGCTTGACAGATAATACAATGTTTCCTAATGTCGACGCTTCATTGGGTATCAGAAAAACAAGTGAAAAACGAAGTTTCCGACGCGCCGAACCAAGGAGGGTTTAAATGACGGAATCCAGCAATCCTCTGATTTATTTAATATTTCTCGTTATCACGGTCGGCGTTACCGTTGTGATGGGGGTGCTCATCTACTTCTTCAGGAAAAATCGACGGATTCGCCGGTCTTTTGAAGATATGGCCAAAAGAGTTCACGGCAAAGTCGTTCGGAAAAATTTTGCCGTGGGAGATGTTCTCGAAGGTCAGCACGCAAGTCATCCTTTTTCTTGCCGCTATATTCCCGGTTCAAAAAACCAGCCGTCTTCCCTGAGAATCCAGTTGGACATTCCCTGCAAAGCGGCGCTGAAAATCAGGAAGAGGGCTTGGTATGACCGCTTTGCCGCTCAATTTGGACTGATTGCGGAAATTCGCACAGGAGATACCGTTTTCGACTCCACTTATTATCTGGATACCGATCATATGGATCTGTATTCAGCGCACTTTGCCGGAAATGACAAAAGGCTGGAAGTGGCGTCGATTTTTTCGCTGGGATTTCCCGTCCAGGAAATCGTTTTCGGAAAAAAAGATATTCGGATTCTCCTGTCTCCTTTTCAGTATGACCGTCTCGATGATGTTCCCCTTGAAAAATATCTGGATGCTTTACTGAATCTTTCCGTTAACTTATCCTCTTCGGACTATTCCGAGGCCTCTTTTGCGCAGCGTTTTGGGCAAAGTTATTCTCCTCCTCTTTCCCGGGAAGTTCTGGTGACGCTGTTTATCGTTCTTGGGGTTTTCATCTTCGGCGGGTTTTTGTCTCTGATGGTCGGGCTGGAAAAATATCAGCTTCTGAATCATCATCTGATTGCCAATACCCTGGCTCTTTCGGCTGTGGCTTTTTTGGTTTTTCAGGCAGGTATTTACCAGTGGATCCGGGGGCGCGCTTCGTCCCATAGACTGTTCTTCTATCTGCTGACCATGTCGTTTGTCGCTTTTCCGCTGGGCATGACAGGGGGCGCGGTGGCGACCAACGGTTTTCTGGACGAAGGCAGCGAGACGGTTCATCGGGTATCCGTGAAAGATCATTACATTCAAAAAAACAAAAACGACCGGACCTATTATCTATCTTTCGTTTCCTGGCGAAATGAGGAACCAATGACCCGTATCTCGGTATCCTCATGTTTTTTCAAGCAAATAGAGGTAGGAGACTTGATCGATGTGAAAACGAAGCCCGGCTATTGGAACGCCGAATGGATATCCGGAATCGAAAAAGCGCCGAGTGGAGACCGGGTGAATCGTATGGAGGGTATTCCTCTTTCGCTTTTGAAAATTCGCTTTTATGAAAGCGGCCCTTCCGCTTTGCCCGGACAAAACCAAATTTATTCCAATGAGTTTGCCGGGGAAACCTCCCGTTATATCTATTGCCACGTGAATATGGAAAACCATTTATGGCGGCAAGACGACCGGCGCTATACTTTTGTCTGGCAATACATCAAGCCCGGCGGCGATCACGGTGAAAAATTGGTTTTGCCTTTTACCATCCGAAAAGAGTGGAAAAGCGCCTGGGTGGTAAATGGTTGGGGATGGGAAAAACCGGGAAAATGGCCGCCCGGAAGTTACCGTGTGGAGGTTTCGGTTGACGGCCACTCCTTTGGAGAGGGAAGCTTTACCATCCGGTAAGATTCACAGGAATAAAAAGAAAGCCGCAGAAAGAAGGGTGAACTGCCGGCCGAGCAGGGGGTTATGCAGAAAGAATTTCGATACAGCACGGAAATCATGGCGGATGTTTTTCGAATAAAGCTTCCCTTGCCCGGGCGGAAACCCGGGCCGGTCAATGCCTATCTGTTCAAAGGAGAGGAAATGACACTGATGGACACCGGCATGCGTCAATCGGCGTCCCTTTTGAGAAAAGCGCTCCGGGAGCATGGCCTCGATTTTTGCGATATCCGGAAGATTGTCATTACCCATGGTCATCCGGACCATTATGGCGCCGCCAGAAAGATTGTGAAAGCTGGAGGGGCAAGAGTTTATGCGTCGGCGGCGGATCAAGGATTAATTGAAAGCGGTCGGGATATCTCTTTGCGACAATACGGAAAATTTCTCGAATTGCTTGGGGTTCCACAATCCGTCAGCCTTTTGTTGAGAATGCTTTCCGTTTTGTTTCAAATGATGGCGGGCAACTGTCCCGTTCATCAGATCATTCGCGAGGGAGACGAAATCGGCATCGGGAAGTATTGCGCGAAAATTATTGAAACGCCTGGTCATTCGAGGGGGTCCATCTGTCTGTTTCTGGAAAAGGAAGAAACGCTTTTTTGCGGCGATACGCTGATTGAGCATATTACGCCCAATGCCTTCATGATGCTGGAAGAAAAAGAAAAATTGCCTGTAAGAATCAGTCAGGACGAATTTTATGCTTCTCTGGAAAAAATCCGTAAGCTTTCACCTTCCCGGATCTTCTCGGCGCATGGAAAAGCGATGACCGATGCTGAAAAACTCATTGCCGGTTACAAACGGGCTTTTGCCCTGCGGAAGGAAAAAGTTCTTTCCATTGTGCGCGATGGTGAAACCAATGTCTATAAGACGGCAAGAAGGTTGTTTCCGGACCTTGGCGGCCTGCGGCTACCGCTGGAGTTGTTTCTGGCGATTTCCGAAGTTTACACAACCATGCAAGTTCTGGAGCGGGAAAGAAAAATATTGTTCGATAGTTCAAACGGCCTTTTGAAAGTGACCTGCTACGAGGATGCCTGAAGGTTGGCGAAACTAGTAACTCAGACGGGAATGAATGGTGTTTGGAGGGGGGGACCGCCCGTAATCCCCCGTATTTATGACTATTGGAGGAAGGCGCGGCTTGTCTGCCTCTGGTGAAAAACCAGCGCATCTGCTTTGCAGGCTCATAGCAGACGCGCTTCTGAAAAGAGGTGACAAATCCCCGTTTCTGCCCATATCAGATGCGCCCAGCATAGAGGAGCGTCAAGATAGGTTAATATTTTTTCAGCTCTTCAAGGCATTCGCTGATGCCTGTTACGCGCGCACCGCTTTGTATCGACTATCCTGCATCAGTCATTGGGCAGACGACCCACGTCAGATCCGTCTGGGAGTCAATCTCCGGGAGCATATGAAAAATGCCGCTGTTGCTCACATAGATTAGGCGACTTGATCAGGCACTTTTTCCAGTTCCTGCAAGGTAAAAGGCGTCAGTTCAGAGATCGGACGGAAGTTCCATGTCCAACATCAGCGCATCTTTCCTTTTGGCAAGAAAAAAACGCGCCAGCGTTGATTTGCCGCACTGCCTGGAGCATATCAATGCCGTCACCCGGTTGTCTATGGCGTCTCGGAGATTATCCTTTGCGTCTGCTATGGTTTCTCCCTATCCATTTGCGCCTGGCTCTTCCGGACAAATAGCTCAGAAACCACCTCTGAAACATACTGCGCAAATGTCCGGATTTTATGGCAGGTAAGCGCCTGCGCCAATGAAGTAATCCATTCCGGCAACTCTTTCCACGTAAGTCACTTTGCGAAACTCGCCTTTCTGTCCGGGCTTTTCCCAATAATGCTCAAAAAAACCGCCTCCTTCTTTGGCTGTGGCGATGGCTTTGCGCACGTCGTAAAATCCCCTCAAATCTTGGTGGTTGATCAGATTGGCGCCTTCCAGTGTCTGCATGCCGCCATGTCCCACCACGACACCTTCAAGGGTATAAACATAGATATAGCCGCTGTTATCCGGAAAGAAACGAACCGGATGAACAAATCGGCGTATCAGAAGAGTACGTTCTTTTTCATCAGATACGCATTTAAGGATTTCGGCCAGCGAAAGACCGGACGCGTGAACGACAGCCTGCAGAATTTCTTTCGGGCACGAAGATTTTTCCCCGGAGACTTCCGCCCATGCGGAAGTTGAAAACATCAGGCAGACGACGACAAGACATGCCAGCAGCCCTGACCATTGGCGAAAAAATTTTGACTTTTGTTTCACGGCTCCCTCCTATCTACCAAGAAGCGATTATGATGAATTGGACAAAAATCATGTGGTGACCGTATATAAAGAGCCCAAAGGTGTGTCAAGAACATTGTGGGGGCAAATATTTCATTGAGGCACATAAAAAGAAAAAAGAAATAGCATTAAAAATGTGTTAGGTTAGCTGCAAATGCAGAAGATGAATTTTTCCTGAATATAGCAACCAGCAGGATCTCTTGCATGCGGGTCATGACACGTCGCTCTGCGCTGGAAAAGAAACCCAGCATCAATTTGAATAGAACTGGCAAATTCCATCATACGGGACTGGGACTGTCCATCCGCAAGAAGCTGGCCCATTTACTGGGCGGTGAGGTTCGGGTGGAAAGTGTATGGGGCCAGGGAGGCACCTTCACTTTGATTTTACCGCAAGAAAGAGAAATGGAAAACGAACGGCATCTGCCGACACCTGAGAGGTAAAATAAAATCATGAAGAAAACCGTTTTGATTGTTGACGACAGCAGAGGCAATTTATACTTGTTAAAAAGTATAATGGAAGTCCGGGGCTGGGTGGTTTTCGAGGCAGAAAATGGCAAAGACGCGCTGGAGATTGCCCGCGTACAGCGGCCTGGTCTGATTATTTCGGACATTCTGATGCCGGTGATGGATGGTTACGGCTTTTGCCGGGAATGCAAGAAGGACAAAATTCTGCGGGATATTCCGTTTGTTTTCTATACGGCCACTTATACGGAGTCAAAGGATGAAAAGTTTGCTCTCGATCTTGGAGCTGACCGCTTTATTCTCAAACCCGAAGAACCGGAAGTTCTTATCAAAGTTCTGATGGATCTGTTGGACGAAAAAGACAGAACCACTCTGGCAACAGCAAAACCACTGGGCGAAGAAATGGAGTTTTTTCGCCGCCACAATGAAATCCTTTTCAATAAACTCGAAAAGAAGATGTCGGATCTGGAAATTGCCAATCAGGAACTGCGAAAACTGGAGGAAGATTACCGACTGAGCTTTGAGAATGCAACGGACATAATTTTTTCACTAGACGGTGATTTGAATGTTTTGAGCATGTCGCCCAGCGTGGAAAAAATACTGGGATATCAACCGGCCGATTTCATTGGCCGAAAAGTTCATGAATTTCATCACATATTATCACCGCAAGCTCTGGAGCAAGCTTTGAACAATATCAACCGGATTTTGAAAGGCGCAGTCATCACATCTTCCGTTTATCAGATGATTGCTCAAGATCGAAGTTTCAGGCATATCGAAGTCAGCGGATCGCCTTTAACGCGAAAAGGCAATATTATCGGCATGGTCTGCATTGCCCGGGACATTACCGAACGTAAAAATATGGAAGATGCGCTCCAGGAAAGTGAAGAAAAATACCGGGGCATTCTGGAAAATATGGATGATGCCTATTACGAAGTTGACCTCAAGGGCAATCTGACGTTTTTCAATCAGGCCCTGGTTAACAGAACCGGTTATACACGCGAAGAGTTGATGGGGATGAACTATCGGCACTATATAAGCCCGAATTGCTGGCGTCAGGTGCAGGAAATATTTGCACAAGTTTATCAAACCGGCCGAGCGGTTACCTTATTTGATTATGAGATTCACTTGAAGGATGGAAGTAAAAGATTTCAGGAATCTTGGGTGAATCTGATTCTGGATAAAAATAACAATCCCCTCGGTTTTCGGGGCATGGCTCGGGATGTGACTGACCGGAAGATTGCGGAAAGAGAACTGCGTCAGGCGGAAGAAAGGTATCGGAGTATTTTTGAAAATGCCCAGGAAGGCATGTACCGGGCAGGGGCTAACGAGAAATTTATTATGGTCAATCAGGCGATGGCCCGGATATTTGGTTATGATTCTGCGACCGAGTTTGTTGAACAGGTTAATAGTGGCGCTCATCAGTTGTATAGGGATCGCGAAGACCGTAAAAAAATATTTCACTGGCTGGAAACCCAGGGGCTTGTCCAGGATTTTGAAGCTCGTTTTTTCCGGAAAGACGGAAGCGTTGGCTGGATTTCTGTCAATATTCAGCAGACGCAAGAAGGAAATACTCCCTTCTATGACGGTTTTGTGCGCGACGTAACCGACCGCAAAGAGAGTGTTGAGCATCTGCGGGAAGCCTTTGCCGGAACGGTATCAGCGATTGCCTCTCTGGTGGAAGCCAAAGATCCTTATACCGCCGGGCATCAGCGCCGGGTGGCTGATATTGCTTGTGCGATTGCCTTGGAGATGGGCCTTTCCCAAGAGCGGATTGAAGGCATCCTTATGGCGGGTAAGATGCACGATATTGGAAAAGTTTCTATCCCGGCCGAAATTCTCAGCTCTCCCAGAAGGTTAACGGCATTGGAATTCAGTTTGATTAAAACGCATGCTCAGTCCGGGTATGATATCCTCAAGGTTTGAAAGGCATTGATATCCTTCTGGAATCTCGGATTCTGGCGGTGGCAGACGTGGTGGAAGCCATGGCGACGCATCGCCCCTATCGTGCCGCATTGGGAGTGGATTTGGCTTTGCGGGAAATTACCGAAAACAGGGGCGTTCTCTTTGATACCGAGGCGGTGGATGCCTGCCTGCGTCTTTTCCGGGAAAAAGGCTATATCATTAAGAATTAGGTCCACTCTTTTCTATTGCAGAAATCAGGTCAAGCCTGACTAAACATTCTTTTGCAAGTGAGTAGTTGCGTAGATTTTTCCATTGGTCATGATCAAGGATTGTCCACTCAAGATCAAGATGCCGATAACGGCTACAAGAAGTCCAATATAAGTATTCAGGACCTTTGGGGAAATGGATACAGATAAAAAGACGCCGCCGAGACAAGCAAAAACACCGAACCAGATCAGGGTTACTGCAATCCGTCGATCAGTTGTGCCGGAATTAAAATCGGCGTTTTTATAACGATGATACCGAAAGGTCGCGACAAAACCGCCGATGGCCTGGGAAATCAGGATGGAAGGCACTACGTCCTTGGTATTGTAATTCATGATAATCAATAGCGGACTGAGCATCGTGCCGTACATCATGCCCAAAGCGCTGTCGATGAACTCCATGATCAGGGCTGCTATGAACAGAAAAAGGTATTCCAAAATTCAACAGTTCACTTCAGTAATGATTTTATGGGAGGTAAACTCCTGTGCCGATAAAATATTTGGTTCCGGGAATCGGTTCAACATACCCCAGCTTTTTTTTCTCGCCTTTGGAGCCTGGTTTCACCCAGTAGAATTCCACAAATCCGCCGCCCTTTTTGGAAGCGGCGCTCAATTCACGGACGACATATTTTCCCTTTACGTCTTTATGATCATTAAGATTTTTCCCTACGAGCTCTTTTTGTGTGGCATGAGCAATATTCACGCACTGAAAGTCGTAGGCGTAAAAATATCCGGATTGATCCGGGTAAAAACGGATGGGATTGATAAAGGTGCGAATAAACGCAACCTTCTGTTCTTCCGATTTTACCTCTTTCAAGATTTCTCCTAATCCCGTCGCCGTGGCATGGACGAGGGTTTGCGCAATTTCCTTGTAACATTCCAACGACTTATCCTGAACGCCCCGCGCAAAAGCGTTACTTGCGCCAAAGGCAGTCAGAGTCACACACAGTAACATAGCAAAAAATGTTTTCATCCCCGTTCCATAACAACTTTTAAGGTCTCTTTTCATCCTAATCATTCCTCCTTGATAAAATAAGGGAAACTATTGTTGATCTATTGCACGTCTTCCAGGCTCCAGGAAACATAGCCGGACATTGGGAAGGACTGGGCATGCTGGACTTCGATGCGGACGATTCCGTCAAGTCGGCGGGGAATGCCCAGACGCAGGACGCCGGTGGGAGTTTTCCAGTCGCTGATTCGGACAAATTTGCCGTCACGCAGATCTTGAGCCAGATTGGGGCCAAAGACACTGATTTCCTGTGTTGTCGCAGCGCCCAGCTCGCGGTTCAGTCTGGAGCGGATCCGCTCATAAAGCTGGTAGGCGTTGTCCAGTTCTCCCACCTGGTTGAGGTCAACAATAACCGTCGCCCGTTCCAGCCGCTTATTTTGTTGGGTCAGCACCAGCCGTTGCCTCTGGGAGACATCATCAAACCAGGGAGTTTCTAAAATGAGATGACGTCCCTGCGCGATGCCGCCTTTGATGTTGCGCGCCTCCAGACCGGATAACACCCGATCCATCGCCATACCGGGACTGATATCGGCCAGGGATTGAACCATCATCGGCCCTTCAGGCGTTTTTTCCGGTGTCGGTTGTCCGGTCTGTGCCACTTGAGCGGCCGGAGCTTCAACGGCGGCGGCCGCAACAGGCGTTGCCGGCCGGTCAAAGCTGAAAGTCCAGGTGAGAGCAATTCTTGTATCCGCGCTTTCATCCGCGTTTTGCGGCTTGCGATAACCATAATCCGCTTCCAGACGAAGCTGATGCCGCTGGTAAGTGTATTCACAGGCGGCGTTGAGGCCGTGGGTCAGGTTGTCCACCAGACCGGTTTGCCGGTCCTGATTCAAATGACGGTAACTCAAGTTGAAGCTTACCGGACCCCGGCTCAGGGATGATGAAAAATTCACTCCCAAATCATCAGAATCCTGACCGGTTTGGCGCAAAATGCTGTAAACCAGCCCGGTGTTCACCCGGCCTGAAAAACCGGCCAGCGCCAATCCGTGCCCCAGATCAAATCCATATTGCTGCGTGCGGTTGTCTGAAGCAATGCCATAAACAACGTGCGTGTCCGCAATGCTTGCCGTCCATCGGGAAGTCCATCCCAGGGGAAGGGGATGGCTCAAATTGGCGTTGAGAGAATGAATAATGGTTTTGCTGGGGTCGGATTCGGCCTGCTGACGATAAGCGTCCACACCGGCGTTGATGCCCTGAACCCAGGGATTGGGTATCGCGCCGCTCAATCCAAGGCCGCCAACATAAGTGTCCGTGGTGACAGTTGAACCCATGCCGTCCCGGTAATACTGGCCGCGGCCATTGATTGCATAACCCAGGGCGGATTGCCAGCCCGCGCGAGCTTCAATCGTGCGCCGTCCGGCGCTGACGACTCCCCCTCTGGGAACATAGGCTTTGTCGTATTCTTCATACCGGAGACTGTAGGTCAGGGGCAGCTTGCTCTTTCCCTGTAATTGCGCAAATGCGCCCAATCCTTCATCCTTGTAAGAGTCTCCGTTTAAAGCGTTGTCTCCCCGCAGATAATTCAGCTCAGCGTCCAGGGATAACTGCTGAGACAAAAAACTGAAATGGTGGTTGAGAGCCAATCCGGTCACATATTGACGTAAATCCGGAAGTCCGGATTGCCCCCTCTGGTCGTTGTAAACAAAGTTTAATGACGCCTTGGTCCGGTTCCAGTTCATCAGCCAGGATGCGCCGCCAAACAGGTTGTCCGCCAGACGATTGTCAAAAAAATCCTGTGACGCGCCGCCTCCCTGGAGCAACAGGGAACTTTGCGCGCCCAGAAACTCGCCCGGCTGCAGCTCCGCCTGAAGGCCTTTTATCGATTTCTGCAAAACGCGCGGCGTCTGAAAACCATGATAATCGCCAATGTCCAGACGATAGGGCAGGGCGGCCTCACCGTTTTCCTGATTGAAATTGAAACGCTCCAGACTGACACCATATTGCCGGGAACGATAAGGCGAGCCGCTGATGGTGCCGGATGCGTAACCTTTGAACGTGTTGTAAGGATTCCGGCGGTTTTGGAACTGAATGTTCAGATCGTTGTATGGCCGCCAGCCTTCCTGAAGATAAGAACCGCTTGGCCCGTGAGAATTGTAATAATCCAGATGCGCGCTGTTCTGACCGGAAAAAGACCAGCCGGAAAGAAAAGACGGGGACGTTTCGTCGGCGTATCCTGTCCAGGGCAAAAGAAAAAAGATGAAACCCCAAAGCAGGCAAGAAAGAAATCTACCTTTGGCAACGGATGTTTTAATCAATTTTCTCTACGACCTCCATCACCATTTCGTTGGTTCCCGGCGCGGAAATAAACCCGTTCTTCGGATCATTGAACTCCGCCCTGGTCTCCAAAATGACCGATACGTTGCTGACACGCAGATGCCCCCCCTGCGGGTCGGGAACAATCGCCTGGCTCAATATCGAAGCGCTGTGGCTGTTGAGAACTTTTAAACGGGCATCCTTGGCGGTTTCTGTGTTCATGGCGTCGTTGAGACGAGAACGATCATAAAATTTGTCGGAGAGCATTTTGTCAAATTCCGGGCTGTTCCAAGCGCCGGAAATCTGCTGTGCCGTCTGGCTGATCGTTCCCGCCGCGAGCGGCCTGGCCGGTTCCACAACCTTTGCGCCCGGAGGCAGTTGTCGCATCAAACCCGCCTTGCTCCGAATGGGTGACCAGGGACGCATCTCCTGTGCGTAGGACGGCACGATCAGGCATAAAACCACCGGAATCAGCATCCATTTTTTCATGGCATTTTCCTCACGGTCACATTCGAGATGGACATTGAATTATAACGTCCTCGATGATTATAGGGCATGGGTTGCAGGCCTCCATTGCTGACGGAAAAAGTAATCTGGTAGCGTGCATTGGCTGTTTGAAGAATAAATTGATTATCAAAGGATGCGGCTTCTACGGCGGGAATGCCGTTGCCACACATGCCCACATACGTTGAAAATCCCGCACCCTGGGTAACCGTTCCTCCGATGACGTCCACAAATACTTTCATACCTGCGTCTGAACAGGAAACATCGGTGTTCTGAATGCCGATAATAATTCCTCCTCCCGGAGCGCTACCGACTGAGCACGTGGCGGGGAGTCCCGCCAGATCGATAAAGATCCAGGTTCCGGTATTGCCGTTTAATGAATAAAGAGCCGGTGTGCAGGAAACGGGTGGTGTCGGTGGATCCGGTGGAGTGGGCTTATCCTGAACAATTTGCAGGGTTCCATGGCTCATTTGTTGTAATTGCTTGACTGCCGCGATTGTATCCGGATCGCTCATATTCAGAGATCCGGCGCCTTTGGTTTGGATGGTCACGATTGTTTTGAGCAGCAGCGCCGGATCCGCCACCTGCGTCCGGTCAAAAGTATAGGTCACGCCGTTCAGCGTAAAATTGTAGAGGGGCTGAACCGTATTGACGGGATTGTGGCCGGAGATGACCCGATTTTCGATGATTTTAACCGTCCAGGTTCCGGGGCTGAGTTTACCCTCGGTGGTCATTTGCGCAGGTGGTCTCTGCCGGCTCTGAAGCTGCTGCTTTTTTTCCGGCGAAAAAACCGGTTGAGTGTCCTTGTCCAGGGTGTTTTCGGACCCCAGCACGGCGGCCTGGGCGGATCCGCCCGCCAAACCGGCGCTGAAAGCCCAAATCAGCATCAGGAAAGCCATGATCGGTATTCGGCGTATTATTTTTAGTTGTTGATCCATTCTTCCACCTGTTTGGCGTCCACATCCGCTCTTGTGATTTCCGTTCCTCCCGGTATAAACTGGCCCTGGGCGGCTGCCGGATGGGCGTATATCAACTCCACCGTGGCGGTGGCTTCCGTGTCGAAATTGCCCTGGAAACCTTTTAAATTATTAAAACATGATCCATCCGCGCCCACTTTGGTGATGGGAGTTTGCAAATTCTCGAATTTGAGCGAACCGCCCCGGTCCACTCGCCAGCGGCAATACATGCGGTTTGTATCAAAGTTGCCGGTAACCACCGCGCCCAGTTGCGCGCTGTCCTCAAAAACAATCATTTGTCGGCCTTCTTTTTTCAGCAATTTGACGATCTTTTGCTGGTCTTTCTGGATAGCTCGTTGTTCTTTGATTTCCTTCTTTTCCGCTTCCCGAATGTCGTCGCAAACGTCATCCAGTTCATTGTCGGATACATGGCCGTAATAACCGGGATATTGTGTGCGCAATTGTTTACGGCACTCGGTCGTTGAGGTAAGGCTTCCCATGTCCGTTAGCGCGATACGGTCGATGACTCTGTCCGGAACCGTCACCGGCATCAGCCGGATGCCAGCCTGGGGGAGCAAGACATCGTCCCGAACCGGCATGCTCGCCACGATTTTGCCTTCTTTGAGAATTTCCACTTTTTTTACCGGCGCGGCCACGGACAGTCCCGCCAGATAGCTTCCATCTGCTCCATGAATAAAAGGCGTCCCCGTGCTGCCGCCTTCAAAATGGAACAGGGCCTGATACTGATTCATGTCGGCCGGGCCGATTACGCGGAGCGCATAGGGGGTAAAGCCGCCTGACGGTTTTCCTCGGGAAAAAAGAAGTTGGTTGGCTGTGACCTTTACCGGATTGGAAACAAGTGTTTCGTGCTTGGCGGTTTCAAACTGACCGCGGGGGTCAAGGTCAATGCCCCCCAGTTCCGCCGTAATCCAGGCTTCTCCGGCCATTCTTCCCACCTGTCCGCCGTTGCCTCCCACCATCGCTACAAGAGGTGTATCGCTTAACAATCTCAGGTTGGCCAGAGGAAGAAAACGCTTGATGTCTTCCTGAGTCATTGGATTGCCGGAAGAATCCCGGTAAATCGGTAAAACCGCAAACCGGTTGCCATCAGGCAGGTAATTGGGAAAGAATAAATCAAGGCCATGTTTGCCGGCCGACCTTCCCTTGGCGGCAAGAGTCAACTCCAGAGACTCGACACGGGGTACGACTTTGACTTTTTGGGACCAGCCCAGGCGGACATCCTCCCGTCCTTTGTCGCCAACGACGGCTTCCACGGAAAGTTCAAGGACATTGCCAGTTTTCGTGTTGGCGGGTATCGTCACAAGATTTTCCGCCTGCCAGGCTTCACCCTGCTTGATAAAAACGGCAGCGGGATTTTTCCATGTGCCGCCTTTCCAGTTCATTTTATACTTGCTCATATCCGCCGGTCCCTGAACCTGAATTGCCACCCGATAGCTTCCTCCTGGCGATACCGCGCCGTCCGCCAGCGCCGCATCGGGAACTGCCTGCCAGCGGTTGGCGGTGATCTTGCGTTTCAAGGACCAGTGCTGCCCGAGTTCCAATCTCAAGCGTGCTTCCCCGATGCCGCCCATCGGCTGCACATCGCCCTGTTGACTGACCTGGAAAGGTCCGCCGCCCTCCACATAATAGTTAAGAGAGGTTGGCCAGCGGGACAAATCTTCTACGGTTTCCACAAAATCCGGACGACTGCCATCAAGTTTGGCTGTTTCCAATGGCGCCGCTCTCTGCAAGAGAAGTTCGGGTGCTTTTTTTCCAGCAAATTTCACTGGTTTGAAATCTTCATGCCCCCTCGCAAAAAGATCAAATCCCGCAGCCTCCTTGCCGGAATCAGCGTAATTGACGCCATCCAGACGGACGCCCCTGAAGGCCACGACATCCACATTCATGGTTTGTTTCTGTTCGCCCTGAGAGGGGGGGATTTCCCAATCGCCGGTAACTTCCGTTTTGTAAGCAGCCCCCCACCGATCTTTCATGTTGTAATATTTTTCAATAACTTTATAACGCGCCGGATTTTGGGAAATGGTCTGATGCTCATAATCCAGCCCTTGACAAATCTGTTCTTTCAGAGGGCTGAACTTTTTTGAATCATAGCGCCGGGGCAAAGAGGCGGTGACGGATGCGTAGCCGGGGTTTTTGAAACGAACGGCCGCGCCCTTGCCTAAAATTTCTCCGCCTTCGGAGGTCAGGGAAAATCCGGTTTGACTGGTCCAGGCACGCAAATCCGCTTGATCATATGTGGCCATGTATTTTTCCTGCGCGGTCTGGATGCATTCAGCTCCCGTGTATCTTCCGCTGTCGTCGGTTTTTATGTGGTATTTAAGACAGCAGGATTTGACTGGATAAGACTCGCTGTTTACGCCGATGACCTGGCCGCTAATGCCCAGGAACAGGTTTTGCGGGAGCCTTAAAATCGAAGAAGACAATTCATCGGCGGCCACGGTGGCGTGAAAGGCAAGCCGCTGATCATAAAATACCTGAGCGTTACCGAAAGAAAGATTACCCGGATAGTAAGTCCATTTTCCCGGCGTCTGCTCAACCGGTTTGATATCTTCAATTTTTTTCTCAGGAGAACGAATAATGAATTTAAGCTGGTGAGGCTTCGGTAAAGATGAGAGAATCGATGCAGGATCAATCGGATCAAGTGCCAGATCGGCAAGACCGCAGCATTGCTGATAACGGAGCCGGGCGGCGGCCAGCTTTTTCCGGGCGGAAGCCAGATTGCGTTCGACAAACTCGCCGGGCGTTTCTTCACGAACCTGAACGGGCTGTGCCGGATTGGCCTGGGCGTGAGCCTGCCGGACAAAAACCGGCGGAAAAAGCAGGACGGTTGCAAAAGTAACCAGCAGCATCGGCAAACAGATTAAATGTTTTTTCATCGGCCGCCCTCAAAAGTGTAACCAAGCTTTTGGCAGTTTTTCCAGGCTTCGTCAATCCAGTCCGCCTTAATGCCTGCCAGAATTTTTTCCTTGATATCCAGACAACGGATTTTCTCCTGTGCGGCGTCAATGTTTTGAGCCGTGCTGAGAGCAGCTTTGACGGTTTGCGCTCCCCTGCTGGCCGCCGCTCCCGCCAGCGGATTTAAAGAGCCTCCCGAACCAGTTGTCGAAGCGGCGGCTTTTGGCGCCGCGACAGGGAGGGTACTTTCTTTTGCCGCCAGTTGGGATTGCGTAAGCTGCTGCTCCGCGGCTTCCAGTTTCTTGCTGGCTTCGGCCAGTTGAGCTTTCTGTGCGTCCAGTGCCTCACGGGCGCGCAGATAATCCGGGTTGGCTTTCATGCTGGCTTCTGTAGCATCGGAAAGCTCTTTCGCCAGAACATCGTCGGCTTTATCGGAAACCTGTTTGTAAACACCGCTCCAAGGGGCATCGGGTGAGGTCAGGCGCAAACCGGATTGGTTGGTGGTTGCCACGGTAGTTGCAGTCGGATTGATCTTGTTGACCCCAAGGTATTGTTTCATTTTGCTTGCCATATCTTCAGCCATTTCGGCAGGAACACCTGCCGCCTGCAAGTCTTCTCCCAGCACGACTTCCATATAATCTTTGTGGCCGAGGGGTCTTTCTCCATATCGGTCATAAGCCTTCTGGATTTTCCGAGCCATATCGGCCGGGTCGGTTCCCGGCGGAAGATCGGTTACTTTATAAACTCCTCCTGTATCAATTGGAACCACCCGGTAGATGCCTTTGCTTTCGTCAACCGCTTCAAATGCGAAGTTGTCCAGCTTATTGTCCGGCCAGACATAACCCTTCTGGTTCATGTCCCGCATGAAGGCTTCATAGGCCCTCACATGTTTTTCTGTAAGCTTGCCTTCTTTTGCCAATGTCGAGGCATGTGTGGAGGGGGGGATATTTTCAACAACGTCCACGACCTTGTAACGGCTGCCATTGGGAATGTCTTCCACTCGGGTGTATTTTTTTGTTCCTTCGAGGAGATCGTCCACAACGTAATAACGGTCTTTGACTTGAGGCAGACGGCCCAGGGAGGAGTCTCTGGTTACATCTTCCAGAAAGACCCGACCGGCATCATCCAGGTCGCGCTGTGCCCGGCTGATTGCGGCTGCGGTGGGGTCGTCCGCTTTTTTGAGTATCTCATTGTTGGTGACTTTTATCCCCAGGTTATCATCAACCTTTACATAGGTGTTCATACCGCCTTTGGCTGTGCTTGTTCTAGCCTTTGCCAATACATCATCAGGCGAGGGCATGGTTTGAGGATTATAAGGAATATCGCGAGGTTTGGGAATTGAAACATCATCCACAACCCTTAGAAGATCGTCCTGGGATTTGCTGATCTGCTCGCCAAGACGTTGTATCGTTTTTGCGTCCGGCACATCGTCGGCCATTTTGCCCGCCTGTGTCAAAGCATCGCCAACTTTGTCTGCTTTGGCTTGAGCCCGGGCCAGATCGCCCGCCGTGTCTGCAGCTTCTGCTGCTACCTTTGCTGATGCGGAAGCTTTGGATAGGATATAACCAGTTGCGATATCAGCCAGAATGTTTCCGACGATCTTTTCGGAATTGGTGATCATCTCGCGGGCGAGCTGTGTCGATTCCGCCCGGTCGCGCCATTGCTCCATGGTATAGCGGTCATAGACGCCTTCTGGAGGATCCGGGAGAATGAGAAGTTCCACACCGGAACCAATGCCGCGGAAGAAGTCCACTACCGATCGACCGCCTTTTTCAATCAGGGCTTGCTTGGCTTCCGTGCTCTCCCATAGATGAACCATGCCGTCTTTGATGCTGTTGAGTTTTTCGTAGGTTTCAATGGGATGAAACGGGGCGGTTCCAATGCCGATAAGAATTTCACCTACGCCGCCGAATCCTTCACAAAGACCGTGGAAAACATTAAATGCTTCACCTACCATTTGACCGCCAAATCCGTCCAGTCCGGTTAGGTAAGTTCCCATGGCGATAATGGCGTCTTTTTCGGCCTTCATCTTGATTTTCTGGCATTCGATTTCCGTTTTAATGTAGGGTAGCGGATCGAATTTAAGCGGCAGATCCAGAGGAAATTCTTCTGGAATATCAGTAGACTCCGCCTTTATTGGATCAAAAACGACGGGTTTGAACATGCGAAAGCCCATGCCTGGAAGAGCTTCAACCGTGCCGGGATCGCCTGCCTTGTATATGGATGGCGGCAGCGAAAATTGAGGTCCTTCGTTGTAAATATTATAGCTGGGAGAGCTGGGAATAATTTCTCCCAGGCAGTGTTCATATTTGCCGCTTTCCGCATCAATCGTCAGAGATTGCCGGTTGCTTTCGAATTCTTTCCTCAATGTGCCGGTCATAAAGACGGCCCGCTTGTCCAGTTCGGCAAATTCTTCTTTGTATGGATCGGTTTCCATACGCTTGAAGTATTCAGTTCGCGCTGTTTTCCATTCTTCCTTGAGCTTGGCCATTTTTATGCGCAGACGCTCGGCGGTTTCCCGCTGGGCCTCGACGAAAAAAATCTTATTGCCAAGTTCATCGCGATCTTTTGACCAACTTCCGACGCTTGCTTCGATTCCCCGCAGGCTTTTGTCAGATTCTGCGTCATACTGAAAAACCCGGACAGCCATGTCGGCCATGTTTTGATATTCGGGAATGTCTTCGTAACTGGCCTCTCTTAACAAACCTTCGCGGTTGGCTTCCTGGTAGAGTTGATCATACATGACGCGAAAAGTACCGGGGGAAATGCCTGTTTTTTCATTGTTTTCCGTCAGAAAATTGGAGAGGACCATGCGATGATGATCCAGGATGCCGCGATAGATGGCAAGACGTTGACGTTCCTGGTCCTGATAAGTTTGTCCCAGGCGCACAAGGTCGTTCATGTGGGCAAGCGGCTTGTCGCAGGGGGTCAAAAGCAGCGTTTCCCATCGGCGCAGCTCTTCCAGCGCCGCATTGTCCGCCGCGCGAACAACTGCAGAATTGATCGTCAGAATCAGCAGAAGAAGGGTGAAAATTTTCAAAGAAGATTTCATCGGCATGTCCTATTTCGGCAGTGTAAAGGCCGGACCCTGTCCATCGTGAATCTGCAGCGCCGTTTTGTTCAGTTCATCCCTGGCAAAGACCGCCGCTTTTAAAGCCTGGGCAACGGAACTTTGCATGGATTTTAGCTCGGCTTCGGAATAGCAATCGCTGGTTGTCCATACTTGGTGAGCGCCGTCGTCCTGCCAGGAGGCAAGTCGCAATTTATCGTCCAGATGATTTTCTTGAAGCGCTCTTTTTTTGATTTCCACATCAAAGAAGAGCGAAGGACTGTTTTGAAGGGAAGCATCCAGCTCTTTTTTCAGGCGATTCAAGTCGTCGTTCAGAGCGCCAACTTTTTTTGGGAAGCTTTTTATTGCGTTATCGACCATAGTCGAGACATCTGATGTGGTAAATCCCCTGAAAACATTGGGCGCCTTGACCGTTTTTTTTCTACTTTCATAAGTGGTTTGCAGCGCGGCGGATGCCTTTTTAAATCCGCTTTCAGCAAGGCGCAGACGATAAACAAGGTCGGCGGCGCGCTGACCGGCGCTGGCGCCGTAAGTTCCGCAAACCCAACCGTCGATCACCAGAGAAGGACGATAGGACCTTTCAAGATTGACAAAGGCTGATTCGGCAGGGGCTTTAATGACCAGGGCATCATCGGCTTCAGCGGGAAGCGCGGCCACCAAAAGACAGACGATCAAAAAGAAACGAATATAAAGCATAATACTCCAAATCGAACTTTTTTCGATTGCTTTTTTATAATAGATGCCATTTGT
>Ga0209096_1000429_pt1 | contig 58060 bp, 36 predicted proteins | sample AD_UKC034_MetaG_FD_184407 | JGI IMG/M metagenome (GOLD analysis project Ga0209096, IMG submission 184407) | Active sludge microbial communities of municipal wastewater-treating anaerobic digesters from USA - AD_UKC034_MetaG (SPAdes) (version 2) | ecosystem: Engineered > Bioreactor > Anaerobic >...
GGCGCGGACGTGAGGTGGGCTACCTGCAACATTTTTTCCACTCAGGACCATGCCGCCGCCGCTATAGCCGCCGCGGGAGTTCCCGTTTTTGCCTGGAAAGGCGAGACGCTGGAAGATTTTTGGTGGGCAACGCACAAGGCCCTGATGTTCCCCGGAGGTAAAGGGCCGCAGCTTATAGTGGATGACGGCGGGGACGCCACGCTGATGATGCACATGGGATACCAGGCTGAAAAAGACCCGAAGGTCCTGGACAGGGAGCCCGGCGGGGAGGACGAAGCCGAGCTGATAAAGAACCTGAAAAAAACCCTGAAGATGCATCCCGGGATGTGGGCTTCGATGGTCAAGGAATGGAAGGGAGTATCGGAAGAGACGACCACGGGAGTGCACAGGCTTTACAAGATGATGGAGAACAAGACGCTTCTGGTTCCCGCAATTAACGTTAACGATTCCGTCACTAAGTCTAAGTTCGACAACCTGTATGGCTGCAGGGAGTCCCTTGCCGACGGGCTCAAAAGGGCAATGGACGTGATGGTGGCAGGCAAGGTCGCAGTGGTATGCGGATACGGCGATGTGGGAAAAGGCTCTGCTCAGTCGCTCAGGGGGTTTGGAGCCCGGGTGATCATCACAGAGATCGATCCGATCTGCGCTCTCCAGGCGGCAATGGAAGGCTATGAGGTCTCGACCGTAGAGGACACCCTGGGGATAGGGGATATCTACGTTACAGCCACCGGGAACAAGGATGTAATAACAATAGAGCATATGTCGAAAATGAAGGACCAGGCGATCGTCTGCAATATAGGTCATTTTGACAATGAGATACAGGTTTCCGCTTTGGAAAACTATCCCGGAATCAAAAAAGTGAATATCAAGCCTCAGGTGGATAAGTACGTTTTCCCTGACGGCAGGCAGGTCTATCTTCTTGCCGAGGGCCGTCTGGTCAACCTGGGCTGTGCCACCGGGCATCCTTCGTTCGTGATGTCGAATTCTTTTACCAACCAGGTGCTCGCGCAGATAGACCTCTGGAAGAACAAGGACAAGTACGAGGCCAAAGTCTACAGGCTGCCGAAATATCTCGATGAAGAGGTCGCAAGGCTCCATCTGAATAAGATCGGGGTCAAGCTTACCAAAATGACAAGATCTCAGGCGGAATACCTCGGGATACCGGAAGACGGGCCGTATAAGCCCGAGCATTACAGGTATTAGGATGAAGAATGAAGGATGAAGAGGGGGGATAAATGGACATAAAAGATAATGTTGACAAGGTTGCTTCGCACCTGGAAAGAGCCAATTTCGGAGCTTATGCTGACCTTATAACAAGGCCCTGGAAATTCTTCTGGTTAAATTTCCTGGCGGGGTTGTTCAGGGGTTTCGGGCTGGCCGTCGGTATGACGGTTATCTTTGCGGTCGTGTTATACCTGCTGGCAGCCGTCTTGAAGCATTTTATTGATGTTCCGGTACTTGGAAGTTTTATCGCTGAGCTGGTTGATTTTGTCAATTCTTCCACAAACACCCGGATAAGATATTGATATTCGTATCCAGGCCGGTTAAACACGCTTTGTTCTACGCTGTTTTCCTGTCCGCGTTGCTTATAGACCAGTTTGCAAAATACCTGACGGTTTCTGCAATGCGGCTTGGGCAGAGCATTCCTATCGCAGGAAGTATTTTCCGTCTTACATATATAACCAATACCGGAGCTGCCTTCGGGATGTTTAAAGGCGCCAATGCTTACTTTATTATCTTGAGCGCTCTTTTTTTGGTATTCCTGTATATTTACCTTGTAACGCGCAAGTCGGTCCCTCTTCTGACTCAGGCTGCTCTAGGGTTGATCTCCGGGGGCGCAACGGGGAACCTGCTGGACAGGATCTTCAGAGGGCACGTGGTCGATTTTTTTGATGTTAGGTTTTTTTCGGTGTTCAACACTGCCGATGTCATGATAAATCTCGGAGTGGCAATATTGCTGCTTGAGTTGGTGATCTTGAGAAGCGCTGATAAGCGCGATTGATCCTGAGTCCGCAACAAAGAAAGGAGGAGCTATCCATGCATCCAGTAGTTCTTCAGATAGGCGGTTTCTCTCTATATTCCTGGGGGCTTATGGTAGCCCTGGCATTTGCGGCCGGCATTGCTGTTGCAATGAACAGCAGCGAAAAAGCCGGGATCTCGCGTGAAGACGTTATGGACGCCACCATGTATGTCCTGATATCGGGGATCTTAGGCTCCAGGCTGTTTTATGTCATAGGCTTCTGGGATATGTACCGCGGAGATCTTTGGGGAGCCCTGGCAGTATGGGAAGGCGGCATGGTTTTTTACGGCGGGCTTATTTTTGCGATGGCCGCTCTTTTTATCTGGGCAAGATATAAGAAGATCAATGTGCTCAGGATCCTGGACCTTGCGGCCCCTTCGGCTGCAATAGGATATTCTATCGGCAGGATAGGCTGCCTGTTGAGAGGCTGCTGCTTTGGCGTGCAGTGTGATCTCCCCTGGGCAATGAGATTCCCGGAATCCCAGGGGCTTGTTCACCCTACGCAGGCATATTCCGTTATTGCGGGTCTGCTGATATTCACTCTGCTTGTAGCCGTGCGGGAACGCAAAAAATATGACGGCCAGGTCTTTGCCTGGGGAGTGCTTTTGTACAGCCTGTATCGGTTCATTATCGAGTTCTTCAGGTTCAACGTGCTTGAGTGGGGATTGTTTTCTCCGTCGCAGTGGATATCGGCAGGTTTGCTTATTCTCGGGCTGGCCGTTATTGTATATGTCCGTTCGCGGAATAACAGGGCTTAGTGTCGGACGGTTTCATCTGGCAACCCATGTTATAAGTTCCCTGTTCCTGATGTCAGACCCGGCCAGAGCGGTTTCGAGATAGTTTTGCACGGTTGCAAATGCCATATCACAGCCGTCAAATGCCGCTGTGCTTGCTTTTTTTATTCCCAGAAGCTGTGCAAGCGTCAGATCGGCCCCGGAAAGATCCGTTAGGCTGATACAGGCTCCGTTGAGGCGCGTCCTTGCCAGAGAGGCATTCTTTAACTTGGCGTAAGACAGGTTCGCATTTTCCATGTCTGAGTCCGACAGATCCGCTTCCGTGAGATCCGAGCAAGACAGGTCCGCTCCCCGCATGAAAGAATTTCGGACAGAAGCATTTCTAAAAGACTTGAGAAAGATCCGCGAATTTGCCAATATTGTATCGTCAAGATAGATGCCATCGTAAGTGCCGTCTTTGAGCTCCGGAAATACAGCCCCGGTAAGGTCAATGCGGAGCCCCAGGCCGTCAAACAGAGGCTTGTTGAGGTCCCATATGGTCCGGGTACCCTCCCGGAAAAGGCTTATAATAGCGTTGTCGATCTCAAGAGCTTGCGCATCCGGACATCCGTATTTTGAGACAAAGTTCCCCGGGGTTTCCGGATCAAGCAGCCTTCCCATGACAGCATGGAAGATCTCGTTCTTGACTGATCTTGTATCTTCCGTCAATGAGAAATTATTCCTCCCCCGTAAACCGACAAAAGAAAAGTCATGCAGGGCGGCTGCTTTTTCAATTGAGCTAAGATGTTCCCAAAGTTTTGACGGCGAGACGCTGTTTCCGCTGCCGATCAGTCCCGCATTGCTGAAATATTCCGTGCCCAGGGCTGCGTTTGCGTCGATCCTATTTCTGAACACCAGGGCTGAGGCCGGCGTTTTGTACACGCGTTCGGCGTTAAGCCGCAACCTCCGGGCATATACAGGCTTTGCGTTCAGTGATGCAGAGTTGATCTTGATTAAGTAGCTCAAAGGCCCCTCCTACAATATTTATCGTCAAAAACTCTTTGAAATACCAGTCTTCCGGCACGACAAAAATAGGTGAAATTATTCCGGAACATGTTCGATATCTAATTGAGTATTTGAAAAAAGGAGAAAATTATGAGATCAGTTTCTGTTTTGGCTGGGAGCCCGCGAACCGCAAGAATGTTCATGCCCGACATAAGATCTGAAGGCGCCTTGAGATTGTCTTCCGGTGACCATGCCCGGGCTATCGGACAAAGACGTCTTTCGTTTTTAATGGGAAGGGGAGCGGTAGCCGGCGGATGCCTGAACATGGACGCCTTGAAAAAAATAGATCCGCAGCGGCTTGCTCTTGAATTCAGAGGCATGCCGATGAGAGAGACCGGACCCTCGCACGAAGATTATTTGAAGGCCATTGTCGGCCGGCTTGCATCTTCGGATAAGCGTGTCAGCATCTACGGGGATCATCATGGTGCCGCATTAAGTGCGATACAGCATCTTTTTTCAGGTCAACATGCGCAATTTCGGGGGCTTGTATCGGACATGCTGCAGAATGTCGATCTTGACCTCAGCGGGGCAGTATTTGACGGGATGTTCATGCAAGACCTGGACCTGAGCGGCGCAAACTTGCATAAAGCTTCATTAAGTGAAGCTGTAATGAAGAGAGTAAATGCTTACGGCGCTGACTTTAGTTCGGCCGGCCTGTTCAGAGCAGTTATCATGGACTCCGACATGACTTACGCAAAGATGACCGGTGCCGTGCTAAAGGAAGCGGTGATAGCAAGGACAAGATTGTCTGAGAACTTTGGCAGGGTCGCGTCTGATGCAGACGGGCTTATATTTATAGATTGCCCGAAAGTGGTACTAAGATAAGCCTGGATACCGCAAGAAGCAGCAGAACAATGATCAGCGCCTTGGCTGCGTCGACCAGGTAAAGCGCCAAAAGAGCGGCCGTGCCGTGATGTTTCTTGAAATAGTGATTTCTGCTTGCCGTCCATACCTTGCTTAGTTTAAATGGCGACCATTTCTTAACCGCAGTGCCGCCGTGGTGCATCACGATCGAAGCGGGATCAAAGAATATCCTCCAGCCGGCTTTCTTTATGCGGAAACACAGGTCTACCTCGTCGAAGAACATATAATATCCGCTGTCAAAAGGACCGATCTTGTCAATTATCTCTTTTCTTACAAGCAGGCAGGCTCCCATCGGCTGGTCCACTTCCGCGAGCTTGTCGTGCTTAAAACCGCTCATAAGATATTTCTTGGTGTAGGGATTGAAAGGCACCAGCGCCTCAAGGAAGAGTTGCCTCATAGCCATCGCGCCCAGGGTAGGGAACCCCATGCAGGAGCGCTGTAGCGACCCGTCGGAATTGATAAGTTTTGGGGCGACAACGCCGGCATCCGGGTTCTTATCGAGAAAATCTATAAGGATATCGATAGATCTTTCAAATACTTCGGCATCAGGATTCAGCAAGAGAATGTACGTGCCTTTTGTCTTTTCTATTATCTGATTATTAGCCCTGGCAAATCCGAGGTTTTCTTTATTCTTTATTAACAATACTTGCGGAAAATCTTTGGCGACCATATCGGGTGTGCCGTCTGAGGAATTGTTGTCCGCGGCGAAAACTTCGAAATCGCAGGAGGGAGGATATTTGTATATCGAAGCAAGACATTTTCTGAGGAGATCGCGGGTGTTCCAGCTGACTATGCAGATCGATAGTTTCATTTTTGCGCTCTTGCCTGTTTGACGCCTGTCCAGAACCAGTATTTCCCGGCCATGCCTACCAGGAAACCGAGCAGCCGGTGGCGGCCTTGTTTTTCGAGTCTTTCCATGTACTTCAATATCCTGTCACTGCCGATAAGATTTACTAAAGAAGCCGCGATGCTGTGGAGCATCATAGGCAGCCAGAAGGTCTCGGTGGAGATCTTGACCTCAAGGCAAGGATGTTTTTTATAGTACATGACCGCGTTGCCGCCCATATTTAAGGATTTATTCCTGACCCAGGCTATGTCTTTCACGAAGAACTCATGCCTGAAGTGATAGCCGAAAGCGGCAGGATTGTTCTTTTGTTTTATTCCCATTTTTCTAAGGCGGTACCCGAGCTCCACGTCTTCCCAGCACAGGTGACGGAAATCCTCGTCAAAGAGGCCTGCCTTGAGCAGCACTTCTCTGCTGAGCGAGCAGTTCCATGTTGTAAAGTATCCGAAGGAAAAGTCGCTGTAGCCGCCGGTGTAGCCCTTGTGTTTTCTCCCGAGGTCTTCCATGCTTGACGTATTGATCACCCGGCCCTGGACGATGTTTTTCTCTGTCCGTTGATGCTTCGCATGCGAAGCATCAACATGGTCCTTCATATGCTCCTCTATAAGCCGCGGGTCCGCTATAACGTCATTGTTCATGAGAAGGATATAGGTTCCTTTTGCGGACTTGATGCCGAGATTGTTGGCCGCGGCGGGGCCTTTTTTGTCAGAGGATTGGCGGAGATAGGAGATAGGCGAGCGGCCGCTCGCCTTTACAAAATCCTCTATAGCTCCCTTGATATCTTCCGTAGAGCCGTCGTCGATGACGATGATCTCATACTTGTCTTTGGGGTAGGTCTGGTCGATAAGGCTCTCAAGTGTCCTTAAAAGGATGTCTTTTCTGTTATAGGTGGGGATCACTACGCTGATATCTATCATTGCAATGGTATAATTGTAGCATGAAGATTTTGGAAGTCAGAAGTTTGGCAATAGAGGACGTTAAAGTAATAAAATATGCCCGTTTTTCAGACCACCGCGGATACTTTACCGAAACTTACAGAAAGAGCGATTTTGAGAAGCTCGATATTTTTAAGGGCGTGGAGTTCATCCAGAGCAACGAAAGCTATTCTAAAAAAGGCGTCATCCGAGGACTTCATTTTCAGTGGAATCCGTATATGGGCAAGCTTGTAAGGACTCTTCACGGAAGGATGATAGACCTGGTGATGGATATACGCAAGGGATCTAAGACATTCGGCAAGATCATAGCCTGCGACATGCCCGCAGATACGGATAGCGCATACGGCGAGTGGATATGGGTGCCGGTGGGCTTTGCTCACGGCAATGTTTTTCCCGAAGATTCACAGATAGAATATTATTGCTCGGGTGCCTGGAGCCCCAAATGCGAGGCCGGGATATCGCCGCTTGCCAAGGATATAGACTGGTCTCTCTGCGACCCGGACCTTAAAGCGATATTTGACGAAGCGTCCAAAGGGACTTTGATAACGGACAAAGACAGGGACGGCTTTACCCTTACCGGATGGGCCGAGAACAAAGAGAGCGATAATTTTGTTTTGGGGAAATTATGACGGAAAAAGGCAAGGTTCTTGTTACCGGCGGCAAAGGACTTTTGGCAAGCCATCTGAAAGCCCATTTTCCGGACGGAATATTCGTGGATGTTGAAGAATTTGATGTCACCAATACAGTCCAAATGGAGGCCTTTTTGTCCGCTAATAACCCCAAAACAATAATACACTGCGCTGCGTACACTTTTGTGCCCAAAGCCGAGCAGAATCCCGACAAGCTCATAGACATAAATATCGCAGGCACTTCCAATGTCGTAAAGCTTTGCGTTAAATACGGGATAAAGCTGGTCTATATATCTACCGACTACGTCTTCGACGGGAAAAAGGGGATGTACAAAGAGGACGATCCGGTTTTTCCCGTTAATAAATACGCCTGGTCGAAGCTGGGCGGCGAGTGCGCGGTGCGGCTGTATGACAACAGCCTGATAATCAGGACCACTTTCGGGCCGGATGTTTTTCCTTATGAGGCGGCTTTTACCGACCAGTGGACATCTCGCGAGGGCGTGACGGTCATGGCCAAAAAGATCGCCGATCTCATAAAAAAGGACGTAAAAGGCGTTTTTCATGTCGGAGGCCCGCGCAAGACCGTGTACGAATACGCGAAAGCGCTCGATCCGTCAAAAGAGATAGGGAAGAGATCGATAAAGGAACTGGACGTGAGCCTGCCTCAAGACACATCTCTTGACACCGCTAAGCTCGCCAATATTTTCGGCGGCAGATCATAGTCAGAGTATTCTCTTCCTGGTAAAACTTTCATAAATATCAAATGCGGCCCTTTTAAATAGAGGCAGATCTATTTTTGGGGCGAGGGGCTTTTTTGATACCCACCTGTAGAATTTTCCGCCGAAGTCGTTTTCATCCAGATAGTAGCGTCCTTTTTTTACGGAATCATATCCTCCGGTCTGCCATTTTGTGGTCTCGGTACGGTCCTTTGCTCTTTTTATCTGTTGTTCAGGAGAGCGGAACGTATAATGTTTTATTTTACATGTCGTTTTGTAGTTTATCAGTATTCCATCCGGGACGACCCCGTGTTTGATAGGATCATAGTTTATTCCCGGATCATTCTTGAAAATCCTGGTTTCAGGCCAGCCGGGGCCCGAATACCAGTATATTTGTTGTGACAGGGGCTTGTTATGGTCATAAGAGAAAGTTTCTTGTTCTTTATGTATGAAAAAGACCATGCTGTCAACAGTGATGCATCCGAACAGCTTGCCGTATTTTTTTACAATATCAGAAGGTCTGTCGACGAATATCTCATCTCCGTGGAGCAGGACGAACCATCCCTGATAACCGTATTTTTCTCTGGCTCTTTCCAAAAGGAACTGTCTGCATCCGTCCCGTATCGGTCTTGGATATCCGTCAGGCAGGGCATCCTCGGTGTAATATGTGACATTTTGGTATGAAGAGCATATTGACCTGGATAATTCCGGGTTGTCATCAGTTCCGTCCAATACGAAGATATGGTCGCAATAACCAGTGCAGAAGTCCATTACCTGTTTCAATATATCGTTTTCGTTCCTGATCACCATTATTCCTATCATTGGTCCTGTCCCGCTGCTTTGCTTCCCGAACATGGAAAATAAAACTGCTGCAGCAAGCCAAGCATAAGCTTTTAGGTTAAGACGATCTGTCCTGATGGCGCTGATAAAGCTTGGGATGCTTGCCCTGATCCGTCCTGTTGTGGCGACAGTCGTACCCGTGTAAAAGTGATGGTCAGACAGGGCCTTCCTGTCGGAATCAAAATCCCACCGGTATTTTGACAGTAATAGTTCCCGCGCTTTGATGTCTGCGCCTGCATTTGTGGACAGGCTTACTTTTGAGTGATAGACGAGTACAAGGGGCTTGTTAATGAAAACAAAATCATAGGATCCCGACATCCTTATCCAGAGCTCCCAGTCTTCAAGCGCCGGAAAGTTTTCGTCGAAAAGCCCGCATTTCTCAAAACATTCTCTTCTTACAAGTGCTGTCTGGGTAGATACCAGGTTGCCGGAAAGAAGTCTTTTGCGGAGATCTCCCGAAAGCTTTGATGCCGGAAAATTCTTTTTTCCGAAAGGGAAATATGTCCTTGTTCTTCCTTTTATTCTCCAGAAAGCACAATATACCACCCCTGAGGAACTATTTGACGATGATATCGCATCCATTTGGACCTGAAGTTTTTCGGGTAGCCAGACGTCGTCATCATCCTGAAATGCTATGTATTGTCCGCTTGCGTTCTTGATCCCCGCGTTCCGTGACGCCGCAGCGTTCTTTTTGCCGGTCCTTAAATATTTTATTCTCTTGTCGTTGAATTCTCTTATGATCGCTGCGCTTTCGTCATCTGGCGAACTGTCGACAACGATCAGTTCAAAGTCGCTGAATGTCTGGTCCAGAACGCTTTGTATAGACCGGAATAAAAGGTCCGGCCTGTTGTAGGTAGGGATTATGACGCTTACTCTAGGAGGTTTCATTCTGCCCGAATATTTCAGAAAGGATCTCTTTTATCGTTGTGTGCGAAGATCTTAGCCCAAAGCTCCCGCAGTTGACCGCATTGAACACCAGATTCCTGTTCCTGATACAGTGAAGGTCCCATTCGGACAGTTTTTTGCCTAGCGATCCGGCCAGCCACGCAATCTTGTCCGGGTACACTTTAATTTTAGGGAATTTAGGCTTATTGAAAAAGGAGCAGGTCTCGTCGATGAATGTGTCTGCCGACACAGCAGGATTGCCAAGTATGAACTCTCCGCTCTCGCTTCCGTTCTTTAAAAGATGTGAAGTGATCGCCGCTATGTCATTTCCGTGGATGAAATGGAAGGTTATGTCTACGGAGAACAAGCTTATTAGCCTCAGCCATTTTTTTGTGTTCCTTATGGCATTGTAGGCGTGCGACATGGGATGGCTGCGATCCCCTCCGAGCACCCAGGTGGGGAAGAGTATCGTGGTCTTTTTGCCGACAGGAGTGTTTTTTATCCTCTTGTACATTAAATATTTGCCCTTGATGTAGTTGGTGCCTATCCTTCCCATTTCATCATTGACCTTATTGTCCCGGCCGATAATGCTTGCGGTAGAAAAATACATTATCTTCTCGCATTTGCTTTGTTCCAGGATATCAAAGAATTTCGAGGCATCCTCATAGTTCCCGTAAGTATTGCCCCAGTCTGCGATAAGATTCACCGCATAATCCATCTGTTCCAGCACAGGCCTGTATTTTTCAATGTTTGAGAACTCGTCTTTTATAACGTGAATATTTGGAAGGTCCAGAGGGAAGAATACTTTTTCCGGAGAGCGTAGCAAAAGATACAGTTCGTAGTCCTGTCCGTACGCAAGATGGTCGAAGAGGTAATGCCCCACACAACCTCCAGCGCCAGCTAAGAATATTTTCTTTTTCATTTGGTTTGGCCGAGCATCCTTTCAAACTTTTCTGTCCACTCTTTTGCTATTATATCCCAGGTGTAGTTTTCTTTGATGAACCTTTCAGCTGCGGGACGCATTGCGTTAAGGCGGTCCCGGTCTTTTAGGAGCTTGACCGTTTCTTCGACGAAGCGCGACTTAAAGCCTTCGCTGTAAGGGTCCCCGTCTATCAATATGCCGGTCCTGCCGTCCTGGATGCTTTCGGGCAGAGCGCCTCTCTTTGCCGCGACGACAGGACATCCGGCCGCCTGTGCCTCCAGGGCGGCGATACAGGATGTTTCGGCGTAAAAACCCGCTCCCGGGACGGGATGGCTCGGGTAAAGCATAAGGCTGGATTTTTTGAGCTCTTCTGCCAGTTCCGCGTGTTTTTTCGTGCCTTCCCTGAATACTCCCGGCTGGCTGGTTTTGTCGTAGAGGTCCTGTGCCAGTTTTTTATCCTCTTCCTTTAGCATTCCGAGGTCCCAGCCGCAGTAAACGTGAAGAGTGGCTTCAGGGACGCGTTTTTTTATTTCGGGGAATATCTCAAGAAGTATATCGAGACCCCTGGCTGGGACACTTGTATAGACGAGACGGAACCCCCTCTCATTCTCCCCCTTGACAAGGGGGAGATGTCCCGAAGGGACAGAGGGGGTAAAATACGGCCGGTAGATCCCGTTCTTGGTCTCGTAGATCTTTTTCCTGTCCACCCCGACCTTTTCGACGCAAATGTCCCCGAGCCATTTGCTTACAACGAACAGTTCATCGCAGAACCTGTTGATCAGCATTCCGGCGAATTTCAGGAAAGCGGCGCCGAGGTATTTTCTAATATCGCTGTAATTCCAGACATTGGAGAAATCGTCATGGCCCCACCAGATGCGTTTTTTTGCTCTGATAGGGAACAGAAAGGCCGGAAGGTCCCTGAAGGATATGAAAATATCATAGGGCTCTTCCTTGGAATGTTTGACCAGGTCTGCCAGCGTGGTGAAAGGCCTGTAATCTACGCCGTCAAATATTCCGGGATCTTTTCCGCAGTTGTTATATATAACGACCTTATGGCCTATTTTTGCAAGCTCTCTGCTCAGATAGAGCAGGGCGGATTCGCTGCCGCCAAGAGGCCTTTTGTCCGCCGTATCTCCGGAAAATCCCGAGGTCATCCTTGCCAGTATCAGTATCTTCATCTTCCAGCCAGCCTCCGGTATATCTTAAGCGTCGATTCCGCCGTTTTTTTTCTTGAAAAGTAAAGGGCGCGCTCGATGCTTTTCTTTTTTAGGGCAATTCTTGTATCGCTGTCTGCCAGGACCTTTCTTATCGCCTGAGCCAGTCTTTCCGGATCGCGCGGGTCGGTAAGTATTGCCGCGTCTCCCGCGATCTCCGGTATGGCCGAATTGGAAGAGGAGATCACCGCCGCGCCGCATGACATGGCCTCAAGCACCTGAAGTCCGGTCCCGTCGTGCAGGCACGGGAACAGGAATGCCACCGCCTCAGACATGAGGCACGCGATGTCGCTTTTGGGTATGTATCCGAGACATCTCACATTACCTACTATATCGAATTTTTCCGCGAGTTTCTTTATGTCCGGGCCGTTCTTTGCGGCTTCGCCGGCGATAAGAAGGTCCGGAGGAGATTCATACCTGAGAAGAGAGTATGATTCAAGCAGGCCTTCTACGTTCTTTCTTGAGTCCAGAGGTCCCAGGAAGAACAAGAAAGGCCTTTTGACCGAATACCTGGTCTTTACCAGTCCCGACCTGACCGATGCATGCGGCCTGAATTCCTCTCCGGCGGATTCATAGACGACATCTATCTTGTGTTCCGGTATCCGGTGGTCCTTTATCAGCTCGGCTTTTGTGCTCTGGGATGAGGCGATCAAAAAATCCGAGCTCTCCAGCGCAAGGTCCTGCCTGCGGGATGATCCGGGTCTTTGCAGCGTCCTGGCTGTCAGAACTTTCTTCTTTGCTTTATCGGGAGCGGGGAAGAAAGATCCGGTATCGTGATAGATATCCAGCGATCTTACTGCCGGAAGGGGCATATTAGGCCTTTTGTGCTTTATATTGTGCTGCCTAAAATCAATCAGGCTTCTTTTGAGCAGCGGCGCATCGCTGTACCAGATATAAAAACGGTCCAGCTTTTCCGTATTCGCCAGGCTATTTACCAGGTTATAGGTGTAGCTTGAGATCCCGTTATACCTGCCAAAAAGGCAGCTTCCCTCGATAGCGATATTTATTGGGTCATTTTTCATCCGGGCGGTATCTTTCCCCGAGTATGTTCTCAAATACCCGGGATATTGCTGCCGAGAATTTTTCAGCGGTAAAAAGCTTTGAATGCTGTATGCCCAGAGCCCTCATCTGAAGCCGCATGTTCGGGTGGTCCTTCGCGTCTTTCATTGCCCTGATAAAAGACGCCTTGTCGCCGCGCTTTATCAATGCGGCGCTGTGGGACAGCATCTCGGAAAAAGCCTCTGTCTCGTAAGCGATTATCGGTATTCCGCAAGCCAGCGCGCTGAGCGCTTCCGTGCAGGCGGATTCGTGCAGGGCGGTGCTCAAAAAAGCGGACGAGCCGTTGATCACCAGGCATTTTTCCGCCTGTTCCAGCCTGCCCAAAAAGACCAGCCTTCCGCTGGTGTCCGATCTTTTTATTTCGGCGGCTTTCTTTTCATCCAGGCCTTCGATAGCCAGCAGGGCCTCGTTCTTTGAATGAATGAACGAGTAGAACAGGCCAAGCAGCTCTTTCAGGTTTTCTCTGTCAGAGGCGCCGCCGCAATATATGAAATACGGCCGGTCCAGGCCTCTTTTATTTGTTTCCACGGATATTTTCGCTTCCGAATATACGGGAACGAATTCTTTCGGTACGGGGTAGGGGACCACGGATATCTTTTCGCCTTTTATGCCCAGCAGCCTGCGGGCGGTGTTCCTGACGCTGCCGGAAAAAACGATGATCCTGTTGGCTTTTTTGGCGGCAGCTATCCGGGTTTTATACTTTATGGCAGATTCGATCCCTTTTGGACGCTCGTCGTTGAACAACAGTGGATACAGGTCCTTGATCGCGACGGCTGTCTTGCAAGGCTGCCTGAGAGGCAGGTCCAAGGAAGGAGCGAAGAAAAGGTCTATCCCGCTCCGTGCGATGGCAAACGGAAGAAATATCTCTTCGTATATCCATGACCTGAGTCCGGGGACTAATTTTCTAAAAGAAGGATCCGAGCAGGGGATGTATGATATGCTCCGGCCTCTTTTGCTGTCGTACCCGAATAGCAGATCTGTTGACGCCGGCCGGTCATGGCAGAGTTCAAGCAGCGCCTGTTTAACGGGGATATCCCCGGTTCCCAGGAAATTATAGCCGATCTTCATTATTTATAAATTCCGCAATTTTCTTGGAGGCTCCCGGGGGGCCCATGCGCTTTTGCCCTTCGGTCCCCATTGATGCTCTTGTGTCCGGGTCGTTCAATATTTTCCATACAGCTGCCGCGGTTTTTGTTGCGTCCCTTTCCGTGACCAGAAGCGCTTCCCCCAGCAGTTGTGCCTGTCTTTTGGCAAAAGACGCTGTGTATTGCACTCCGCGTCCCGGGAAGGAGATAACCGGCTTGCCCAGCCCAGCCGCCTGCTCGTTCCCTGTGCCCGAAAGTCCGATCACGACGTCCGCAAGACGTATGATATCGCCGAATTTTCCGGCTGAGACGGTGAGGCCGGGCCTTGCCGGGAAGTTGGCGGTGTCCGCCGAAGGGGCTACGGCAGCGAGATAAGCGATCGTTTTTCCAGAGGCCTGTGCGATCTTGTCGAGCTCTAAGGTGGATGCAATGATGTCTTCCATGTTCAAGAAAGAGTCATCCCTTGTTCCCGGAAGTATCCCTACGACAAAATCCCGGTCTTTCAAACCGAACGTGTCCCCGGTCACCTCAAAGCAGTCCATCATGGGGTTGCCGGCGAACTCGCATTTGATCCCGTATTTGGACAGGCCGTCAAAAGTTTTCCTGTCCCTGGGAAAGCACATCGAGCAGTATTTTTTCAGAAAGAATTTTTCCCATGGGGTGTAGCTGTAGTCGTAATGATCGGACTTGGCGCAGCCTACGAAAAAAAACTTCGATCCTGTGAGCATCGCCCCGATTATTGGGACGATGTCCCCGACAGCCACAACAAGATCGAACTTTCCTTTTAAACCGCGAAGAAGGCTTATGTGAGCCAGCGAATTGCCGACGAGCCCGGAGAAAAGGTCTTTTGCCATGTTCGACAAACTATGGTATACGAATCCGCCGCTGGGCATTTTTTTTCTGGATCCCAGGATCTTCACAGGAAGAGCTTCAAAAACGTCCCCGGCGCCGACCACCGGCAGGACGCTGATGTCGTGGCCTTCCAGTTCCCTGATCACCCTGGATGCGATGATGTCTTCCCCGTGCCCATTGGTTATGAAAAGTATCTTCATGTCTTAAAACAGCAGCTGCATCTGGTCGGTGCTTTTTCCGGTCCCGGGTTTATCTTTGAACTGCATGTCATACAGCCTCTTGTAGAGCCCGTCCTTTTCCAGAAGGGCCGAATGGGTTCCTTCTTCGACTATTTCCCCGTCCTTTAGCACGACTATTTTTGAGGCGTTCTGGACGGTGGAAAGCCGGTGCGCGATCACGAAGGTGGTCCTTCCCCTGATCAGTTTCTGCAGAGCGTCCTGGATAAGGCGTTCGGATTCCGTATCGAGAGACGAAGTAGCTTCGTCCAGGATGAGTATGGCGGGATCCCGCAAAACCGCCCTGGCGATAGCGATCCTTTGTTTCTGTCCTCCTGAGAGCATGGCTCCGCGCTCGCCCACTTGGGTGGCGTAGCCGGCCGGCAGTGAGGAGATGAAATCATGCGCGTTGGCCATCTTGGCTGCCGAGGTGATCTCTTCATCGGTCGCGCCGATCTTGCCGTACCTGATATTGTCCTTTATGGTACCGCTGAATAGAACGGTTTCCTGCGGCACCATGCCGATCTGTCTTCTCAGGCTGAGAAGCGACACTTCCTTGATATCGGTCCCGTCTATGAGTATGCGTCCGCTTTCGGCATCATAGAAACGCGGGATCAGGTTCACGAACGTAGTTTTGCCGGCGCCGGACGGCCCGACCAGTGCGATAGTCTGTCCGGGTTCCGCCTTGAGGTCTATGCCTGACAGGACCTTGTTGCCTTTGTTGTAAGAGAACGATACTTTGTCAAATTCCACCAGGCCTTTTACCGCGGGGAGTTCCGATGCGCCGCTTTTTTCCATGACCGAAGGCGCTATGTCGACCACTTCAAACACCCTCTCGCAGGACGCAAGAGCTTTTTGCACGGTCGTATTGATCTTGGAGATGACGATTATCGGGTCTATCAGAAGGAACGCGCCGGCAAAAAATGCGATCAGGTCCGACGGATCGAGGCGCCCTGCTATTACTTCGAAGCAGCCGAACCAGATGACCACGACTATGGCCACCACCTGCAAAAATCCCATGATGGGCCGCTGCGTTGTGTCTATCTGTGCTTCTTTCATAGACCAGCCGAAGCTGTGCTCTGCCTCTGCGTTGAACCTTTTTATCTCGTGGGCTTCCATGGAGAACGATTTTACTATCCTGGCCCCGGCTATCGTTTCCTGCAGCAGGGCGGAGATGTCCGCGATCTTTTTCTGGGCGTTCTTGGCGATCTCCCTCATCTGCCTTCCGAACCGGTCTATTGTGTACACAAAGATCGGCGTTATAAGAAGTGCTACAAGAGTGAGCCTCCAGTTGAGGTATAGAAGATATCCCAGCACTCCGAGCAGCGTAAGGAGCTGGGGGATTATTTCCGTGGATATCACCACGATCGCCAGCTGGATATTGGTTATATCATTCATCGTCCTGGACATTATCTCACCGGTCTTCCATTTAGCGTAAAAATCAAGGGACAGGTCCTGCAGATGCTTGAATACCTGCATGCGCATGTCGGTCACCACTCTTTGTCCGATAAAGGATGCCAGATAACCCTGGCCGTACTGGAAAAGACCTTTGATGAAAAAGAGCGCCAGTGTCACAACTATAAGTATATTGATTGCCCTAAAATCTCTTGCGCCGACGGCTGAGGACAGCCGGCTTACCAGCGGCATCACGGCAATATTGCACATTGAAAAGAACAGCATGCACAAAAGTGCCAGAGCGAGTTCTCTTTTGTATGGTTTTATGTAGTTGATCAGCCTGTAGAAAAGCTTCATCAGGGATAATTATACCACTTCGTGGTAAGTAAAAAGAATAAAGCTCAAAAGTATAAAGTCAGAAGCTGGAAGCCAAAAGTAATGTATTCTTTGCGAGGCAAAGAATGAGTATTCTAATGTGCGAAGCACACAATACTTCTAACTTCTAACTTTTTACTTTTGACTTCTTATTTTTTACTTGCTACTATGTCAACCCGGCTATCTCTTCGGCGATCCTGTCGGCAGCGCCCCCAGGGCCCATCGCGTGCTTCAGCAGTTTTCCCATATCATCCAGCTTTGCCGGGTCGGAAAGCATCTCGAGTGCTTTTGCCGCTATTTCTCCGGCTTTCAGGTCGCCTCTAAGTTCGGGGACTATCATTTCCCCGGCCTTCCTGTTCGGGAGCGCGGTGAATTTCATCGCTCTATCGAGTATCTTTATTGCAGCCCTTTTTATGTGCCTGCCTATCAGCGGAGCGTTGCCGATAATGCCGATCAGGCCGTCAAAAATATAGGCCTCCGGTTTATTGAACGGCACCGCAACCAGCATGGGCCTTCCCATGGCGGCAGCTTCCGCGGTGTTTGTTCCGGGGATCGTAATTATCAGATCGGCCGAGGCCATTGCCTGATAAGGATTCTTTTCGACCAGCAGGACTTCGGTCCCCTTTTCGGAGACCACATATTTTTTCCCTTCCCTCATCACCAGCCTGCCTGCCGCTCCTTCTTTGAGTTCCTCTTTTTTCATTCTGCCGCGCGAGATGTATTCTTCGAGCTTAAGAGCGCTGGTATAAGGCGAGAGTCCCAGGATGAACTCAATATTTTTGTCCTTTTCTCTGATCAGATCGGCAGCCTTGAGAAAGAACGGCGCCAGGAACCTTATATGTGCCGGCCTGCTTCCGGGCATAATCGTGACCACGGTCTTGTCCTGATCTTTGGGAGAGGTCTCGCAAAGCACCGCGTCTATCATCAGGTCTCCCACAACTCTGATCTTTTTTGGCGGAACTTTCTTTTTGAGGGCTTTTTGTTCCATTTTCTTATCAGGAACGAAGAATTTTGTGAAGCTTTTGGCCCACGCGACGCGGTTCATCGTGTACGCGCAGGCGGGATACCCCAGTTTTTTTGAAAGTATCGCAGCGTTCAACAGGTCTCCGCCCATAAAAAGCACAGCGCCCTTTTTTGAGAACGAGATCCCTTTGGGCGGAGTGTTCTTGAAGACCCACTTCTTAAATTCCTGTGGGAACACTATCTCAAATATCTCGGGAAAGGACCTGGCTACCTCTATCTCTCTGCCGCTGGCGTATTGGCACGGTGTTATCACAAGAATGATCCTGACGTTGGGAATATGCCGGTGCATCGCCTTGATCGCCGGCCTGACGAGAGAATACAGCTCTCCCGGGCTGTTGGAAGTGACGACAATGTCGAAGGTATTTTTGCTCATCTTATGAACATCCTTGCCAGGAACGATTTTTTTAACGCGATCGCGTCATAAGGACAAAGTTCGTGGCAGCAGAAACACATAATGCACATTTTATGATCTATAGCGTACGCCTCGCCCTTTTTTACGGTAATACATTTAGCGGGACAGTTTTTCACGCAGGCAAGGCATGCCCTGCATTTTTCTGCGTCTATTATAGGCAGTATTTTGACCATATTCAACAGAGGCCTTGCCAGCGAGTAGATGAATCCGGGGATCGCTTTCATCAGGCCGTGTGCGGAGGCGGGCTTTTTGAAGTCTTTTATCCTGATGTCCTCCAGCCTAGATCCGGATATCTGTATGCGTCTCAGCGAAGACTCTCCGATCTTATGCCTGCCGGCGACGGAAGTCGTAAGGATGTCTCCTTCATTAAATCCGATCGCGCTTGCGGCTACCGCGTCCAAAGCCACTCCGTCTCCAGAGGCCAGGATCAATCCTGTTTTTCTTGGAGTGCCGCCCGCCGGCCCGTTGCCTTCCATTGAGATGACCGCATCCATGATGTTGAGGGACGGTTTTGTTATTGAATAGATCTCGACGATCGTTTTGGCAAATTCTTTCGGGCCGGGCAGGAGAAAATGCAGCTTTGACTTGTTGAACCCGGGAACAGCACCGAACATGTTTTTTACCGCACCGGTATACAGCATAAGCATATGGGTTTTCAATTTTGGAAGATTGATCACGACGTCGGCTTCCAGCAGGGTTTTTGATATGTGGATAGCCGCGCGGCGGTCTCCGATCTTAGGTAAAAAAGTTGCCGCGCCGTCTTTTTGCAGGTTTGCGATCTTGATCCCGAGTTCGTCCGCTATCTTTTTGTATCCTATGCTTTCGATCACTTTTACTGAGTCTGCGCCGGCATTGCCGGGATTATCCCCGATAAAAGGGATCCCCCCGGCATTGATCACCAGTTTTGCCACGGCCTTTGTAAACTGCGGATGGGTTACGATGGCAGATCCGGGATCGCATTCCATGAGGGCGTTTATCTTCAAAAGCACTTTTTGGCCGGGTCTTACAAAAGCCTTCATACCTCCGATAGGGGAAAGAGCCTGCCGCAAAGAGACATCAAGCTGTTGTTCATCGTAAGAGGCGCATTTGGATATGGATACCTTTGACATCAGTATCCGAGGTGCTTGATTATTTCTTCGAACTTGTTGAGTTCTATCGGTTTTACGCCGTTTTTTACAGCCGTGTCAGGATCTTTGAGCCCGTGTCCCGTAAGAACGCAGACCACATTGCTGTTCTTGGGAATCTCGTTCCCATATTTGATAAGCCCGGCTATCGATGCAGCTGAAGCAGGCTCGCAAAAAACGCCTTCTGTTGACGCGACTAATTTATATGCGCTGATGATCTCCTCGTCCGATACTGCCCTTATCGATCCACCGGACTCCTGCGCGGCCGCCACGGCGCTTTTCCAGCTTGCCGGATTCCCTATCCTTATGGCGGTTGCTATGGTTTCGGGTTTTTCTATCGGATGTCCTTTAACAATAGGAGCGGAACCCTCGGCCTGGAAGCCGAGCATCTTCGGCATTTTGGAGATCTTGTTCTCCGCTTTGTATTCGTTAAACCCTTTCCAGTAGGCGGTGATATTTCCGGCGTTGCCTACGGGGATGCAGAGATAGTCCGGCGCGTCCCCAAGCGTGTCGCAGATTTCGAAAGCGGCCGTTTTCTGCCCTTCGATCCTGAACGGGTTTACGGAGTTGACAAGTTCAACCGGGTATTTATTGCAGAGCATCCTTACCATTTCAAGAGCCTTGTCAAAATTCCCGTCTATTGCATATATGGCGGCGCCGTATGAGATGGCTTGCGCGAGCTTGCCGAGCGCTATCTTTCCGCCGGGTATGATCACGATGCAATCAAGCCCTGCTTTTGCCGAATATGCCGCGGCGGAAGCTGATGTGTTCCCCGTTGAAGCGCAGGCAACAGCCTTGAATCCCTTTTCCTTGGCCTTGCTTATTGCCATGGTCATTCCGCGGTCCTTGAACGATCCGGTCGGGTTCATGCCGTCATATTTCAAAAACACATTAAGGCCGAGTTTGCTGCTTAAATTGTCCGCGCGCAGAAGGGGAGTGTTGCCCTCGCAAAAGCTTACTATCGGGGTCTTGTCGGTGGCGGGAAGATATTTCTTATAGCGGTCTATTAGGCCTTTGTATTCCATGACAAAATAGTAGCATTTTATGGATAGAGCTGCAAACAGCTTATAGCATATAGCCTATGGCCTATAGCAAAAATGACTTCGTACAAACTGCTACAGCCATAAGCCATAAGCCATAAGCTATAAGCCCGAGAGGATCTGTGCCATTAGTCTGTCTTACGGCTTTTCGATGACAGTGCGCTGGCCGGCGAGGCTTTCTATTTCGATGGTTCCCGCGGTGTTGATAAGAAAAGAGGCGTCGCCTTTGTGTATCCTTCCGCCTATGCAGAATATCTTGTGGTCCAGGTCCGTAACCCCGCTCTTGTGAAGATGTCCGAAAACGATCATCTTGACCCCGAGCTCGTCAAGGAGCTCCTGGGCAGTGTCTTTTTCTATGACGGTATTGAACCAGGTTTTGTTCCAAAGAAAGGAATCTTCGCTTCCCTCAAGGAAACCAAAGACCTTGTGGGACATATTACCTTTAGAAAATGCCTCTTTCAGATGGTCCTGGGCGAGGTCAAGACATTTTAATCCGGTTTCACCGCCGTATTTAAGCGCGCAGTGCCCGTTCTCATCTACTGGGATCCCAGCGTGGACATAAAGCGCTCCGAAGTCGTCGGTGCGATAAAGCCTGGTATTCTCGGCGATCCAGTACGCATGGCTTTGAAGAAGCGATTGCTCTCTAGGCGTGAACCCAAGGAACCAGGAGACCGCTTTCCGCCAGGGAGCCACGCGGAATTCCTCCAGCGTCTTATCTCCGCCGTTGTTAAGCCAGCGCACCATAGATTCCTCTTTGCCGAACATTCCCGTTGCAAAAGCCAGCTCGTGATTGCCCATGATCTGCGTGTATCTGCCGGTCATATGAAGCTGTTGTGCTCTGTTCCAAACTTCAAGATTGTTGTTTCCCCTGTCGGCAAGGTCGCCGAGGCCCACCATAAGGTCGCATGAACGCTCCATCCTTTTTGACAGCTCTATCCAGTTCCTGGATCCGTGCGCATCCCCGATCGAACCGATCCTTGTCTGCGATACCTGCCTTGCAGGAAAATACCTGGATGTTATTGATCTGATGGCGGTGTTCATAGCTTCTCCTATTCATATTTCGTCCAAAAGCCGGGCAAATTTCATGCTGCAGATGATATAATTTCTTTGCAATGGGACTTCTAAAGATAGCAGTACTTGTTTCCGGACGCGGCTCCAATCTGCAGGCAATTATTGACTCGATAGGCTCAGGCGAGCTTCAGGCCGGAATAGTGTGCGTTATTTCTGACAAGCCAGGAGCCGAGGGGCTCAAAAGAGCGCAAAAGCACAGTATTGAGGCTGTCGCGCTGGACTACTCTAAGTTCTCCGGGAAAGATGCTTACGAAGCCGAGTTGCTGCGCGTCCTCAAGGAAAAATCTCCGGATATCATCTGCCTTGCCGGCTACATGAGGATAGTCGGGAAAGATCTGATATCGGCTTTCAGGAACAGGATCGTTAATATCCACCCGGCGCTTCTTCCGTCTTTCCCGGGGCTTGATTCCCAAAAGCAGGCTCTCGATCACGGAGTAAAGGTTTCCGGCTGTACAGTGCACTTTGTCGACGAAGGCTGCGATACGGGGCCCATTATACTGCAAAAATGCGTGCCGGTGCTTGAGGGCGATACAGAGGAGACCCTTTCCATCCGTATACTGGAGCAGGAGCACAGGGCGTATCCGGAAGCGCTCAAGCTGATAGCGGACGGACGGGTCAGGATAGAAGGAAGAAGGGTAATAATATCTTAGGAAGGAACCAGGGAATGAGAAGACAGCGCTATGCGGTGATGAGTGTTTCGGACAAGAAGGGGATAAAGCCTTTTGCCAAAGGGCTGGTCAGGCACGGATTTAAAATAATTGCCAGCGGCGGAACGGCAAAAGAGCTTAAGAAAGCCGGGATAAAAGTAATAGAGGTCTCCAAGATCACAAAATTCCCGGAGATGCTTGACGGAAGGGTTAAGACGCTTCACCCGAAGATACACGGCGGGCTTCTTGCCAGGCGCGAAAAACCCGAGCACATGAAGATGCTTGCCAAGTACGGCATCCCGCAGATAGATATAGTCGTCATAAACCTTTATCCGTTCGAAAAAGTTATCTCGAAAAAAGACTTCACGCACGAGGAAGCCATAGAGAATATCGATATCGGCGGGCCTTCAATAGTAAGGGCCGCCGCAAAAAATTACGAGCATGTAGCGGTAGTAACGGACCCTGTCTCTTATCCGGAGATCTTGAAAGAGCTCAAAGACAACAAAGGACAGATCAGCCTGGACACGAAGATCCGGCTTCAGAGGCGCGCCTTTGAGCTTACCGCGCAATATGATGCCGCGATATCCGCGTATCTGATGCCTTCCAAGGATACCGATATTTTTCCGAGAAGGCTTGATGTGCGCCTGGACAAGATACAGGACCTGCGGTACGGCGAGAACCCTCACCAGCAGGCGGCGTTCTTCAGGGCCGAGGGCGGAGGAGTAGCGCAGGCGGAGCAGCTCCACGGCAAAGAACTTTCGTACAACAACATCCTTGACATGGAGGCGGCCTATTCGATAGTTTCCTATTTTGTCGATACCGCCGTGGCTGTGGTAAAACACAACAATCCGTGCGGGGTGGCTACCGCCAAAAGCGTCAAGGCCGCTTATTTAAAAGCTTATGAGTGCGACAGGGTGTCGGCGTACGGAGGGATCGTCGCTTCCAACCGCATGATCGACGAAGAAGCCGCAAAGGAAATATCGAAATTATTTGTCGAGGTAGTGATCGCGCCCGAGTATTCGACTGCCGCTGTGGAGGAGTTCAAGAAAAAGAAAAATCTCAGGGTCATGCGCTGCGGGCTCATCGATTTTTCCAACAGCTCGAGAAAATTCGAGTTCAAAAAAGTTTCGGGCGGCATGCTGCTTCAGCAGATAGACGTCGCGGAACTGAACATGTCGGACCTCAAAGTCGTTACCAGGCGGCAGCCCAGCCTGCAGGAGCTGGAAGACATGTTCTTTGCGTGGGGCGTGTGCAAGTTCGTTAAATCCAACGCGATCGTAATCGTGAAGAACGGGGCGACCATAGGCATAGGCGCCGGGCAGATGAACAGGGTGGGGTCGGCCCAGATAGCCCTGCAACAGGCCGGAAAACACGCAAAAAAAGCTGTAATGGCCTCCGACGGCTATTTCCCTTTTGCAGACTCGATAGAGCTTGCGCGAAAGCACGGGATCACGGCCGTGATACAGCCGGGAGGCTCTATCAGGGACGAAGAGGTCATAAAAGCGGCGAACAAATACCGCATGACTATGGCGTTCACGGGACGAAGGCATTTCAGGCACTAGCAAAGGAGTATGACATGAAGAAGTTGATAGCATTCCTGTTGGCGGTCCTGTTCGCCGCTTCGGTGTCTTTTGCGCAGGCGCCGTCAGTTTATTCCACCGCCAATTTCAGCAATGGAGTGTCTTTAGGCTTCTTAAATACCGGAACTGCCAGTACGGGCCTTGCAAGCTGGAATCCTGACCTCGGCCTGGGAGCGTTCAAGCTGGGACTCGGAGTGAACATCCCTTTTGACGACCCCTCCGGAAGAATAGTAGATAACGTTGTCGTCCGTTACGCGCAGTACGACTCTCAACAATGGGGATTTAGATACGGCGTCATAGACAATTACACGCTCGGATACGGATTGCTTGTCAATAACTACACTTCGGCGCAAACAGGATTGTTTAATTCAAACCACCAGTCTGCTCTGAGGATGTATTATAACCAGGGGATATACGGCTTGGAGGCAATGGGCACATGGTCAAAGTTCTATGCGTTCAGGATATCGGAAGAGGTGCTGCCCCGCCTGACGCTTGGGCAGTATTTTGCCGGAGATTCCGACGGTATAGATTTTCTCAGGCCGGACGGGACAAGGGTCACATATCCTTCGCAATCCGGGTTCGGGCTGGACGCGGGTTATTCGGTCTGGAGCGGCGGAGTCGTTTTCGCGGAGTACGCCAAGCTGAACAATCACGGCTCAGGTATTTCAGCCGGGTTTAACCAGGATATGGACATACTTATCGGCAAGGCTAATTTCAGAGCTGAGAGAAGATTCATAGACTACAACTTTGTCCCCGGATATTTTAACGAAAATTACGAAACCGATCCTATAGACATAACATCTTACGAGGCAACCTCCTCCGGCAAGAACGGTTATAAGATCCAGGCCGGGGCTTCCGTATTTTCGCGCGGCAATATTTGGGCTGTGCTCGAAGGCTATGAAGGAAGCAATACGGTGCTGAAAGGATATGCCTCTGCCAAGCTTACGGACAAGTATTTTGTGGAAGCAGGGTATTTTCAGCAGAATTTTATCGATGCCAGAAGTCTGGATTTAAGCCAGGGAGCGGTCATCACGGGAAGGCTGGGGTATCAGGTGAATCCGTTCACAACGGTAATTGCCAACTACAAGCAATATTACGATCCTTCTGCCGGCAGGGTCGTCTATTCACAGTGGTATGAGATGAGCTTGAGCCTGTAGACCGGCTTGCGGCACGCGCTTCGGCTAGCTCGGGGCTACGGCTTACCTGTCCGCCATCGCTACGCTCAGGCGTTGCGGGCGGGCAGCTAACAGCAAGAGGATCGCTCTTATTATGCTTCGCAATTTTCCTCAATAATTGACGATATGTAAGTAGAGGCCTTTTTCAATAACATGCCTATCGACAGAATATCTGTTTCAAATACTTTCGGAGTATCAAGGACTGCCAGGATGTACAGGCCGTCAAGTTTGGTCGGGGTTTTTCCCCTGCGCGCAGGATTTGATCGCGAAGCTCTGGGCGGATCCTTTGTCTTAGACAGGCTGGCTGCCCGCAATATAATTGAAGGTGACAGTATCGATCTGTCAGCTTTTCATGCGGATCCGCATATAGGACAAGAGCTGTACGCGATGGGTTTTACTTTGCGCGACGGGGATTTCTATTCCAAAGATATATACACTTCCGATAATATCGCTTCTGCAATGTTCAGGATAATAGACGAAGGCAAGCTCGTATCAAAGTACGGCACGGCGCACGGCTGGGCCAGGATGACGTTGCCGTTTTTGTCCAGCGGTTCATCAGAAACATGGAATCCATTCAAAAGGATGTTTTCCGGCAAGATAGACCTTTCGGGAGCATGTTTGCCTTATGCCGATCTTGGAGGTTTTGATCTGAGCATGGCCAATCTGCGCGGTGCCAAGCTGCATGATTGCGATCTTTCGGAAGCGGACCTGTCAAATTCCGAATTGAGGTTTGCGGATATGTCCGGGAGTGTTATAGTCTCGGCCTTTATGCTGGGTGCGGATATGCGACACGCGGACCTTACGGGAGCTTCGATAAAACTCGCGGACTTTGCCTCGGCAGATCTTTCAGGGGCTGTATTCTCAAATGCTGTAATTGTCCGCAGCCGTTTTGATGATTCTGTATGTATGCGTGCGGTTTTTACAGGAGCTTTCATGAAGCGCAACACCTATTTTAGGGCGCTTTTCAGCGGAGCCAGGCTTGCCGGGGCTGAGTATGACAGGGCGGAATTGCTGGGCGAGGCGTACTACGATAGCACAATAGAAATATAGGCGGGGCTATTTTCTGATCAGTTTAGTTTGTTTCCCCGTAAGGTCCAGCACTTTCGAAGCTTTCCCTATCCTGCACCGCCCGCCGTCTATGACGAGAGCAACGCCGCTTTTAAAATGCCTGGCCGCTTCTTTGGCTGTTTTGGGAGGGCTAGCGCCGGAGATGTTTGCCGATGACGCGGCAAGAGGGCGACCGAGCGCCTTTATTATTTCTAGCGCCAGCGGATGATCAGGCATCCTTAGGCCGACGGTCTTTAATCCTCCGGTCACGATATTGGGGATCCGTCCGTTTTTTTTGATGACAGCGGTAAGCGGCCCCGGCCAGCTTTGTTTCATAAGACGCACGGCTTTTTGCGGCACACGGCTTGCGAACTTTTTCACATCTGATATATCCGAGATCAGTATCTGGAGCGGCTGGTTTTTTGGTCTTTTCTTGAGCCTGAATATCTTTGCGGCGGCTTTTTTGTTGAGCGCGTCCGCTCCGATGCCGTATACGGTCTCGGTGGGGAAGACGATGACCTTGCCCTGTTTAAGCAGTGCAACGGCTTTCTTGACGATGGCTTGTCTGTTAGCTTTTGTGACCCTAGTGATATTCATTTTTTATATGATAGCATGAGGGCTTACGGCACGCTCCCCTTCGACACCTCGACAAGCTCGGTGCTCAGGGTCGCTACGGCACAGCCCCTGTTGGGGCTTACGGCACGCTCGTTGCACTCGCTACGGCTTACAGCTTTCCGGAGCCGTTAGCTGTAGCCCCGCTAAAGCGGGGCGTGCCGTAAGCGAAGCGAGCCGTTAGCTTTTCCCGTAAGTTGTATTCCCCCCCACCCAGTGATAATATTATCTATATGGATTACAAACAGTCCGGTGTTGACATTGAAGCCGGCTACGAGGTCATAAACCGGGTAAAAAAGCTATCTAAATCCACATTTACAAAAGGCGTTTTGGGCGATATCGGATCTTTTGGCGGGCTTTTTCAGCTTGACAAGAATGAATACAAAGAGCCGGTCCTTGTGTCCGGTACCGACGGTGTAGGCACCAAGCTTAAGATCGCTTTTTTGACCGGGAAGCACGATACGATAGGGATAGATGCCGTTGCGATGAGCGTGAACGATATCGTCGTGCTTGGCGCAAAACCGTTATTTTTTCTTGACTACCTGGCCTTCAACAAAGTAGATCCTAACCTTGCCGAGCAGATACTGATCGGGATCGCGGAAGGCTGCAGGCAGAGCGGCGCGGCCCTCATCGGCGGCGAGACTGCGGAGATGGGCGATCTTTACGGCAAAGGGGAATACGATATTGCGGGGTTCGCCGTCGGGATAGTCGAAAAGTCAAAAATAATTGACGGCACAAAGATTTCAGCCGGTGATAAGCTTATCGGCATTGCATCTTCCGGGCTCCACAGCAATGGATATACTCTTGCCAGAAAAGTCCTCATTGAGATGGCAAAACTTGATATAAGCGCACAGATGCCGGAGCTTGGAACGACTTTGGGGGAAGCGCTCCTAACACCGACAAAGATATATGTGAAGACAATACTCGGTCTTATGAAAGAAGTCGAGATATTGGGAATGGCCCATATTACCGGCGGAGGACTTCCCGAAAATGTCGCGAGATTTCTGCCTAAGGGTGTTTCGGCATCGATCGACGGCAGCGCCTGGGAACATCCGGCGATCTGCCGGCTGATAAAGCAAAAAGGCGGTATCGCAAGGGAAGAAATGTTCAAAGCGTTCAACATGGGTATAGGGATGGTACTTGCAGTCAGACCGCAGGATGCGGACAAGACGATAAAGAAAATATCCGATCTCGGCGAAAAAGCGTTTTTGATCGGGGAGATTGTAGAGGGAGATAAAAGCGTAATAGTACGGTAGAGGCGCCGCATGCGGCGCCTGTACAATATTCGCAATAGCCTTGTTTAAAAGGGAAACAGAATGAAATACCAATCATTACGCGGGACCCACGATATACTTCCGGATGAAACGCCGGTCTGGCAGTACGTTGAAAAAAAGATACATGACAATTTCCGGTCATGCGGGTTTTCCGAAATAAGGACTCCGGCAATTGAACTGACGGAGCTTTTTACCAGAAGTATAGGCGGGTCCACAGACATAGTTTCTAAGGAAATGTATACTTTTGAGGATAAAGGCGGCCGCAGCATATCGCTCAGGCCTGAAGCCACTGCTTCGGTCGTGCGCTCTGCCATAGAGCATAGTCTCGCCGTCAAGGACAAAATATCCAAACTGTATTACATCGGTCCAATGTTCAGATATGAAAGGCCTCAGGCGGGGCGTTTCAGGCAGTTCTATCAGGCGGGAATAGAGCTGATCGGAGCTTCTTCGCCCTTTGCCGATGCGGAGGTAATATTGGCGGGAGTGCTTCTTTTTAATTCTCTAGGGCTGAAAGCTTTGGAAGTAGAGATAAATTCCGTCGGCTGCGCCGGGTGCAGGCCGGGATATGAAAAAGAATTGAAAAAATATCTAAAGAACAACTCATCAAAACTTTGCGCCGATTGCAATGAAAGGACGGGCAAAAACGTTCTTCGTGTCCTTGACTGTAAAAAAGAAGGATGCCGGATCGTTATCTCCTCGGCCCCATCGCTGAAAGATATGATCTGCGAAGAGTGCAAGACACATTTTGAACAGCTTGTGGACGCTCTGGGTTCTTTCGGCGTAAAAGTGTCGGTGAACGACAAGCTGGTGAGAGGCCTGGATTATTACACAAAGACGACTTTTGAGATAGTCTCAAAAGAACTCGGCGCCCAGAATGCGGTCTGCGGCGGCGGCAGATACGATGCTTTGATAGAGCAGCTTGGCGGCGGCAATATCCCGGCAGTCGGAATGGCGATCGGCCTGGAGCGGCTGATCTCGGTGATGGAAGCCCAGAAATTACTTCCTGAACCGGAAAAACATCTGTCAGTCTATCTGGCAGCTATCGGACATGAGGCACAAAAGGCCGCTTTTAAGCAGCTGTTTGAACTCAGGAAGTCCGGTGTCAGCGCCGAGACCGATCTTTCCGGGAAAAGCCTGAAGTCCCAACTAAAGACCGCCGATAATCTGGGAGCCAGATACGTGCTGATAATGGGAGAGGAAGAGGCCAGAAAAGGGGTTTTTCCCCTGCGGGACATGAAGACCGGCGGCCAGAAAGAAATTAAATTAGAAGAACTGTTCAGGGAGATAGAACCAACATGCTGAAGAGAAACCATAACTGCGGGGAGATAACCTCAAAAGACGTCGGAAAGGAATATATCCTGAACGGCTGGGTGCACCGCAGGCGCGACCATGGCAATCTTATATTCATAGACCTGCGCGACAGGTCCGGTATCGTGCAGATAGTAATAGATTCCGAGAAAAAAGACCTCCACAATACTGCAGAAAAGCTGAGAAGCGAGTACGTGCTTGCGGTAAAAGGCAATGTCGCAAAAAGAGATGATGCATCCATCAACAAGAATATCCCGACCGGCGAAATAGAGATCATTCCGTCCGAGCTTGAGATACTCAATGTTTCAAAGACTCCGGCTTTTGAAATAGCCGATTCAACGCAGCCGATAGACGAAAATACAAGGTTGAAATACCGCTATCTGGACCTGAGGAAAGGCCACATGAAGGAAAACCTGATATTGCGGCACAAGATGCTCAAGGCAGCCTCGGATTTTCTGGATAATGAGGGTTTTCTTGAAGTCGAAACTCCGTTCCTGGGCAAAAGCACGCCGGAAGGGGCCCGCGATTATCTGGTCCCGTCGCGCGTCAACCCGGGGAAATTTTACGCGCTTCCGCAATCCCCGCAGCTATTCAAGCAGATACTCATGGTATCCGGCCTGGAAAAATATTACCAGATAGCGCGCTGTTTCCGCGACGAGGACCTGCGTGCCGACCGCCAGCCGGAATTTACGCAGATAGACATGGAGATGTCCTTTGTCGAGCGGGACGATGTTATTTCGGCAACAGAGAGAATGGTCGAGCACATTCTCTCGGAGGTGAAAAAATTGGGGCTCAGCAAGAGCATTCCGGATGTGAAAGCCCCTTTTCCCAGGATGTCTTACGCGGAGGCGATCGACAGGTTCGGGACCGACAAGCCGGATACAAGGTTCGGGCTTGAGATCGTCGATGTTTCAGATGCGGTAAAAAATTCTAGTTTCAAAGTGTTTGCAAGCGTCGTGGCTTCGGGGGGTGTAGTAAGATGCATTTGCGTCAAAGGCGGGGCTTCTTACACGCGCAGCGAGATAGATCATCTGGAAGAGATCGCCAAAAGCAACGGCGCCAAGGGAATGGCGTGGATCTCGCTTGCGGACGAGGCTCCAAAATCTCCGGTTACCAAGTTCATGCAAAAAGAAGAAGTCGATGCGATAATATCAAAAGCCAAGGCTGAAAAAGGGGACCTTCTGATATTTGCGGCTGACAAGCGGGAAAGCGCGGCCGGCGTGCTGGGGCAGCTGAGGCTGGTCCTTGCAGAAAAACACGATCTGATAGACAAGACAAAGTTCAACTTTCTTTGGGTGGTCGACTTTCCGCTTCTAGAATACAGCGAGACCGACAAACGATGGGTGTCGCGCCATCATCCCTTTACCAGGCCGCAGGGAAGCCTTGACGATATCGACAAAAGATTCGAAAGCGACCCGTCCTCGATAAAAGCGGAAGCTTATGATCTGGTGCTCAACGGGACAGAGCTCGGCGGCGGCAGCATAAGGATACACAGGAGCGATATCCAGCACAAGATATTCAAATTGCTCGGGCACAGCGAAGAATCTGCAAAGGCAAAGTTCGGGTTTTTTCTTGAAGCGCTGGAATACGGGGCTCCGCCGCACGGAGGCATTGCTTTGGGCGTGGACAGGTTTGTTATGCTGATCGCCGGAGAAGATTCCATCCGCGATGTCATTGCGTTCCCAAAAACCCAGTCGGCATTCTGTCCGCTTTCGGGAGCGCCGGGGGATGTGGATCCTAAGCAACTCAAGGAATTGAATATTAAAACAATGTAGGGTCGGTCGCGACCGACCCGTACATTCAGCGGCAATTATTGTGATAGAATATTAAGGGCGCAAAAATGCGCCTTTTTTAGGGAGAAAAAATGTCGGTATCAGTGATCGTCGGTTCTCAGTGGGGAGATGAAGGAAAAGGGAAGATAACAGACCTCTTGTCCAAGGATATGGACATGGTGGTCCGGTATCAGGGAGGAAACAATGCCGGCCACACGGTCGTCATAGGCGACAAGACTTTTAAGCTGCATCTTATACCTTCGGGCATTTTTTATCCAGATGTTACCTGTGTCATCGGCAACGGAGTGGTAGTGGACCCGGCGGTGCTCATTGAGGAGATGGAAAAGCTGAGAGTACAGGGCGTTGACCCGTCCAACCTGAAGGTGAGTGCGCGCGCGCATGTAATATTCCCTTATCACCGGTTGATAGATCAGGCTCAGGAAAAAAAGCGCGAGGCCGGACGTATCGGAACAACAAGCCGCGGAATAGGCCCGTGTTATGTGGACAAGACCAACAGGCGAGGCATAAGGATAGGCGATCTCTACAACCAGGACTCACTCAAGGAAAAGCTCCTTTGGAACATAAAGGAAAAATCCTTCCAGCTTGAGAACTTCTACAATTATATCGCAGACATAAATTTTGACGAGATACTGGACGAATACCTGGGTTATGCCAGGATAATGAAAAAATACGTTGTGGACGATTCGGGCTCGCTTGTAATGTCCGCCGCGCGCTCTGGCAAAAGAGTTCTTCTTGAAGGGGCTCAGGGGACCATGCTGGATGTCGACCACGGGACATACCCTTTTGTCACTTCTTCCAATCCGGTGTCCGGCGGTGCCTGTATAGGAGCGGGAATAGGACCAACATTTATAGATTCGGTGCTGGGCGTCATCAAGGCATACCTTACGCGCGTAGGCAGCGGGCCTTTTGTCACGGAGATCACTTCAGAGATAGGGGATTTCTTAAGGGAAAAGGGAGGGGAGTACGGAGCAACTACCGGCCGCCCCAGGAGATGCGGGTGGTTTGATGCCGTCGTGGCGCGCTATTCAATGCAGGTGAACGGTTTCACAGGGCTTGCGCTTACCAAGCTGGACGTGCTGGACGAGCTGCCGTCCATCAAGGTGTGCACCGAGTATAAATACGGCAGCAGCACACTTTCTTCTTTCCCCGCCGACCTTAAGGTTCTCGAGCAGTGCCAGCCGGTCTATGAGGAGCTTCCCGGATGGAAACAGGACACGACAAAGATAAAATCCTTCGGAGACCTGCCGGAAAACGCGAAAAAATATATCAGCAGGATATCGGAACTTTCCGGGGCGCCCGTGGAGATGGTGTCCATAGGTGCGGAGCGCGGGCAGATCATCAAACTATGAAAAGCGTATGCTTGCTTTCGGGAGGCTTGGACTCGCTGGTCTCTCTGGCAGCGGCCGTTAAAGAGACCTCGGTCATCCTCGCCCTGACGTTTGATTACGGCCAGAGAGCTTTTAAGGACGAAAAGGACAGCTCCGCAAGGATAGCCTCGCATTACGGCGTGCCTCACAAGATCATAAAACTGGACTGGCTCAAGGAGATCACACGCACATCTCTGGTTGACAAGAAAATGGACGTGCCGGTCTATACGGAAAAGGACCTTGAGTCCAGGCCGGATGTCCTATTGAACAACGCAAGGCTTGTGTGGGTGCCCAACCGCAACGCGGTATTTGTTAGTATCGCAGCGGCGCATGCTGAAGCCCTCGGAGCCGGACTTATAGTTGCGGGGCTCAATAACGAAGAGGCTGCGACATTTTCCGATAATTCACTGCAATTCGTCAACAGCGCCAATGCTCTCTTGAGAGTGTCCACGCTGTCCAGGCCGCGCCTCACCAGCTACGTGCAAAGCTACAATAAATCCGGGATAGTGAATGCTGGGCTCAAGCTGAACGTGCCTTTTGAACTAATGTATTCCTGCTACCGCAGTTCCAAGGACGGCCTGCCTGCCGGCAGGCAGGGCAAGATGTGCGGCGCCTGCGAATCTTGCGCCCGCCTCAAGAGGGCTTTTAAGGAAGCGGGAAAATATGAGGTCATCGAAAACAGATTTGTGGCGGGTTAAGAGCCGAGAGACCATGAAGACAAAATTCATCAACAAGCAGATCAGCTACGACGGAAGCCAGCTGCGCTCCGGTTTTGCCCGCGCTGCCGGCATCAAGGGCGATTCTATCATCTCCTTTATAGGCCCGGCCGCGGTCAAGGAGCACATGGTGGACCTGGAGGACAAGAAGAACAAAGAATTCATCTACAGCGACAGCATGCTGCATTTTATCATCGAGCATCGCGGAAAGGACCTTGAAAAAGCGGTCATTAGAAAAAGGCTTTTTCTCTCCGTTATTATGGAAGAGGTCAACAAAGAGGCCGGCAGGATATCTTTCTTCAGGGACGCCAACGGCCTTTACGACAGCAAAAAGCGCAAACTCACGGTCGCTGTCGCGACTTTTTCCCCGTATTCCACTCTGATACATGTGGGGCTGAACATTACCCGGAGAGGCGCTCCCATAAAGGTCTCCTGCCTTGAAGATCTCGGGATATCCCCGAAAAGGTTTGCATTGAAGCTGATGCGGCGCTATCATGATGAAGTAAAGTCCGTTTCCTTGTCGACAAGAAAAGTAAAGGGTGTATCATGAGCGTTCTTTTGTTCGTCTGCATCCTGACAGGCATCATTCATTTTTTTGAAACGCTGGCCTCTTCGATGCGGCTCGCAGGGGTGCGCACCAAGCAGCTGGCAACGAGCCTGGCTTTTGTCAACACGGCGTTTTTGGTATCCAGGATGTCCAACATGCTCCAGGCCCCGATGCTGGGCGGCATGGTCGATACCGCCATACTTACCAACACGCCCGAGTCTCTCGCGGTCAATTTCAGGATAATAATATTTGCCGCATTCATAGGCAACGTGTTCGGCGCTCTCCTGATCCCTTACTTTGTCCACCTGTTCGAGAAAGCCATCCTTGTGTTCGAGCGGGTCGGATCCATTCCGAGGCTTTTTCTGGAGGCGATAAGGCCCACGAATCTTAAGAAGATCATCAGGGCTTTCCGGCTTCCTTCGGCCGGGTCTTTCAGAAATATCTCATTAAAGAACATCTCTCCGGTTTTCCTGTACCTGAACTTCTTTATGGTCTCCATATACGCGATAGGGGTGCTGTCTTCGCTCTATGCAGGAGCGCAGGTGCCGGAGTTCCGCACTACGGCGTCCCAGCTTTCGGGAATTGTCAACGGGATCGCAACAGTACTTCTTGCTCTCATGGTGGACCCGACGTGCGCTTTTATCACCGACCAGGCGGTGCGCGGAAAGCGGCCGGAGAACGACGTTCGGAGCATGGTGTTCTTTATTATCACCGGCAGGCTGGTAGGCACCCTGATCCTTTCCCAGCTGCTTTTCTGGCCGGCCTCGCTTTACATAAAAGACGCGACGCTGCTTGTGCGCTCGTTATTTCTGAGATAACCGATGAAGACCATAAGAGATATCCTCGCGCTCAACATCAAAGGTTCGGTCGTTGCCTTGGGGACTTTTGACGGCGTCCATTTGGGGCATAAAAAGGTCATCTTGCAGGCGGTCCGCTGCGCAGCAAAGAAAGATCTTCCATGCATAATCGTCACCTTTGATCCCCACCCAAAAACCGTGGTCAATCCTTTGCGCAAACCTCTTCTGCTCACCACCGTAAAAGAAAGGGCTGAGCTTGCAAAAGAACTGGGCGCGGACATGCTGGCCGTGGTCAAGTTTGACAAGAAGCTTGCAAACACGGGTTATGCTGACTTCACGAATAAATATCTGGCCGGTATTTTCAAGGCAAAAGCCGTGTTTATCGGTTATGATTATGCTTTTGGCCGCGGCAGGGAGGGCAATGCTTCGAAGCTGAAAAAAATGGGCGCGCCACTGGGGTTTTCGGTTTTTTCCGTGCCGGACAAAAAACTGGGCGGTGTTCCCGTAAAAAGCACCGCCATAAGAGCTCTCCTCAAGGACGGCATGTTCGCGCGCGCTTTGCGCCTGCTCGGGCATCCGTATGTCATTGAGGGCACCGTGATCCCGGGATTCGGGCGCGGCAGAGAGCTTGGATACCCCACCGCGAATATTTTGACGGTCAAAGACAAGCTTGTCCCGCGCAGCGGCGTATATATAGGAGAAGCTGATGTGTCGGGCAAAAGACACAAGTGCGTGGTCAATATCGGCAACAGGCCGACTTTCGGCGGAAATGACATGACGATCGAAGCCCACCTGAAAGGGTTTGACCGGGATATTTCAGGAAGAGAAATAACCGTATCCTTGGAAAAACGCATTCGCGGGGAAAAAAAATTCGCGACGGTAAAAGACCTTATCAAGGCGATCAGGAGTGATGTTGCGCGCCTCAAATAGAGTATGGTATAATCTCAACATATGGACAAGAAAAACTTAATAGACAAGCACAAGATAAACGACAAGGATTGCGGGTCTGCCGATGTGCAGATAGCAGTGCTGACCGAGAGGATCAGGCATCTTACCAAACATCTGGACACATTTAAGAAGGACCATCACACAAGGCACGGGCTTCTCAAAATGGTAGGCCGCAGAAGAAGACTCCAAAAATACCTCAGGAAAACACAGCCCGAAAGATATGCAAAACTGGCCGAAAGCTTAGGGATCAGATGATCAAGACCTCCTCGCTAGAGATCGCCGGCAAAACCATAACTCTTGAAACAGGCAAGCTCGCAACACAGGCTTCCGGATCCGTCGTGGTCAAATGCGGCGACACGATGCTGCTTGCTACCTGTGTCGTTTCCGAAAAGCTCAGGCAGAACATAGATTTTTTCCCTCTCTCTGTTGATTACGAAGAAAAGATGTATGCCGTCGGCAAGATACCGGGCGGCTTCTTCAAAAGAGAGGGAAGGCCTACCGAAAAAGCCATACTTACCTCGAGACTAATAGACAGGCCCATCAGACCTCTTTTCCCCGAAGGTTTCCGTAACGATGTCCAGGTGGTGGTCATGCCGCTTTCGGTGGACGGAGAGAATGTTCCGGACATACTGGCGATAATCGGCGCGTCCGCCGCTTTGTCGATATCCGAAGCCCCGTTCGAAGGGCCGATAGGTGCCGTGCGAGTGGGTCGTGTTAACGGCGGATTCATTGCAAATCCTCTCAACAGCGAAATGGAGCTCAGCGACCTGGACCTGGTGATAGTAGGGACAAAGACTGAAACAATGATGATAGAAGCCGCTGCCAAAGAAGTCGCTGAAGAAGACTTTATCAAAGCGATAGAATTTGCGCAGGAGTTCATCCGCAAATCGATAGAACTTCAGCTTGACCTGCAGAAAAAAGCCGGCGTCCCAAAGATGAAGTATAAGGTTTACTCCCCTGAAAAGGTCATAGAAGAATTTGTTGTCAAAGGGTTTGAGCCGGAGATAAAGAAAGCTCTGGACATTACCGACAAGGAAAAACAGATCGACAGGCTGGACGCCATCAAAGCCGATATCGAAGAAAAAGCGAAAGCCTCGGGCGATGAAAAGCTTTCCCTGGCGATGCTCAACTATCCTGCTGATGTCGCGGCAGTTGTAAAAAATATCCAGAAAAAAGCCGTAAGGAATATGATAGCAAAAGAGAACCGCCGTCCGGACGGCCGCAAGATGGATGAGATCAGGCCGATCACCTGTGAAGCCCCGGCAATTCCGAGAGCGCACGGCAGCGCGGTCTTTACCAGGGGGAACACTCAGGCGCTCACGGTAGTCACGCTTGGATCAAAAGGCGATGCGCAGATCATCGACGGGCTATCAGTGGAGGAGAGCGAAAAGCGCTACATGCACCATTACAACATGCCGGCTTACAGCGTCGGCGAAGTGCGTCCTCTCAGGGGACCGGGCCGCAGGGAGATAGGGCACGGAGCGCTAGCGGAAAAAGCCCTTTTGCCCGTAATTCCGGATGAGGACGTTTTTCCATATACTATAAGGCTTGTCTCCGAGATACTCGGTTCCAACGGTTCTTCCTCTATGGCGTCTACCTGCGGAAGCACTCTGGCGCTTATGGACGCCGGTGTTCCTGTCAAGGCAGCGGTGGCCGGCATCGCGATGGGCCTTGTGAAAGAGGGAAGTACTTACAAAGTATTCTCAGACCTTCAGGGTCTTGAAGATTTTCTCGGGGATATGGACTTTAAGATCGCGGGAACGGCCCGCGGTATCACGGCGATACAGCTTGACATAAAGATAAAGGGCCTGTCTTTTGATATCGTGAAAGATACTTTTGCGCTGGCAAAAACCGGACGCGATTTTATTTTGAAGAAAATGCTTGAAACACTTCCCGCTCCGAGAGCTGACCTGTCCATGAACGCTCCAAGGGTCATCACATTCACTATCAATACCGAGAAGATAGGCATGGTGATAGGGCCGGGTGGAAAGAATATCAAGCGCATCATAGAAGAGTCCGGAGCGCAGATCGACATAGAGGATGACGGCAGGGTTTTTATTACATCCGTCGACGCCGAAGCGGCCAAATACGCCCAGGAGCAGATAATGGCGATCGCAGCCGATGCCGAGGTAGGCAAGATCTATCACGGCGAGGTCGTTAAGATAATGCCGTTCGGCGCTTTTGTCGAGATACTTCCAGGCAAGGACGGGATGGTCCATATATCAAAGCTGTCCAAGCAAAGGGTAGCCAAAGTAGAAGATGTGGTCAATGTGGGCGACAAAGTGGACGTAAAAGTGACCGAGATCGATTCCCAGGGCCGTATCAACCTCACGATGAATCTTTGATACACTAGTAATCCAAAAAACTATTGACCAAGGGCGATATTTGGTGTAATATTCCATAGAGATACATTTGGAGTATACAAATCAATATAGTATTATTAGGCAAGAGTTGCGGGAATATGCGTGAGAAGATAAGCGGTATCATACGCGCATCTTTTTGCGCGACAATTATCACCTGCTTTAGTTTAGTCTTATGGTCATCTGCCTTCGCTTCCGTAACATATACATGGAACCAAAATGACCCTCTTTCCGATTACTACTGGTATACTGAGACCAACTGGACACCGACTGGGGTCCCTACAATAAACGACCATGTGATATTCGATTCCACGAGCACAAAAATGTGCAGTATTGATGCCTCTGTCAACGTAAAGAGTATTACTATCATGCCCTCATATACCGGAACTATTGAGCAGACTTCGCCATTGACCGTTGCCAATGATTTCACACAGTTTGGTGGTACGTTTAATTCACGGGATCCGGCGAACAATATGTTTTCGGTGAGCGGCAATTTCTTTGTTACAGCAGAGGCATTGTTCACCAGATATAACGGTTCGGGTACTGTGGGCAATCCTTACGGTGTGCGAGATATCTACGGGCTTCAGGCGATCAGATGCAATGCGAATCTATCCAAATCTTTTGTTCTCACGACGGACATAGACGCGAGCGCGACCGCAGGCTGGAACTGGAATGCTACCCGGGCCACTTTCGAAGGGTTTGTTCCCATCGGACACAGTTTTGGTAATGCTTATTCCCTCCCTACCAATGGTTTTTCAGGAACGCTGGAAGGCAATTATAAGAGAATTGTCGGTCTCAAGATGGATAAGTCCGGCAGCTCTTATATGGAGACAGCAGTAGGGCTTTTCGGTTTTGTTAGCTCAAGCGCCGTTATCAGGAACATTTTCATAGAAAATGCAAGAATATGGTACTCCGATGTCATAATTGTGGGAGGAGTTGCCGGTGTTAACTGGGGAAATATATCCAGAGTATCTTTCGATGGTGAATTGTTATACTATCCTGGCCCGCTACAAAAGCTTGCAGATGCTGCCGGTCTTGTTGGGATAAATCTTGGCGGTTCTATATCTGAGAGTGTGGTGAATGTAGCGTTCTCTTATATTACAAAGCCTTTCCCTGCCCGAACATACTCCAATTCGGGGATCGCCTCTCTAGTCGATGGAGGATCGATAGAAAACTGTTATGCAAATATATCAAGACATCCTTCGCTCACTGTATCTGGAATTGCTAGATCGATACAACATGTCGGCACCATCTTGAAAAATTGTTATGCATCGGGTAGTTTATCGTATGGGGTTACACAGAGTTATACTTTCGGGGTTGGAACTATAGAAAATTGCTATTATCTGGATTTGGCAGGAACCTTAAACCAGCCAGGCATTTATCTTCCTCCGGATTTAAGCGTCAAGCAATCCTCGTACCAGGAATGGGATTTTGAACAAACATGGAGCATTGAGGAAGGGATGTCGGTGCCTTTTCACATTTGGAGCCAATATAACTGGCTTGGTTCTGCGACAGCGTGGGAGATTCCCACTAGTTGGAATTTGGGACGCGGATATCCATCTTTTGAAACGCACAGTGTTTATCTGGGAAGCGGCTCGGTCGGCTTAAACTCCCCCAGCTCTGCTATAACTATTGGGTCGATAACGCTAAAAGATGATTTTAATTCCCGCCTGAGGATCGAATCACAAACTATCCTTTCAAGAGCCGGCGGCAGATCGGGAAGCTTGTTTATCAACTCAGGTACGTTTGAGGGCAATTCCAAACTGGTCAGTATTTCCGGCGACCTCAGGGTCGATGCGGGAGCATACTTTTTTCCTCACAGAGCGGCATCGCCAGGAAGCGGGACTCTGGAAGTTTTTGACGGTTCAAGCGCCTCAAATTTGCAAGGCGATATCAGATACTGGAACTTTAGGTGTTCGACTCCTTATAAGAGGATTACCGTAGAAGCCAGTTCCGTACACACCGTGGAAGGGTCACTCTACCTGAGCGGCGAAGCCGAAAAGGAGATAATGATAAGAAGTTCAGTCCCGGGACAACAGTGGTATGTGCATCCGCAAAGCACGGTCGTTGCCAATCATCTTATCGTTGCCGACTCGCATAACCTGGGGGCGGAAATAACTGCCCTAAATTCCTACGACGGAGGAAATAACCACGGATGGGTTTTTGGCGGATATACGGTCTCCGTTCATTCCAATGAAGGAGGATATATATCTCCCGCAGGTATTTTGGGCGAAGTATTGGAAGATAAAGGGACTCCGACGACACTTGGGATAACCGCGAACCCCGGATACTATATTGGGTATGTAAGGATAGACGGCACCTTAGAGGCTGGTCCTTATGCCTCAAATCCGCACACGGTTATCGTGCCCGGAAATATGGCCCACTCGGTGGAAGCGTTCTTCGTGCCCGACAATATCAAGATATGGCACGGAGGCGGTATGACCAATTTATGGTCTAATGCGGATAACTGGACCGGATATTCATTGCCAGGCGAAAACGATTATGTGGTGTTTAATGCTGATTCGGGAAGTTCACGTCTTGATGCGCCCATAACAGTCAAGAATATTACGATGGAAGCTGGTTTCCAGGGCGTTATAACGCATGAAGCGGACCTTACTATAAAAAGCGGCTTTGAACAGTACGGGGGCTATTTTCTTTCCGATTATTTATCACTTTTTACCACCGAGGCAAACTTCAGGCTCCCGGACACACAGGGGCATTTTAAACGTTTTTCTGGGAACGGCACAAGCTCTCTTGATGCCTACATTATATACGACATATACGGACTTCAGGCAGTAAAGTGCCACCTTGACAAACACTTCAAGCTTAATAACGATATAGACGCGGGGCTTGTTTCTGCATGGAGGCCGGTAAAGGATTACGCTGCTACGGGATTTGATCCGATAGGTGCAGTGAGACAATCGTATTTACCTCAACGTCCTTTTACAGGCACTTTTAACGGGAACGATAATACTGTTTCCAATATAAGCATGAACCGGCCAAATGACGCAGACAATTCTAACAATGAGCACGTAGCTTTCTTTGGCAATCTAAGTTCTGCTGGTGTTTATAGGCTGGGCTTAAAAGACATGCTTATTCAGACAAATATGTGGTCCAGTGCTGGATTTGTAGGACTGTTATATGATTCAGAAATTGCCGATTGCTACGTTTCTATCAGCGGGAACAGTACTGGTTTGAGATCGGGGTTTGTGAACTATCTTCAAGGTGGCGGCAGCATCATCCAAAGGTGTTATGCTTATGTTGACGATAATACTACTTCTCATCAATCCGCAGGATTTGCTTATTCGGTTTTTAACGATGATGTTAGAGATTGCTATGTTGACGGATACGTAGGAAATAGTTTTAGCACTTACGTGGGCGGGTTCGTGCAATCGGGAGGAACTCGAAATTCTTATTCAAAAGCCGTGGTTCGCAGCAACCCTTCCGGCACCAATGTAGGAGGTTTTGCCTCGCAGGGGGTGGACTCTAATTTCAGCAATTGTTTCTATACATATCGCGAGCCGCATTTTAACAACTTAGCTGTATTTCTTTCTGAGAGCAATTCAAAAGAAATGGCGTCCTACCAAGGATGGGATTTTGACGAAACATGGTCGATTGACGAAGGAGTTTCTACTCCTTATCTTATGTGGGAAAATTTCAATTGGCGCGGGGATAACGGAAACAATTGGGATGATGCCGAAAATTGGAGCAGGTTTTTATCAAAAGCAGTTAAATACCCGTCAGCAGCGGACGAGAAAGTCTTTCTGCAGGGGAATACTGATATACAAATGCCCGGTTCAGGCCTGGTTTTGGGAGAGCTTCGTTTGGGCAGCTTGTATGACGCGGTTCTTTCTTTAAACGCGGGGCTTGTCTTGTCTAACGAAGCATACAAAGGGGGCCATCTTGCGATATTCGGCGGCACATTGGAGGCCGGAACCCACGTCATTACCATCGAAGGGGATTTTCGGGTTGCGCTGCCCCGTATGTTCGACTCTGCCGGTTCAACCGTTGAAATGGCAGGCACGAGTATTTCCTATCTTGGCGGCTCAAAAAGACTTGCCGATTTTACGGTATCCGTTCCCGGCAAACATGTAACGTTTGAATCGGGAAGCATACATACTATAGAAGGACGCATGTTCTTCAGCGGCGAGTCTGACGGGCTAGTGACCCTGAGCGGAAGCCGATCATCTCCCGAAGTCTGGTATATAGATCCTCAGGGGCAAAAAACAGCCAACAATCTGATAGTCCGCAATTCGCATAACATAGGGGATCTTATAGAGGTTACAAACTCCTTTGACGGAGGAAATAACCATGGTTGGACAGGTTTTAGCGGATACATAATCAGTGTAATGGCAACCGGTGAAGGCGGCAGTGTTACACCGTTGGGAGATAATACAGTTGGAGAAGGTCTTGACTTGGTAATCGAAATCACGACCGATGAAGGTTATTATATCGGATTTATCAAAAAAGATGGCGTATCCCAAACAGGTTCTCTTGTGTCTCCGTTGAGCCTGACCGTTACAGCGGATAATTTTCACTCGGTGGAGGTGATATTTGTTCCTGCCGGCACCAAAAAGTGGACGGGCAATGGGGCAACAAACAATTGGTCGGACGGAAATAATTGGACGGGCAATACTCCTCCTAATCCCGATGAAACTGTTGTCTTTGATTCGACCAGTTCAAAGCCGTCGATAATAGACAGTGACTTTAATGCGGAGAACAAAATATCGGCACTGTACATAATGGCAAACAGCTCTATTGTCCTCACACAGGAGGCTTCTCTTTCGATAACTTCGACATATGAACAACTATCCGGGACTTTCAGATGCATTGATCCTGCAAACTATGCGCTTACCATAGAAGGCAGTTTTTCCATACCTCATACGCCAAACCATATTAATCCATCATTTTTCCGGCTTGGAGGAGGTCCCGGCACCAATTCCACTAATCCATATACAGTATATGACATTTACGGTTTGCAAGCACTGAATAATAGGCGCGGAGCTACTTCCAATTATTACAGATTTGCAGGTCACATTGATGCATCCCCCACCAGAAAGTGGGATTGGAATGGCACAACACATGAGGGTTTTGTTCCTTTGGGGGATACCAGCCAGACTTTTTCCGGTCTATTTCAAGGTAATCATTACAAGCTCACTGATTTATGGATTAACAGGCCTGGGCAAGATCGTGTAGGGCTATTTGGCAGCACCCAACACATGACATTAAGCGACTTTACCCTTGAGGATATAAACATAATCGGAAAAAACTATGTTGGAGTTTTTGGGTTAGTTTCAGCATCTCAACCGATTATCACAGGGGTAGGCGTTTCAGGTTATGTACAGGGATATGGATCTAGTATAGGAGGAGTTGTTGGTTATGCTTACAATTTAATTCTAGCCTCTAGTTATTTCGATGGAGATGTAACAAATCATTCTTCTACCCGAACAGGCGGACTTGCAGGAAACCTTACTGGTAGTAATTCCTCGCTAATTAATTGTTACGCAAAAGGAGTAGTCCAATCGAATAACACATATACGGGCGGCTTAATCGGGGAGTCCGATTTTTTTCCTGTGAAAAACAGTTTTTTCGAAGGATCTGTTTTGGGAAGCGGAACGGGGGTAGGCGGATTGATTGGTTCCCGACTTTTCTCGTTCGGCGTTGATAACTGCTTCTTTAACGATTCAAATCCGGACAACGGACATGGGACAGCTTTGTCCGCGGACGACATGAAAAAACGCAGGATCTTTACTGAAGCGGGGTGGGACTTTGGCAGAGCGTGGGGCATCGCGGACGGGACATCGACGCCCTATCTCCAGCATGAAAAATGGCTGTGGACAGGCGGCGCCGGGGACGGGCTGTGGAACAGCGCTCTTAACTGGAACAAAAGGAATTTAACTCCTAATGAGCCGGCTGATGTCGTGTTTATCAATACTGTGGAAGCCGCGTCTTTTACCATGCCCTCTTCGAATCTGACCTTGGGACAACTTCAGTTCGGCACGGATTTTAACAAGGTTGCATCTATCGAAGGAGATAGGCTCTCTTTGACTGCCTCTGGCGGAGGGGAAGGGAGCTTGTATATATACGGAGGCAAGTTTGATTCTAAAACAAAGATAGTGAATGTAGACAGCAATTTCCATAAAGCGGCTGCGGCAGTTTTTTCTGCCGGAACCGGAACGGTATCATTTCCGGCGTCTTCACGGCGCAGCCTCATATCCGGCAATACGGTATTTTACAACCTTTCCTGTCTTGCTCCCGGAAAGAGCCTGTCTTTTGAAGCCGGATCAGTCCAAACAATAGAGGGGGCTTTTAATGCTGCCGGTGCTTATGGCAGTCCCGTTCATTTATCGAGTTCGGTCAGATATGCTACATGGGAGATAATGCCGCAGGGTTCAAGATCGGTACAGTTCGCAACAGTGCAGGACTCCAGGAACCTGAGCGCTACAGAGATAAATGCCTCTAATTCGGTCGATCGCGGCAATAACCACCTGTGGACTTTTTCCGATTATGCTGTTGAGGTGTTTGTAGGCAGTCACGGTTTTGTGAATACAATGGAAGGGGTTTTTTATCTAAGCACTGAAGAGGGCGGGGCTATAGTGCTTGTAGTGTCTGCGGAGTCCCCTTCATATTATATAGCTGACGTAAAGATAGACGGATTGTCGACCACGGAGTCTTTGTATCATCCCGGAGATCCGCACGTGTTTGTCATCGGGAATATCCAGAAGTTTTATACCTTTGAAGCGCTGTTTGAACCTGTCGGGACAAAAAGATGGAAAGGCAAAGCTCCTTCCAATAACTGGTCGCATCCATACAACTGGACAGGCAACCACACTCCTGAGCCCTCGGACATTGTCCTTTTTACTTCGTTGAGCACCAAAGACGCGGTCATCAACGCCGTAGTGACCGTGGAAAGCATGTTTATGGAAAACGATTATGGCGGCACTGTGAGGCAGGAACGCAATTTGACGGTTTTAGGCAGCTTTGAACAGGCAGGAGGTTTCTTTGTTTGTACGATGCCCGCCACAGCAGTCCTGACCGTCGGACAGAACTTCTCGATCCCGTCGGTAGAAGGCTCCTTTATAAGGTATACCGGCACAGGGACTATCCCGGCGAAGGCGTTTACCGTGCATGATATATACGGCCTGCAGGCCATGAAATGCAATTTAAACAAGCATTTCAAGCTCAATTTTGATATTGATGCCTCAACTACGCGCAAATGGAACTGGAACCCAAACACAAGCACGCATGAAGGTTTTGATCCTATAGGCACAGATTTCGCACGTTTTACCGGCTCACTGAGCGGAGAGAGCTTTATAGTAAAAGACTTGTGGATTAATAGAGCTGCTATTGGAAATAACAATATTGGCCTGTTCGGGGTAGTAGGGACCGGGGGGCTGGTTCATAGGGTAGGAATACGCAATCCTTACGTAAGAGGTTTTAATTATGTTGGTGCCATGGCAGGAAGGAATTACGGTGCTATCTCCAGATGCTTGACTGACGGAGGGATAGTTGTTGCACATCTCTATGGCGGAGGTTTTGTCGGGGAAAACAGCGGAAATATTAGTGACGCCTATTCATCAGCTTCGATCCAAGCAATTGCATATCCACAAGCCTTGTTTGTGGGAAACAACGCAAGCGGCGGAAGCATTGCCAGAAGTTATACAGCAGGCAGCATTTTGCCCGGATCGTGGGCTGGGGAAGCGTTTTTGGGCGCAAATGAAGGAACAGTACAAAACTGTTATTTCAGCACGCTTGAATCCGGAAAGACGTTGCCAAACCATGGCGCCGAGCCTCTCAATCCTGCCGAGATGAAAGACCAATGGTCATTTGAAGAATGGGATTTTGACACTGTATGGAGCATTGATGATGCCAAATCATATCCTCATCTTCTGTGGGAAATATGGAACTGGACGGGAGCTGCTGACGGTACAAGTTGGAGTAACCCTGGCAATTGGAATAAGAAGAGCGACTATCCCCGCACACGCAATGACAAGGTATACATAAACGCGGGGACTGGCGCAATTTTGACCCCATTAGGTGATATAACTATCGGGTCTCTTATTTTGGGTCCCAATTTTAACCACATATTGTCATTGCGAGGCAATCTTACTCTGGGAGATGATGGCCCAAGAGAAGGAAGCCTTTTGCTGCTTGGCGGCTCACTTGCGAGCACTGTTTTTTCTACAATCAGGGTTGAGGGCAGATTTAAGAATACTGTCGGAAGCTTTCTTGAAGGTAGTACTCTGATCTTTTCCGGGGATAGACCGTCCATTATCGAAGGTTCGACCGACTTCTACAATCTATATTGCACTGAACCAGGAAAACAGCTGATATTTGAGGCGGGGAGCGTTCAGACTATCGAGGGGACATTGAGGATATCTTCTGAAGCCGGGATTTCCGGCAGAATAGTCCTAAAGAGCCTGTCTGACGGTGAGTGGTGGTTTATCAATCCTACAGGAACAAAAGAGACTGTTTATTTTGTCGATGTAAGCGACTCGGTCAATCTGAGCTTGGAGGCGATCAATCCTTTTTATTCCATAGAAACCGGCGATACTGTAAACTGGTTCGATACATATTATATTACCGCCGAAGTTTCAAGAGTGCCTCCTCTGGACCCGATGCCGGTTTGGGGATACATCTATCCTTCAGGCGAGGTGCCCGTAAAACACGGCGATCAGCAGGAATTTGTCGTGATCGCGGGTGAGCATTATAAAATAGTCGGCATTGAGGTTGACGGCGTGTCTAAGGAAGGATTTACTCCCGATGAGCCATATGCTTATACCTTTGAAGCGGTGTCGAGATACCATAGCATTGAGGCATTATTTGCCGTAAAACCAGCCTTGATAACTACCGAAGTTTCCGGAACAGGCAGCGGCACTATTACTCCGAGCGGTACGATCGAGGTGGGCATGTACCAGAGACAAGTGTTCACTGTTGAGGCAGACCCGGGCAGTTATCTGGCGTTCTTCAGGGTAGACGGCCAGATAACAGTAGAAGGTATGGCAGATATCAGCCGTTACGGCAATCCTTACTGGGTTACTTTTGAGGGAGCTTCTAGGAGCCATACAATCGAAGCCGTTTTTCTCACGATCGATACTTACATATGGACCGGAAGGAGCGGAGAAGACTTGTTATGGTCCAATAAGTTCAACTGGACCGATTCCACTACTCCTCCCGCCGGCAGCACGGTCATCTTCAGCGGTATATATGACGAGAACTCGCAGCTAGACAGTCTGTTCGTAAATACATTGGAAAGCGTTTACCTGACGGAAGGATACTCCGGCCAGGTGGATATTCAAAGTGTTATGACCGTAGAATCGCTGGTGTCGATAGAATCCGGCACGCTCAGGCAGGGAAATAATTCGCACGTGCATCTGAGCGGAGATCTTTTTGTTGGCTCATTGGGCGAATATAATACCGAGGATTTCCCATCCAGTAATGGCAGTATTCTCAACTTTATCAGTAATGACGGGGAGCAATTATTTGTGCCCGGGGGAGAAGATAACTCTTTTCCTCATGTGATACATTCAGGCAGCGGGCTGTTGATGCTTTCGGGTGAATCCCCCGCTATGGTAGGTCACTTCCTTAATGCCTCAGGGGCCGGTGATTTTGAAATGTTCAAAAACGGTTTGTTTGTGCACGGATCTTTTACAAATGAGGCGGTTATCAGTCACATTCCCGATTGGGATTTGCCGATTTACGAAGAGGAGGGATTGTTCTTTTCTCTTAGGAACGCGATAGTCGTGTTGAACACAGGCGGCGGAGCATCGATTAATTCGGGCGGTACGGAGGAAGGCAAAGAACTGCCTATCATATTATATGTGGATTATGCGGAAGACGACAGCGCTGTTAATCTCGAGTCGCCCATCAAATCTATAGGAGTTTTCGGGTATTCGGGCGTGCTTAAGGCTAACGGCCATGACATGTTCCTTTCCAGCTTTTTATACCAGAATAATTTCGCTTACGGCGAAGCTTTATTTCATCCTCACGAGAATACCGTTCATATAATAGAGACGGACGCTGAAACTGCGGAGGGGTTGTTCCCGCACTTTTTATTTGACGGAAGAATAGTCTTACACAGTCTGGAATGCACCGTTCCTGCCAAGACTGTCAAGATGAATAACGCCACAGCAGCGATAACGATAGAGGAGACCGGCTCTGTACGTTTTCAGGGCGGAGCACTTTCCGAAGAATTCATAACTATCAGCGGCAGCGGGGAAGTGCCGGCGGATCCAAAGTGGCTGTTCGATCCAAGGTGCTCTGATGAAAACAGGGTCTTTTACGGATTAAAGGTCAGCGATTCGTGGAACATATCCGAGAGAGAGATCATCGCCGAGAATTCGACGAACGAGGGAAATAACATTGGCTGGCTGTTCGATTACCGGATCACTGCCGAGGCCAATGCCGGCGGTACTATTGTGCCTTCCGGGGAACATCCGTATCCGGTCGGAGGAAGGGCCGATTACTCGATATCTTCAGATGCGGGAAACTATATCGCAATGCTGCTGGTAGACGGCAAGGCCGCGACCCCCGATGCCGGCTATTACAGCGTTTATTTTGAAAACGAAGGAAACGAACTCATCGGCGCGGTCATTACTTTTGAGAGCGTTTATTCATACCATACTTTGGAGGCTTATTTCGCAAAAACCGGTTCCAGGGTATGGAGCGGCGCCAGCGGGACAGATCTGAACTGGTCCACACCAGGCAACTGGTTTGGCGGCTTTGCTCCCATGTCCACACAAGAAGCAGTCTTTGATTATGTCGGCAAAACAGATTCGAATATTGATGGCGTCTTTGGCGGTGTTGTTGTTGGACTGACCATGAAAAGCGGATACGAAGGCCTGGTGTCCGTAGAAAGAACTATTACTGTGGAGGGGGATGTTTCAGTAGAAGCAGGCGTGCTCTTTCAGGATGGGTTTGATATTTATGTGAGCGGTGATTGGTATAGCGTAGGGACTTCCCAGCTGCTGTTCTCTTCGGAGAGCGGGGCAGTTATTTTTGACAGCGATGATGGGGAACAGTTAATTACCGTGGGGATGAACCCCGGCGAGCCGGTTGACATAGATTCAGCATTCCAGGCACGATTTTACGACCTGATCCATTCCGGAGCGGGAACGCTGAAGCTGTCCGAAAATCTGTATATCAGGAACGATTTTGCCAATTTGAGCGGAGTTTTTCACGCTCTGTATTCTACCATCGCAGTTAAGGGCGATTTTGTAAATAGCGCGTATTTTACTATGGAAGTCCGCCTGGAATGGAACGAAGACGACTCGAGTTATGATATTGTATCCGGAATAGTGCTCTTCCCAAGCGGGGGGAGAGTCCAATCGATCAATATGGGAGGTACAGGTGAGGGGCACATAATCCCGATGATACAAGTCTATAATCCTGAAGAGCCGCTTCAACCGCCTATTCTGTCTTTGGAAGGGGATCTTGAAACAGCCGTATTGCTTGTTGTGGGAACTCTCGAAGTCAACAGCAATTCTATGTATATTTCGAGTGCTTTGATGGATAATTGGAGCCTCGAAACCGGAGAGATGTCGGATTATGAGGGACACCTATATATTACACCCATGCCAGAAGAATTTTTGCCGCTTTCGGAAGGCATTGATTTATGCTACATATTTGGCCTTATTCAGACTGTAGGATTGTCGTGCGATGTTCCAGGAAAGAGAATTGCTTTTGGAGGTATTATTACCGTTGAGGCCGGCGGTTATATTACTTTCGAGGGGATAGGATTTGATACTGATGAAAGGATTAATCTTGTCAAGCGTGATGGGCTTGAGATGGAAAGATGGTTTATTGACGCAAAAACGCAGAACAGGACCGTTAATTATGTATATGTGCAGGACTCGCACAATATCGATGATACTCCTATCGATACGCAAAACTCTTATGGAGATAATAACATCGGGTGGATCTTTGGCTGGCAGCCTTTGAGAGCTTTCAGCGAAGGTCCGGGCACGGTTGATCCTTCGGGAGAATTCCTGATCCCGGATGGCGGAAGCATTACATGGGAGGTCACAGCTGATCCGGGCCATCAGATCGCGCGGCTTCTGATAGACGGACAAGTTGCCGAAGAGGGCCCAAATGTCACTTTTGTCAATGACGAGGGGTATTTTGTTTATGCGATAGTGACTATCGAAAGCATCTCCTCCCCGCATTCTATCGATGCATATTTTGTTAGAAGAGGAACAAGTGTGTGGACCGGAGCAGGTGCTGACGACAACTGGTCAACTCCTGATAACTGGCTGAATGGAATAGTTCCTACCTCAACACGGGAGGCGGTCTTTAATGGATTGGGCCAGTCCAATTCTGTTGTTGATGGTGCTTTTGGCGATGAGGTCGGAAGCGTTTCCGTTGAAAGCGGTTATTCTTACGTTGTCCGTCAGGACAAATCGCTTGCTATGGACGGCTCTTTTGCACTGTATGGCGGGTCCTGGAATATGGACGGGAACAATCTCTTTATTAGCGGAGATTTTCGAAGGAGCGATGATGCCGCGTTTGTGCATTCTTCGGGTGCTGTCATCCTTTCAGGGGAAGCGCCTTCCGAAATAGAAGGATCGACTTCGTTTGCATGGCTTGCTTGCAGCCAACCCGGCAAGACGATCACTTTTGAAGCAGGCTCTGTCACGACCGCAGAGCTTGGGTTCAATATGATCGGAAGCGAGGGAGCTCCGGTATATCTGCGCAGTTCTTCAATTGATTCGAATTGGATGATCGATCCGCGGGATCACAGGTCTGTATATTACGCAGTTGTCCATAATTCCACAAACATCAACGCGGCGCCTATATACGCTTACTACTCAGCCGGGGAAGGCAGTGTGATCAATTGGTTATTCGAAGATGCCAGACAGGTCGTCTGGAACGGCAGCGGCAGTACGCTCTTATGGTCTGACCCGTATAACTGGAGCATCAATGCCACTCCGGAATCAAGGGATATTTTGGTTTTTAATGCTACTTCCGCCAAAGATGCCATAATCGACGAAGATTTCCACGGGGAAATATTCAGCCTTATTATCAACTCCACATATACCGGAACAATGATACAGTCTCTGGATGTAACCATAGCGGCGACTTTCGAACAGCGCGGCGGCGTGTTTGTATCCGATGTGACAAAGGGTTTCACGGTGGAGGGAAGTTTTTCTCTGCCGACCGGTTATTCCAGCAACCCTTCTTTCAGGAGGTTTTCCGGAGCAGGGTCGGGGGCGGATCCTTATGTTGTTTACGACGTATACGGCCTGCAGGCGGTAAATCACTTTAGGTCGAATACATTCAGGCTGGGTGCCGATATCGATGCTTCGGTAACTTCCTTATGGAATCCGCAGGCATCATACAATGAGGGTTTTGTTCCTATCAGACCAGAATTTGGGAATCCTTTTAATGGAATTTTTGATGGCAACGGCAGGACGATCTCAAACTTGCACATTAATAATCCTTCAATGTGGTATGTCGGGTTGTTCGGTGTTCTGGGTAATGCGGAAGTGAATAATATTTTCCTTGAAAACGCAAATATTCGCGGCTATGGATATGTGGGCGGATTGGCGGGGTATGCTTGGTCCAATTCTGTCATACGCAATTCCGGGTCTGATGGAAGTGTTTATGGTTACTCAAATGTAGGCGGGGCAGTCGGCTATATTGCGGGCTCAGTTCAAAGCAACGTTGCGGTTTCCAATTGTTATTCAAAAGGAGTTGTGAGCGGAGATTCGAATGGCTCTAGTATCGGTGGATTTGTCGGAAACATAACTACCGCTCGCATTGAATCTTCGTATTCGGATACAACTGTTATCGGCGGGAGTTATGATGTGGGCGGTTTTGCAGGCCGTTCCTGGAGTGCAGATATTATAGACTGTTATTCCCTTGGCGCTGTTAATACAAATGACGGAGCCGGCGGGTTTATCGGAAATGCTGCCAACGCCCCCACAAACATTACAAGATGCTATTCTTCGGGAAAAGTAAAAGAAAGCAGTGGTAACGGAGGCTTTGCCTATATAAATAACGCCGTGAATACTTCCAACTATTGGGATAATACGGTTAATCCCTCGTTGAACGACTGGTCTAACGGCTCAACTTCAGGAGTGTCGGGTTTGAGCACTTCCTCCCTGCAGCAAAGATTGACTTATGCCGGGTGGGATTACGACAAGGTATGGTCGGTTGACAGCGGCAAGAATTATCCGGAGTTAACCTGGCAGTTGTACAACTGGACAGGGGAAATTGACAACGACTGGAGCAATACATCCAATTGGAGGGTTGCCTTTGTCACGCCGGAAAGCCCGCCTTTGGGCGCGGCTGCCAAAGTATTTATTAATCACGGAGACAGGTCTATTACAGTTCCGACCGGATATTCTTATGGCTCTATACATATAGGCCCGGATTTTGACGGGACTGTGTCGCTGGCTGAAAGTATTCTGTTGGACAATTCCGGAGCAAGGGACGGCAGCCTTACAGTTTTGGGAGGCGTTTTTGATCCAGGAACATACGATATAGCTGTTTCAGGCGGATTCAGAAGAGGCCCCTCAGCTGATATTGATCTGACGCAATCCGAGGTGTCGTTCGTGTCCTCCGCGCCTTCTTTGATAGAAGGCTCGACAAGCTTTAATGATCTTGTTTGCACGTTTTCCGGAAAGGACCTTACGTTCGAGGCAGGTTCGGTGCAGACAATAGAGGGATCGTTTACTGTTACGGGAGGCATTGACGCGCCGATATCCCTGTTTTGTTTTATTCCGAGCGGCGAGTGGGTCGTGGATCCGCGCGGGGATAGGAGCGTTACATACACAAAAGTAATGGGGTCTTTTAATATCAATGACCTGGTAATTACAGCCGAAAACAGCGTGGATCTGGGGAACAATACCAACTGGTCGTTTGACAGCATTCTGATCACTTCGTATTTTAACGATGGCGGAACGATTGTTCCCGCCGGAGACAGGATCGTAAGCCTGGATACAGATCAGGATTATTTGGTAACGGCGGATGCGGACTATTATATTGTCTATGTATTGGTCGACGGGGAGGAGGTCCCGGGCCCGATAGCCTCTCCATTTATACATACTTTTGAAAGCGTCAGCCAAAACCATTCGATAGAGGCGTCCTTTATTTCCGATGATATTAAGATATGGGACGGCGGAGGCGATACTTCCAGCTGGTCAGAACCGGAAAACTGGCTTGGCGATAGTCTTCCGGCACCAGGAGACAGTGTATTGTTTTCAGGCATTTCTTCTAAAAATTCGGTCCTGGATGCCGGTTTTGACGGCTACATAGGTTCAATTTCTGTCGAAAGCTCATACAACGGCGTTATAACCATGAACAGGCATCTTACGGCCGAGGGATTTATCCATCTGCACGGCGGAACCATAGATGCACAGGCAAATACCCTGTATGTCGGAGGCGACTGGATCAATACAGGCGGGATGTATCTTACTGCGGGAAAGACGATCTTTAACAAGCCTTCCGGAGTCCAAATCATTAATTCCGGGTCAGATTTTATTATTGAATCTGGTTGGACTTTGGGAAAATATTTTTATGATCTTGACATCAGCGGCGGTTCAATAGTGCGTTTGGCTGATTCCTTCTTTCAGGTCAAAAACGATTTGGTAGTTTCTTCGGGAACGTTTGACTCCAGCAGCATTATTCACGTTATTGGCGGCGATTTCACTTTGCTCGGGGACTTTGCGTATGAGGTTGATCCGGAGCTCACTCCCCCGATTACCTTAATGGCTAATGAAGATTCTATTGTACAGAGCTTGACCATCAGCGGTACGGAAGAGAACAAACGTATATTTGCTTTGTATTCCCTTTCATCTCCCCTTGACCTGAGGAGCGATGTGTACTGTGAGTATGGCTTGTTTTTTGTCGACAACGAAGTTAATGTGAACGGCAATACAATATATACAAAAGGAGACTTCCTGCAGGAGTCTTCAGAGATAGTGTGGAGTGGCGGAGGATTAGTGCTTGAGGGAACCGGATCGGAAGTGTCTAATTTTGACACGGATGTTCTTCTAAACGATCTCACTTGCGTAACGCCCGGCAAAATCATTGAGTTTGACGATGATGTTGTCGCAACATTAGAGGGGACATTTAGAATTCAAGGTTCACCAGAAGACCCCGTATATATTTTGGGAGGTTCTTATCCTTCTGAGCATTGGTTCATAAATCCAATGGGCGCAAGAGATGTGAAGTATGCCGACGTGCAAAGCTCGATCAATGTCAACGAAAGAATGATACTTGCGCGTTATTCAATTGATAGCGGTGAGAACTCGGGCTGGCTATTTGCCGATTCCCTCGCGATAGTAACAATTGCGCACCAGGGAGGGACCATCGAGCCTTCGGGAGAAATCCCAGTGGCAGCCGGGGAGCCCGCTACTTTTGAGGTCCGCGGATTCGGAGGCAATCACATCAGTTCTCTTATGATCGACGGCAGCAAGGCGACAAACGAAGTCGCGGGTGTTTACACTGCATACTTTGAAGAAGATTACGGATATCTGATGTACGCGTTGATCACATTTGAGGGGGTAAGTTCAGACCATGTTGTTGAGGCGCATTTTGGCGGTGAAGGACTAAGTATCTGGAAAGGCACTGGCGCAAACCTAAATTGGACCAATCCCGACAACTGGATCGGCGGGAAAGTTCCGCTCTCGACCTATGAAGTGGTATTTAACGAAATAGCGCAGAATAATTCACTGCTTAACTCGGGATTTCACGGAAGAGTGGCTTCAGTATCTCTGGAAAGCGGATTTGAACACAAAGTGGAGCAAAACAGGATGTTTACAGTAGAGGGAGATTTTATTCTCCAAGGCGGAGAGTGGGATACAAACAACCAGAATCTGATGATAAGTGGCGGTTTTATGAAAGACAGCGAAGCAGATTTTATAGTTTATCCCAACAGGAGCGTCAGGTTCATCGGCGCTGATCCGTCTCTGATACAGGGCTCGACAACTTTTACGCGCTTTATATGCGAAGTGCCGGGTAAAGCTCTTACGTTTGAGGCGGGTTCCCTCCAGACTATAACAGAGTTGATGAGGATCACCGGTGTTTCTGGCAGCAGGATATTCCTAAGAAGCACTGATGATGGTATGCAATGGAGAATCAATCCAACATCCGCGGAAGTAGCGTATGTCAATGTGAAAGACTCTTCAAATGAAGCCGCCTTTTTCATCGATCCCGCGGGATCGAACATTAATGTGGCGAATAACTATAAGTGGTTCCCTTCATCTGCCATGTATATAATTACGGCAACAAGCTCGGATAACGGACAAATAAGTCCCGAGGGGGAGATATCCGTACCGGAGAACAGCAGCAAAACGTTCAATTTTTATCCTGAAGCCGGTTACTACGTATCTTCGGTGGAAGTTGACGGTGTTGGGACCACTGAGCAGATAAGCTATACATTCTCCGGGATTGTTTCGGACCATACAATATACGCGTCGTTTGCGGCTATAACAGACCAAAGGAACATAACGGCATCAGTAGCTGCGAATCAGGGAGGGACAATAGAGCCGATAGGGGTAGTTCCGGTGCAGGTCGGCGGAAGCAGGATGTTCAAGATGGTCCCCAATGGCGGGTGGTATATCAACAACATACTCGTTGATGGTGCAGGCATAACTCCGGTAGATTCCAAATATGCCTTTACTAATGTCACGGAGAACCGGACTATAGTAGTTGTGTATTTGCAAAATACAGAATCTGTCCATCTGATAACCGCAGAAACAAGCGGAAGCGGCAGCGGGACTATCCGGCCAACCTCTATTCCGGACGGGCCTATAGGAGTGCTGCCCGGATCGAATATGACTTTTTTCATTGAATCAGGTTCCGGTAGTTATGTTTCGGGACTGTATGTGGACGGGGAACCTCAACCCTTGCAGTCGGAGTATTCTTTTACTAATGTCAGTTCGAATCACGTAATAATAGCATCTTTCGAACCGATCCCTTATACCATAACATCGACTTACGGTCCGTGGGGCATCATTGTTCCTGCCGGGGAAGTTGAAGTGCCGTATGGCGGGGATAAGCTGTTTGAGATTATTCCCGATCCGGGATATCGAATAGACCAATTGAAGATCGACAATGTTACAGTTGTTACGACGCCGGAATACAAGTTTGTCAATGTTACATCCGATCACGCCATACATGCAACTTTTACATCCGAACCTTTTTCCATTATTGCAACTGCCGGCACAGGAGGCACAATAAATCCGAGCGGAGAGGTTTCGGTAATATATGGTTCTAATCAGACGTTTTATGCGCAGCCAGATTCCGGATATCAGTTAAACGGACTGTTGATAGACGGTGCAGTATTTACGACAGAGTCAAGCTATACATTCTATAATGTAGTGCAGTCGCATTCTATAGAGGCGACATTTGAGCCGTATGGCGAAGACACGTTATACATAACGGTAGAAGCCACAGGGGGTGGTACAGTAGAGCCGTTCGGCATAGTCGGGGTTGCGCCGGGCGGGAGCCAGGTTTTTGTTATCACGCCTTACTCGGGCAATCACATATCATCTTTGAGCCTAGATGGGGATCCTAAGCCCATACAATCTATATATGAGATCAAGAACGTATCCACCGGCTATATTTTGAGCGTGGTGTTTGCGTCTAATACCGGAGTGGCAGATATTTGGCTAATAACCGCAGAAGCACAGGGTCAGGGTAGCATATCCCCTGAAGGCAGCATAGGTGTAAAGAATGGGGCCAGCCAGTCTTTTGTGATGAGTGCTGATCTAGGCAATACACTTCTGGGTCTTAGGGTGGATGGAGTAGAGACAGATGTTGTTTCTGTATATACGTTCAGCGGAGTTGGTTCCCATCACAGCATAGAGGCAGTATTCAGCGGACTGATCCCTCCGGCGCCGCCTTCACGGTTGAGGGCTTCTGTCGAAGGAAACGATGTTGTGCTTGCGTGGAATACAGTATCGGGTGCCGACGCTTACAGGATATACCGCAGTTCTGATAGATTTGCTCCCATAACGGCCGGGTGGGATCTTGTGGAGGAGGTTAGCGGGACAACATGGACAGATTTCGGAATAGCAGATATTACCTTGGAAGCGTATTATATTGTCCGTGCGAATAATTCAGGAGGGGTAGGCGAAGGCTCAAGTATAGGGATTTACAAGAAGAGCACGTTCATAAAAAATACGCCGCCGCCGGATCCTCCGCGGACAAATTTTTACAGAATAAGCTTGCCATACACATCCGCATATCGTAATGCGCAGGATATAGTGGAGGATATAGAAGGGCATACAGGAGAAGGGAGCAACACGAAGATAAGAAGCATAGGCAAGTGGAACCCGGAAATGCAACAAAACACTAATGTGTGTGTTTATTCTACTGCTTTGAAAAGATGGTTAGGGGACTTTGCTCTGGAAGCCGGGACCGGCATTGTAGTTGAGATGTCGGGTAATACCGATGATTTTGATTGGGATATCGAGATGATAAAAATTCCTGTTGAGTAGGATGTAGTATCAATCAATGAGCAATGAGTGCGAGGCGTTATCGGCAAAACTATTCGTTATAGTTGTTTGTTTTTTTACGTTGTTTATTCCTATGGTTTTTGCGGATACTAACGTGGTGAATTTGATATACAACAGTGATGGAAGTATCGGCAATGCTTCAACTCCTAATAGTTACGGGAAAGGCCTGTATTACAGACCTTTGAATCAGGACTACAGGATCATTGGGGGCGGATATCAGGTATCGGCAGAGACAATTACAACCGACCAGTTCCATGCGGCTGAAGAGCCAAACCCGGCATTTGTAATATTGGATGTAGGGAATGTATGGACTCCTGCGGTGTCAGCAGGGGATCAAATAGTGGGAGTGGTGGAAGTGCCGGGGGGGCTGCGTACGCCTTACAGTGGATTGGCATATGCGGGAGCTTCTTTTGGAGTGGTAAGCGATCCGGGACTTATAGAAATGCCCGATATATGGATACAACCTATTCCTACTCCTGAAGCGGACGATCCGCAGGAACCTGGGATGACAAAGATCAGGTGGACGGGAGTAGTTACGTCCGATGCTTTGGGAGGCTTGGTTAATTATGTTGACAAGTATTCGGTATATCGTGCAACCGATCCAGGCGGGCCGTTCATTAGATTGAATAAAGAAGCGGAACATGTGTCCGGAGAGGTTTATTATGAAGACAGCCAGGATGTAGATGACGGAAAGGCTTATTATTACAGGCTTAGGATGGTATATGCTTGGCCTGCGAACAGCGTAAAGCCATATTATGAGACTTCTGTAGAGTCCCGTGTCAGCGAAAAGATTATTATAGGAGTTAAGCATGTCATAACAGCTGAAGTGGTTGGTGGTACAGGCGGTGGGACTATCGAACCCATGGGAACGGATTATTATGCGACGACTGAAACGCCGAAATATGTGGTTGTAGCCAATGAAAACTGGAAGATTAGTTATGTAGAGGTTAATGGGGTCGGGCAGATGGTAGGCAATCCGTATTATTTTGCGTACCAGTTTTCAGGGTTGACCCCAGGGGGTAGTTCGACGATCGCAGTATCGTTCGAGGCATTAACAGGGCCTGTCGAGGACAGGCATACGATAGTGTCAGGGGTTGCGGGAGGCAGCGAAGGAGGGCAGATCGT
>Ga0209096_1000436_pt1 | contig 57617 bp, 43 predicted proteins | sample AD_UKC034_MetaG_FD_184407 | JGI IMG/M metagenome (GOLD analysis project Ga0209096, IMG submission 184407) | Active sludge microbial communities of municipal wastewater-treating anaerobic digesters from USA - AD_UKC034_MetaG (SPAdes) (version 2) | ecosystem: Engineered > Bioreactor > Anaerobic >...
GCACCCAGCGGGCGTATCCCGATCAGCTGCGCCGGGTGCGATTCTTCGATGCCGAATCGCATCGCCAGTTCACGTTCCTCACCAACAACTTTGTCCTGCCGCCGCTGACCATCGCCCACCTGTACAAGCACCGCTGGCAGGTTGAGATCTTCTTCAAATGGATCAAGTCCCATCTGTTGATCGAGCGCTTTTATGGCACCTCGCTCAATGCCGTCAAGATCCAGATCTGGGTCGCCATCACCATCTACGTGCTGGCGGCGCTGATCAAACAGCACCTCCGCCTGGACCGCAGTCTCTACGAAATTCTGCAGATTCTCAGCGTCACCCTGTTTGAGAAAGTGCCTCTTATAGAAGTACTTACCAAATCTACCATGCCTGATGAAAAGAGCCCTCATTGCAAGCAACTGAAACTATTCGACTTTTAACCGGACAGTAGTGTGCCGGCCACGATGTTGACGCAGGGGATGATCAGCAGCACGATCCACCACAGCGGCCGTCCCACGACTTCCAGCAGGACAATGATGTTGTAGATGGGCACGATCGCCGCCCAGCCGGGCTTGCCCGCCTTGACGAAGATTTTCCACAGGCTGGCGTTAAACAGGATGATGATCGCGGCGTAGATCACGAAGAACACGCAGCCGAATCCGGCTCCGAGCATGCCCGCGACATCCTCCTCGGACTGCAACAACATCAGATACGGAGCGATCGATGGGGACATACCGACCTCCTTGTTAGTGAGTATCAACTCATATGGTCTTGTGCGAAATCGATATCTGGATTTTAACCGCTTCTCCGGACCTGTCAAGGGGATTGTCAGCGAAGTTTATTCAGCGGTGATGTCCGGACCCGCCCCCGGCGACACCCTCGTGCCGAATGGCTGGAAAACCGGTCCGAAACATGGCAGAATCACGGGTCGCATAACCTGACGGGCAGGAGCTTCCATGGACATCGACTGGGCGCGCGAATTTCCCGGGGCGGTCACGGTCACTGACACGGCGGGCACCATCCTTTACATGAACCACCGCGCGGCGGCGGTCTTCGCCGCCGAAGGCGGCGCGGCCCTGGTGGGCACCAACGTGCTGGACTGCCACCCGGAGCCGTCGCGCACCATGCTCGCCGAGATGCTGCGGACGGAACGCCCCAACGTCTACACCATCGAGAAGAAGGGGGTCCGGAAGCTGATCCACCAGTCGCCGTGGTACCGCGACGGCCGCTACGCCGGCTTCGTGGAGCTGTCGCTGGAACTCCCCGCCGAGATACCCCACTTCGTGCGGGGATGAACACCGGGCGGCCGCCCTCCGGCGGGCGATTCAACCGCCGCTGGCCCGTCCGGATGCCGACACGGCTAAACCACGTCGCCGGTCCATAGCTGTTCGAGAAACACCTGCCAGGGTAGGATGAAAATGCCTTCGTGTTTTCGCGGGGCGCTTTCTGTGCAGACGATAAAGGAACGTGCCGGTCGATAGTCCTGGATGAAAGCTTTCATGGATCGGAGTTCGGCGCTGTCGATGCGGTGGGTGCCCTTCACTTCGATGGCGACCTCCCCACCGTTCAGAATGAAATCTACTTCAACACCTGACTTCGTCCGCCAAAAATTCACGTCGTAATGAAGCTCGCGATAGGAGCGATGGGCCAGCAGTTCCATCAGGATGAAATGTTCCAGAGCTTTCCCGAACAGCTCGCCCCTCAATTGTGGAATCTGACGGTTCGTGATGGCCCCGGCTACACCCACATCGAACAGATAGAACTTGCCGGTCCGGGTGATAACCTGACGGTCCTGGCGCTTCTTGAAGGGCTCGATCATCGTGCCCAACAGGGTATCCATCAGGATTTGGTAGTACTCCTTGACGGTTTTTGAGTCCACGCCGCAATCCCGGGCGATGTTGGCATAATTGGTCAGTTCGCCGTGTGAGTACCCCACGGCGTCAAAAAAACGCGAAAAGGCGGGAAAATTCCGGGTCAACCCCTCATCGAAGACCTCCTCCTTGAGATAATCATGCAGGTACGCACGCAATGACTTGCGGTATTCCGGCTGCAGGTAGTGTGAGGGGACCATCCCCCGGTTCAGCGCCCTGAGCAGATCGAATCCCGCCACTTCAGCCGACACGAGCGGGTGCATCTCGTAGCGCCAGGCCCGGCCCCCGAGCAGGTTCGTCCGGCCCCGTTTCAGTTTCCGCGCGCTGGAGCCGCACAGGATGAAACGCAGTCCCTTGTTTTCAATCAACCAGTGGATTTCGTCGAGTAGCTGGGGCACTTTCTGCACCTCATCGATGATGATCGGTGCCTCCAGTTGCTGCGGCGCGGCTGCCAGAAGTTGTTCTCGAAGCAGAAACGGGCGCTTGACCAACTCCAGATACAGGTCGGTCTGCAATAAATCAAAACGAAGGCTGTCGGGAAAGGTTGCGTTCAAGAAAGTGGTCTTGCCCGTTTGTCTCGGTCCCCACAAAAAAGCCGATTGTTTTTTTGGCAGGGCGATTTTCAACAAGCGGGCCAAAATCTCTTTCATGGAGCAAACTCCGAAAAAGTTTAACTAATTCGGAGTTTATTCCGATATAGTTGAACTGTCAACTCCCATCTTCTGTTTGTTTTTCCGACGATTTTCTTCAGGCGGAATGAACCCGGCAGGGGTGGAATCAGTTGGCTGGCCTGCCTGGCCGGCGGTATCGGATCAGGAATTCCCAGATGTACGGAGCGGCGTCCAGTTCCCGCGTGGCCGGACCGAGCTGCCAGGCCGGGGGCGGCGCCGGTTCGCCCGGCCAGCCGTGGCCGCCGCCCTCCACCACAACCAGGACCACCTGCGCCGTGGCCGCGCCGCTCGCGGGGAAGGTCTCCGTCCGCATCCGGGTGCCGTCGTTATGCCGGTCCGGTAGTTCCGCGGAGACCGGCGCCGGATCGGTCGCGGCCGCCTGCGCCCACCACCGCGCCGTCTCGGGCGCCGAGAGCACCCGGCCGCCGTTCGGGCTGTTGACTTCGCCACCGGCCCAGGGGACCACCGGATCTTCCGTCCCGTGGATCAGCAGCAGCGGCGGCGACGGCCGGGCGGGCCGGCGCGTGGCCAGCCGTTCCGGCAACCCGGCGCCGACGCTCGCCCCGGCGGCCAGCAGATCGGGCGCTTCCAGGGCCAGCCGCTGGACCATCATCCCGCCGTTGGAGTAGCCGGCGGCATACACCCGCGCCGGATCCACGGCGGTGTCCGCCTTCAGGCGGCCGACCAGCCGGCGGATGAAGCCCACGTCGTCGACGCCGGCGCGCTCGGCTGGGGTGGCACCGCGGCCGTCGGCCCAGGTGCGCGCCACGCCGTCGGGGAACGCGACGACGCAGCCGGTCCGGTCGGCCAGGGTGTCGAACCCGGAGACGGCCGTCATCTCCGCGCCCGAACCGCCGCTGCCGTGGAGGACGACCAGCAGCGGAGCCGGACCGTCCGCAGCCGCCCGGCCCCGGTGCCACAGGAAGGTCCGCGTGTGTCCCTGCCACTCCAGCGACCCGGACCGAAGGCCGTCCGGCGGTTCCGGGGCGGCTGCCGGCGGCGCATCGCGACAGCCGGCGGCAAGCCCGACGGCCGATCCGACGAGGAGCCAGGCCGCCAGACGGCGGAGGTTGAGAGCAAGATTCATGGTTTTCATTCTAACCGGTGCCGGGAACCCGTGTCGATGCGTGATCCGGACAGCGGGGTGGAGCGTCTATCTCCCGTGGGAGCGGATTTGCTATCCGCATCCGGACCTGATTTTCTCTTGACAAGTCCGTGACAATCGCGATGATGGCAGTTTAACATTCGGTCGCCCCAGTTTGAAAAACCATCTGCAGTCCCATACGCTGCTGGAGAGCCGCCCATGATCCTGAAAATCCGTTCCCTCGCCGTGATCCCCGTCTTGATGCTCATGGCCTCGACCTGGCTGGCCGCCCTGGAGCCGCCGACCCCCGAGCAGATCGCCCGGTACCGCGCCGACGGCACCCTGGCCCAGCGGATCGCCGCGGCCCGGGCGCTGGGCAACCACCAGGTCGCTCCCCGCCTGGTGGAGCGCGCCCGGTACAAGCTGGAGCGGTTGCAGAAAGGCGGCGCGGCCGGCAACGAGCCCATGGCGCCGCCGCTGGGCTGGCGGGGCATGCCCACCACGGGCACGGTGCGGGTGCTGGCCCTGCTGATCGCCTTTCAGGACATGGCCCCGTCCACCGAAGCCAGCCGGATCCAGGACCAGCTCTTCGGCGACGGTGTGGGCGGCTTCCCGCTGGAGAGCCTGCACAGCTACTACCAGCGGTCCTCGTACGGCCAGCTGGACATCCAGGGCAATGTCCTCGGCTGGTACACCACGCCCTATCCGCGGTCCGGTGTCGCCCAGACGGATGTCGGCCGGGAGAGCCTGATCCAGGAAGCGCTGACCCATTACGACAACCAGGGCCATGATTTCAGCCAGTACGACAACGACGGCGACGGCACCATCGACTACCTGGTGGTCGTCTGGACCGGGCCGCACGGCGCGTGGGCCAGCTTCTGGTGGGGCTACATGACCAACTACGGCAACTCCACCTTTGTGCTGGACGGCAAGGTGCTGGACACGTACTCCTGGCAGTGGGAGGCCTCCACCGTCGGCGACCTGTTCATGCCCAACGTGGTGATCCACGAGACGGGCCACGCCCTGGGGCTGCCCGATTATTACGACTACGATGACGGCGTCGGCCCCCGCGGCGGCGTCGGCGGGCTGGACATGATGGACGGCAACCAGGGGGACCACAACCCGTTCAGCAAGTGGCTCCTCGACTGGATCACTCCCACGGTGCTGGGCGGCGGCAGCCAAGCGGTCTCGCTGCGCGGCACGGCCGACACCGGCGACGCGCTGGTGATCATGCCGGGCGCCACGGCGGACGATCCGTTCTTCGAGTTCTTCCTGGTGCAGAATCGGAAACGGTCAAACAACGACGCCCGCCTGTCCTCCGACGGCATGCTCATCTGGCATGTGGACGCCCGGCTCGATCCGTACGGGTTCAATTTCATCTACGACAACTCGTACACCGACCACAAGCTGCTCCGCCTCATGGAGGCGGACGGGCTCGAGGAGATCGAGCAGGGCGGCTCCGCCGACAGCGGCGATTACTTCAAGGCGGGCATGGCGTTCGGGCCCGCGTCCGTTCCCGACAGCGACCGTTACGACGGCGTGCCCACCAACCTGGCGGTTACGGAAATCTCCGCTCCCGGCGCCACGATGACGTGCAACGTGGCGTTCGACAACCAGGCGCCCACCCTGGGCGGCATCACGATCTGCGCCAACGCCAGCGAGACGATCATCGGCTGGGAGACCAGCGAGTACACCGACGCGGGTATCATCTACGGACGCGACCTGGATCTGACCGGCGAGGCCTTCTCAACGAGCGCGGGCACGGTCCACATCGTGGCGCTGCCGGGGCTGCAGGCGGGCGGCCTGTACGTGTTCCAGATCTTTTGCACCGATCCCAGCGGCAATACCGCCGAGTCCGATTTCCACCACTTCATCGTGCCGGACAGCGCCGGCGTCGAGGAACAGGTGTTCCAGGACGACCTGGAGTCAGGCGCCCCCGACTGGACCCGCACGCCGAACGGCCTGGGACCCTGGGCGCTCGTCGACAGCCAGTACGCCCGCTCGGCCACCCACGCCTGGTTCAGCACCGATCCGGAAGGCGGCAAGGACGACCTGTTGCTTCCGCCCGAGCTGAATCTGACGGGCGCGGCTTCGGCCACGCTGACTTTCTGGCACACCTACAGCTTTGAAACCGACTTCGACGGCGGCGTGGTGGAGATCTCCGTCGACGCCGGGCAGACGTTTACCGACCTCGGCCCGGACATTCTCGCCGGCGGATACACCGGCCTCATCAACCCGTCCACCCAGTCGCCCATCCGGGGACGGCAGGCCTGGACCGGCGGCACCCTCGGCACCATGACCCCGGTCACGGTGAGCCTGGACCGGTTCTGCGGCCGGCCGGCCCTCATCCGCTTCCGGCTGGGGTGCGACCTGTATGCCGGGGGGCAGGGCTGGTACATCGACGACGTGACGGTGAGCCGCGTCACCTGCGAGCCCGTCACGCCCGTCGCGGGCTGGCCCGAGGCCACCGGCGACCTGAACGGCGACCAGCTGCTGGACGCCGGCGACTTGCTCCTGATGGCTGACTACCTGGCGGGGAACGTCCTGAACGTGCCGGCCGGCATCTACGCCGGCGACATGAACGGCGACCATCGCATCACCGTGGCGGATGGGGTGATCCTGGTCGGCCGCGTCATCGGGATCATGTAGGCGGGTTCGGGATTGATTCGGCCCGGTAGATGATTGAAGGTTGATAGTTGATGGTTGATGGTTGATGGGAGACCGTTAATTATTGACGGCTGCTCCAGCTCCCGTCCCCTGACTCGTCGATCCATCGATTCACCGACTCACCGGTTCACCGGTTCGCCCATGAGCCGGGCGGTTTGTTCGGCCAGCCCACCCAAGCCACGGCGGACGGCCTCCTCCCGCAGCGCCCGGAGTGTCCGCTCCGCGGCTGCCGCGTCGCCGCAGCGGCGCTCGATCCGTCCCAGTGCCCATTCGCACTCGAGGCCCAGCAGGCGGAAACCCAGCCGGGCCAGCGCCGCGCGTTGTTTGTCCAGGTCGCGGCGGGCCGCGTCGCACCGGCCCCGGGCGGCCAATAGCTCCGCCTCGGCCAGTGCCACCTCGGCCTGAGCCGACGGTTGGAGATTCGGCAAGCTGGACCGGACCTCCGCCAGGCGTTCCTCGGCGGCCGCGGCGTCGCCGCGTACCAGAGCCACGCGCGCCGACAGGGCCATGGCAGTGGCTGCGCCGTCGCCCCGGCCGTCGTCGCGAAACCCCGCCGCGGCGCGGACGGCGGCGGCCTCGGCTGCATCCAGCCGGTTTTCGGCCAGCTCCAGCCGGGCCAGCGTCAGGTGGATGGCAGGCACCTCGGTGTGCTCGCCGATCGCGGCTTCGATGGCCAGCGCCGCGGCCAGGTCGCGGCGGGCGTCAGCCGACCGTCCGGCGAGGCGGGCGACGTCACCGCGTCCCAGGAGCGCCCACGCCTCGTAGCCGCGGTGGCCGATGGCCCGGCTCATGGCCAGCGCCTCCTCGTACCGCCGGGCCGCCGACACCGGATCGGCGCGGGTGATGTCCAGATCGGCCAGGTTGCCCAGCGCCGCGATCACCTTGATCTTCTCGCCGGTCTCCTGCCACGTGGCCAGGGCCGCCGCGTACATGCGCGCGGCCCCGTCCAGGTCGCCGGCGTCGCTCAACAGGTTGGCCAGATTGTTGCGGGTGTGGGCCAGGCTGCTGGCGGAGCCGACCGCCTCGAAGATTCGCAGGCACTCCTCGTACATCGCCCGGGCCTCGTCCCGCCGGCCTTGCTGGTAGACGATTCCGGCGATGCTGCTCATAACCCGCGCCTGACTGGCGGCGGCACCGGTCTCCTGGTAGACGGCGAGGGCCTCGCGCAATTTGGCGAGCGCCGCCTCGGCATCGCCGTGGTCCTGGAGGATCCATGCCTGGTAGTTGATGGCGGCGGCCCGCTCCCGCTCGAAACCGTTGACGGCGCTCAACGCCTCAGCTTCCTGCAGGAGCCGCTGGGCATCCGCCAGGTCGCCCCGATAGTACCGAACCAGAGCGGACTGGATGGCGGCGCGGACCTCGCCGCCGCGGTCGCCGCCGTCGGCGAAAATCCGGCGGGCCTCGTCCGCCGCGGTCGTGGCCGCCGCGAATTCGCCGAGTCCCCGCCGGGCGCGCGATTCCTGGACTCGGGCCCGCGCCAGGACAAGCCGGCTGCCCGCGGCGGTGGCCCGCCCGGCCGCCCGGCCGGCCGCTGCCAACTGGCCGCGGTAGTCGCCCAGCAGATCCAAGACGTCGGCCAGCGCCAGGTCGATGCGCGGATCGTTTCCCGCCGGGGGCGGCAGGCGCCGGAGCTGCTCCAGCGTGGCCAGGGCGTCGACCCCGCGGCCGGATTCGCGCAGCACGGCCGCCAGGCTCAGGCCGTGTTCCAGGTTATCGGGGAAGAACGTCCAGAGGCTGCGGTAAACCAGCACCGCCTCGGTCCACTTGTAGCGGGCGGCGTGCAGGCGGGCTTCGATGACCAGGCGCCCCTCGCGACCCAGGCCGGCGGACCGGTCGAACGCCTGCTGGAGTTCCTCCCGCGCCCGGGCGTCGTGGCCGAGCACGGTCCAGGCGTCGGCCAGGGCCAGGTGCAGCGCCGGACGATCGGGCGCCCGCCGCATGGCGCGCTCCAGCGGGTCGCGGGCGGATTTGGCGTCCAGGCGGCGCAGGTGGGCGAGCCCTTCGGCGAAGAGCCTCATGGCCTCGGGATCCTCGGGCAGGACCACCCGGGCCGGGGCGGCGCCGTTCGCGCCGCTTGGACGGATGCGCATCCGCCGCAGCATCTCCGCGCTCAAGCCGGCGACGAGTCGGAACAGGTCGGATTCGGAACCGGACGCATCCAGCCGGGCCACGGTGCCGCCCGAAGCGACATCCTGGACCACGGCCCGGATGCGGATCCGTCCGTCGGCCGCGGCGAAAGTCCCGCTCACCACCAGGTCGGAACCGATGGCGTCGCGGACATGTCCCAGGGATTCGGCGGAGAGCGCCACTCCGGCGGCGGGCGCCGACTCCAGTTCCAGGCGACTCACGTTTTCGCCGGGGATGAGGCGGACGTCCGGCGACGCAGCCAGGTCGGCGCGAAACATCTCGGCCAGGGCCGTGGACAACCAAACCGATCCCGCATCCTCACTCAGGTCGCGAAAGCCGAACACCGCCACCGCCCGCCGCGGCTGATCCCCGCCGCCCACCGCGTGCCGTTCCCATGGCCGCCACAGGCACAGGCCGCCGGCGAGCGCCAGCGCAGCGGCCGCTGCGTACAGCCACAGCCGGCGCCGGCGCGATGCGGCGCCGACGGTCGTCGTCATCCCGGCCGGTTCCGGGCTGCGGACGCCGAGAGCGGCGAGGAAGTCCCGGGCCCGGGGAAACCGCGCCGCCGGATCGCGCGCCAGGCAGCGCAGAATGGCGGCCTCCCACGCGGGGTCCAGCCCCTCGACGTGCCGGCTGGGCGGCGTCGGCGGCTCCCGCAGACACTTGACCGCCGCGGCGATGGCGTTGTCGGCGGCATAGGGGAGGGTTCCGGTGACGAGCTCGTACGCCACCACGCCGAGGGCATAGATGTCGGCCGCCGGTGTGACCGGCGTCCCCTCGAGCTGCTCCGGCGCCATGTAGAATGGCGTTCCCACCGCGCCGGTGGGCTGGGCGTCGGAGTCGTCGCCCGCCGAAACGTCCGGCCGGGCCAGTCCGAAATCGGTGACCACCGCCCGTTCGCCGCCCCCCGGTTGGGGGACCAGCATGACATTGCCGGGCTTGAAATCCCGGTGGATCACGCCGGCGGCGTGGGCGGCGTCCAGCGCGGCTGCCAGTTGAGCCAGCAGGTCTCCGGCCGCGGCCGGGGCGAGCCGTCCGCCGGCCCGCAGCCGCTGGGCCAGGGTGGGACCCTCCAGCAGCTCCATCGTCAGGAAGACCGTGTCGGCCGCGGGCGATGCCGACGGAGTCTCGGGACGATGCACGCCCAGATCGAAAATCCGGCAGACGTTCGGGTGGGTGACCCGGCGCGCCAGCTGGATCTCGCGCTTGAAGCGGACCACGGACACGCCCCGCTCCATGCGGTCGGTCCGCAGCGTCTTGAGGGCCACCCGGAGGTGGAGTTCCAGATCGAGCGCTTCGTACACCTCGCCCATGCCGCCGCGGCCCAGGAGGCGGAGGATTTGGTAGCGTCCGGCCAGGATGGCGCCGGGCGGGAACAGCGTTTCGGGGTGCAGCGGCGACCGCTCCAGGTCCAGGGTGTCGGTGGAGTTCGCGTCCGTCGCCCGGAACGGGTGGGTGGGCGGGGTGTCCCCGGACCATAGCTCCGGCAGGGCGGCGGCAGCGGGGCGCCAGCAGGTGGTGTCGGCGCGGCGGCACGGCGTGTCGGGCCGCAGCCGGCCCGACGCCGCCTGCTCGGCCAGTTCGGCCTCGCCGAACGGACCGGCGGGGGCGGTGCCGTCATGGATGTAATAGCGTGCCACGCCTGCTCCACGGAAGCTTTGCGTGATTATAGGGGGGCGCCCGCGCGGATGCAATCGCTCAGTGGGCGATCCGGCCGTCGACGAGAGGGACGATCCGGTCGGCCTGGCGGGCGAGCTGCTCGTCGTGGCTCACCAGGATGAAGGCGGTGCCCAGGTTCCGGGAGATCTCGCGCATCAGCGCGAACACCGCCCGGCTGTTGACGCTGTCGAGGTTGCCGGTGGGCTCGTCGGCCAAAACCAGCGCGGGCTCGTTGATGAAGGCCCGCACCACCGCCACCCGCTGCTGCTGCCCGCCGGAGATCTGGCCCGGCCGGTAGTGCAGGCGGTTGCCCAGGCCCACGCGGTCGAGCAGCTCCACCGCCCGCTCCCGCCGCTCGCGTTCGGCCTCCCGGCCCATGATCCGGCGGGGGATCAGCACGTTTTCCAGCACCGAGAACTGGGGGAGCAGGTAGTGGAACTGGAAGATGAAGCCGAGGTACTGAAGCCGCAGCCGGGCGCGCGCGTCCTCGTCGAGCCGGGCGGTGTCCTGCCCGCTGAGCAGGATCCGGCCCGAGGTGGGCATGTCGAGGAGTCCCATGAGGTTCAGCAGGGTGGTCTTGCCGGAGCCGGAGGCGCCGACGATGGACACGAACTCGCTGCGTGCGACCGCCAGGTCGATGTCGAAGAGCACCGGCGTGGGCACGCCGTCGCCGTACACCTTGTTCACTCCCTGGAGCTCCACGACGGGACCCGCGTCCATCACGCCCCCCGGATCACGTCGATGGGATTGACCCGCGCCGCCCGCCAGGCCGGGTAGAGCGAGGCCAGGAAGCCGATGCCCACGGCGATGGCGATGCTGCCCAGGATCAGGGCGGGGCCGAGATCCACCGGGAACGTTTCCACCAGCCGGCCGGTGGCGCTGGCGGTGGTGCGGAAGCCGGCCAGCCACAGGCAGAGGACGGACCCCTGGACGGCCCCGGCGGCGCCGCCGAAGAGCGACAGCAACATGCCTTCCACGGTGAACACGGCGGTGATCTGGCGGCGGTTGGCGCCCATGGCCTTGAGGATGCCGATTTCCCGGAGCTGGCTCATCACCGACATGATGAGCATGCTGGCGATGCCGAAGCCGGAGCCCAGGATGGTGAAACCCACGATGAGGTTCGACGACTGGCTCTGGGCCCGCAGTCCGGACAGGAGCGACTGGTTGTCCTCCATCCAGGAGCTTGTCTCGTAGGGGACCTGCAGCGCCAGGCGCCGCGCCATGGCGTCGGCGCCGAAGATGTCGCCGAGCTTCAAGCCGATGCTGGTGACGGCGGTGCCCACGCCGAAGAGGGTCTGGCCGTCGCGCAGCGTCAGGTAGAGGGTGCCGCCGTCGACGGCGGCGAAGCCGCTGTCGAAGATGCCGGCGACGGTGTAGGTGCCGGCATTCCCCTCGATGCTCACCAGGCGGATCTTGTCCCCGAGGCGCAGCGAGAACTCGTCGGCCAGCTTGTAGCCGAGGGCGACCTCGCCGGCGTTGAGCCCGAAGAACCGCCCCGCCACCAGCTTCGACTGGATGTCCACCACGGCGTTGTGGCGCTCCGGGATCACGCCCACCACCGCCACCCCCTGCCGGCGGGCGCCCCGCGACATGAATCCCTGGCCCTCCACCACCGGCGATACCGCCGCCACGTCCGGATCGAAGCGCTGCAGCCGGGCGAGCCAGAACGGCCAGTCCTCGATCTTGCGCTTCTGCCGCTCCATCCGGATCCGCTCGCCGGCGTAAAGCGGCCCGTCCGGCGTCGCCGTGTCGGCCACCGACAGCGGCACGCGCTCGCTCTGGCGGACGACGACGTGGGGGATGGCGCCGGTGACGCTGGCGATGAGCCGCCGCTGCAGCCCGCCGATGAGGGCGCCGAGGAAAATGATCAGGGTGACGGAGACCGCCACGACCCCCATCATGAGCAGGGTCTTGCCCAGGTTGTAGCGCAGATTCCGCAGCGCCACGGACCAGGCGAAACGGTCGAACATGGGGCGATCTCCTCGTCGTCCGGACGCCGGGCGCTCAGGGCCGCGCCACCGGCCGGACCGTGTCTCCGGCGGCGGCCTCGGTGCCCCGGGCGAGCACCGCGGCGTCGGGCGGCACGCCCTCCACGGCGATCCACTCCGTGCCGCGGGCCAGGACGCGGACGGTCTGTTCGCGGACCGTCTCGCCCGTCACGATCAGCACGTGCCACCGGCCGTCGCGCTGCAGGAGCGCGGTGGCGGGGAGGCTGAGCGCCCGCGGCAGCCGGGCGACCTCGACGCTGACGTCCACCGTCATGTCGGGACGGGCGAAGTCGGGGAGCCGGTCGGGCGTGAACCGGAGGCCCACCACGCCGCGGCCGCTGTCCACTTCCGGGCCGATCTGAGCCAGTGTCGCGGCAAACGGCCGGTCACGGAACGCCGGCGCCAGCACCGTCGCCCGCTGGCCCGTCCGCAGACGGTCCAAATTGTTCTCGTCGGTTTCGACGTAAATTTCCGTCACCCGCAAATCGGCCAGCTCCAGGAGGGCGTTGCCGGGGGTGACACTCTGACCGGGTTCGGCGTTCCGGCGGATGACCAGCCCGGGCAGCGGCGCGCGGATCGTCCGGCGCTCCAGATCCTGCTCCGACACCAGCACCGCCGTCTCCGCCTCGCGCAGGCGCGCCTCGGCCACCTGCAGGTCCTCGGGACGCGGGCGGGCGCGCAGGTCCGCCAGCGTCTCGCGGGCGGCCGCCTCCGCGGCCTGCGCCTGGTCCCGCGTGGAGGCGGCGAGATCGAGGTCCGCCTGGGCAATCAACCGGTCCTCGAACAGGGCGCGCAGGCGCCCATACTCCCTTTCGGTCTGCAACCGGGCGGCGGTGGCCCGGGCCAGCTCGGCGACGGCGCGGGCCAGTTCCTCGGCGGTGGCGCCGCGGCGGACGAGGGCGAGTTCGGCCGCGGCCGTTTCCATGGCCTGACGGCTCTGCTCCAGCCGCCGTCTGGACTCCTCCGGCCGGAGTTGAATGAGCAGGTCGCCGGCGGCCACGTTGTCTCCGTCGTCGACGAAAACCGATTCGATGATGCCCGTGACCTCGCTGCCGATGGGGCTCTGCCGCTTGGCCCGCAGCGTGCCGCTGGCGATGACTAACTCCACCACTTCCCGTTCCGCCGGCTGGACGGCCTCCACCTCGCGGACACGCAATCGGCTGACGCCCAGCCAGCCCGCTGCCGCCACGATGAGCGCGCCGCCGATCCACAGGATGTGCCGCATCCGCCGGGTCATCCGCAGGCCTCCGACTTCGGGGATGACCCATTTCAGCACAAAGCGGGGCGCCGGGGAAGCGAATATTCCGCACCGGCCGATGACGATTCAGGTGGTGGCTGGTGCGATGGTGTATCATGGGTTGCCGGACGGCGCGGGAAATCCCGCGATCCGGGATATCGGACGGGAGGTGGCGGAACATGGCCGGGGCCGACGTGACCGTGCTCGGAGCGGGCCTGGCGGGGAGCGAGGCCGCCTGGCAGCTGGCCCGCCGGGGCTGGCGGGTGGCGCTCTGGGAGATGCGCCCCGCCGTGATGACGCCCGCCCACCGCACCGGCCGCTTCGCCGAACTGGTCTGTTCCAATTCCCTCAAGTCGGAAGCTCCCGCCAGCGCGCCATTTTTGCTGAAGGCGGAGCTGCGCCACCTGGGCAGCCTCCTGCTTCGGGTGGCCGACGGCTGCCGGGTTCCCGCCGGGCAGGCGCTGGCGGTGGACCGGCAGCGGTTCGCCCAAGGGGTGGAGGCCGCGGTTCGCGGCGAGCCCGGCATCACGGTGCTCGCCGCGGAAGCGCGGGCGCTGCCGGCCGCGCGTCCGGTGGTCGTCGCCACGGGGCCGCTCACGTCACCGGCACTGGCCGAGGCGCTGCGCGGACTCGCCGGCGCCGAGCACCTCTTTTTCTATGACGCCATCAGCCCCATCGTGGCCGGGGCTTCGGTGGACCGCGCGGTGGCCTTCGCCGCTTCGCGCTACGGCAAGGGGGGCGACGACTACCTGAACTGTCCCCTGAACCGCGAGGAGTACCAGGCGTTCATCGAGGCGCTCCGCGCGGCCGACACCTACCCGCAGCACGACTTCGAGGCGGCCGCCTATTTCGAGGGGTGTCTCCCCATCGAGGAGATTGTCCGGCGCGGGGACGACACGCTCCGCTTCGGTCCCATGAAGCCGGTGGGGCTGGTAGACCCGCGCACCGGCGCGGTGCCCCACGCCGCGCTCCAGCTCCGCCGGGAGGATCTGCTGGGCGACGCATTCAACCTGGTGGGCTTCCAGACGCGGCTGCGGCAGGGCGAACAGCAGCGGGTTTTCCGGCTCATCCCCGGCCTGGCGAACGCCGAGTTCATCCGGTATGGGCAGATCCACCGCAACACGTACCTCAACGCGCCGGCTGTGCTCACCCCGGAGCAGGAGTTCCGCGACCATCCCGGGGTGTTCGTGGCCGGGCAGTTGTGCGGCTTGGAAGGGTACATCGAGGCCGTCGCCACCGGACTGATGGCGGGGCTGCAGGCGGACCGTCGGCTGCGGGGCCTTCCGCCTGTGCGGTTCCCCCGGGACACCGCGTTGGGCAGCCTGCAGCACGCCCTCGGCGCGGCGGATCCGCGCGGATACCAGCCGCTCAACATCACCTTTGCGCTCCTTCCGCCGCCGCCGCCCGAGCTGGAGCGGCGGCTCCGCGGCAAGGCGGCGCGGCACGACTGGCGGGTGCGGGAGTCGCTGCAGGCGCTCCGGGACTTCGCCGCCCGGGAGGGCGTGCGGCCCGCCTGACAGGTCCGGCTCGGGCCGAATCAGTGCACGCTCTCCGGGCGTCCGCCCGGCGGGTAGTTGCCCGTGGCCTGCATCCACAGGATGTCATCCGGGGAGAACTGCTCGCGGGCATATTCGCACCAAGGCAGGATGCGGCATTCCGGGCACCGGCGGCTGCACGGGATGATCACGTTTACGGCGTCGGGGAAGAGGCGGTGGAACTCGGCGCTGTGCCCGTCGCGCACCTCATCCTCGTAGGTTTCGCGCAGCAGCCGCAGCCGCACTTCGGGCGGAACGGCGTCGGGCAGCTGCAGCACCGCCCGGAACTCCCGCCACATCTGATCCTCGATCTTCCGCATCTCCTTTTCCAGATTCGTGTCCATGGCCACCTCCCCAAGTGTCTTTATCCATATAAACGGACGGGAACCGAAGTGTTCGGCCCGGCGGCGGGGAAACGGGTACAACTTACTGAATTGAATAGGAATATTTTTTCGCAGCCCCGATATTCCCCCCTGTTCCATGCGCCGGCCGGGTGGAGGGGCCAGGCCACCAGCCACCTTTTCCCGGTCGAGCCGCACCGGCGGAGTATTCGGGTTTCTAATGGGGCAAGGATCCGAAGAGTGGGGAAATATTCCCCACCATGTAGCGATCGATATAGATATATCCTATTATTTTTCAATGATTTAAAAAAGACCCTGATTTTGGCATGATGGTTGCCAATAGCGGGATGAATGTTTGAGAAGGAGGTAATCACCATGGTTGGAATTCGCAAGTACGATCCGTACAACCAGCTGTCCCGCGAGTTTGACCGGATGATTTCCCGGTTCTTCGACATGCCGCGGCGCTATGACGAGGAGAGCGAGGCGTTGGCGGCCTGGTACCCCCGCATGGACGTCAACGAGCGCGAGAACGAACTCGTCATTCGATTCGACCTGCCCGGGATGAAACGAGAAGACATCCAGATCACGGTGGAGAACAACACCGTCACCGTCAACGGCGAGCGCAAGTTCGACCAGGACGAGAAGCAGGACAACTACCATCGGGTCGAGTGCTGCTACGGGCGTTTCACCCGCAGCTTCACCCTGCCGCGGATGGCCGACGGCGAGAAAATGAAGGCCAAGTACACCGACGGTGTGCTGGAGCTGATCCTGCCCAAGCGGGAAGAGGCCAAGCCGAAGCAGATCTCCATCAACGTCGGCTGAGCGGCATCAGCCGACCACAGGGGGGCGATGCCCCCCTTTTTTTGTCCCTAGAATACGAATGCAACAGGGCGAGGATCATGACGGACATTCCCATCCAACCGAACTTCGAAGGCGCCGGCACCGAGGCCGCCCAGCCCCCGGACGCCGCGCCACCGCCGGAGGTTCGGCCGGCTGAGAGCGCCGCCCCGGCGGAAACGGACATCGTCACCCGGCTGCGCGAGGAGTTGGCCGCATCCGAGGAGCGCACGTTGCGCGCACTGGCCGACTTCGACAACTTCCGTCGGCGCACCGCCGCGGCCAACGAGGAGGCGGCGCGGGAGCAGAAGAAGGCGCTGCTCCTGGACCTGCTCGAGGTGCAGGACAACTTTACCCGCGCGCTGGATCACTGGACGGGCGAGGACACCGAGTTCGTCGCCGGCATCCGGGCGATCCGTCAGCAGTTGGAAGGGGTGTTGATCCGCCACCAGGTGGAGCGGGTCGCCGCGCTCGGCCAACCGTTCGATCCCCGCGTCCACGACGTGCTGGACGCCCGCCCGGATCCGACGGTCTCGGTGGACACGGTGGACCGCGTGTACAAGGAAGGTTACCTGTTTTGCGGCAAGCTGCTCCGGCCGGCTCTGGTCGGCGTGGCGCAGGCGATCCGGGCGGCCGATCCGCCGGCCGATCCGCCGGCCGGCGAGGAGGAGGACCATGGATCCGAATAAGATGACTCTCAAGGTGCGCGAGGCGCTTTCCGCCGCACAGGGCCTGGCCCAGCGGCGCAGCCACACCCAGGTGGACGTGGAGCACGTGCTGCTGGCCCTGCTGCAGCAGGCCGACGGCCTGGCGCCGCGGCTGCTGGCGCGCCTCGACGTGCCCGTGGCCGAATTCACCGGCCGGCTGGAGCAGGAGCTGGACAGGCTGCCCCGGCTGTCCGGCGGCGCCGCGGCCGAGGGTCTCTACATCTCGGGCCGCCTGAACCGCATCCTGATTCAGGCCCAGGAGGAAGCCGCCCGGCTCAAGGACGCCTTCCTGAGCGTGGAGCACCTGTTGGCGGCCATGATCGGCGACGGGGCGGACCAGCCCGCCGCCCGACTGTTCCGCGCCTACGGCGTCGACCGGGAGCGGTTCGACCGCGTGTTGCAGGACGTGCGGGGCAACCAGCGCGTCGACTCCGAGGACCCGGAGGGGACATACGCGGCGCTGGAACGGTACGGTCGCGACCTGGTCCGCGAGGCGGCGCGGGGCAAGCTGGACCCGGTCATCGGCCGCGACAACGAGATCCGCCGCATCATCCGCATCCTGTCCCGGCGGACGAAGAACAACCCGGTGCTCATCGGCGAACCCGGCGTGGGCAAGACCGCCATCGTCGAAGGATTGGCCCAGCGGATCTTCAAGCGGGATGTGCCCGAGGGGCTCCTCGACCGGACGGTCGTGGCGCTGGATCTGGGCGCGCTGGTCGCCGGCACCAAATTCCGCGGCGAGTTCGAGGAGCGCCTCAAGGCCGTACTCAAGGAAATCGAAAAGTCGGACGGCCGCATCATCCTGTTCATCGACGAGATCCACAACATCGTGGGCGCCGGCCGGGCCGAAGGCTCCATGGACGCCGGCAACCTGCTCAAGCCGATGCTGGCGCGCGGGGAGCTGCACTGCATCGGCGCCACCACCATCGACGAGTACCGCAAGCACATCGAGAAGGACCCGGCGCTGGAGCGCCGGTTCCAGCCGGTGCTGGTGGAACCGCCGACGGTGGAGGACACCGTCTCCATCCTGCGGGGCTTGAAGGAACGGTTCGAAATCCACCACGGCGTGCGCATCACCGATCGGGCGCTCGTGGCCGCGGCCGTCCTGAGCCACCGCTACATCGCCGACCGGTTCCTCCCCGACAAGGCCATCGACCTCATGGACGAGGCCGCGGCGATGATCCGCACCGAGATCGACAGCCTGCCGGCCGACCTCGACGAGATCACCCGGCGGGTCATGCAGCTCGAGATCGAGCAGGAGGCGCTCAAGAAGGAGAAGGATCCGGCGTCGCTGAACCGGCTGCAGGACCTGCAGGGCGAACTGGCCGAGCTCCGGGAGAGCGCCCAGGCGATGCGGGCTCAGCTCCAGCAGGAAAAGGACGAGATCCAGCGCCTGCGCAAGCTGCGCGAGGATCTCGAGGGGGTCCGGCGCGACATCGAAACGGCCGAGCGGGCCTACGACCTAAACCGCGCCGCCGAGCTCAAGTACGGCCGCCTCCGCGACATGGAGGGGCAGCTCGCGGAGGCCGAAGCGCGCCTCGGCGGGGACGCCGGCGCGCGCCGCCTGCTCAAGGAGGAGGTCACCGACGAGGAGATCGCCGCGATCGTCGCCCGCTGGACCGGCATCCCCGTAACCCGGCTCATGGAAGGGGAGCGCGAAAAGCTGCTCCACCTGGACGAGATCCTCCACCGGCGCGTCATCGGCCAGGACGAGGCCGTCGACGCGGTGGCCGAGGCCGTGCTGCGCGCCCGCACCGGCCTCAAGGATCCGAAGCGCCCCATCGGCTCCTTCATCTTCCTCGGGCCCACGGGCGTGGGCAAGACCGAGCTGGCGCGCACGCTGGCCGAGGCGCTGTTCGACACCGAGGAGAACATGGTCCGCGTCGACATGTCCGAGTACATGGAGAAGCACAGCGTCGCCCGCCTCATCGGGGCGCCGCCCGGCTATGTGGGCTACGACGAGGGCGGCCAGCTCACCGAGGCGGTCCGCCGCCGGCCGTACGCGGTCATCCTGTTCGACGAGATCGAGAAGGCCCACCCGGACGTCTTCAACGCCCTGTTGCAGATCCTCGACGACGGGCGCCTCACCGACAACAAGGGCCGCGTGGTGGACTTCAAGAACACCGTGGTGATCATGACCTCCAACGTGGGCAGCCAGCTCCTCATGGACGGCATCGATTGCGCCGGCGCCATCCCCGAGGCGGTGCGCGCGCGCGTCATGGAGGAGCTGCGCCTTTCCTTCAAGCCGGAGTTTCTGAACCGGGTGGATGAGATCGTGCTGTTCAAGCCCCTGACGCCGGAAGAGCTGGCGCGCATCGTCGACCTGCAGTTCGAGCAGCTCCGCCGCCGGCTCCACGACCAGGAGATCGAGCTCAGCCTCAGCCCCGAGGCCCGCACGCTCATCGCCCGCCAGGCCTACGACCCGGTTTTCGGCGCCCGTCCGCTCAAGCGATTCCTCCAGCGCCATCTGGAGAGCGCGCTGGCCCGGCGGATCCTCAAGGGCGAGATCATCCCGGGCAGCCGCACGGTGGTGGGGGTCTCGGGCGGCGAGCTCGACTTCCGCACCGAAACGGCCGACGGGCCGGTGAACTGAGCGATTCGCGCGAACCGCATCCGATTGGCGCACCGGCGGCCCCGCAGCCGCCGGTTTTTCGTTGACACCCCGGAAACCGCCAACGATAATACGCCCAGGTCACCCTCATGAGCACCACCTTCTGGCTTGAGTACAACCAGCAGCAGCGCAACTTTTCGCTGGACGCGCAGATGACCCAGGTCCGGATCGGCCGCGGCGCCACCAACGAGGTGGCCATCGGCGAGGACCGCGGGATCTCCAAGTGCCACGCCCGCATCTTCGCCTCCGGCGGCAAGGTTTGGGTGGAGGACACGGGCAGCCGCAACGGCACCTTCGTCAACGAAAAGCAGGTGGGTTTCCGCCACCCGCTGGAGGACGGCGACACGATCCGGCTGGGCAACACCCATCTCGTATTCCGCCGCCATGTCCATGAGGACCCGCAGGAAACCTTCACCCTGCCCGGGATGACCTGCATCATCTCCATCAAGGATTTCAAGGACCAGTGGAAGACCCGCGAAGCGGCCGCCCAGGCGGTATCCGGACCGGCGGCGCCGCTGAAGCCGGCGACCGCCAAGGCGGAAGCCGCTCCCGCCGCGCCGCCGGCGAGCCCGGTGGTGGATACGCTGGCGGCCGAGGTGAAGCGCTTCGGCGTGCTCCAGGAAATCGCCTCCTCCCTGCTGGACCAGCGGGACCTGAACCACCTCTTCCACGACTGCCTCCAGCTCATCGTTTCGGTGGTGCCCGCCCGCCGCGGCTGCCTCATGATGATCGAGGGCGGGGAGCTTCAGGTCAAGTCGTACTGGACCGGCGGGCGGGTGGCGGACACGCCGGCCGCCGCCGACATCATCCAGTTCAGCCGGACCGTCCAGCGCCTGGTGATCGAGAAGAAATCCGCCGTCCTCACCACGAACGTGGAGAGCGACCCCCAGCTCGAGGAGGCGCGCAGCATCATCGTCCAGGGGATCAAGTCGATCATGTGCGTCCCGCTCTGGAACGGCGAGAAGACGTACGGCCTGATCTACCTCGACAGCCCCTCCATCGAGAAGGACTTCAACAAGGACAACCTGCAGCTCCTCACCGCCATCGCCAACCTGGTGACGATGAAGATCGAGAATTACCTGTACATCCAGGAGCTCCTCCTGAAGAAGGCGATGGAGAAGGAGCTGGAGTACGCCGCCGACGTGCAGAAATTCCTGATCCCCGAGCGCTTCCCCCGGGTTTCGGATCTGGACGGCGCGGTCTTCTACCGCTCCTGTCTCCAGTTGGCCGGGGATTATTACCACGTGTTCGTCCTCCCGGACGGCCGCTACCTGTTCATCATCGCCGACGTGATGGGCAAGGGGATGGGGGCGGCGCTGCTCACCGCCTCGCTCCACGCCTATCTCAACTCGCTGTGCGAGCGGGCGCTGGACCTGGGCGAGCTGCTGGGCGACCTGAACCGGCGGATCCACACGCAGTGCGACGGGCAGATCTTCGTGACGCTGTTCGCGCTGGCGGTGGACGCGGCGAGCGGGCGCGCCTGGTACTGCAACGCCGGACACAACGAGGCCATTCGTGTGCGGGAGGATGGGAGCTCGGATCTGTTCGTCGAGGGCGGGCCCATCCTCGGCATCCTGCCTGAGGGCGTCTTCCAGGTCACCGAGGCGGAACTCGGCGACGGGGACCTGCTGCTGCTCTACACCGACGGCCTCACCGAGGCGGGGAACGATGCCGACGAGTTTTTCGGCCGGGACCGCGTGGTCCAGTTCCTGGTGCAGGAGCGCGACAACACCCCGGACGAAATCTGTGAGCGGCTCATCCAGACCGTTGAAAAATTCCAGGGCGCCAAGCCCCAACGGGACGATTTGACGGGCATCTTGATCCGGTTTCTCCCCGGGAAAAAATGCAGTTGACAATTATTGGCTCTTGGCGAAAAATTGCTTCCAAGTATAGCCGGAAGGTGTGCCATGAAGATTTTTGAAGACTCTCTTCATTCCGACGCCGCATGGTTGCCGGCCGTGCTGTTGGCCAAGAAGAAGAAGGACGACGACTTTGACGACGACGAGCTGCCGGACGATCTCGACGACGACATCGATGAGATCGAGGATTGGGACGAGGACGAAGAGGGCAACGGAGAGGACGCCGACGACGAGGAGTGGGAGGACGAGGACGACGAAGAAGGCGGGGACGAAGACGAAGATGAGGACGAGGACGAGGAGGATGGCGAGGACGAGGATTGGGATGACGAGGAATACGAGGACTGGGAGGATGACGAGGACGAGGAGGAGGAGGACGACGAGGACGAGGACGGTGAGTGGGAGGAAGAGGGAGAACCCGAAAAGCCGGGCGAGTGGGACGACGACTACATCGATTACGATACTGACGATTACGATTACGAGGACTGGAACTGAGCGCGGGATGAGCGGTCCCGCGTTATCCGGACGTACACCGCGATCCCGGCAGCCCGGGTGGCCGCCGGATAGTCGGCGTCGCCAACGACGCCACGATCCGCGATGACGGGGGCAGGCAACACCCACAGGAGGCGGCCATGGCGCGTCGGTGCGTGTCTCTGATCACCGATTTCGGTCTCGCCGGCCCGTTCGCCGGAGCGATGAAGGGAACCATCCTCCGGATCAACCCTGAAGTCAACGTGGTGGATGTCACCCACTCCATCACGCCGGGCGACATCCTGGAGGCCGCCTTCGTGTTGAGCTGCTCCTTCCGGTTCTTCCCGGACCGGAGCATCCACGTCGTGGTGGTGGACCCGAAGGTGGGCAGCCAGCGGCGCGCCCTGCTGGTCTCCATCGAGAATCACTTTTTCCTGGCCCCCGACAACGGCGTGCTGAGCTACATCCTCACCCGCGAGGAGGTGTACGGCATCTTCAGCGTCACCGAGGAGCACTTCTTCCAGAAGCCGCTGAGCAGCACCTTCCACGGCCGGGACGTGTTCGCGCCCGTAGCCGGCTGGCTGAGCAAGGGCGTGGAGTCCACCCAGTTCGGTGAACCCATCACCGACCCGCTGGTGCTGGACATTCCCAAGCCCCAGGAGGTCCGGCCGAAGGCCTGGAAAGGATCCATCCTCTACGTGGACACGTTCGGCAACCTCATCACCAACTTCACCCCGGAGCACATCCCGCTGGACGAGCAGGGGTATCCGGCGGTGGCCAAGGTGCTCCACCTCCACGGCGAGATCACCAAGTTCCGCCGCTTCTTCGCCGAGTTCACCGACAAGGACCCGTTCCTGATGCTGGGCTCGTCCGGCTACTACGAAATCGTCGTCAACAACGATTCGGCGGCCAAGGTGCTGGGCCTGAAAGCGGGGAGCGAAATCGGCGCCATCGGGAAGTGACCGCCCGCCGCCGGGGGGGGCGGCGCGGGGGAATGGTGGATGGGGGAAATGGTGGACCGGTATCCGCGCTTGTCATTCGTGATCGTCATCGTAATTCGTAATCGTGATCGTAATTCGTAATCGTGCCTCGACTCGGCATCCTCACCACGAAGTCACAGAGGACACGAAGGATTCAATTATTTTCATTGATCATTTTTCATCGGTCCACTGTCATTGATCATTTCGGATGGTGAATCGGGAGACGAGAGTCGGGAGACGGTAGACGGAAAATTGCAGACAAACGAGTAGACCCGAACCGCGAACTCCGATCCGCCAGTCCCGATGTCCGATGTCCGAAGTCCGATGTCCGAAGTCAGGAAATCGGGAACGAGCCTCCAGCCTCGAGCCTCGATTACGATCACGATTACGAATTACGATCACGAATTACGATTACGACAGAAAACCTGTTCCCCTGACTCCTGTCCCCTATCCCCTATCTCCTATCTCCTATCTCCTGTCTCCTCACTCCCCCTGGGCGCGGAGCTCCGTCTCGAAGATCTCCACCAGCTTCGGGTCGTACCGGCTGCCGGCATTGCGCCGGAGGTCGGCAAACGCCTCGTCGAACGAGCGGCCGATCTGGTAGCTATTGGGATTCGTCATGGCGTCGAACGATTCGGCGATGGCGATGATCCGGGCGCCCAGGGGGATCGCCTCGCCGGCCAGCCCGGCGGGATACCCGCTGCCGTCGAGGTTTTCGTGATGGGACCGGATGAGCGGCACCAGTTCCCGCCACAGGGTGATCCGGCCGACCAGCTCGGCGCCCAGGAGCGGATGCCGGCGGTGGTTCTCCGGATCGTGCTTCTGGTCGGCGGGCACTTTGACCATGCCGATATCGTGGAGCAAGGCGGCGAAGTAGAGCTGCTTGCGGGCGGCCTCGTCGATGTTCAGGCGCCGGGCGATCATGCCGGAGTAGCGGGCGACGTTGCGCAGGTGATCGCGCGCCACGGTGGTGCCCTCCAGGGCCTGGACCAGCAGCTCGATGGTGTGGGTGAAATAGTTGAGCTGGATCTCCCGGAACTGGGCGTTGTGGATGCTGACGGCGGCGTGGCCGGCGAGGGCCTGCAGGAGGCTCAGCTCGGCGCGCTCGAACGCGCCGGCGTCCTGCAGCTTGTGCACCAGGACCAGCGCGCCTTTGGCCTCCTCGCCGAGCACCAGCGGGGCCGCCGCCACCTGGATCCGGCCCGGCGCGTAGGCCAGCGGCCCGCCGCGCAGCGGCTCGCCGTCGAACAGCAGCGCCTCCCGCGCCTCGGCGGCGCGTCGGACCGCCGTCCGGTAGAACTCCAGCCGCTCCTCGCCCGACTCTTCGATGGTGTGGCCCACTTCGGCGGTCAGCCGCCACTCCCCCTCGGCGGGCATGAACAGGTACGTGCCGGACACGCGAAAAAGCTGCATGGCGCCCTGGACGAGCTGGTCGTAGACCTCCTGCGGGTGCGGCGAATGCGATACGGCGCCCGAGATGGACACCAGCTGCTCCAGGTTGGCGCGCGAGCGGTCCATGGCGCCCAGCGTGGCCAGCATCCGCCGTCGGGTCTGGAAGTAGCCGAGCAGGGAGAGCACGAACGACGCGCAGATCACGCCGATGATGGAGTAGAGCAGGGTGGGATCGCCCTTGGCCAGCAGCTCCGGGATGATGTACATCATCAGCAGCATGGCGATGCACACCAGCGGCAACAGCGACACGATGATGTACACGCGGATGAACACGGCCAGCGGCCGGGCCACCGCCACCTTCGGGTCGCTGACCCGGTGCGGCTGCTTCATGGTGATGAAGTAGCCGGCCAGGTAGGTCACCACCAGGACGAGCAGGACGCCCATGGCGAGGTAGAACACGGTGGTGCCGCCGTGCTGGAGGAGCCGCGGAAAGACGTAGGCGAACATGATCGCCGACAGGCAGGCCAGGGTAAGGAGCACGGCGACAGCCAGCGGGGCGCTGGTCTGGCGGGCGCCTTCGACTCCTTCCCGCGGCAGGATGCGTTTCGGTTCGGCCACCATGGCTCACCTGCGGCACATTCGGGCTATTGCTAGTGTACGGAGGGGCGGTTTCTTTTGTCAACAGGATGTTGGATGGGTTTGCAAAAGGCCGCCGTCCTGTGCGAAAATGCTTGATTTAGAGAGGCATCACCGCCATGGAAACCATCACCACCGACGTCCTCGTCCTCGGCTCCGGCATCGCCGGACTCAGCGCCGCCATCCGCCTGGCCAGCCGCCGCCGCGTGCTGGTGGTCACCAAGGCGGAGGTGTCCGCCGGCAACACCGAGTTGGCCCAAGGCGGCATCGCCGCGGCCATCCAGGAGGAGGATTCGCCGTTCAGCCATTTCAGCGACTCCATGAGCGCCGGCGACTACCTCTGCCGCGAGGAGGCGCTGGCGTACATGGTGGCGCAGGGGCCGCGGTGCGTCCGCGAGCTCATCGGCTGGGGCGCCCGGTTCGACACCGTCGGCGGGCGGCTGAGCTTCACCCGCGAGGGCGCCCACCGCGTCCGCCGCGTGCTCCACGCCCACGGCGACGCCACCGGCGCCGAGATCCAGGCCACGCTGGTCCGCCGCGTGGCCGCCTTGCCCAAGGTGACGCTTCGGGAGCGGACCGCCGCCCTCGACCTGCTGATCCGGGACGGCGGCTGCTGGGGCGCCGTCTGCCTCGACCTGGCCTCCGGCCAGCCCTTGCAGGTGCGGGCCGCCGTGACCGTCATCGCCACGGGCGGGGCCGGCCGGTTGTACCGGCACAGCACCAATGCCGCCACCGCCACGGGCGACGGATTCGCCATGGCCTACCGTGCCGGCGCGCTCCTCGAGGACATGGAATTCGTCCAGTTCCACCCCACCAGCCTGCGCGTGTCAGGGGTGCCCGAGTTTCTGCTCAGCGAGGCGCTGCGCGGCGAGGGCGGGCTGCTGCGCAACGGGGCGCGGGAGCGGTTCATGCCCCGCTACCACCCGATGGCCGAGCTGGCGCCGCGCGACGTGGTCAGCCGGGCCATCTGGCAGGAGCTGCGGGACACCGGCACCGACCACGTGCTGCTGGACATGACCCACTTCAAGGCCGAGTTCCTCCGGGAGCGGTTCCCGAATCTGTTCCAGCGCTGCCTGGCGCTGGGGATCGACATGTCGCGGCAGCCCATTCCGGTGGCGCCGGCGGCCCACTTCATCATGGGCGGGATCAAGACCGACCCGGACGGGCGGACCAGCCTCCGCCGCCTGTACGCCTGCGGCGAGGCGGCCTGCACCGGCGTCCACGGCGCCAACCGCCTGGCCAGCAATTCGCTGTTGGAGGGGCTGGTGTTCGGCCGGCGCACCGGGACGTACATCCGCGACCACTGGGCCGACCTGACCATGGGACCGGCCCCGGCGGACGCGCGCTGGCCGGCGCCGAAGGTGATCCCCGGCGCGTTCACCCCCGAGCTCGAGTCGCGCCGGACGGAGTTCCAGTCGCTGATGTGGGAGCGGGTGGGCATCGTCCGGTCCGGCGAGTCGCTCCAGGCGGCCATGGAGCAGCTGGCGCGCTGGCGCGCCGAGCTGGCGCCGGTCCGCACCCTGGCCGAGCACGCCTTTGACGGCATGCTCGTGAGCGGGCTGTGCATCGCCCGGGCGGCGCTGGAGCGGCGGGGCAGCCGGGGCGGGCACTACCGTGAGGATTACCCCGAGCGCGGCGGCTACGGCAACCGCCATGTGAACATCCGCCGCGGTTCGGGCGGGCTTCCCGCCGCATCCTGGTCGGAGTAGGAGGTCGTGCCATGACCGCCGACGACTTCGTGCGCCGCCGCCTCCGCGCCTTCCTGCGCGAGGACATCGGATCGGGCGACCTGACCACCGACAGCTTCGCCGGCCTCGACGCGCGACGCGCCCGGGCCGTGTTCCGCGCCCGCGAAACCGGCGTCCTGGCCGGCCTGGACTTCGCCGTCGAGGTTTTCCGGCTGCTCGATCCGGCGGTGCGCCTCGTCCGGCGGGACGTCGCCGAGGGCGCCGCCATGGCCGCCGGGACGGTGCTGGCCGAAGTGGAGGCGGCCGCCGGCGCGTTGCTGCGGGGCGAACGCACCGCGCTCAACATCGTCCAGCGGCTGTCGGGGATCGCCACCCTGACCCGGCAGTACGCCGCCGCCCTGGCCGGCACGCCGGTCCGGCTGCTGGACACCCGCAAGACCACCCCCGGCTTCCGGTTCTTCGAGAAGTACGCCGTCCGCGCCGGGGGCGGCCACAACCACCGGCTGGGGCTCTACGACGGGGTCATGATCAAAGATAACCACATCGCCGCCGTCGGCGACATCGGCGCGGCGGTGCGCGCCGCCCGCGAGCACGCGCCGGTCACCGTGCGGATCGAGGTCGAGGCGGAGACGCTGGCCCAGGTCGATGCGGCCCTGGCCGCCGGGGCCGACATCATCATGCTCGACAACATGGACCCGGACACCATGCGGCAGGCCGCCGCGCGCGTTGCCGGCCGGGCGAGGCTCGAGGCTTCGGGCCGGGTGACGCTCGAGGCGCTGCCGGGCATTGCCGCCGCCGGCGTGGACTACATCTCCACCTCCGCCGTGATCAGCCGGGCGCACTGGCTGGACATCGGACTCGACTTCGTGGCCGAGGAGGCGCGGTGACGGCAGGCCGCGGCTGGGCATTCTGGGAGGGACTGGGCGAGAAGAAGCGCTTCGCCGCGCTGATGCTGGCGCTGGCGGTCTTCTACCTCTCGTTCATCGGCTGGTACGGCTTCGTCGGCCCCGACGAGCCGCGCTACGCCCGCATCGCCGAGGAGATGATGCACCGCGGCGACTGGGTGCTCCCCACCCTGAAGGGCTCCGCCTGGCTGGAAAAACCGCCGCTGCTCTACTGGATGGCCAACGTCTCGTATCGGGTGTTCGGCGTGAACGAGTTCGCCGCGCGGCTGCCGGCGGTCCTGCTGGCGCTCGGCGCCATCGCCACGCTGTACCTGACGCTGAAGCGGACATTCGGCGAGCGGATGGCCTTCAACGCATCGCTGGCGCTCGGCACCTGCGTGCTGTTCCTCGGCTTCGCCGGCGGAGGCACCACGGACATGCCGTTCACCGCATGCGTGTCGGTGGGCCTGTTGCTGCTCTGGCGGTACCTGGCCGCCGAGCCGGCGCCGCCGCCCACGCTGCTCTGGGCCGCCGGCGCCGTCTTCGGTCTGGCCGTCCTGGCCAAGGGGCCGCTGGGCCTGGTGCTGCCGGTGCTGGCCGTCTATCCGTACCTCATGGTCACCGGCCGGGTGGAGCGATTGACGCTACCGCGGCTGGCCGTGGGCGCATTGGCGCTGCTGGCGGTGGCGGCGCCCTGGTACATCCTCGTGTACCTGCGGGAGGGCTTCTTCTTCATCCTGGTGTTCTTCGTCAATCACCATCTGGGCCGCTTTTTCACTTCGATCCATCACCACACCCGGCCGTTCTACTTCTACCTGCCGGTGATTCTGATCGGCCTCCTCCCCTGGACGTTCTTCCTGCTCCTGTGGCGGGACCGCCGGCCGCTCTGGCGGCGCTGGCGGCAGGACCCGCGGGCCGACGGCCTGTTGTTCTTCCTCGCCTGGCTGGCGCTGCCGCTGGTGTTCTTCTCGCTGTCTTCGGCCAAGCTTCCCGGTTACATCCTGCCGCTGTTCCCCGCGCTGGCCGTGCTCATCGGTTGGAGCATGGAGGAGGCCTTCGCCCCGGGGCGCGACTGGCGACCGTTCGCGTGGGGCGCGGCGGCGGTGACGCTGGTGCTGGCGGTGGGGGGGCCGCTCTTCTTCCACATCCGCTTCCATCGGGTGGAACTCGGGCTGCTGGCCGTCGCCCTGGCGCTGCCGGGCCTGCTGGGCTTCATCTGGCTCATCCGCCGCGGCCGGCCGGATCGGGCCATCCTGTCGCTGGCGTTCGGCGTGTTCCTGGTGGTGGCCGGGGGCGCCCCGTTCCTGCTGCCGGCGGTGGAACCGTTCTTCTCGGGACGCCACATCTGCCGGCTGGCCATGACGCGGACCGGGCCGGACAATCCGCTGATCATCTACCGGCATTTTCATCACAGCCATGAGTACTACACCGGCTATACGTGCACGCCGAACATAGAGAAACCGGCCGAGTTGGCCGCCCTGCTGGAATCGCGCCGACAGCCGGCCCATCTGCTGACCGAGGGGAAGGCCGTGGGCGACCTCGACCAGGTGTCCGGCTGGCGGCACACGGTCGTGGCCGAAGCGGGCCGCTCGGTGCTGGTGAAACTGGAGCGAACGCCATGATCTATCCGCCGCCGCTTGCCGCCGGCAGCCGTATCCGCGTCGTGGTGCCGGCCTCGCCGGTGAAGAGGCCGTACATGGAGCGGGGACTGGCCTGGCTGGCGGCCCAGGGCTGGCAGCCGGTCTGGTCCGGCCACGGCACGACGGCGCATTTCTACACCGCCGGCCCCGATGACGAGCGGGCCGCCGAGCTCGCGGCCGCGCTCGGCGACACCGACGCCGACGCCGTCTGGTGCGCCCGCGGCGGTTACGGCTGCGCCCGGCTGCTGCCCGCCCTGGACCGGGCGCTGCCCCGGCCGCCCGCGCGGCCCAAGGCGGTGGTGGGCTGCTCCGACGCCACGGCGTTGCTGATTCACCTGCTGCAGCGTTGGGGCTGGGTGGTCTTTCACGGACCCATGGTGGCCGGCGACCTGGGCCGCGATCCGGTGGGCGCCGACGCCGCGTACCTGACCGGGCTGCTGGCCGGTGCACCGCCGCGGGAGACCGTGTCGGTCGAACCGCTGACGGTGCTCCGGACGGGGCCCGTCGTGACGGCACCGCTGACGGGCGGCTGCCTGTCGGTGCTGGCGGCCACCCTGGGGACGCCCGACGAATGGGACACCCGCGGCCGGATCCTCTTCCTGGAGGACACCCAGATCAAGCCGTACCAGCTCGACAGGCTGCTGGGCCAGCTCCGCGCGGCGGGGAAGTTCGAGGAGGCGGCCGGGGTGGTCTTCGGCGAAATGACGGGGTGCACGCAGCACCCGGAACAGGGCTACACGATCCAGGAGGCGCTGCGCCACGCCCTCGGCGACATCGGCTGCCCGGTGCTCTTCGGCCTGCCGTCGGGCCACTGCGAGCGGCCCAGCCTGGTGCTGGCGCTGGGGGCCGGCTACCGCCTGGATCCGAACGCGGGCCGACTTTGCCTCGAGGATGACTGGCTATGTCCACGGTGATCATGGGCCGGACGGTGCAGCGGATCCACCTGCTGGGCGTCTGCGGGACGGCGATGGCGTCGCTGGCGGCGCTGCTCCGGTCGTCCGGCTACACGGTGACGGGTTCCGATGCGGACGTCTATCCGCCCATGAGCGACTTTCTGGCGGCCGAGGGGATCCCGGTGCGCTCCGGCTACGCGCCGGCCAACCTGGATCCGCCGCCCGACCTGGTGGTGGTGGGCAACGCCATCGCCCGCGGCAATCCGGAGCTCGAGCACGCGCTGGCCGCCGGGCTGCCGTACCTGTCCATGCCCGAGGTGGTCAAGCTGCTGCTCCTGCCCGGCAAGACGCCGGTGGTGGTCACCGGGACCCACGGCAAGACCACCACCTCGGCCATGGCCGCCTGGGCGCTGACGCAGCTGGGATTCGACCCCTCGTTCCTCGTCGGCGGGATCCCGCTGGACTTCGGGCGGAGCGCCGCCCTGGGCCGCGGCCCCCACTTCGTCATCGAGGGGGACGAGTACGACACCGCCTATTTCGACAAGGCGCCCAAGTTTTTCCACTACCGTCCGACGGTCCTGGTGATCACCGGCATCGAGTACGACCACGCCGACATCTACCCCGACCTCGACGCCATCGTGCTCCAGTTCCGCCGCCTCGTGAACACGGTGCCGCCCAACGGCCTGGTGGTGTACCACGCCGACTGCCCGCGCGCCGCCGAAGTGGCGGCGCGCGCGCCGTGCCCGACGGTCTCGTTCGGTTTCGGCGGCGGGGCCGACTGGCAGGCCGAGTCGGTCCGCGCCGAGGACGGGCGGACGCGGTTCGCCGTCCGCCACCGCGGCGCGTCGCTCGGCGAGGCGGAACTGGCCGTCCCCGGGCGGTACAACGTTCTGAACGCCCTGGCCGTCTGGGCGGTGCTCCACCACGCCGGCGCGCCGCCGGAGCGCGTGCCCGGCGCGCTGGCGTCGTTCCGCGGCGTGGAGCGCCGCATGACCCTGCGCGGCGATGTCGGCGGCGCGCTGCTCTATGACGATTTCGCCCACCACCCGACGGCGATTCAGGCGACGCTGGCGGGGGCGCGGCTGCGGTTTCCCGACCGGCGGATCGCGGTGGTGTTCGAGCCGCGCTCCTGGACCTGCCGCAAGCGCGTCCACCAGGCGGCGATGGCCCGCTGCTTCGCCGAGGCCGATGTGGTGATCCTGGCCGATGTCTTCCGCAAGGAGGCGCTCCCCGAGGCCGACCGGTTCGATCCGGCCCGGGCGGTGGCCGACATGCGCGCCGCCGGGCAGGACGCCCACTTCCTCCCCACGGTGGCCGAGATCGTGCCGTTCCTCCGCCGCTGGCTGAAACCCGGCGATGTGGCCATCATCATGTCCAATGGCGGGTTCGACGACATTCACCGCCGCATCCTCGAATCCAGCAGGAGGGAAGGCGATGCCCCCACTCAACCGTAACCGCGCCCTGCGCCTGGCGCTCGCCCTGGCTCTGCTCGTCGCGTCGTGGCCCGTCGGGCCGGCGGCGCAGGACCAGCCCATCATCCGGACCGAGGTCCAGCAGATCTTCGTGCCGGTGACGGTCGCCAGTCAGGCGGGCGAGCCGGTGACCGACCTGGCGCGCAAGGACTTCCACCTGTTCGAAGACGGCGTCGAGCAGGAGATCATCAACTGCGCCCGGGAGGAGGTGCCCCTCAACGTCGTCTTCCTCATGGACATCAGCCACAGCACCTTCATGGAGCTGGGCGCCATCAAGAAGGCCGTGCGGACCTTCGTCGGGGCGCTGCAGCCCGAGGACCGGGTGGCCATCGTCACCTTCAACAACGAGGCCCGCCTGATCCTCGATTGGTCCAACAACCTGGAGCGGCTGGACCGGGCGCTGGAGCGGGTGGTACCCAAGGGGAGCACCGTCTGGTACGACGCGCTCTACGTGACCTACACCGAACTGTTGCCGGCGGTGCGGGGCAAGAAGGTGATCGTGTCGGTCACCGACGGGTGGGACACGGCGAGCCTGGTGGATTTCGGCGACATCCTGCGCAAGGCCACGGTGTCCGACACGCAGGTGTACATCGTCTCCAAGACCGCCGGCATCCGCGACTACGCCGAGTACTACAAGCGCGAGTACGGGCTCAAGTACGACGAGACCCGGATCATGCAGATCATGTACGCCGCGGACGCCCAGCTCCGGAAGCTCGCCTACGAGACGGGCGGCCGCGTCATCGATCCGCGCGGCGCCGGCACCATCGATGAGGTGTACAGCCGGCTGGTCCGCGAACTGCGCCAGCAGTATTATCTGTCGTACATGCCGCACAACATCATGCGCGACGGCCAGTACCGCAAGATCGTCGTCCAGGTGGACCGGGTCGGGGTGCGGGTCAGCCACCGACCCGGTTACGAGGCCCGCTAGCGGCGGCGCCCGCGGCGGAGCATACGAGGGAGGACGGAGCCGTGCGGTTGCCAGCCACGCGCAACATCTACCTGGTGGGATTCATGGGCGCCGGCAAGACCTGCGTGGCCGTGGAGCTGGCGCGCCGGATCGCCGCCGAGGCCGTGGACCTGGATCACCTGGTGGAGACCGTCACCGGGCTGCCGGTGGTGGAGATCTTCCGCCGCCACGGCGAACCGCATTTCCGCCTGCTGGAGCTGCAGCAGCTCCGCGACGTGGCCGGCCGGGGCGGCCGCGTGGTGGCGCTGGGCGGGGGGACGTTCACCCAGGCCGAGGCGGCGGCGCTGGTGCAGGGGTCCGGCGTGGCCGTCTGGCTGGACTGCCCGCTGGATGAACTGGTGCGCCGCTGCGTCAGCCACCACGCCCCGCGGCCGCTGGCGCGGAGCGAAGCGGAATTCCGCGCCCTCCACGCGGCGCGGCTCCCCCACTACCGGCAGGCGCCGTTCCGGGTGGACACCGGCGGCCGCACCATCGCCGCGGTGGCCGCTGAAATCGAGGAGATCCTCTCGTGGAAGGGGCTGCTGGAGCCGGACGCGTAGTTCCCCCGTGGTTCAGGCGTCCCGCCTGGGGGAAGAATCGAATCGGCGAATCGGCGAGCCGGCGGGTGGAGAATCACCACCGAGAACACAGGGGACGCGGAGAATTCCGTTTGTGTATGGGCATCGACGAGGGCCATGGGTCGTTGAAGAAGGGTGAATCGGTGAATTGGTGAGTCCGGAGATGGGGGGCGGAGCAGCCATCAAAGACCAACGGCCAACCGTCTCCCATCAATTGTTCAGGACCTTTGAACGTTCAAACCTTCGAACCTTCAAACCTTCGAACCTTCGAACCTTCGAACCTTCGAACCTTCGAACCTTCGAACCTTCGAACGCTCTCTCGTCGGCACAGTTGCCGTGATCGGGAACGAGACTCGAGCCTCGAGTCTCGAGCCTCGAGTACGATTACGATGACGATTACGAATTACGAGCACGAACCCTCAACCCTCAACCCACAACCCTCAACCCTCAATAGGCCGTCACTTGCCCACGTTGATCCGGTGGGTCAGCTCGCTCAGAATGTTGAAATTGATGAAGAAGATGATGTTCTTCAGGTCCTTCTTGAACTTGGTGACGTAGCGCGCGAACTTGTCCTCGTCGTTGAAATTGAGGACCGATTCGAACTCCACCACCTCCTCGGCCAGCTCCAGCAGCAGGTGGAGGATGCTCCGGTAGGCCGCCTTGACGCGGATCATTTCGGCCACGTCCCATTTCGTCGGCCGGAACTTGGGGGGGATGGTGTCGATGGCGCGGATCACCTCGGACACCACCTCCTGGATGAGCTCCGGGATTTCCTGGAAGTAAGTCTTCTCATACTTTTCCGGGTGGTCCAGACGACCCACCGATTTGGTCTTGAGCACCTCGTACTGGTCCATGAGGGACAGGACATAGAGGTTCAGCCCCTTATACGGCAGCTCCCGCCGCTCCAGGCTCATGAAACAGCGGCCGATATAAATCTTGTCCGAGTAATGCAGGTTGATGTCCCTGAGGGGGGCGGTGTAGAGCTTGAGCTCCATCACCTTTTCCAGCTCGTTGAAATACTTGAGCCGCGCCAGCAGCAGCCCGTTGTTTTGACTGAGGAAGTAGGACGAGCGCTCCAACACCGCGGAGTCAAGGATCAGGTTTTCGACGAGGCGCTCCCGAAGGTAGAGCAGGATGCTGGAGTTGTCTTCAATGAGCTTCTGAATCCGCGCCTCGCAGTTGTTGTCCGCCGGCTGAAGCGCGGGCGAGAGCAGGCACAGGCCGCCGTCGGTCATGGGGAGTTCCAGATAAATGTTGCGACGGATTTTTTCCTGAAGATTGTCGAAGTGGACGCAGCGGGGCGGCGGCAGGTCTTCCTTCCTGAGTCCGGCCAGGTACTGGACCACGGCCATGGCGCACCTCCGGGCTGGTTGTTCTGGGTTGAGTATATCGGCAACCGACGAGAATGTAAACCCCGCAGGCGGTGCTCCGGCTCGTTCCCTGTCAGTTCGTGTTGATCATCGTGCTCGTCATCGTCCTCGTGATCGTAATCGTAATCGAGGCTCGAGACTCGAGGCTCGTTCCCGTAACGCGGACATCGGGGTTTGGGACTCGGGGTTCGAGTTTTCCCTTTAAACTGACTTTTCCTGTCTCAAATCTCCCGATTCACCCATTCCTCTATTCACCCTCTGAAATGACCAATGAAAAATGACCGATGAAAAATGATCAATGATGACCATGCATCCCTATTCACCCATTCACCCTGAACCTCGATGACGATTAGGAGCACGATTACGAATTACGATTACGAGCACGAACCTTCGGATGTCGGACATCGGGGTTCGGGTCTCGCGGTTCGAGGACCGGATCTCGGGATCGCTCTCCAACCCTCGACACCCCACTCTTTCTCGATCCGCCGATCCCCCGCTCACACTCCAAATAGCCGATAAAATATAAGCAATCACCAATAACAACTAATCCGAAATGACCAATGAACGATGATCAATGACCTTCAACTCTTCCCGATTCACCGATCCACCGTCCCCTCACATCTCCATCCCGCCTGATGCTCCGGCTCCCTTCCGGCGGGTCACCCGGACTCCCGCGGAAGCCAGCGCGGCCAGGAGGCAGAGCCCGGCGCCGGACAGGAGCGCCAGACGGTAGCCGCGGGCGAGCGCCTCGACGGGGAGCGGCGCGCCGCCCCCCTCGAGCCCCTGCAGGCGGAAATCGTGGGGGAGGGCCAGGGAGAACACTGTCTCCCACAGGCAGATGCCCACGGCCAGGCTCAGGGTCTTGGCCGTGTTGAAGAGACCGGAAGCCACACCCTGCCGGTCGGCGGGAGCGGCGCTCATGATCTGGCTGTTGTTGGGCGAGACGAAACAGCCGAACGACACGCCGAGGCACACCAGGTAGGCCACCACCGTCCAGAGCCCGCTCCAGTGGAAGCTGAAGGCGAAGGCGGTGAGGCTGGCGGCGCCCAGCAGCATCCCGGCGGTGGTCAGCAGGCGGGGTGGGAATCGGTCGGACAGGCGCCCGGCGATGGGGCCGATGCCCATGAGGGTGACCGACAGGATCATGATCACCGGCCCCACCTCCTGGGGGGAGAGGTGCTTGGCCAGCTCCAGGTAGAAAGGGAGGGTGAAGTTGTTGCCGGCGAAAGTCATGAAAGCCAGCCCGGACGCCAGCACGCCCAGGGCGAAGGGACGCTCGCGCAGCAGGCGGATGTCGAACATGGGTTCGCTCCGGCGGCGCTCCCACAAGAAGAACACAACCAGGAACACCGCCGCCGCGGCGAAAAGACCCAGGATGAGCGGCGAGCCCCAGCCCGCCTCCAGCCCCAGGTTCAGCGCGGCGAGCAGCGCCAGGAAGCCCGCCGCGCTGAGCCCGGCGCCGGGCAGGTCCAGGTCGGCCCACCGCCAGATCCGCTCACGCGACGGCTCGGCCGGGATCACCCGCACGGCGGTCAGGATCGCGACGGCGCCCACCGGCACGTTGATGAGGAAGATCCAGTGCCAGGACAGGTAGCCGGTGATGAGCCCGCCGAGCGGCGCCCCGCACGTGACGCCCAGGGCCGCGGCGGTGGCGAGCATCCCGAACGCCCACCCCGTGGACTCGCGGGGCAGGCACCGCGGCACGAGGGCATAGGCTGACGTGGAGAGCAGCGCCGCTCCCGCTCCCTGCACCACGCGGGCGACCACCAGGAGCGCCAGCGTCGGCGCCAGGCCGCACAGCAGCGATCCGCCGGCGAACAGGGAGTAGCCGACGAGGAACGTCTTTTTCTGGCCGACGGTGTCGCCGAGCTTGCCCGCCGGCAGCAGCAGGGCGACGATGGCCAGCAGGTAGCTCAGCACCACCCAGGAGACCGCGGACGTGCCCACCTCGAAGTACCGGGCGATGGTGGGCAGGGAGACGTTGACGATGGAACTGTCCAGTTGGGCCATGAACGAGGCGAACGCCACGCTGGCGATGATCCGGCGATGGGCGGAGGTGTGAGTGGACGACATGGCGGGCACACTCCTCGGTGTTGAGTTTCGGGTCCCGGCACCGGCACCATGGAATTCGGAATGTCCTTCAAGATAGTCCAACACTCCCGTCCCGGCAAGAACGGAGCGTCCTCGGGCGCGTCCTGTCGCCCACCGATCCACCGAACATCAACCATCTATCAACTATCAACAACTGAAAAGTTGTGAACCTTTAAACGTTTATCAAACCTTTAAACGGTTCGATTACGAGCACGATTACGAGCACGAATTGAAGGAGCGGGAACGAGCCCCGAGCCCCGAACCCCGAGCCTCGAGCTGATATAAAATCAACTAATTGCAAACACGGGCGTTAGCCGAGCGGCTCGTTGACACCGCCCGGCGCGTGGGGTACAATGCCAGCACTGTCCGATGCAACACCCGAACGCCGCGGTCCGGCCGTTCCCGCCGTCGCGGCCGGATTCGAACCCATCGTCCCGCGAGGGAAAGGAGAGCCGCTCACATGTTCAAACGTATCATGACGCTGATCCGGGGCTTCGTGGGCCTGTTCGTCTCCGGACTGGAGAAGTCGAACCCGCAGGCCCTGATCGAGGCGGAGAAAGAAAACTTGCGCAAGCAGATCGCGCGCTTCAACGACAACCTGGCCACCCACGCCGGCTTCGTCGAGCGCCTGATGCGGCAGGTCAAGTCGCTGGAGCAGAAAGAGAAGGAACTCACCGCCAAGATCGCCGCCAACCTCAAGGCGGGCAACCGCGCCGTGGCCGGCCAGATGGCCTTGGAACTGCAGACGGTCAAGAGCCAGCTCGAGGAGAACCGCGAGCAGCTCGTGGTGGCCGACGAGACGTTCAAGAAGCTGGTCAAGTCCCGCGACGTGGCGGTGCAGGAGGCCCGGGGCAAGATCGAGAAGCTGAAGCGGATGCTGTCCGAAACCGAGATGCTCGAGGCGCAGGCGGAGCTCCAGGAGATGGCCGCCGGCATGATCAGCGAGATCGGCGGTTCCGGCGACACCCTGAACCGCGTCGAGGAGTACCTGTCCGAGCGCCGCGACAAGGCCGCCGGCCGCGCCCGCGTGGCCTCCACCGGCATCGACATCCAGGAAGTCGAACTCAAGGAAGCCGAGCAGGCCGCGCTGGCCGAACAGGCGCTGGCCGAGTTCGAGGTGGCTTACGGCTTCAAGACCCCGGCGGCCGAAGCGGCCGCCCCCGAGACCGCCCCGGCGGACGCCGCGCCCGAGCCCCAGCCCCAGAAGGAACTGGGGCCGCAGGGCCAGTGAGGGCGCGCGATACGCGCGCCGGGCTGAAGATTACCGAAAGACAAGGAGGTTCGCATGACGACGGAGAAAGTCGGGCCCACCGCGTTGGGCAAGATCGTGATCGTGCTGTTCATCCTGGGCTGTCTGGCTGCTGCCGGCTGGTTCTTCCGGGACACCATCTTCCCCGGCCGGGACGGCGGCGGAACCGTTGACATGGACAAGTTCCGCGAGCAGCAGGGCGGCGCCGAGGCAATGGATCCCACCGGCATCACCACGGTGACCGAGTACAAGTACATTCCCGCTCAGAAGCTGCCTCCCGTCAAGGGGACCAGCGCCTACAAGTGGGATACCAACAAGGTGGTGGAGTTCCCCATCAACGTCTGGATCGGCTGGCTGCCCATCGTCGCCGCGAACAACGGCTTCGCGCCCAGCACCGAGAGCGTCTTCTACAAGAAGTACGGCTTCAAGGTGAACCTGAAGCTTATCGACGACCCGGTCGCGGCCCGCGACGCGTACGCGGCTGGCAACAGCCACATCCTGTGGGGCACCCTCGACATGATGGCGCTCTTCGCTCCCGAGCTGATGAAGGACTCGCGCACCGCGCCCCGCATCTACCAGCAGATCGACTGGTCCAACGGCGGCGACGGCATCGTGGTCCGCTCCAAGATCGCCTCGGTGCGCGACCTCAAGGGCCGGACCATCGTCTACGCCCAGAACTCCCCGTCGCAATACTTCATCAACAACCTGCTGCTCAACGCCGGCATCCAGCCCGGCGAGGTGAAGCACAAGTTCACCTCCACCGCGTTCGAAGCCGCCGCGGCGTTCGTCGCCGATCCGAGCATCGACGCCTGCGTCTCCTGGGCGCCCGACATCTACAACATCCCCGAGAAGGTCAAGAACACCCGGATCCTGACCACCACCGCCGAGGCGAACAAGCTCATCGCCGACGTCTGGGCGGCCCGGGCCGACTTCGCCAAAGACCACCCCGAGATCATCGAGGGCCTCGTGGCGGGCATCTTCGAAGGGATGCGGATGCTCAAGGACGACACCCAGAAGGCCCGCGCCTTCCAGTGGATGGCCGAGGGATACGGCATGGCCGTGGACGAGATCCGCGCCATGGAAGCCGACGCCCACACCACCAACTTCGCCGAGAACAAGGAGTTCTTCCTCAACGCCAACTCGCCGTCCAACTTCGAGCGCACCTGGAAGAACATCACGTTCGTCTACAAGGAACTGGGCCTGCTCGACACGCCGGTCCGCTTCGACGAGGTCATGGACTTCTCCGTCCTCCAGAAGCTCGAGACCAAGGGCACCTTCGCCGACATGAAGAACGAGTACGTCACCCAGTTCTCGCCCACCACCTACTCGAAGGTCGCCGCCGAGAAGCCCATCCTGACCCAGACCATCCGGATCAACTTCTACCCCAACTCCTCGAACATCTTCGAGCCGCAGCACGACGAGTTCGGCAACGCGCTGGCGAGCACCCTGTACGATCCCAACGCCACCGCCACCTTGGAGAAGGTCGGCCGGCTGGCGGGCCAGTACGAGCGCGCGGTGATCGCCGTGGTGGGACACACCGACTCCTCGATGAAGGGGAAGGTGCCGCGCAGCGAGGTGGAGCGTCTGTCGCTGGACCGCGCCAACTCGGTCAAGAACTCGCTGGTCAAGAAGTACAACTTCGACCCGAACAAGTTCGTCATCCAGGGCAAGGCGTGGGACGAGCCGGCCGATGCCAACGATCCGATGAACCAGGCGCTGAACCGGCGAGTCGAGATATCGGTTTATCCGCCGGAGAAGTAAGATCCGCGGTATGAAAGCATTCCTGTCCAGTTTCCGGCTGAGGGGGCCCCAGGGCCTCCTCAGCATCCGGGAGTCCATCGGGACCCCCTTGAAAATCGTCCTGGGGGCGATCCCCATCGTGCTCATTTTCCTCGGCTGGCACCTGGCCACCGCCGGAGCGGCCGAGGAGCGCCTCATCTCCCCCACGATCCTCCCGTCGCCGGGCGAAGTGATCCGGTCGTTCCCGGCGCTCTGGTTCCAGGCGGAACTGAGCCGGAGCGCGCTCACGAGCGCCGTCCGCGTGCTGGAGGGCTTCGGTGTGGCCTGGCTCGTGGCGTTTCCCCTCGGGATCCTCATGGGCGCCTTCACGAAGGTGGGCGCGACGTTCAGCCCGGTGATGGTCTTCCTCGGCTACCTGCCCATCCCTGCCCTCGTTCCCCTGACCATGAGCCTGTTCGGCGTGGACGAGCTGCAGAAGGTCATGTTCCTGGCGCTGGCGTTCTTCATCTACCTGCTGCCGCTGTTCGTCCGCGCGGTGGGCGACGTCGACAACGTCTTCCTGCAGACCGCCTACACCCTGGGCGCCACACGCTGGCAGACGCTGCGGCGGGTGCTGCTGCCGGTGGCGCTGCCCCGGATCGTCCACGCCATGCGCCTCGGCTTCGGCGTGGGCTGGACCTACATCATCCTGGCCGAGATGGTCGCCGCCGAGCGGGGCCTGGGCAACATCATCATCGTCGCCCAGCGCCGCGGACCCCGGGAGCACATCTACCTCGTGCTGGTGGTGATCGTGATGATCGCCTATCTCACCGACAAGTTCTGGGTGGTGCTCAGTCGCTACCTCTTTCCGTACCAGGAGGCGCGATGAGCACCCCGCCCGAAAAGAATCAGCCGCCCGTGATCGAATTCCGCGACGTGGCCAAGGTGTTCAACCCCGGCACGCCGCGCGAGTACAAGGCGCTGGAGCACCTCGGCTTCTGCATCGAGGACCTGCCGGGGAAGGGCGAGTTCATCACCATCCTCGGGCCGTCGGGCTGCGGCAAGAGCACGGCGCTCAACCTCCTGGCCGGCTTTCAGGAAGTCTGGCCCCCCACCGCCGGCGAGATCCTGGTGCGCGGCCAGCCGGTGACGGCTCCGGGCGTGGACCGGGGCATGGTCTTCCAGAAGTACAGCTCCTTTCCCCACCTCACGGTGCGCCAGAACGTCCGCTTCGGCATGGAGCTGAACCGGCGCCGGGAGGGCCTGGGCGAGGACGAGATCGAGAGCCGGGCCATGGACTGGATCGGGAAGGTGGGCCTGGCGCCGCACGCCGACAAGTACCCCCACCAGCTCTCCGGCGGCCAGCAGCAGCGCGTGGCGCTGGCGCGCACGCTGGTGTGCCGGCCCAAGATCATCCTCATGGACGAACCGTTCTCGGCGCTGGACGAGCCCACCCGGCTGGAGATGCAGAGCCTGGTGGTGGAGCTGTGGCAGCAGGTGGAGGCCACCGTGCTGCTGGTGACCCACTCCATCATCGAGGCGGTCTACCTCGGCGACCGCGTCTGGATCTTCTCCCAGGCGCCGGGGCGGATCGCGCGGGAAATCACCCAGACGCCGGCGGCGGTGCCGGGCGAACCGCCCAACGTGCTCCAGCAGAAGCCGGCGTTCCTGGAGGCGGTGGAACGAGTCTCGGCGATTTTCCTCAAAATCGAACAAGGTGAAGCGGAGAGCTGATGGCCAAGGATCTGCTGGGCTACTGGGACTACGTCAAGGCCGCCTTCCACTGGAAGGTGGATATCCCGTGGCTGGGCAAGATGCCGCTCAACAAGGTGATGCTGGCGGGCCTCGTCATCCTCGGGTTCGTCAACCCGGGCTTCTGGCTCCTGGGGGCGGCGGCCGAGGCGGGCTTCCTGCTGCTGGTGGCGGGCAACGACCGGTTCCAGAACCTGGTCAAAGCCACCCGGCTGCAGGCGTCCGCGGAGAACTGGGCCGAGCGCCAGGCGGCGATGCTGGCCGCGCTGGACGGGCGGTCGCAGGAGCGCTACCGCCGGCTGCTCGAGACGGGCGCCGCGGTGCTCCACAGCTCGGGGCCGCTGGCGGACAGGGACGCCGCCGGCGACCTGCGCGCCGGCAGCCTGAACCAGCTCCACTGGATGTTCCTCAAGCTCCTCGTGTCGCAGGGGCGCATCCGCGACATCCTGGCGCAGACCTCGAAGAAGGACCTGGAGCGCGAGATCGACGACCTGACCCAGCGCCTGGCCAAGGAGGACCCCGCCTCGGCGGTGGCCCGCTCGGTGCAGGGGACGCTGGACATTCAGAAGCGGCGCCTGGGCAACATCCTCCAGGCCGAGTCGAGCCTGCAGGTGATCGAAGCGGAACTGGACCGGATCGAGAAGCACGTGACGCTGCTCCGCGAGGAGGCGCTGGTCACGAGCGATCCGGCGCAGCTTTCCGACCGGCTCGACGGGGTGATGGAGTCGCTCCAGGGCACCTCGAAGTGGATGGCCGAGAACAACGAGCTCTTCGGCAGCCTCGAGGAGGTGGGCATGCCGCCCACCCTCATCGACCGCGCGCTGCGGGACAAGGAGCAGGAGTGACGCCATGGGCAAGGTGACGCTGCCGGAGTGGGCGCGAGGGATGCGGGAGATCTTCCGCGCCGAGACCGTCTCCCAGTTCATCCTCCACGGCAACGTGAACGACCTGGTGCCCCACCGCGAGGACGACGCGGTCCGCTTCCTCACGCTGGGCGACTACCTGGCCGAGGTGCTGTTCCAGCCGTTCGACGTGGTGCTGTTCTACGACCGCGGCCGCGGCATCCGCCTGGCCAAGGGGGCGGACCACTTCCACGCCTTCCTCACGGTCATGGACAAGTTCCACGGCTCGCGCTACGCCTCCGACGCCGCCGCCGGCCGCAACCCCGACCGGGCGCTGGATTCGCCGGGCCTGCTGCCGCGGTCGCCGGCCCAGGCGCTGGAGCTCATCGACCGGTTCCTCAACGGCGTCGTGGCCGCCTCGCGCAACCCGAAGGCCGCCGGCCCGCGCTCGGTGGCGGTGGTGGTGCCGTTCGCCCACTTCATCGTGCCCCGGGGCGAGTCGCTGTACCTGAGCGGCGAGATCGGGGCCAACCTCATCAAGATCCGCAACTGGGCCGAAGACCCGGCCATCATGGGCGCCAACATCGCCACGGTGCTTCTGAGCGAGAACCTGCTGGACCTGAGCGCCTACCTCACCGACAGCCCCGCCAGTGGCAAGATCCAGGTGCCCATGCCCGGCGCTGACGACATCCGCGAGTACGTGGAGCGGCTGGTGGCCGGCGAGCCCGACTTCGCCGCGTTGTGCGAGGTGGACGTACCGACGCTGGCGGCCAAGCTGGTGGGGCTGAACCGCGTCCAGGTGCGCAACCTGGTGCTGCGGGCGGTGCGCAACCAGGAGAAGCTGACGCTCAAGTACCTGACGCGCCTCAAAAAGGAGACCATCGAGAAGGAGTCCATGGGACGGCTGGAGTTCATCGAGTCGCGCCGCACTCTGGACGACGTGGCCGGCCACCACGAAGCCAAGCGCTGGCTGCGCGAGGACGCCCAGCTCATCCGGCGCAACGTGGCCAACGCCCTCCCCATGGGCTACCTCATCACCGGCCGCATCGGCACCGGCAAGACATGGCTCGTGGAGTGCTTCGCCGGCGAGTGCGGCATCCCCATGGTGGAGCTGAAGAACTTCCGCGAGAAATGGGTGGGCGCCACCGAGGGGAACCTGGAGAAGATCTTCACCATCCTGCACGCCTTGGGGCAGGTGATGGTGTTCGTCGACGAGGCCGACCAGGCCACGGGCCGCCGCGGCGGCGGCGAGGGGGACGCAGGGCTCTCGGGCCGCGTGTACGGGATGCTGGCCAAGGAGATGGCCGACACGGCCAACCGCGGCCAGATCTTCTGGATCTTCGCCACCAGCCGGCCCGACATGGTGGAGGTGGATCTCAAGCGCCAGGGACGCCTCGACGTGCACATCCCGCTGTTTCCCCCCGTCGATCCCGCCGACAAGCGGGAGCTGTTCCTGGCCATGGCCAGCAAGCTCCGGCTGGACCTGCGGCCCGAGGATATGCCCGAGCTCGAGGCGGACCAGCCCGTGAGCGGCAACGAGCTCGAAGGGCTGCTGGTGCGCACCGTACGCCGCCACGCCCTCCAGAGTAGCTCAGGCGTCCCGCCTGAAAGTAGTCCCGGCGTCTCGCCCCCCGCCGATTCGCCGGCTCGCCCCCTCGCCGGTTCAATGAAATCGCTGGCTGAGATCCTCCGGGACGAAGTGGCCGGCTTTCGTCCGTCGGCCCACACGGCGCGCCTCGAGATGATGGACCTGCTGGCGGTGAAGGAGTGCACCGACGACCGGTTCCTGCCGCCGCGATTCCGGGAACTGTCCCCCGAGGAGATCGACCGCCGCCTCGCCGCCCTCACCTTCGGCGGAAGATAACCGACCGATGGTCGGATTTTCCAAAACCGGTTGCTTTAGCTCTCGGATGCCCCAACAATGAGTGCGGGAAGAGCGGGATGAAGACACGGTCTCACGGCGGTCAACGGATATTCCCCGCAGGGCGGGCGTGGGTTCGCCGAAGCGGGCTGCTGGTGCTGGATGGCTGGGATCGGCTCCGGGGCCGGCGGCCGCCCCTGCTGCCGCCGCGGCGGTTGATGGAGGATGTGGGCTGGGGGGCGTTCCGCGAGTTCGGCGAGGCGTTCCTGGAACAGGCGCGGGAGCTGGGCGGATTGCGGCCGTCGGACCGCGTGCTGGAAATCGGCTGCGGCGTCGGCCGGATGGCGATCCCGATGGCGGATTACCTCAGCACCGGCGCCTATGAAGGGCTGGATGTCAACCGTCGGGCCATCCGCTGGTGCCAACGCCACGTCACTCCGCGGCACCCCGATTTCCGGTTCCACTTCGTGGACCTCTTCAACCAGCGCTACAACCGGCGGGGGAGCATCCCGGCCGCATCCTTCCGCTTCCCCTATCCCGACGAGGCCTTCGACTTCGTGTTCCTGACCTCGGTGTTCACGCACATGCTGCCGCTGGACCTGCGCCACTATATCGCGGAGATCGCCCGGGTCCTCCGCCCCGGCCGCCGTTGCCTGCTGACTCTGTTCTTGCTGGACGATGTCGCCTCCGGTTTGGTGGCGGCGGGCGGGGGCCTGCCCCGGTTTTCCTTCACGCTGGACGGAGCGGCATGTGCGTGCCGGATCGCGGATCGGCACAATCCGGAAGCGGCCATCGCCTACCCGGAGACCGATCTCCTGGAATGGCTCTCGGCAGCGGGACTGCCGGCCGTGCCGCCTGTTCACTACGGCACCTGGTCGGGTCGCGCCGACGGTCGCTGGTACCAGGATGTGCTGGTGGTCGAGCGTGTCCGGAATCGGGATTGCCGCGGTGCCGCCGCCGATTCCTCGTGTCCGACAGCATGATTTTGAATTAATCGTTCACCCTATATCCGATCACCCATTCACCATCTCTTCCAACGCAAAGTCCACCGCGGCACGGGCGTGGATGGCCAGCGTGTCGAACAGCGGCACGCCCGCGGCGGTATCCGCTTGGAGCAGGAGCGGGATCTCGGTACAGCCAAGGACGATCCCCTCGGCGCCGCGGCCCACCAATTCTCCGATCACGTCGCGGAACCGTTGGTTGACCTCGAGGCGGAAAATCCCCCGCACCATCTCGGTCATGATGGCGTCGTCCATGAAGGCGCGGTCCGCCTCGGCCGGCACGAGGGCGGCGATCCCGGCCGCCGCGAGCCGGTCCCGGTAGAAATCCTGCTCCATGGTGGCCCGGGTGCCCAGGAGCCCCACGGTGGCGATGCCGGCGGCACGGACCGCCGCCGCCACCGCCTCGGCGATGTGGATCACGGGGATGGCCACCGCGACCGCCACCGAGTCGGCGAACATGTGCAGCGTGTTGGCGCACAGCACCAGTCCGTCGGCGCCCGCCGCCTCCAGGCGCCGGGCGGCCTCCACCACCAGCGGCTGGACGCGGCACTGGGCCGGGTCGCCGGCCTTGAGGCGGGCGATCTCGCCGAAGTTGAACGAGTAGACGATGCACCGCGCCGCCTCCACGCCGCCGAGGCGCGCGTTCACCCCCTCGTTGAGCAGGCGGTAGTACTCCAGGGTGGACACCCAGCCGGTGCCGCCGATAAATCCGATGGTCTTCACGCGAAACCTCCCCGAGTCAGGATGTTCCGGTCTTCGCGAGCACGGTGAACCGGACGATGGACCGGTAGCGGAACGCGTCGAATGCCACGCCGGCGGCGGCGGCGCGCGCGGCGGTCACCGCCTGCGCCCGGGCGAGGATCTCGCGGCGGCGCTCCTCTTCCGGGACGAAGACGCCCATGAGCCGTTCGTAATCCTGGAATGAACGCTCCAGGTAGAAGAGATCTTCCGTCACCCGCCGCAATCCGGCGCGGGGGGCGACGCGGAGCGCCGCAGCGGCCCCCCGCAGCACGACGGTCTCGTCCTCGTACAGATGGGTGATGTCGGTGTAGGCGCCCGGCCGCTTCACCGGCTCGATGAACACCGCCCGTCCGGCGGGCCTGAGCACGCGTGCGGCCTCGCGGATGGCGTCGACCATCCGCGCCGGCGCCACGTGGTGCAGGCTGGCGGCGAACACCACCCGGTCGGCGGAGGCGGCGGCCAGGGGCATCGCTTCGCCCACTCCCGCCACGTAACGCTCCGCGCCGCCGCGCGGCGCCGCGACGGCCTGGGCTAGCAGGGCGGGGATATCCAGCCCAACCACGCGGGCCCCCTGGCCGGCGAACCAGCGCACCAGGTCGCCGGTGCCGCAGCCGACGTCGACGACCGTCCGGCCGCCGAAGGGCCCCTCGTTTGCCAGCAGTTGATCGAGGGATCGGATGGGTTCCATGGCAACTGTATACGGGGAATTCGGCCGTTCGGATCGGCAATGGTGACACGGACCAATGGCCGGCAGCGTGAACCCGCCATTCCGGTCTTGATCCGGGTCATCGACGGGCTTATGCTGGGGATGTCCCGCCGGCGGCCCTGCAGCCGGCGGCGGTTCAGGGAGGCGTGATGGCGCGGCGCAAGCTGGCGGTGGTGCTCGGCGGCGGGGCGGCCCGGGGGTTGGCCCACATCGGAGTGCTGCAGGTGCTGGAGGAGATCCGGCTGCGGCCGGGCCTGGTGGTGGGCACCAGCATCGGTGCCCTGGTGGGTGCCATGTACGCGCACCACGGATCGGCCGGAGACGTGCTGGCCCACGTGCGCCGGTACCTCGATTCCCCGAGCTATGACTCCAGGACCTACCACCGGTTCATGCGCATCGAGCCGGGGGCGGCCGACGGCCTGCTGGCCCAGCTCCGCCAGTTCATCCTCAAGGGGATGGCCATCGGCAAGACCCTGGTCAGCCGGTCGCTGGTGTCCGAGGATGAATACGCCCGCGCCATCGCCGAGCTGCTGCCCGACGTCCGCATCGAGGAGCTGCGGATCCCGTTCGCCTGCATGGCCGGCGACCTGCACACCGGCGAGGCGGTGCTCATCGCGGGTGGACCGGTCCGCCGGGCGGTCATGGCCAGTTGCGCCGTGCCGGGGCTGTACAGCCCGGTGGCGGACGGCGAGCGGCTGCTCATCGACGGCGGCTGGGTGGACAAGACGCCGGTTAGCGGCGCGTGGGCGTTGGGGGCGGATCTGGCGCTGGCGGTGCGCGTGTCCCGGGAGCCGCCGCCCACGGTGGACTGGCAGCACGGCCTGGACATCATCCTGCGGGCCGACGGCATTGCCACCCATCGGCTGGAGGACCTGCAGAGCGCCACGGCGGACCTGTGCCTGAATCCGGATCTGGAGGGGATTCACTGGCTGGCGTTCCAGTCCCTGGACGACACGGTGGAGCGCGGCGTGCGCTGCGCCCGCGCGGCCATGCCGGAGATCGAAAGATTACGCCGTGAGACCGGCTGGTTTCGTTCGCTGGTGGGCCGAACGCCCACCCGGCGGCGCGCGCCGCTGCTCCTACCTCCCCGGATCATCACCATCGGGGAGGCTTCGGCGAACTGATGTGAATCGGTGAGTCGAAAGACGTGAGACGGGAGACGGGATACTCAGTCATCAACCAGCAACTGTCTGCGAACCCGCGAACTTTCGAACCTGTGAACGATTACGATCACGATTACGAATTACGATTACGAATTACGATTACGAGCACGAACCATCAACCATCAACCATCAACCATCAACTCTCAACTATTGTGAGTTATCCCCGTCCCTCGTCCCGGAGAACCAGCATCCGCTCCTCGGTCATCTCCAGGTACGCCCACGCCGGCCCCTCGCGACCGAGGCCCGAGTCCTTCACCCCGCCGTACGGCATGGGATCGGAGCGCCAGGTGGGCATGTCCCCCTGGATGACCGCGCCCACATCGAGCACGTCCCAGGCGCGGCGGATCTTGGCGAGATCCCGGGTGAAGATGCCCGCCTGCAGGCCGTAGCGCGAGTCGTTCACGCCCGCCAGCGCTTCCTCGAAATCGTCGTACGGCCAGAGCGCCGCCACCGGTCCGAACACCTCGTCGGCCGCCAGCGGTTCCGCCGGCGGAACGTTCTCGAGGAGAGCGGGCGCGATCACCGCGCCCTGCCGGGTGCCGCCGCAGAGCAGCCGGGCGCCGGCGACGCGCGCCGAGGCGATCCAGGCCATGATCCGGTCGGCGTTGGCGGCGTCGATCATGGGTCCGCAGACGGTGGCCGCGTCGGCGGGGTTCCCCGCCGGTACGGCCCGGGTGGCCTCGACCAGGAGGCGCTTGAATTGCGGGTAGATCCGGGCCTGGACGAAGATGCGCTGGACGCTGATGCACGATTGGCCGGCGTAGGCAAATGCGCCCGAGGCCAGCCGGGCGGCCACGGCCGCCAGGTCCCCGGCATCCGGTTCCACCACCGCGGCGGCGTTGCCGCCTAGCTCCAGCGCCACCCGCCGCGCCGCCGCGCGGTGCTTCAGCGCCCAGCCCACCGCTGCCGAGCCCGTGAAGGTGAGGAGAGCGAAGCGGGGGTCTTCCACCAGCGGGTCCATGTCGGCAGCGGCGGCGGGCAGCACGGACAGTCCCGCCGGCGGCAGTCCGGCGGCGAGCAGCGCCTCGCCCACCAGCAGCGCCGGGGTGGGCGTCTGGCTGGCCGGCTTGAGCACCACCGGGCAGCCTGCGGCCACCGCCGGCGCCAGCTTGTGCGCCACCAGGTTCAGCGGGAAATTGAACGGGGTGACGGCCAGGACGGGGCCCGCCGGCACGCGCCGGATCAGGGCCAGCCGTCCGGCGCCGCTGGCGAAACCGCCGAGGTCGCGGGCGGCCGTCTCGGGGTGGCGGGCCACGTGGGCGGCGGCCCGGAAGGTGTCGCCCGCCCGGTCCACCTCGGCGCGGGCCAGCGCCAGCGGCTTGCCCGCCTGGGCCACGAGCGCCCGGGCCGCCGAGTCACGGTGCGCGCGCAGCCACTCGCCGGAGCTTTCCAGGATGTGGGCGCGGCGCTCCGGCGTCAGGGCGGCCATCTCCGGCACGGCGGCGGCCGCCGCGTCGGCCGCCCCGCGGAGCTGGGCGGCGCCGGCGCGGGCCACCCGCGCCACGGGGCGGCCGTCGAAGGGCGACGGCACGGCGAGCGTCCCGGCGTCGCCGTCCATCCACTGTCCGGCCAACAGCAACTTATCCCGTCGCATGCGCCACCTCCCGTTTCGGCATGATGCTCCCGCATTGTACGGGATGGAGCGGACGGATGCAACGCGCCCTCCCGTGCGGCGGATGAAACAAATTGCCGGGATCCTGCGTACTGGTTTTGCATACCACCGCCTTGCGCGACGACATGCGGCGGAGTATAGTGCCCTAAATTCCAAAGAACACCCCCGGCGTTCACGACGAGCGGCGGGCGAAGTGACAGGAGGTCCCCAAGATGTCCGACGCGTACACCCCCTACAACGAAGCACCGGCGCCCTCGCCCGAACCGCGGCGCGAACCGCCGGCCCCCCGGCGCAGCCGGCTGGCCTGGCTGGGCGCCATCGGCCGCGGCATCGATTGGCTGCGGCGGTTCGTCGTGAACGCGCTGTTCGTGATCATCGTCATCGCTTTGATCGTCATCCTGCTTCAGGGCTTCGGGCCGAAGGTGCCCGACAAAGCGGCCCTGGTGATCAATCCCAAGGGCGCCGTGGTGGAGCAGATCAGCGGCGATCCGCTGGGCCGGTTCACCGACCAGCTCACCGGTCAGGGCGAGCCGGAGACGCTGCTCAAGGACCTGCTGGACGCCATCCAGGCCGCCAAGGCCGACGACCGGATCGCGGCGCTGGTGCTGGACCTGGATGACCTGGGCAGCGTCGGCATGAGCAAGCTGCTCGACCTGAAGGCGGCCGTCGTCGACTTCAAGAAATCGGGCAAGAAGGTCATCGCCACCGGCAACGAGTACGGCCAGAACGGCTACTTCCTGGCGGCCCAGGCGGACGAGGTGTTCCTGCATCCCCAGGGCGGGATCATCCTGGAGGGCTTCGGCCGCTTCACCACCTTTTACAAGGACGGACTCGACAAGCTCGAGGTCGAGGTGCACGTCTTCCGGGTGGGCGAGTACAAGTCGGCGGTGGAACCGTTCCTGCGCAACGACATGTCCGCCGAGTCCAAGGAGGCCAACCTGGCGTACCTGAACGACCTGTGGGCCACCTATCTGCGCGAGACCGCCGCCGGCCGCAAGCTCCAGGTGGCCGACCTGCAGGCGTACATCGACAACTTCAAGGCCAATGTCGCGGCCCACCACGGCCAGTTGAGCGAACTGGCCCTCAAGGCCAGGCTGGTGGACAAGCTGGCCAATCCGGACGAGGTGCGGGCTCGCCTGATCCAGCTCGTGGGCGAGGACGAGGAGTCGCACTCCTTCAAACAGATCGTCTACACCGAGTACCTTGCGGCGCGCGACGAGGACCGGAGCGGCGCCAAGGCCTCCGGCAACCAGGTGGGGGTGGTCGTGGCCAAGGGTGAGATCCTGGACGGCAGCCAGCCCGCGGGCACCATCGGCGGCGATTCCACCGCGGCCCTGATCCGCCAGGCCCGGCAGAACAAGGACGTGAAGGCCATCGTGCTGAGGGTGGACTCCCCCGGCGGCAGCGCCTTCGCCTCCGAAGTCATCCGGCGCGAGTGCGAGCTGGCCCGGAAGGCGGGCAAGCCGGTGGTCGTGTCCATGGGCAGCGTGGCCGCCTCGGGCGGCTATTGGATCTCCACGTCTGCAGACGAGATCTGGGCCAGTCCCGCCACCATCACCGGCTCCATCGGCATCTTCGGAATGTTTCCGACCGTGGACAAACCGCTGGCCAAATACCTCGGCGTGCACGTGGACGGCGTGGGCACCACCCCGCTCGCCGGCGCCATGCGGCCCGACCGGCCGTTCAACCCCGAGGTGGGCGAGGTGATCCAGCTGATCATCAACAAGGGCTATGACGACTTCCTCACCCGCGTGGCCGAAGCGCGCAAGATGAGCAAGGAGGCCGTGGACAAGATCGCCCGCGGCCGGGTCTGGAGCGGCGAGGATGCCCTGCAGGTCGGCCTCGTGGACAAGCTGGGCGGCCTGCCCCAGGCCATCGAATCCGCGGCGGCACGGGCCAAGCTGGGCAAGGACTACAAGGTCCGTTACATCGAGAAGGAACTGGATTGGAAGCAGCGCCTGGTCACCGACATGATGGCCGGCGCCGCCGTCTACCTCGGCCAGCCGGCCGACGCCGGCGTGAGCCACCTGCCGTTCCTGCGCGAGACCCGGGCGCTGGCCCGCCAGGCCATGCTCTACGCCCGCTTCAACGACCCCCGGGGCATGTACGCGTACTGCCCCTACGCGGTGGAATAGTCCCACACCCGGCCGGCCGCCCGGCCGAGCGTTTTTCGGGCCATGGCGCCGGAGCCGGCGCCATGGCCTTTTTGTTGGCGGGATATCATGCGTCCTGCGCCGCGTCGGTGGCGGGGAACTCCACGATGAAGACGCTGCCGGCGCCGGGCGAGCTTTCGATGCGGATGATGCCGTGCTGCAGCTCCACCAGGCGCTTGGTGATGTGCAGTCCCAGTCCGGTGGAGGACTCGCCGCCGGTGGGCTGGGTGCTGAGGCGCTGGAAGCGGCCGAATATCCGGGTCAGGTCGTCGGGCGTGAGCCCCGACCCGCTGTCCCGGATCTCGAAGCGAATCCGGTCTTCCACCGATTCGACACGGACATCGATCACGCCGTCGAGGGGCGAGAACTTGACGGCATTGCTCACCAGGTTGTCGAGGATCTCCTTCAGGCGGAGCGTGTCCCCCTTCACGAAGCACTCCTCCTCGATCGCCACGGTGAACGACTGCCCCTTCCGGCGCGCCCAGTCGCGGTAGCCGTCCACCACCAGGTGGGCGAGCAGGCTCAGGTTGACGGGCTTTAGGTCGAGTTCCATCTCGCCGCTTTCGATCTGCGACGACTGCAGCAGATCGTTGATCATGGACAGCATCTCCTGCGACGCCTGGAAGATCTTGTTCACCCGCCGCTCCAGCTCCTCCCGCTGGGGATGCTGCTGCAGGATCATCTCCGCGTAGCCGAGCACGGCCTGGAGGGGATTTTTCAGATCGTGCGCGGCGATGCTCAGCAGCTCGCTCTTGAGCTCGTTGGCGCGGATGAGCTGGGTGTTGACCAGGCGCAGGTCGCGGACACGCTCGCCCACCAGCCGCTCCAGCTCCTGCTGCCGGGCGTTCAGCCGCCGGAGCCGGTAAAGGTGCGCGCCCAGGGCCGCGCCGATGACGGCCAGCGCCAGCAGGATGCGGAAGAGCAGTGTCTGGTGAAAGAAGGGCTGCACCGTCAGCGCGATGCGGGCGCCGGTGCGGTTCCAGATGCCGTCGTTGTTGCAGGCGATCACCTGGAACGTGTACTCGCCCGGCGGCAGGTTGGTGTAGCTGACGGCGCGCTGCCGGGTGACGGGGCTCCAGTGCTGCTCGAAGCCTACCATCTGGTACTGGAAGCGCACTTTCTTCGGCGCCAGCAGACTCAGGGCGGTGAAACCGATGGTGATCCGGTCCGTGCCCGGCGGCAGTTCGATGGGACGGTCGGTTTTGAGGAAATGGTTGTCGGTCGTCACCTGTTCGATGACCACGTTGGGCACAATCGTGTTCACCCGGCTGTAGGCCGAATCGATCATCACCGCACCCTTGATCGAGGCCAGCCACAGCTTGCCGTCCCGGCCGCAGATCCCGGCCGGCTGGGCCGGCCCGTCGCACTCCAGGCGGTTCACTCCCTCGGTGCCCTCGAAGGAGGTGGGCGTGATCCGATCGAGTTGGCCGTCGGCGAATCGGTTGAACGCTTCCTTTTCTCCCTTGAAGACCCCGCGGTTGGAGATCACCCACAGGGAGCCCTGTTGGTCCTCGATGATCTGGAACGCGGAGTCGCCGAGCAGGCCGTCCGTCACCGTGATCTGCCGGAACCGGCCGTCGCGGTGCCGGTACAGCCCGCTGCCGTTGGTGCCGATCCAGAGGTCGCCGCCGGCGTCCTCGAAGATGCACCAGACCGCCGCGTCGGTGAATCCCTCGGCCGCGCCGAACGCCTTCCACATCTCGCCGTCCTGGCAGAGCAGCCCGCCGTTGTAAGTGCCCACCCACATCCGCCCCTGGCGATCCTGATGGATCGCGTAAATGAAATTGTCGGTGAGCCCGTTGCGGGTGTTGTAATTTCGGATCACCCTTCCGCCGCGAATCACGTCGATGCCGCCGCCGTTGGTGCCCGCCCAGATGTCGCCGCGGCGGTCCACGCAGACCGCCCGCACAATGTCGTTGGACAGCCCCGTTCGTGTGGAGAGCGTGCGCCGCACACCGTCCCGAAACTGGAAGATGCCGCCCCCGTATGTGCCCACCCAGAGCGAGCCGTCAGCGGCTTCGGCGAACGCCCAGATCCGGTCGTCGGGCAGGCCGTCGGAGCGGTCGTACACGTCGAACCGGTTGCCGACGAAGCGAACCATGCCGCCGCCGACGGTGCCGATCCAGATCCGTCCGGCGCGGTCTTCGAAGAGCGAGCGCACCACGTCCATGGGCAGGCCGCTCTGCAAGTTGAAGATCAGGTAGTTGTTGTCCTTCAGGCGCATGAGCCCGTTGCGGTACGTGCCCAGCCACAGGCTCCCCTCGCGGTCCTCCCAGATGGCATAGATGGAATTGTTGAGCAGCCCGCGCTCCAGCCCCACGCCTTCGAACTCGCCGTCGCGGTGCCGGTACAGCATGCCGTCGCTGGCGCCGATCCACACCAGACCCTGATGGTCCACGCGCAGGGCGCGCACTTCGACTTCCGCCAGCCGGGGTGGCAGAGTGAGGGTCTCCGGCCGCCCGGCTGAAAAGCGGGCCAGACCCCGGTTGGTGGCCACCCAGACGCGACCGGCGGGGTCATGGCACAGGGCCCGAACCTGGTTGCCCGGCAGCCCGTTCCGTTCGCCGTAGCGGGTCGATCGGCCGTTCTCGATGACGAACAGGCCGTCGCCGTCGGTGCCCACCCAGAGGCGGCCGTCCCGGTCACGAACGATGGCGGATACATACTCCCGGTCCGGCGCCCCGGGCAGCGTCTCCGTCACGAACACCCCGTCGGCGAACCAGCAGAGGCCGTGGGTGGTGCCGAACCACATCCGGCCCGATGAGTCCTCGTGGATAGTCAGGATGAAATCGCTCGCGAGCCCATGGGAAGTGTCGTAGCGGATCCAGCGGCCGCCGCGCCGGCAGGCGAGGCCGTTGGACGTGGCGATCCAGAGGTTGCCGGCGCGATCCTCATGGATGGCGAAAATATTATTGCTGCCAAGAACCGGCAGATTCCATTTGTCCAGGATGGTGAAGCGCGCCCCGTCGAACCGGGCGACTCCTTCGTATGTGCCCACCCAGAGGTAGCCGTCCCGCGTCTGGGTGACCGCCGTGACCGCCTTTTGCGGCAGGCCGTGCTCGGTGGTCCACTGATCGATGACAAACTGGTTGAGCGGTTTGGCCGGATCCAGGGCGAAAAGAACCGGGACGGCGGCCCAGCCCAGCACGGCCACCACCCAGCGAGCGACGACACCCGGCCAGTGTTTGGCGTGAGTTGGTGAAACCATTCACTTATGACTGTAACCGAAAACAGCCGGTTTGAAAAGCCGGAAGTGTGTCGGAAGGTGGATGAACCGCCCCGCCGGGGGCGGTCGGCTGGCGGCCGGGTGCAGCCGGGCGGCGACGGCTGCCTCTTACAGCTTGAGCTTGCCGCGACTCTCCAGGTCCTGCACGAACTGGGGCGGAAGCTGAAAGCCCAGGTCCCTGGCGGTGCGGGCCTCGGTGGCCGACTGGTCGTACCGTCCCTTGACCAGGTGCACCACGGCCAGATTGAAGTGGAGGGGCGCCAGCCCGGGATCCCGCCGGATGCCGGCCGTGAACTCCTGTTCCGCCAGGTCGTGCTTGCCCAGGCGCATGTACGCGCCGCCCAGGTAGAGATAGAATAGGGCGGGAATATCGGCTTCCTGCTGCTCCTGGACGATGTCGCGCTGGTCCTCGGCCATCTGGTTGCGCGACTCGATGACGGCGTTCTTGGCGAAGCCGCCGCTGCCGGACGTGGAGCTTCGGGCGGTCTGGCTGTTCTGGGCGCGCTGCCGCTCCTCGTTTTGGACACGGTTCAAGTCCTTGAGCTTCTGGTCATGCAGAATGTGGTAGGTGTCGCGGGCCTTGAGGTAGAACTCCACCGCCTGGGCCGGGTTCTGGCGGGCCATGGCGATCTTGCCGAGCTCCACATAGGCGCCGGGGACCAGCGGATAGGTCTTGAGCGATTGCTGGAAGAGCTGTTCCGCTCCGTTCAGGTCGCCCTTCTGGGCGGCCTGGACACCCTTGTCGAACAGCGCGGCCGCCTTCTTGACCGTGTTGGGATCGGTCTTGACCGCCTCCTCCTCCTGGGCCGCCAGCGGGGCGGTCAGGAGCGCCAGGGCGATCCAAACGACGATGATGCGATGCATGTGCAGCCTCCCACGGAGTCTCAGAGGTTTCATTATACGCTGTCCGGGCCGTCCAGGTTACACCGGATCGCGGCGGCGGTCGCGGGCCGTCCGCTCAGCGCGAGCGCCGTCCCTGGCGGCGGGAGCCGCCGTCCCGCCGGCGGCTGGGTGGCTTGACCCGGTGCGTCTTGACGCGCGGGCGGGCGCCCTTCGTCTCCGCCCGGCGGGTGGTGCTCCGGCCCTTGGCCGGCGTCGGTCCGGCGGCGCCGCGGCCGGACCGGCGCGCCTTGGCCCGCGGCGCGTCCGCTGCGGCCCCGCCGCCGCCGACCAGCGAAAATTCCGTCTGATACCGGACCATGTCCACGCGGTCCACCCGCACCGTCACCGGCGTGCCCAGGGCGAACACCCGGCCGCCCCGTTCGCCGTAGAAGAGGTGCCGCCGCTCGTCGAAGACGTAGTAGTCGTCCAGGAGATTGGACAGGGGGACGAAGCCCTCGATGAAGAAGCGCGTCAGCTGCACGTTCAGGCCCGACGGCCGGAGGCCGGAGACGAATCCCTCGAACTCCCCGCCCACGTGCTGCTGCATGAACTCGGCCTTCTTCCAGGCCAGCACCTCCCGTTCGGCTTCCACCGCCTCGCGCTCCCGCTCCGAGGCGCGCACCGCGATCTCATGGAGCGCCGCGGTGTCATAGCCGGACGGCGTGGGGCTGTCGGGATGGGCCAGCGCGTACCGCAGCAGCCGGTGGACGATCAGATCAGGGTAGCGGCGGATGGGCGAGGTGAAGTGGGTGTAGTCGTCGGCGGCCAGCCCGAAGTGGCCGCTGTTGCGCTCCGAGTACACGGCCAGCTTGAACGTCCGCAGCATGACGTAGGCGAGGTACTGGCCCACCGGCGAATCCTCGAACCGGTCCGCCAGCGCCTGGAAATCGCGCGGCGTGAACGCCTCCGCATCCGGATCGAAGGCGTAGCCGAAGCAGGCGGCGGTCTCGGCCAGTTCCTGCACCTTCATGGCGTCGGGCGGCTCGTGGATCCGGTAGATGAAGGGCAGCTCCCGGGACTGGAAGTACGCGGCCACGGCCTCGTTGGCCGCGAGCATGAACTCCTCGATGAGCCGGTGGGCGAAGGTGCGCTCCGACTTGAAGATCCCGATCACGGCGCCCGCCGGGTCGCAGCGGACCTCCTCCTCGGGCAGGTCGAAGTCGATGGCGCCGCGCTGCCGCCGCCGCGCGTTGAGCCGCCGGGCCAGCTCGGCCATGCCGTCGCACTCGGCGGCCAGCTCGGGGTGCTGCGCGCGCGCCGCCGGGTCGCCGTCGAGAATGGCGGCGACCTGGGTGTAGGTCATCCGGGCCCGGGAGCGGATCACCGCGGGCACGAACCGGGCGGCGGTGGTCCGGCCGGTGCGGCCGTCGATGGTGAGCTCCGCCGTGAACGTCAGGCGGTCCTGGTCGGGCAGGAGGGAGCAGATGTCGCTGGAGAGGTCCTCGGGGAGCATGGGGACGGCCCGGTCGGGGAAGTAGACCGAGGTGCCGCGGCGCAGCGCCTCGCGGTCCACGGCGCCGTCGGCCGGCACGTAACGGGAGACGTCGGCGATGTGCACCCAGAGGGTGTAATCGCCGTCGGGGCGCCGCACGGCGTTGACGGCGTCGTCGAAGTCGAAGGCGGTCTCGCCGTCGATGGTGACGGCCGGGAGGTGGCGCAGGTCCGCCCGGCCGGCGAGTTCATCGGCGGTGATCGCCTTCGGCGCGCGCCGCGCTTCGGCCAGGGCTTCGGGCGGGAACTCGGTGGGGATGTCGTGCTGGCTCAGGGCGATCTTGTACGGCAGCTCCGGGTCGTCGGGTTTGCCCACCAGCGCCACGATCCGGCCTTCGGGCCGCGTGCGGGTGGACGGTTCCGTGGTCAGAGAGACGGAGACAATGTCGCCGTCGGCCAACTCGAACGCGTCGATGTTCACGGGGTGCACGGTGTAGTGGAATCGCGGGTCCAGCGGGATCACCACCGGCTTTTTCAGGAACAGGATCCGGCCGATGATCCGCGGCGTCCCTCGTTCCAGGACGCGGACGACCCGCCCCTCGAGCCGGGGGCCGGACCGGCCGGGGCGGGCCGGCTCCGGCGCGGCGCCCGGGCGGGCGTCGAGGAGTTGGACCGCCACCCGGTCGCCGTGGGTGGCGTCGCCGAGATCGGCGGCGCGGACGTACACGTCGCCGCCGGGGTGGCAGTCGGGATCCGGGATGACGAAGCCGAACCCGCTCCGGTGGCACTGCAGTTTACCCGTGACCAGGCGGGCCCGACCGCGGACGGCGTAGTAGTTTTTCTTGACGCGGATCAGCACGCCGTCGGCCTCGAGTTCGCGCACGGCCGCGCGGAACGCCTGGCGGTCCTCCGCGCCGGCATCGAGCCGCTCGGCCAGCTCCTGCCTGGACACGTGCTCCCGGTGGAGCTGGTCGAGAATCCTCAGCAGATCGTCTTTCATGGACATGGCGGGTGGGCCTCGTCGGGGGAGATGGGGCGGCGGCTTGGTAGCCCAAACCAGTA
>Ga0209096_1000438_pt1 | contig 57486 bp, 54 predicted proteins | sample AD_UKC034_MetaG_FD_184407 | JGI IMG/M metagenome (GOLD analysis project Ga0209096, IMG submission 184407) | Active sludge microbial communities of municipal wastewater-treating anaerobic digesters from USA - AD_UKC034_MetaG (SPAdes) (version 2) | ecosystem: Engineered > Bioreactor > Anaerobic >...
GGGAGGGTCAAAGGTACTTATTGACCGCAATATTTACGGTACCGTTGAAGTGCTGGCCCTGCCTTATGGTGACGGAGCAGGCGATCCTGATATCATTGATGCAGCCCTGCGCCATGGATACCGCTTTATCCGCACCTCCGAACGTAATGTTACCGGCACCCCTTCAACAGACCTCCTCAGGCTGCCAAGCCTGCCCCTGCTTGACGATACTGAACAGGAATTGATTGGAGGTTACCTGGGGATTGAATAACTTTAGACCCAACTAACCAGATTCCGCATATGAGTAAATCAAAAGATGCCGAATGTTGCCGGTTCAGATCACATCCCTGGCACGGGATTGATATTGGCAGTTCAGCCCCGGAAGTCGTTATGACTTTCGTCGAAATGGTTCCCACCGATACCGTCAAATATGAGATGGACAAGGTATCCGGTTACCTTAAGCTTGACAGACCCCAGCGTTATTCCAACGTGGTGCCTGCCCTCTACGGCTTCATTCCCAGGACCCTTACCGGTGAGGAGGTGGCCGAACGGACAATGGAGAAGACCGGCCTTACCGGGATCAGGGGTGACGGCGATGCGATGGATATTTGCATACTTACCGAGAAGGATATCACACATGGCGACATACTTGTGCAGGCTAGGCCGATTGGCGGATTCAGGATGATCGACGGTACTGAGGCTGATGATAAAATAATTGCCGTGCTCCATAACGATGCAGTCTACGGTGAATATGCTGACATAAAAGACTGTCCGCCGATTGCCATAGAGAGGCTTAAGCATTACTTCCTGACCTACAAGGATATCCCCGGGGAGAAGCGACGGGTCAGTATAGATGAGATGTATGACGCCAATGAGGCGCGTGAGGTGATAAAACGCTCCATGAATGATTATGAACGGGCTTTCCCGTGGAAATAACAACCTTAAGGCAGGTATGCATGATAAGGCCTGCAAATGACAATTTCAGAAGATGAACAGGGATTTGTGACAGTTTCATTGACGAACAGGGCTATAAGTTGATGATCATGCTTTAGTTTTTGATCAAAGTTTATGTAGTTCTCTCCGTATGCTCTAATTTTGGAGAATAAATTATAGCTTCAGGTAATTAGTTTTAGACTGGGAAGAACTTTTATAATGGAAAAACTAACAGACTTATTAATCGAAAAGACTTCGAAGACGCCGCGGATAGAGCTTAAATACAGCAGCGGAGAGATTTCACTTACCGGCAGATCACTGCCGGAAAATGCCACCAGGGTCTATGAACCCGTGCTAAACTGGGTGAGCAACTATGTCATCCAACCCCAGCCGGTAACAAACCTGAGGCTCAACGTTGAATATTTCAATACCTCATCATCACTATGGATCAGTAAGATAGTCAAAACATTAACCAGGATTAACAATCCTGATTATCGTCTTATGGTCCATATCTATATCCCGCTGGAAGAGTATGATGATATGAAACAATCAGCTGATATACGTGACTCGTTCACTCCGATAACGGATATCCTTCAGGATTCAATTCCGGAAGTAAGTCTGAAACTCTACGCCACGGATGATGCCTCCACTGTAATCCGTGACGCACTTGTGCTCTTCTAGAATCACCTTCATCCAGCACGGCTGAAAAAGCCTGACGATTATCTAAAATTTAGTCAAGTTTTACCCTTCATTTGTCAAAACTGAACTGCTTTTGACCAACGCCCGGATTCAGGTCGTGAGTTCCCTGTTATCTTAAGTGAATCACCTGAACCAGGTGACAAGGATGTCCTGAATCGCTCCAAATGTCCATAAAATGGGGCTTAGCGATTTGTGTATCGTAGATGTTGACCGTATATTTGGTATGAATTGCAGCTGACAGGCAATGAGAAAAATGACGATATACGGAATATTCAGGATCATGGTGCTCTGCGGATTCAGATTCTTCAGGTACCTGTGGGGAGCCGGCATAAGCAGTGATAACAGGATGATAATACTCTCATCTCATGAGGGAGCCAACTGGGGATGCGGCGGATTCAGAAGTGCAAGCACCCTCATCAATTTACGCAGGCTTGATCTTATAAGGCACCTGGAAATGTTTATCAGCTCACTTGTAAGCCTGCTGCCCCAGGGTGCGACATTTGTCGGACGCTTTGCCCAGCACAGCAATGGCAGTGCCGGGAAAGTAAATCAGGGAAGCAATTCCGGATTATTGAAAAGGATATCATGGAACGGTTCAGAAGCCTGTCAGTATCTTAACAGGGACAGGGTATCGGAATTACTTGAGGATAACGGTCTGGTGATCATCAATATGACAGAGATCAGTGGCATGACCTATTTCCATGGTGTCAAGAGGATTGACCGGCTGGCTTCAGACGCGTGAAAAGTTGAATCAACAGATACACAGTATTAATAAGGACTAAAACACTGAATCATGAAAACCTACTATCAGATCTCATCGGAAGTGACCGGAAAGGTGCTGCTGAGGCGCAGAAAAATTGCCAGGGCATTGCGCTGGTGGCTGAATGAACACGGATACAATTATAAATACGTATTCTTTTCAGCATAAAAAGAATCAGGATTCACCCAATGTGGCGGACCTGGTCTAATAAACAAACCGACATGAAAATCATGAAAGCAACGAATCTTTTGATACCTGTCTTAGTGATACTAATTTCCTCCTGCAGCACTGCAAGCAAGACTGCCACGGAGCCGGATGAGGACAAGCTTTATGTCACCAGGATGTATATTGGTGACTATGAGGACTTCAGGCACACTGCGCCTGCAAAGCTGGGTGAGCCTCACCTGATCTGGATCAAGACGACGCGTGATAGCACTTTTGGCAAGATATCAGCTTACAGTAAGGATTGCGGGTTCAGTGATGGTGACCGGCTTTACCTGCGGAGGAAGTATGTCACTCCCGGGATATTCGGGTACTGGATGTACCAGATAGAAAACGATTCATCTGTCTTTTACCGGGTATGCGAATATCAGAATGACAAGAAGGTGTTGGTGCAGAGCTGGTATTGATCTGTTCCCTGCAGATCATTCAGGGAGGGTGTTGAGTTGCACCCGTTTATTTCAGTTTCTTCTGGTAGCTGTCGCGGTATACTCTGTTGATGCCGTCAGCCCGGTGGTTACCTTTCTGAAAAATGGTGTTCTTCATATCATTGGCTGAGTCGCTGTAGGCCGGGCATACTGCCGTGTTACAGGAGGCGAGAAGGAGAAGAGCCAGGGCAACCAGTACAAGCTTTTTCATACCTGCAAATTTAGGATTTCTGCTCCGGTTAAGCAAAAGTTCCCGGGTAGGGTTAGGTGTGCCGGCTGAGGAAAGCCAATACACCCGGTGTATGGTAGGGTTGTTGTCGCAAGTCCGCATCATTTTGGCCGGGATTACTTGCCCTCCGCTGGCGTGCCGGGCTCGTGATCCCGGGTGTGGGGGAGACTATAGCAAAAAAGCCGGCATTTCGCTACGCTCAATGCGTCTTTTTGTTTTTCCGATGTTTCTCAAAAGCAAGCTTTTTCGTCACATCAAAAAAACAAAAAGCCATCCGCCTGACGGTGGATGGGCTTTTTTGCTCAGTCGGGATGCCGGGATTTGAACCCGGGGCCCCTTGCCCCCCAGACAAGTACTCTAACCGGGCTGAGCTACATCCCGTGCTTTTTAGCGGTGCAAAATTAATTAACTATTCCGGTTTTCCAAAAAAAAGCTGACGCCTGCTATGCGGCATATAAACGGAAATAACAACAGGTTGAGTAAATCGATATATTTGTTTAGCCTTATGAAACGTTATCACTTAACAGACAGAAATCATGAACCAGGTCAACCGTCGTAATTTTCTTCGCCTGGCAGGAGCAGGCGCTGCCGCTGCTGCAGCAGCTCCCGTGGCTCAGGCAATGGGTCCGGATGCAGCAAGCCGGCCGGTACAGACAACCAAACCTGACACTAACATAGCAGATGCGGCAAAAACGCCCAGAGGCCCAAACGCTATGCCCGGCCTCTACCCCGGAAGGGTGGCCCTCGTCAGGAACAGCTCCTCGGTAAAGGGAAATACCATCGTGGAACAGGAGGTGCATGATATGATAGCGCGCTCCATGCTGGAGCTTACGGGCGAGAAAAAACTGAAGAAAGCATGGCGCAGATTTGTGGGACCAAAAGACAGAATAGGCCTTAAGGTCAATCCTGTGGCCGGCAAGAGCCTGTCAACAAGCCATGAGGTGGTAAGAGCGGTGATAGCACAGCTGGAAGAGAGCGGCATAAAGAGATCGCAAATAACCATCTGGGACCGGCGTGAGTTTGAGCTGCATGACGTTGGGTTTACTGCTGAAAACTATCCCGGAATACGCATAACCGGAACTGAACAGATGGACAGTGAGGGTCTATACTATGGCAAGGACGGTAAGCTGTACGGTGAACACATGATTGATCGCGACTGGTATTACTGGGCTGACGTGGAGGGCGAATATGATGAATATACCATGCCATACATGGTCAACGGGGGCAAGTACTCCTATTTTACCAAAATCGTCACCCGGGAGCTTGATAAAATAATAAATATTCCCATTTTGAAGAATGCGGGAATGACGGTGACGCTGGCACTTAAGAACCTGGCATTCGGGTCAGTAAGCAACACCGGCAGGCTACATGCCAAACTTTGGAACGAGACATGCGCTCAGGTGTGCGCCTTCGCTCCGCTGCGAGACAAGGTGGTGCTGAACATAGTTGACGGCATTAAGGGTTGCTTTAACGGAGGGCCTGGAGCCAATCCGCAGTTTTTCTGCAATTATCACACCATCATCGCCGGCAGTGACCCCGTGGCGGTTGACAGGATAGGTTATGACATAGTCCTGGCAAAGAGGATAGCGGAGGGATTACAGAAGGAAGGGACACCCGCGGCACTCGAATTCATGAGGCAGGCAGAGCAACTGTCACTGGGTGTGGCTGACAGGGACAGGATAGACCTGAGAGAGGTTACCATAGGTTGAACATTTATAGAAAAAGATTTTAAAATGCATTTTGTGAGAGTTCTTACGACTATTCTATTGATTTCTATTTCTTTATCCGGCCCGGCACAGTCAGCCCTGGTGCCACGGGCACTGTCAGGCATGTACGGGGTGCAGTCGGCTCACAACAGGATATTTACAGAGACCTCCCTCTACGGTTATATTAACGGAGGAGCAGAGCTCTACCTTGAGTATGGGTTTGACACTCTCATTGTAACCGAGATGGTGGTTGACGGCAGTGATATCAAGCTTGAGGTTTACAGGATGAAGGATCCGGAAGCTGCCTTTGGCATCTTTTCAGTATCACGCTTCCGTTGCAACGCTGGACAAAAGAGTACGGAGCATATATGCAGGTCGGCTTACCAGTTTCAGTTCTGCAAAGGTCCTTATTATGTAAGCATAATAAATGATACCGGGTCGGAGGCTGATCAACAACGTTCAGCCGCACTGGCCGGATTGCTTATAGAGAACATCATTGAGCCTTCTTTTGATCCCGGAAGATACTTTGCTGAAGGGATTGATGAAGAGACTATGAGGGGAGCTGTTCTTGTCAGGGGCCCGCTGGGCATATTCAACGGCATCCCGGTGTTGTCTGACAGGCTTGTGAGCACGGTCGACTTCAGCGCCCTGATGATAACGAACGGTCAGGACACCATTGCCTCACTGCTTTTTGACAGCGAGCAGTCAGCCCGGCAGTTTCTGGGCGAGTGTAAATTTTCAAAGAGCTCTAAAACAGATGCAATTAGTAGTGATTCAACAATTTCGGTAATCTCTCCCAATCACATAATTATAACTTTTTAAAATACGGTTTTAATAAATTGTTATTTTTGTCGTCTCAATTACGGAATCAGACATGCAGTTTTTCAAACCGCTCGAGACCGGCAGTGATGAAAAGAAAGAGACTGCCGCAGTGACAGAAAAAGTTAAATGCCTTATAGTCGGGTCAGGTCCTGCCGGATACACGGCAGCAATATATGCAGCGCGTGCCAATCTGAAGCCGGTGCTCTATACCGGGTTGCAGCAGGGAGGACAGCTGACCACCACCACAGAGGTAGAGAACTACCCGGGGTATCCTGATGGTGTAACGGGGCCGGAGATGATGGAGGATTTTCGCAAGCAGGCTGAGAGATTCGGAACGGACCTACGCATGGGCATAGCTACCTCTTCCGATTTTTCAGGCAGGCCGCTGAAGGTTACTTTTGACGGTAGTATAGTAATTGAAGCTGATACGGTGATTATTGCCACCGGCGCCACTGCGAAGTACCTTGGCATACCGGCGGAGACAAAATATGCAGGCATGGGAGTGTCAGCATGCGCAACCTGTGACGGTTTCTTTTACCGCGGCAAGGATGTGGCGGTTGTGGGTGGCGGTGATACTGCATGTGAGGAGGCAACGTACCTCGCCGGCCTGTGCAGAAAGGTGTACATGATAGTCAGGCGAGATGTGCTCAGGGCCAGTAAGGCGATGCAGCACAGGGTTATGAACACCGCGAACATAGAGATACTCTGGAAATGCCAGGTGGAAGATCTCTTTGGAGCACAGGGAGTGGAGGGAGCAGTGGTAGTACGCGGCAGGGGAACCCCGGATGAGGAGAAATTCAATATCAATATTGAGGGATTTTTCCTTGCCATAGGACATACTCCCAACTCGGAGGTCTTCAAGCAATGGCTTGAGACGAATGAAACGGGATACATTGTCACTGAACCGGGCACAACACGCACAAAAGTGCCTGGAGTGTTTGCGGCCGGGGATGTGGCTGATCATATTTACCGGCAGGCAGTGACGGCAGCAGGGAGTGGCTGCAAGGCTGCCATAGACGCTGAGAGGTTTCTCGCGGAACAGGGATAGGAAATAACTGACAAGAATATAAGGGGAAAACTAACGCTAACTATGCGCAATTTTAAAAAGACTTATCATATCAACGCTGAACCTTCTGACATCTATGCTGCTCTGACAAATCCTTACACCATTGAGCTCTGGTCAGGATACCCGGCATTAATGCCTTCAAAGACGGGAGAGGAGTTCAACATGTGGGACGGAGACATATGTGGCAGGATCATTGACCTGATCCCGGACCGGAAAGTGGTTCAGGAGTGGTATTTCGGAGACAGGGAACTGGAATCGCTGGTTACCATCACCATAGCCGGCAATGGCGGATCAACGGCTGTGACTGTTGAGCATACGAACATTCCAGTGGAGGACTACACCAATATCGCTGATGGCTGGAATGAATATTACATGGGCGCCATTAAGCGTTTCTACAATCCCAACTTCTGATCCTTAAGAATATCAAGTACATCTTCCAGTCCGCCCACTATCAGGCCGGCAATTCCTGTATAGCATTTTGTTTTTGACGTAGCAGTAACTGTATCTGCCCATCGCGGAAGCCAGCCAAGCATCTCATTTTTGATGAAACTGACCAGGTCTCTTCCGGTCATTGCCTTGATTTCGTTATCAGCCTCAGTGAGATATTTCTCTATGAGCAGGTTGGCAAAAAGCAGCTGAATGCCAAGATGATCAGGAGGAAGCGTGCAGGTGTCGCACCTGCTGTGTCCATAACGGTTATAGAGTTTGCACAGTTCATGATGATGTTCTGTAACTGATTGGCTGCTGCTGACCCAGTGTGATGCTGCCGGATAGGCTTCTGCTTCCTTCTCCGTTGCAAGAAGTGAGCTGTAGTTATTGTTAATGGCGAGATGGCACTGCTGTTTGAACGGGCAGGGTGACCTGAGCAACCGGCTTGCAGCCTGGAACCGTTTGTTTGAGCTTTCAACAGGCAGGTTCCTGAGCAATCCCGAATCACAGATATGGGGCAGCCCGCTCTCGTCGGGGGCCATTGTCACTGCCCCGCCAAGAAAGAGAAAGAGTGCAGTGTATGCCTGCAGAAGTTCCTCGGGGGTGTTCATTGAACCAATATTGCCGGTCATCAGATATTCAGGTTGCATAACCCAATAACATGATGCTCCGTCAAATTGTTCACCTGTTCACCTTTTCCAGCTCTTCCAGCTCACCGATACCCATACTGTGAGACAGACTGGCAATGGTCTTGAGATCCAGATTGCCCTGGATTGACACTACAGAGGTTCCGCCGCCGCCGGTGATCATCACCAGCTCGGCTATCCGGTCACCCTCTTCACGGACCATGAAGAAGACCTCGCCATTTTCCTCTCTGACTGTCATCAGCTCTTCAAATCCGTTCCGCCTCAGCCTGGGCATGAGCTCCGTGGCGAAATTCACTCCCAGCGAGGCGGCAGTACTGTCCATGCTCAGGATACGTATTCCTTTGATCCTCGTCACCAGGTTCTGAAACTCCTTGTCATCACTGTCAATTCTGGAGAGCAGGCTGAACATCTTTGATGAGATGTAAACCGAGGTAAATCCCTCCTTTCCGTCGTACCTGTCAAACAGGTCATCCACAGGGCTTTTCTGTGCGCAGAGCGACACTGACATCACTGTCAGCAGCAGAATTATGAACGCCTCTTTTTTCATCTTTAAATTTTTAGTCTGTATTAATTTCTTCATTGGCCGGGTTGAGCCGATCAAGGTACCGTAGTCTGGAAATGTTTACTGCAACAATGTCACTGATCCTGTCAAGGCCTTCAAGTTCTTCTCTCTTCTCAGTGATGGTGCTTACTTTTCCCAGCTGTTCAACCCCGCTGTTCATTTTCCCTGACACGGTCATGAGTATACTCTTTACCTCGGCCATTGCAATTACAGGATCCTCATACGTATCCCTTGTCACAGGTGAGTCCTGGTTGAAGAAGATCATCCATAATCCGGCAATGATGACTGCCACGGCTGCCACGGCTGCCAGGTGCCGCAGTGCTCTTCGCTGAGGGCTCAGGGTTACTTCCGTATGTGTCACTGCCTCCAGCCTTTCATAAAATTCTTCTGATGGTTCAGGTATATTCTCCGTCAGTGAGGTCAGGTATCCCAGCCTCCTGCGCAGCTGTTCGGGGGCAGAGGGATCACTGAGGTACTTCCTGAGCTGTTGTTCCTCCTCAGTGGTGGACTCACCCTCAAAATACCTGTTTATCAGTTCTGTTATCTTCTCCTGTTCCATAGTTGTAGATTCTGTTCATCTCTTCCCTGATCTGCTTTCTGGCCCGGGAAATCAGTGTCCGCAGTGCAGCCACGTTCGTTCCCATTGCTTCGGCAGCCTCCTCGTAGGAGTATCCCTCCATGTCTCTCAGTATGATAGCGCTGCGACCCGGTTCTTTCATCCTGCGGACAATGGCGGAGACCACACCCGCGGCTTCCCGTTCATCACCCGTGCCCTCATCGCCGCGTTGTGCAGCTGACACTCCGGCTGCTTCCGAGAGAGATTCGAGCCTGAGCCTGTTTTTTCTCCTCAGAATGTCTATGCAGTAGTTGCGGGTCACCGTGGTACACCAGGCAGCCGTGCTGGCATACCTGCTCTTATCATTTCTTCTGCTCCATAGTTTCATCATCACCTCCTGCACCGCATCTTCTGCCTCCTCACGGTTGTTCAGAAACCGGTAGGCAAAGGCATAAAGCCTTCGCCCCTCCGGCAGTATCTCTTTCCTGAACTCTTCGGGGGTCATATCTGTCTGAAATCTTCCCCAAAGGTATCATTTAGCATCAATCTCCAGTCCCTCAAGAATGGCAAGCCTGTCGCCGTTGTTTGTCATTATGCCGGATGCCTCCTCGCGGGTAAACCGGCCGCTGATCTGTGCAATAACCTCGCTGTCATGACCTTCAGCCATCATCACCAGCTCCCTGACCATATCATCTTCCATCCTCGCCATGAAACGGATGTCAGATCCTTCATCCCTGACTGTCATCAGTTCCTCATATCTTGCCCTCCGTATAATGTTCCTCACTTCCGGTATGAGTGCATCTGAATCCGGACATTTATCCTTATCCCTGATAACCAGGCGTATGGAGGTAATTTTTCCCGTGACTGCATCCCGGTCATCTGACTCGCCGGAGCTGACCAGGGATTTGAGTATGCTGCCGTTAATTATTATGGAGGTGTATCCCTCACGGTCATCGTACCTGCCGAAGAAATCTTCAAGTGTTGCTCTTTGAGCTGACAGCGCTGCAGTGAGCGCAAGAAGTGCAAATGCAATAAGAATTCTTTTCATGACTGTCCGTTTTTATGTGTTTACAATACCAATGACGAACAGTGAGCAAAAACATTACAAGATTTTTAAATTTTTAATAAAGTGTTGAAATCTGGTGTGCGCAATGGCCATTCGTGAATTGTAAAGGTGTTATTTTTATGGCCTGAACAGTTAATCAAATGCGACAAACAAAAGACATTGATTAACAATCATACGAAAAATAAACTGATTTACAGATGAAGGTTAGTGAGGCTGCGGCCATGCTGAAGAAAAGCGGGGTAAACTTGCCGGAGGAGGTCATTTTGGTCTCAGAGAGTAATCGCGGCTCTCTTTTTTTCAATTCGTCACAGGAGATACTGGAAGCATCGCTGCCTGGCAGTGATCAGCTCACCTATGAAGTGAAGTATGATATACCCGGCCGGGGGGAGGTGACGGAGGTGATACTTCACAGGGTGACCAACGGCCTCTCTGCAAACTATACTGAACCATACATGAGGAGGCGTGATCCGGACACAATGCTGATAGGAGATTCAGGTCCGACAGACAAGAGAAGGTTCGAGGATACGTATGGCTATCCGTTTGAGAGGCTGAGAGAAGAGACAATTGAATGGCTGCGGGGTCAGGAGACTGGCATTTTTCTCTGTTTTGCCGGCAACTACCCGGTCGGGGCCGGAGGTGTTGTGGTCACTCCGCTGAATGCCTCATTTTTTGCATTTGGATTGTCACTACTCCAGAAGATTATTGCTATTGATCAGTTGCCGGCTGATTTCAGGGTTGAGTCAGTTGTATATGTAGCTCCTCCCTTCCGTCACACTCATTTCAGCGGTCGTCAGGTGGTGGTGCACAACAGGCGCGAGAGGCTTCATGAGATGTTTGCCTATAATCTGTATCCGGGTCCGAGCGCCAAGAAAGGATTTTATAGTGTTCTTCTGGACAAGGGAGAGGCAGAGGGGTGGGTGACCACTCATTGCTCCACGGTGCAGGCTGTCAGTCCTTATGACAATGTGACTACTTTTATGCACGAGGGGGCCAGCGGGGGAGGAAAGAGTGAGATGATCCAACACCTGGTAAGGGAGCCGAACGGACAGATACTTATAGGCCAGAATATTCTTACCGGAGAGAAGCGGGTCATCTCTATACCTCTATTCTGCTCTTTTTTTCCGGCGACAGACGATATGGCCTTATGTCATCCCGGTTACCAGAAGAACAATGGCAAGCTGACAGTGGCTGATGCAGAGAACGGATGGTTCATCCGTGTTGACGGTGTTACCGGATATGGTGATGATCCGTTCCTTGAGAAGATAACTATCAATCCGCAGGAACCATTGCTGTTTCTTAACATAGAGACCAGGCCGGAAGGTACGGCCCTCATATGGAACCACAGGGAGGATGCGCCCGGCAAGCGATGTCCCAATCCCCGTGTTATCATCCCTCGCTCCATTGTTCCCGGGGTGATAAACAGACCTGTTACGGTTGATGTGCGCAACTTCGGTGTGAGGATGCCGCCCTGTACGGCACAACAGCCCACCTATGGAATAGCAGGGCTGTTTCATGTCCTTCCCCCTGCGCTGGCATGGCTCTGGAGGCTGGTAAGCCCCAGGGGTTATGCCAATCCAAGTGTCACCGGCAGCGGTGAACTGGAAAGTGAGGGTGCAGGATCATACTGGCCTTTTGCCACCGGGAAAAGGGTAAGACATGCCAACCTGTTGCTGGAGCAGATTGTCAATACTCCCAGGGTTCGTTATACGCTCACTCCGAACCAGCACATCGGAGCATGGAAGGTTGGCTTCAAGCCTCAGTTGCTGATGAGAGAATATCTCACCAGGAGAGGTAACGCGAAGCTCAGGGCCGATCAGCTCAGTCCTGCCCGCTGTCCGCTGCTTGGTTACGAACTTAATTACCTTACCATTGAGGGTTCTCCTGTGCCTACAAGATTTCTGAAGGTTTACAGGCAGGCCGATGTGGGGGAGGAGGGTTATGATGCCGGCGCGGCCATCCTTACTGAGTTTTTCAGGAAGGAGCTTTCCCTTTACCTTTCTCCTGACCTGCTTCCCCTGGGTCGCAGGATAATAAACGCCTTCATGGAAGAGTGCACAGTAGAGGAGTATGCACAGATACTACCGATGGAATACCAGTACTCCTTCCTTACAATCAATGATTACGGTCAGCAGTAGAGTGGCCGGGTAGAATGGCAGTGACTTTTCTGCCCGTTCTTAACAGGTGTCAGTGCGGCATGCCCGGCTTAATCACACTTAATGAGCGAAGCCGGCAGGGATCTGCCGGCTTCGCAACATCAGGTCAGCCCGTCAGGCAGCCTGTAATAACGGCCACGTAGGATGTGTCAGTTCCTGAAATCGGCCAGTTCATTCGGATAAGCGTTACTCTCAAGTTTCTTCTTTATCTCCTTGAAAGCCTCGACGGTGTAGTTGACATCATCCATGGTATGAACGGCGGTAGGAATGATGCGGAGCATGATCACGCCTTTCGGGACCACGGGATAGATCACCACCGAGCAGAAGATACCAAAGTTCTGCCGTAGATCCTTTATAAGGTGTGTTGTCTGTGCCAGTCCGCCCTTGAAAAAGACCGGTGTTACCGGTGACTCGGTGCGTCCGAGGTCAAACCCGGCATCCCTGAACCCCTTCTGCAGTGCATGGGTTATCTTCCAGAGGTTTTCGCGAAGCTGGGGATGTGTCTTCATCATCTCCAGGCGTTTGATGGCGCCCAGTGTCATTGCCATGGGCAGTGACTTGGCGTATATCTGAGAACGGAGGTTGAACCTGAGATAGCTTATGATATCCTTTTCACCTGCCACAAATCCTCCTATGCCTGCAAAGCTCTTGGCGAAGGTGGCAAAATAGACATCTATCTGGTCCTGCACACCGAAGTGTTCACCTGTTCCGGCACCTGTTTTTCCCATGGTGCCGATACCATGTGCATCATCAACCAGGAGGCGGAAGTTATATTTCTTCTTGTATGTGACTATTTTGTCAAGTGCGCCAAGGTCGCCGGCCATGCCGAAGACTCCCTCTGTGATCACAAGGATTCCGCCACCGGTACTGTCAACTATCTTCTTAGCGTGTTCCAGCTGTTTTTCGAAGCTCTCCATGTCATTGTGAGCGTAGACGAACCGTTTGGACATGACCATTCTCAGTCCGTCCATGATGCAGGCATGTGACTCGGAGTCATAAACAATGACGTCATGCCTTCCTGCCAGGCAATCAATTATTGAGACCATGCCCTGGTATCCGTAATTGAGCAGGTATGCGGATTCCTTTCCGACAAATTCGGCAGCCATTGCTTCAAATTTCTCATGCATGGTGGTCTGCCCTGACATCATCCTGGCGCCCATGGGGTACGCCAGTCCGTACTGTGCTGCTGCTTCGGCGTCCGCCTTCCGCACCTCAGGGTGATTGGCAAGTCCCAGGTAGTTGTTAAGGCTCCAGTTAAGCACTTCCTTGCCCATAAATTTCATGCGGGGACCTATTTCACCTTCAAGCTTCGGAAACATGAAATATCCGTCACCCTGTTCCTGGTACTGTCCGAGCGCACCACGGTTCTTTCTGATCTTGTCGAAAATATCCACGTCAGTATAGTTTTTAATTGATGCCCGCAAAATTATTAAAACAAATCTCAGGCGTAGTACCTATTTATACCTATTTGTTCCGTTGTTTTAACAATGCGTTAACTACTTTGTATTCTAAAAGAGAGCACTTTTGTAATACAATGAACCCAGTAATCAAAAAAAATAGTAATTTTGCGCAACATTTCCGGGTATGAGGATCAGACTGATAACACTCCTGTTGCTTGCGCTCATCGTTTCATCATGCGGTGAGTATGAGAAGCTTCTCAAGAGCACTGACTACGAGCTTAAAAAGGCCAAGGTCTTCGAGTATTATGACGATGGCAAGTACATGAAGTCGATAGAGCTTCTTTCGCAGATATTGCCGAGGTACAGGGCCACTGACGAAGCCGAGCAGCTCAACTGGATAAATGCACAGGCTCACTTCAGGATACGTGACTACATGATGGCAGGCACCTATTACCAGACTTTTGCCGAGACCTATCCGCTGAGCAACAACGCGGAGGAGGCACATTATCTGGCCGCCCTTTGCGATTATTATCAGAGTCCCCGTCCGGAGCTGGATCAGGCAAATACCAAAAAGGCAATAGAGAGTTTCACCATTTTCATGCAGCGTTATCCGACCAGTACACGGACGGACGACTGCAAGGCCAGGATACTGGAACTGCAGGAGAAGCTTGTTGAGAAATCATATCTCAGCGCCAGGCTCTATTATGACCTGAAGGAGTATCGTGCCGCCACCGTTTCGCTTGCCAACAGCCTCAAGGAGTATCCTGATACCAGGTACCGCGAGGAGCTGATGTACCTCAAGCTTGACGCGCAGTATCTCCTGGCGGTGAACAGCATACCCTCAAAGAAAGTGGAGCGGTACCAGACAACCCTTGACGAGTATTATTCGTTCATTGAAGAGTTCCCGCAGAGCAAGTTTGCAAAGGATGTGAGCAGGATTTTCGAAAGCACTGCAAAGTACCTGAAGATAGACACATCAACACAACCAACAGATAATAATTGAACTATCAGCAATAATATGGACTACAAAAAGACATCAGCCCCTTACACCACAGTCACCAGGGATATTGACAAGTTTGATGCATCAACCGGCAATATCTACGAAAGTGTAATCATATGTACCAGGAGAGCCAACCAGATAAGCGTTGAGATGAAGCAGGAGCTCAACTCCAAGCTGGAGGAGTTTGCCTCTTTCAATGACAACCTTGAAGAGGTGTTCGAGAACCGGGAGCAGATAGAGATCTCAAAATTCTACGAAAGGCTTCCGAAGCCGACGCTTATTGCTCTTGCCGAGTTTGAAGATGATAAGATCTACTATCGCAACCCCGAGAAGGAGCAGAAGCTGAAGAAATAGTTACACAACATGCTAAAAGGCAGGAAAATACTGCTTGGAGTCACCGGAGGTATTGCAGCATACAAGGCTGCCGTTATCATCCGGTTGCTTGTCAGGGAGGGGGCAGAGGTTAAGGTGATAATGACCCCGCTGGCCAAAGAGTTCATCACTCCCCTGACCCTGGCTACATTGTCAAAGAATCCCGTGCTGGTTGATTTCTTCAATCCTGAAGACGGGAGCTGGAACAGCCATATTGATCTCGGCCTCTGGGCTGATCTCTTCATAATTGCACCGGCCACGGCAAACACGATGGGTAAGATGGCAGCTGGAATAGCGGATAACCTGCTGCTGACAACATGTCTCTCAGCGCGTTGTCCTGTGCTGCTTGCCCCGGCCATGGATCTTGACATGCTTGCTCATCCGGCAACTGTAAGCAACATCGAGAGGCTGAAGTCGTTCGGCAATCAAATCATTGAGCCTGATACCGGTGAACTTGCAAGCGGGCTGGAGGGTAAGGGTCGGATGGCTGAGCCCGAGGTGATAGTGAAGGAGATTAAGAAAGTCCTTTCAAAAAAAAAAATAACTGAACTGCCGTTACAGGGCAGACGGGTCATGATCAATGCCGGCCCAACGGTTGAGCCCATTGACCCGGTACGTTTCATCAGCAACCATTCATCCGGACGCATGGGCATTGCCCTGGCAGATGAGGCTGCCAGACTGGGAGCAGAGGTCACCCTCGTGCTCGGTCCGGTCAGTCTGAAGCCATCAGGAAAAGATATAAATATTGTCCCGGTGGAGACGGCATCAGAGATGAAGGCAGCCTCGCTGGAGGCTTTTCGCACCTGCGATATTGCTATCCTGGCAGCAGCAGTGGCAGACTTCACGCCGGAAAAGGTCCATGAGACAAAGATGAAAAGGGGACCGGGTTATCTGGAACTGCGGCTGAAGCCTACCGAAGATATTGCAGCCTCTCTCGGAGGGATGAAGAAGAAGGGACAGATCCTTGCCGGGTTTGCACTGGAAACGGAAAACGAGACAGAGAATGCCCGTGCCAAGCTGCAGAGGAAGAACCTTGATCTGATAATCCTTAACTCCCTGCGTGATAAGGGTGCCGGCTTTGGTTATGAAACCAACCGGATTACCATCATTGACAGTAATAATAATATTGATAAATTTGAGTTGAAATCAAAGGAGGAAGTTGCTTCTGATATTTTCAACAAAATTATCTCACTGATACACTGATCACCTATGAGTCAATCAACCCGAACCAGGTTAATCATTGCAGCAGTCCTTTTAGTGCTGGCCGCCGGTAATGCCCGGTCTCAGGAACTGTACTGCAACGTTCAGGTTTCGGCTCAGAAGATACAGGGATCGAACAGGGAGGTCTTTCAGAACATGCAGCGTGATATCTACGAGTTCATGAACAGCATGGTCTGGACAGACAATATTTTCAGTTTTTCCGAAAGAATAGAGTGTAACCTGCTCATCAGCCTTGATGATCAGCTCTCGGCCGATGAGTTTCGCGGGACGATCCAGGTTCAGCTCAGCAGGCCTGTTTACAATACAACCTATGAGTCTACGGTCCTGAATTTCGTCGACAACAATTTCCAGTTCAGGTATGTTGAGTTTCAGCCTCTCGAGTTCAACCCGAACAGCCACACCAGCAATCTCGTTTCGGTGCTGGCCTACTATGCCTATTTGCTGATAGGGATGGATTTTGACACGTATGCCCAGGGAGGCGGCACCCCGTATTTCCAGGTGGCTGAGAAGATAGTGACCAATGCCCAGAACGCCCCGGAGCAGGGATGGAAGCCCTATGACGGCTCAAGGAACAGGAACCGTTACTGGCTGGTAAAGAACATCCTGGATAATGAGTATGCCGGCGTTAGACAGTTTCTTTACCTCTATCACCTCAGGGGTCTTGACCGTATGGAGTCTGACATGACACAGGCAAGGACTGAGATATATGAGAGCCTGAGGAGGCTCCAGGAGGTGTACAGGCGCAGGCCTGATCCTTTCATGTACTTCATGACGGTCATACTTGATGCGAAGGCTGATGAGATAGTCAACATCTTCTCACAGGGATTCCCCGAAGAAAAGAACAGGGTGGTTCAGATACTGAATGAGATTGACCCTGCCAACGAGAACAAGTATCAGAAGATACTCTCCTCCACCTGACAACTGACCGCTCATGCTCCGCAGACTGACAGTTAGGAACTACGCCATCATTAAAGAGCTGGATATGGCCTTCGGCGAAGGCTTGACCATTATCACCGGTGAGACCGGCGCAGGAAAGTCTATACTCCTGGGGGCCCTGGGACTGGTGCTCGGAGAGAGGGCTGACACCTCCGTGCTGCTGAGCCATGACGAGAAGTGCATTGTGGAGGCCGAGTTCAATATCAGGGGATATGACCTGGAAGAGATCTTCGGTGAAAACGGTGTCGATTATGATGATGATGCCCTGTTGAGAAGAGAGATAACCCCGTCAGGCAAATCGAGGGCATTCCTCAATGACACTCCCGTCAACCTGGCTGTGATGAAGGAGTTGGGTGCCAGGCTGATTGACGTGCACTCGCAGCATGAGACCCTCCTCCTTGGCAATACCTCGTTCCAGGTCCGTGTTATTGATGCCTATGCTGGCACCACAGCTCTTGCCAGGGAGTACTCACAGGCATGGCGAAGGTACCAGACGGCAAGGAAGGAGTATGATGCAGCTGCACTCGATCTGGGCAGGGCAAGGGCAGATCACGACTATTATTCACATCAGCTTGAGGAGTTCAGGGCGGTGAACATGGTTCAGGGTGAGCAGGAGACCCTCGAGAAGGAGCAGGAGATGCTCTCCAATGCATCGGAGATAAAGGAGGCGCTGACAAAAGTCACCGCAGCATTGGGAGGGGAGGATGTTTCAGCACTTTCGCTGTTGCGCACGGCACGTCTCAGCCTCTCAAGGATAGCAGGATGGCTGCCTGAGGCCGGAGAGCTGGAAAAGCGGCTGGAGACGCAGCTCATTGAGCTCGATGATATCTCATACGAGGCCGAAAAACTAAATGAAAGTGCTTCTGCTGACCCTGGAAGGCTCGAATATATTACTCAAAGGCTGGATACCATATATTCACTGATGCAAAAACACCGCTGCAGGGACATTGATGAACTGCTGGCGGTGCAGCGGAGGGTGGAAGAAGCAGTAGCCGACACCGGCGATGCCGATGAGAGGATCAAAGGACTGAAAAGGGTGAGTGATGAAGCCTTTGCTGAAGTGGAAGCACTTGCAGCACGGCTTTCAGAAGCCCGGTCTGGGGCTGCTGAGCCTCTTGCAGCACAGATAACCTCCAGCCTCCGTAAGCTTGGCATGCCGCATGCCCGGTTTGAGACACACGTGAAAGAACTCGGGGCCCCTGGCCCTTCAGGAGCAGATGCTGTGGAGTTCCTTTTCAGCGCCAACAGGCAGGTTGAGCCTGAAGAGCTCTCACGATGTGCTTCCGGGGGTGAGCTGTCAAGGGTGATGCTCTGCCTGAAGTCGGCGCTGGCAAGCAGCTCCGGCCTGCCTGCAATCATCTTTGACGAGATTGATTCAGGGGTCTCCGGAGAGGTGGCCTCAATGGTGGGTTCCATTCTTGCTGATATGGGCAAAAAAATGCAGGTTATAAATATTACACACCTGCCCCAAGTGGCTTCCAGGGGAAGCATCCACTACCATGTATATAAGGAGGAGAGTGATCATTCAACAATAACCCGTGTCAGGTTGTTAAACGACGAGGAAAGGGTGAAGGAGGTTGCCAGGTTGCTCAGTGGCTCAACCATAACTGAGGCTGCCATACGAAATGCGCGCGAACTTCTGAAAGGAGAATAAGCCCGTGACTGTTAATAACCAGAAAAACTAGATCATGACAAATAACCTGCTGGAAGGCAAAAAGGGAATAATCTTTGGTGCCCTCAATGACAAATCGATTGCCTGGCATGTGGCCGAGAAAGCTCATGAACAGGGGGCCAGGCTGGTGCTTACAAATGCTCCGGTGGCAGTGCGTATGGGCACCATTGATGCGCTGGCTGAAAAGACCGGCAGTGAAGTTGTTACAGCTGATGCAACGAGCATGAATGATCTGGAAGTCCTTTTCCGGAGAGCAATGGAGATCTTTGACGGACAGACAGATTTTGTGCTTCACTCCATAGGCATGTCTCCCAATGTCAGGAAAGGGATCCCGTATGCTGAGAGCAGCTATGAGAATATGCTGAAGACACTGGATATCTCAGCACTGAGTTTCCACCGGGTTTTACAGACAGCTTGGAAGCTTGATGCCATAAGAGAGTGGGGATCGGTAGTTGCATTGACCTACGTTGCAGCACAGCGTACCCTGGCCGGATACAATGACATGGGTGACGCCAAGGCGCTGCTGGAATCAATTGCAAGAAGCTTCGGGTACATCTACGGCAAGGAGAGGCATGTGAGAATCAACACCATCTCACAGTCGCCCACTGCCACTACAGCCGGAGCGGGCATAGCAGGCTTTGATTCACTTGTGGATTTTTCCGACAGGATGTCACCCCTGGGCAATGCCGATGCCTCCGACTGTGCGGACGTATGTATAACCCTTTTCTCAGATCTGACCAGGAAGATTACCATGCAGAATATTTTTAACGACGGAGGTTTCTCAAGCATGGGCATGAGCGAAAGGGCAATAGAACAATACAACAAGAGTTTCAGGGAGTGTCCTGATAAGTAGAAATACTCATCCTGCAGCAGTATAAAGACCCCTTTTGAAGGTTTACTGACAACCGGGCGGAGTGCTTTTTCTATTTTTACCTACCTAAAACTGACCGCCATGTTCAGCCTTATAATTCTGGCAGTTTTCTGCCTCGTTTTTCCTGCCTTTCTTATCTGGCTTACAAAGAGATACGGATTTCTAAAGAAAATAGGCGCCATTGTGATGGCCTATGCTACCGGTATCCTTATTGCCAATGTGGGTATTATGCCCCGCAGCAGTGAGGCCTACCGTGATGCCACCATAGGGCAGGACAGGGCATACATACCGAAAGCTGAAGCAGTTGAAATGGTTGCGGCAGGGACCCTGAAGCACAGTGACCTGCGGTATAACAGTATAGTGGCTGTTCAGGACAATATGCAGAGTGCCCTGGTCCTGCTTGCGATACCGCTGATTCTCTTTTCACTCAATGTCCGCAGATGGCTGCGGTTCTCGGGCAAGGGCTTCCTTTCAATGGTTCTGGCCCTCTTCTCGGTAATTGTCATTGTAGCAACGGGCTATCTGATATTCAGGGACAAGGTGGAGGGCGCTGACAAAATAGGTGGCATGCTTGTAGGACTATATACGGGGGGCTCCGTAAATCTGGCCTCCATTGCCCTGGCACTGAGGGTTGACCCGCACGCTTTCGTCCTGACAAACACCTATGACATGATTGTAGGTGCCATTGTCATTCTCTTCTTCATAACAGCCGGACCGGCATTCTTCAGACTGTTCCTTCCGCCGTTCAAGGCTCCTGCCGGACCAACAGGAGACGATGTGGATATCAACGGAATGAACCGGAAAATAGCCGAGGATTTTGACGATTACTCCGGGATGTTCAAAAAGATAACAGTATTGCCGTTGCTCGGAGCAATCGCCCTTGCGGTCGTAATCACGGGTGCAGGACTCTTTGTAGGGTCACTTTTGCCTCAGGTGCCCCTTACGGTGTCGGTAATACTTACGATTACAACCCTGGGGGTGGCTGCTTCATTCATCAAGCCTGTCAGGGATATCAGGAAGACATTTCAACTGGGCATGTACCTGATAATAGCCTTTTCAATAGTTATTGCCACCCGGTGCGATCTGAGCATAATATTCCAGGTCAAGTACCTCAATCTGCTCCTGTTCATTACCTATGCCTATTTCGGCTCGCTCTTCCTGCACCTCTTTCTCTCCTGGGTATTCAGGGTGAATGCTGATGATTATCTCATTACTACTACCGGTTTTGTCTATTCGCCTCCTTTTGTGCCGATGGTTGCTGCAGCCCTCAAGAACAAGGATATCATTCTTACAGGGCTGGCAACGGGTATGATAGGCTGGATCCTTGGCAACTATATAGGTGTTGCCTTCGGGATGTGGCTGGGGAAATTATAGTCGGCTGTACCAGTCAGCAGTAAGCAGTTAAAAACTTCTGCGAGTGCCGAGTGCCGAGTGCCGACTGCCAACTTCTCCCAACGAGTCCACGGACTAAAACAAGTAATTGAGTCCTATATAGAACTCCATATTTCCATCCTGTTCCTTCAGCGCCTTGCCAATGTCAGCCGAGATTATGAAGTTCTCGTTCATTGCTATCTTGAGGCCCAGACCGGCTGCAATGTGAGGCGTATCCTTGTCGTCAGCAAGGTAATCTGATACCAGCTCACCGGGGTGGTTGGCCTGCAGGTATGTTGTGAATGCTGTTCTGTCAACATCGATGGGGTCAGTGACCATCCCGGCATCAACGAAGTAGTTGGTGCCCAGGTAAAAATTCTGGTTGATGAACCTGAACCGTACCATCTTCCAGCGTAGCTCGGCATTGGCATAGGCAATGCCATTGCCTACAACCCTGTTCCTCAGGATACCCCTTAGCGTCTTGCTGCCGCCCAGTCCTTCCGAGCTGGCTCCCCTGAGTTCGGAGACGATCACCTGTCCCTGGTAGTAGAAGGGCACTTCGCCAAAGAGTGTCTGCTGGTATCCAAGCCGGTATGCGAAGCTGAGGTCATCTTCCTTAAGTGTAAAGTATTGTCTCCAGGTGAGATATAGCTTTCCGAAGGAAGACTCGGCTCCCAGGAATTCAGGAACAACCTCTATACCTGTCTCGGCCCATATACCGCTCATGGGGCAGGCACGCTGGTCACGGGTATCATATGAGATGCCTCCCTTGATGCCTGTTATCCATCCGCCGTCAGCCTCTTCTTCAGAAATTATTCCGGCGCCAGTGTAGTATTCGTAAAGTGTGGGGACGTCAGGCAGGTATTTGGGATCTTCCGGTTCCTTGCCCTTGTTGAACTTGGCCACATCAAGCACATCCGGTTTGAACTGCTGGATGCTGAGGCCGGCGTTCCAGTGCCAGTTGTTCTCCCCGATGTTGCCGATAAAGTCGTTCTTGAACCTGAACAGGTGTCGTTTCATGGCATAAAAGAGTCGACTGCGGTAGGGGGGGGGCATTCAGATCGTCATTTGTCCAGTCATTGACATAAACTGATCCGAAGCCGTTGAAGCCGTAGAAATCATAGGCGAAGTCAGGCATGTAACTCAGGTCAACGGCATATCTTATGCCCTTGATAAGATAATCGGAGTCATACATGATCCTGAGGATGGAGCTTCCCTTGGTAAAGGTGGAGGCTTCGATATAAATCCTGTGATAATAATCAGGATAGATTGAACCGTCGCCATAGTCGAACAGGTTCACGAGGGCTCCGTACTGGAATCCCTGGTCAGTACTGTAGGTGACGGCAGGCAGTGCGCCGAAGTTCCATCCTGTCTTGGTCTCCTGGGCTACCACTGCGGAGGCGAGGAGTGCTGTAAACAGCATTACATAGAGTCTTTTCATAGGTGTCATTTTTTTCAGGAAAGTAAAGGTAAAGAAAAATGATGCTCATATCCTAATAATTTTAATATTGCTACATTAGTGGTTTTTAAACCCTGCGTTATGAGCATGATCATATGTAATACGGGAATGCTGGTACAGACCAGGGAGGAGAATATTGCCTTCACGGCAGGGAAGGATATGGCTGTTCTGCCGGTTATTGAAAACGGCTGGCTGTTGATAGAAGACGGCATCATTGCCGGTTACGGCCCCCCGGAGACAATGCCTTCATTCAGTGATGCCATAACGAAGCTGGACGCTGGAGGCGGATATGTTTTCCCGGCTTTCTGTGATCCGCACACCCATCTGGTGTATGCCGGTAGCAGGGAGAAGGAGTACACTGACAAGATCCGCGGGCTGTCTTATGAGGAGATAGCGCAAAGGGGCGGAGGGATTCTCAACTCTGCAAAGCTGTTGCATGATACGCCTGAGGAGGAGCTTTTCAGTCAGTCGATGGACCGGGTTAACGAGATTATCTCTTTTGGCACCGGAGCCGTGGAGATCAAGAGCGGGTACGGCTTGACAACGGAGGATGAGCTGAAGATGCTGCGGGTAATAAGAAGGATCAAACAGGAGACCCCCCTGACAGTCAGGTCAACCTTCCTGGGGGCGCATGCCGTGCCGGCGCTCTACCGTAATAACAGGAGCGGGTATGTTGACCTGATAGTCAACGAGATGATTCCGGCCGTAGCCTCGGAGAGGCTGGCTGATTATATAGACGTGTTCTGTGACAGGGGGTTCTTCACCGTGGCGGAGACTGCCCGCATACTTGAGGCCGGTGCGCGGCATGGCATGCGCCCAAAGATACATGCCAACGAGCTCGACTATTCGGGAGGGATACAGGCGGGAGTGAAGCACGGGGCTCTCTCGGTAGATCACCTGGAGTTCACCGGCGACGAGGAGATCAGGGCGTTGCTTGGCAGCGGTACCATGCCGACACTCCTGCCGGGAGCAGCCTTCTTCCTCGGAATGACTGATCCGCCTGCAAGGAAGATGATTGAGGCGGGACTGCCGCTGGCGATGGCCAGTGACTACAATCCGGGATCATCACCCTCAGGTAATATGAAGCTGGTGGTCTCGCTTGGGTGCATAAGACTGCGGCTCCTGCCTGAGGAGGCCTTCAATGCGGTGACGCTCAATGCTGCCTATGCCATGGGGCTGTCTGAGACCCACGGCTCGATCACGGTCGGCAAAAAGGCTAACCTGTTTATTACGAAGAGGATCCCTTCATACGAGTTCCTGCCCTATGCTTACGGCAGTAACCTGGTGGAGACGGTTATTCTGAACGGGGAAGTTGTCTTCAGTCAGCAGTCGGACAAAGAAAGCTCGTAGAGCTTCAAGAATTGTATGAGCAGCAAAAAGCCTATACCCTCGTAGAGGGTAAAGAATTGTAGACCAGGCAGTATGTAATTATCAATAGTGTTGACAATGAAAGCTCGTAGAGCTTCAAGAATTGTAAAGCAGCAAAAAAGCATATACCCTCGTAGAGGGTAAAGAATTGTAGACCAGGCAGTATGTAATTATCAATAGTGTTGACAATGAAAGCTCGTAGAGCTTCAAGAATTGTAAAACAGAATACCAGATATATCATGACAGGCAACCGTATAATAGAATGTGTCCCCAACTTCAGCGAGGGACGTGACATGGGAAAAATCAAACAGATCACCGATGAGATCGAATCTGTAGAAGGAGTGATTCTTCTTGACGTTGATCCGGGGAGGGACACCAACAGGACAGTAGTGACTTTTGTAGGTGAGCCTGAGGCGGTATGTGAGGCTGCCTTCAGGGCTGTCAGAAAGGCTGCACAGGTAATTGACATGTCAAAACACTCCGGCGCCCATCCGCGTATTGGCGCTACGGATGTATGCCCACTGGTGCCCATAGCCGGTGTGACCATGGAGGAGACGGTTGAGTACGCACGCGCCCTGGCGCGCAGGGTCGGGGAGGAGCTGTCGCTTCCCGTCTATTGTTATGAGTCAGCTGCTCTGGAGGAAAAAAGAAGGAACCTGGCCAACATACGGGCCGGTGAATATGAAGGGCTGAAGAAGAAACTGGAAGATCCATCATGGAAGCCTGACTTCGGACCTGCAAGGTATGATGCCGGCGCCGGGGCAGTGATAGTGGGTGCGCGCGACTTCCTGGTTGCGTTTAACGTAAACCTGAACACAACCTCTGTCCGGAGGGCAAATGCCATTGCCTTCGATGTCAGGGAGCGTGGCCGTGAGAAGCGTGAGGGCAATCCTGTCACCGGGAAGGTTGTCAGGGATGATGATGGGAATCCTGTCATGATTCCCGGTTCGCTGAAGGCGGTAAAGGCAATAGGCTGGTATATACCTGAGTATGGTTTTGCACAGATATCAATGAACCTCACCAATATCGGGGTAACCCCTGTACATGTTGCCTTCGATGAGGTATGCCGCAAGGCTGATGCCCGCGGTATAAGGGTTACGGGGTCTGAACTTGTGGGCCTGATACCGCTTAAATCCATGCTTGAAGCCGGCAGGTATTTCCTGCACCGTCAGCAGAGGTCAGCAGGGGTGTCCGATGAAGAACTCATTCGCACTGCAGTCAGGTCAATGGGTCTCTCAGAACTGAAACCGTTCAATCCTGATGAAAAAATCATTGAATATGTGCTGAGGGATAAGACCAGGAAGAAACTAACTGACCTTTCCCTTTCATCTTTTGTGTGGGAAACTTCATCAGACTCACCTGCTCCAGGAGGGGGATCTGTGGCAGCTGCCATGGGGGCTCTCGGTGCTGCCCTGGGAACGATGGTGGCCAACCTCTCCGGCCACAAGAGAGGATGGGATGACCGATGGGAGGAGTTTGCATCATGGGCCGAGAAGGGTGTTGTGATGCAGAAACGTCTTCTCGAACTGGTAGATGAGGATACCGATGCCTACAATGAAATTCTGAAGGCATTTGAAATGCCGAAGAAAAGCGAGGAGGAGAAGGCAGCACGGGCTGCCGCCGTGGAGGCTGCAACACTCCGGGCATCCATTGTACCCCTTACGGTGATGAAGGAAGCATTCCGGGTGTTTGAACTGCTGAAGGAGATGACTGAGAAGGGCAATCCCAATTCGGTCACCGACGGTGCTGTAGGGGTGCTTGCCGTAAGGGCATGCATAAGGGGCGCATTTCTGAATGTCAGGATAAATATCAAGGGATTAAAAGATAAAGAGAAAGCTGCGAAGCTGACAGCAGAGGCAAAAGAGATCGATGAAGCGGCCGCAGCAATCGAATCAGAAATCATTGACCGGGTGGTAAACCAGCTTGGGATGTAAAGTCCATCATGCCCCTCTGCCCGGAACCCTGGAGGATGCCTTCCTGATGCGGGCATTTTATTATCATAACCTGGTCCGGAGATGGGGAATACCGACGAATGACCTTACCATCAATCAGAACTTTGCAGGCCGGCAGCATCCCGGCTGGTAATTTTTGTCAGGTTTGTGAATGATTTATGAGGCTGTTTCCGGAGAGACAGCCTCATTTTTTGTGCACCTGGCCGGCTGGAATTATTGCCGCTCAATTAGAATTAATGTCATGATGAACACAGTTCCCGGGTTCTCCGTCCGGATGAATTTGCCAAAGAATTGCCGTGAGATTTGGAAATTGCGAAATAATATTAAATTTGTGGTTGTGGAGAAATCCACACTAACCCTTATTAACCTAAACTAATTAATGTATGAAAAAGATCCTATTGCTTTTTGTACTGGCTATTGTTACGGGTGTTTTTGCATTCGGGCAGCAGGTCCAGTCAATTAGGGGTACCGTGACCAGTTCGGAAGATGGTCTGGGTATACCCGGTGTGATGATCAGCATCCCTGGCACCACAGTAGGGACCATGACTGATGCCGACGGAAAGTACACCCTTAATGTACCCTCAACGGCAAATACCCTTGTTTTCACCTATGTGGGGATGAAGAGGGTTGAAACTCAGATTGCCGGCAGGAATGTTATCGATGTTGTCTTGGCTCCTGACCTTCAGCTGATGGATGAGATTGTGGTTGTAGGATACGGTGTGCAGCGCAAAAGCGATGTAACCGGTTCAATCGCTTCAGTGAAGGGTGATGCTATCGCCAACCTGGCAACTCCCTCATTTGATGCCCAGCTTGCAGGCCGCTCCGCAGGGGTTCAGGTGGCAGCCACCACGGGTATACTTGGTGAAACCCCCAGAATGAACATCAGGGGTGTAAGTTCAATTTCATCAGGAACGTATCCACTGGTTGTTGTTGACGGAATTCCGATCTTTACCGGTAACATGGCAGCAGGTGGTGCATCGGCAAACGCCCTCGGTGACATCAACCCAGCTGACATCGAATCAATGGAAATCCTCAAGGACGGCTCCGCGACCGCTATTTACGGTTCAAGGGCTGCAAACGGCGTCATTCTCATTACAACCAAAAAGGGAAGCGCTGAACAGGGAAGATACCGTCTTACATATAATACATATGTAGGTGTTGCACAACCGGTCAGGCTCTTCGACCTGCTCAACGCAGATGAGTTTGTGACCATTACAAATGAAAAAAGGGCAAACAACGGCCAGAGTGCAATAGCCTCGAGCACGGGCAGCAAGTCGGGCACATTTGATACTGACTGGCAGAGGGAAGTCCTTCGGACAAGCGCATTTCAGATGGACCATAACCTTGCACTTAACGGAGCAACTGACCGCACGAGCTACTATTTTTCAATAGGTTACTCGGATCAGGAAGGTATTGCAAAGCCAAATGAAATGCAGAGGTATTCTATCAGGGGCAACGTTGACCAGAAGGTGACGAAGTGGCTGACGATGGGAGTGAACCTTGGTGTCACGAAATCAGAGTATTCCGGCCTTAATACCGGCACAAACGCCCTCTCGGGAAACATCTTCTCTGCTATCAGGCAGCATCCGAACGTTCCAATCTTTGACCCGGATGATCCGACAGGATACAATATTGATGATGTGAACCCTGACCTGGTCGGACGCTGGAATAACATCCAGTCGATCGGTGACAACCTTCCGAACATTGTTTATGTTATTGACCATAACAAGTACCAGTCAAAAGTAAACAGGCTTATCGGTAACACATATGCCCAGATCACCTTTACCCCCTGGCTGAACTGGAAGACACAGCTGAGTATTGACCAGTCACAGTCAGATGCATACCTGTTCTGGAATCCGACCCATGGTGACGGGAAAGGATATAAAGGATATGCCTACAACTCATTCAACAATAACCTCCGCTGGAACCTTCAGAATATCCTGAATTTCACGAAGACCTTTGCAACGAATCACAATGTTGGTGTAACCCTCATTAACGAGTACCAGTATACAAAAGGTTACAATTTTGCAGCATATGCACAGGATCTGTCCAATGAGTTCTTCAACCAGAACATCATCTCAGGTACTGCCGGTACGATGTCAATCGGAGGCGGAATGAGCGACAACGGATTCATCTCCTATGCAGCAAGGGCAAACTATAACTATGCAGGTAAGTATTTTATCCAGGGATCAATTCGTTATGACGGAATCTCATCCCTGCCGACAGCCAACAAATGGGGTTTGTTCCCGGGCGGTTCAATTGGATGGACTGTCTCAAAGGAGAACTTCTTCTCAGGTCTTACAAACATTGTCAATGACTTTAAGGTAAGGGCCTCTTATGCACAGGTTGGAAACGTCAATATCGGCAACTATCCTTATCTTGGCCTCTACAGTTCGGCCAAATATGCTGATAACAACGGTATTGCCTATTCACAGGCAGGAAATGACCAGTTGCAGTGGGAGAAATCAACCAAATATGACGTTGGTCTTGATCTTCAGTTCCTCGAGGGCCGCTTCGGTTTCACCTTCGACTATTACCTGAATGCTATTGACGATATGATCCTTGATGCACCATATCCTGCATCACTCGGTATCCCCGGTAACTCGATCAGCAAGAACATAGGTTCAATGAAGAACTGGGGTTATGAGTTCTCTGTCAACGCATGGGCAGTCAGAACGGCAAACTTCACATGGAGGCTTGATGCCAACGTAACCCTTCCTGACAACGAAGTTCTCTCACTCGTTGATGATGCAGACATAGTAGGTGAGTACAGGATAATCAGGGTGGGAGAGTCTATCAACACACTCTATGGTTACAAGTACTGGGGAGTTAACCCGGCAAACGGAAATCCCGTTTTCTACAAGGCTGACAACTCACTCGTTCAGCTCGACTTCCCTTCAAACCGCAACTATGTGTTCAATCCTGACAATCCGTCAGATATGACTACCACAACCACCTTCGGTGCCTCTGACAAGATGCTTGTAGGAAGGACCCATCCGAAGTTCTTCGGCGGACTTTCATCAAACATGACGTGGAAAAATTTCGACCTGAACATTATGCTTCGCTACAGTGCAGGCAACTATGTCATGAACCGTACGCGTGTTGACCTTCTCAACCTGGCATTCACCAACAACAGCACTGAAATGCTGGGCAGGTGGCAGAGCGCCACAAATCCGGGCGACGGCTGGACTCCGAAACTCTATTTCGGTGCATCAAACTTCGTCAACAGGCCTGAGACCACCAACACAAGGTTTGTTGAGAAAGCCGACTTCCTGAAAGTCAGTAATATCCAGCTCGGATACAACTTCCCGAAGACACTTATCAGCCGCATCGGGCTTGAAAACCTTAAGGTATACGTGCAGGGACAGGATCTGTTTATGTTCACCCCTTATACCGGGATAGACCCGGAAATGGAGAACTACCAGACAGGTGTTGACTTTAACGGTTCACCGCGCCAGAGAGTGATCACCGGCGGGCTTTCGGTGACATTTTAACCTTAATCAATGAATACAATGAAAAATAGCATGAACTATATCAAGCAATTCAGGAAACTGGTACTGGTACCGGCTGTCCTGGTAGCAATGGTGATATCCTCCTGTTCGGATATCATAGAAACATCTCCATACAGCTCAATTGATGAGAATGCAGCCTTCTCAACCGCTAGCCTCTGTGAACTTTCCGTTAACGGTATGTACGAGGCCGCACAGCGTGGTTACTATAACGGAGCCGGCCGTGGTTATCCCCTTGGCGCAGCTTTCGTTGAGCAGGGTGACTGCCGCGGAGAGGATGTTGTGAATATTTATGCCTTCTACCAGTACACCTATGAGGGTACATACAGTACCGGTACTGCGAATAACGTATGGTACTGGAGTGATACCTACAGACTTATCAACAGGGCCAACATCGTTCTCGAAGGTGCACAGAAGGCAGCTGACAATGGCGTTCTGACACAGGAGAAAGCCGATGAGTACAAGGGTGAGGCACTTGCTTTCAGAGCTATAGCTCATTTTGAGCTTCTTATGCATTTTGCTCGTCCCTATAAGGATACTCCGGGTGCTACTCATATGGGTGTTCCGTACAGGAAGCTCCCGAACAATACTCCTGCAAACATTGAGGAAAACGCCGCCCAGGGCCGTCATACAGTTGCTGAATGTTACCAGTGGATACTGGAAGACCTGAACCAGGCCGAAAGCCTTCTTCCTGCAAAAGCAGGACGTTCAGGCAGAGCTGCTGTAACGCGTTGGACGAAGCAGGCAGCTGCTGCCATCAAATCACGCGTATACCTTCATATGTATGACTGGGCCAATGTTATTACTGAAGCCAATAAATTCAAGACCGGCGGAGTATACGCAGGTACAGTGGGTCTGACTGCAACACCCAACGGATCATTTGCTTCACTCGGGTACAATACTACAGAGAATGTTTTCTCAATAGAGCAGTCTTCCACCAACAACCCGACAGTCAACGGAGCACTTGCTTCACAGTACAAGCGTCGTCAGCTTGTTTGTATAAGCCCGATCGTCTGGAGACTTGGGACCTGGCTGCCTGATGACCTTCGCAGGACATCTGCAGTGATGACAGCAGCCGGAACCGTTGATGCAAATGCCATGGTGTTTACAGTTGGAACAGGTGCCGTTCGCTTTACCAACAAGTATAAGGATGAAGTCGGTTATTCTGACGGATCTCCTGTCATCAGATATGCAGAAGTATTGCTGAATGCAGCAGAAGCATATGCACGCCAGAATAATGTGACTGCAGGGCTGGCCGACCTGAACCTTGTCAGGAACCGCGCTCTGGCAGATCCGACAACCCAGGCGTACACAGCCGCTTCTTTTGCAGACAATGTGGCGCTCCTGGGAGCTATCCTTGACGAGAGGAGAATAGAGTTCATTATGGAAGGCCGCCGCTGGCCGGATATCCACAGGCTGCAGTTCTGCCCCTACTTCCCGATAAACGGAATTCCCGCAAAACTGGCTAACGCCATGCCGGCCAATGCTGACTTTACTCTCGGAACTCCTTATTCAGGTGCTCTCGGAATTACAGCAAAGCCATACTCTGATTCAAGGTTCCTGTGGCCGCTTCCCGCTATTGAAACCGACGCCAATCCTGTTCTTGCTGCACAGCAGAACCCGGGTTACTAGGATATAACGTCTTAATAGAAGAGGCTGTCTCAAAAGGGCAGCCTCTTTTTTATTGCGCCCGGCATTGGTGACTACTTCAAGGTGAAAGGCCGGAAAACTTCATCCTGCCCGGGTTCAGGTTGCAGCCGGCTTTCTATTTTGTCAGCCCTCGTGCACTATATAGGTGTGGCCCGCTGTATAAGCTGTCAACATCATACTGTGATCATGTCCCTTCTTAATGATAAACTAAGAGTTGTTATAAGGAGGGGAATTGTCACCGGCAGTTCAGAAACTGGCAAGGTCACAGCAGAACCTGTTAATCAGAATTCGCAAGAATTCTCATTATTCTGGTGTTACAAAGACATATATCCAAAAAAATCGTGATTTCTTAAGTCTGAAAAGTCAAAAAAATCATAATTCTCTTGCACGGTATCGACATGATACTATATTTGTTTTTCATACTTCATATTAACCTAAAACCTATTTCTATGAAAAAAACAGCTATTCTCTTGTCATTACTGCTTTTTATCTGCGGTTTGGCGCTGAATGCACAAACCAGGCAGGTATCGGGCACGGTTACTTCTGCAGAGGATGGACTTCCGCTGCCTGGAGTATCCATCGTTGTAGATGGCTTGACTTTAGGGACATTGTCAGATTTTGAAGGACGCTATACACTTGATGTTCCTGCAAATGCCACCAGGCTGGTTTTCTCCTTCGTGGGGATGAAAACACTTACAGTTTCCATTTCAGGGCCTGTTGTTAATGCAACACTTGAACCCGATGTTCTGGGCCTGGAAGAAGTCATGGTGGTTGCCTATGGTACAGTAAGGAAGGAGTCATTAACAGGATCTGCAGCTGTAATTGACTCCAAGAAGCTGGAAGGTCGCTCAGTATCCTCAATGGGGGAAATACTGATAGGCTCAACCAGCGGGGTACAGACTACAGCAGCCTCAGGCCAGCCGGGAAGTTCTCCTGATATCCAGATTCGCGGATTAGGTACCCTGAACACATCCTCGGATCCTTTGATAATTCTCGACGGGGCGGAGTATGCAGGAAGCCTGGCAAGTATTAACCCGGGCGATATTGAATCTATGACAATACTCAAGGATGCTTCATCAACAGCTCTTTACGGTTCCCGTGCTGCAAACGGTGTGATCATCATTACGACTAAAAGCGGGACTAAAGGCAGTGAGAATCTTATTATAAGTTTAAAAGCCCAGGCCGGATTGGTCACTCAGTCACTTCCGCATTATGAGTCTGTTGATGCCTTTGACTATTATGAGCTTCAGGCTGAGGCTTATGCGCAGACCAGGTACTGGGCCGGAACCAATGCTACCATTGAGGAAGCAAGATCATATGCGTATCAGAATATTTACTCCCAGCTAAGGTATAATCCTTTCGTCGGCACTCCCAACAATCAGATAGTTGGTTCTGACGGAAAGATCAATCCCAATGCCGAGATTGGTTTCCCTGATCTTGACTGGTATGAGCCTGCAATGCAGACCGGATACAGGCAGAACTATGATCTGAATCTCACCGGAGGAAGCAAGAAGATAAGCTATTTCTATTCTCTGGGTTATCTTGACGAAAGAGGTTATACCATTAAATCTGATTTCGAACGTATCAGTACCAGGCTTAATCTTGATTATGATGTCAAGAAATGGCTGAAGATCGGGGCAAACATGTATGGTTCACTGGAAAACAGTGATATCGGGACATCAAATTCTGCCACATATGCCAATCCGTTCAGGAATGCCAGGATGACAGCACCCATATACCCGATTTACCTGGTAGACCAGGCAACCGGTGAATATATACTTGACGGTGCCGGGGAAAAACAGTACGATGACGGCGGACTCTATTCCAGGCCAATAAACCAGGGAAGACATGCGATAGCTGAGCTAAACTGGAACAGTGACGCCTATAACAGGAATAATTACGGTAACAGGGTTTTCGGCACATTTACTATTCTTGAAGGACTCACTGCTACTGTCAATGCCAGCCTGGACCTGCAAAACTATCATTACAAGGGTTATGAGAACCCGAAGATTGGTGACGGAGCTCCTACCGCCAGGATGGATGAGTCCCGCTACATAAGGACCTCTGTCAACTTCAACCAGTTGCTCAACTATGAAAAGACCTTCATGGGTGTTCATAATTTTGCTGCTCTGCTCGGTCACGAATCCTATTCCAGGGAATACACCTACCAGAGAGGATTCAAGAACCAGTTCATTGTATCCGGTATATATGAGCTGAACAATTTTGTCAATACTTCAACAAATACGAGTTATACCACCAACAAGAGAACTGAAGGATACTTCGGAAGGCTTAAATATAACTATGACAACAGGTACTATATTGAGGGATCATACCGCCGGGATGGTTCATCAGCTTTCGACAGGAATGTAAGATGGGGAGACTTCTTCTCCGTGGGTGGTAGCTGGAGAATCAGTGAGGAGCAGTTTATGGCCAATATTCCGTGGTTGGATAACCTCAAGCTGAGGGCATCTTACGGAGAGGTAGGAAATGACAATATCGGTTCATACGGCTACCAGGCTCTTTACGGCACCTATCCGAACGCCACATCACCGGGTATTCGCTGGGAGACAGTTGGTAACAGTGCTCTTACCTGGGAGGTAAACAAGACCTTTGATGTTGCCCTGGATTTTTCTCTGTTCAACAGGGTTAATGCAAGTGTGGAATGGTACAACAGAAAATCTGATGACCTTCTTTACGAAATGCCACTGCCTACCTCAATGGGTCTTTTGAGCCAGCCCAGAAACATTGCTGCTCTGTTTAACAGAGGATGGGAATTCAATGTCAATGGCGACATAGTACGCAGCGGTGACTTCAGGTGGAACCTGACCCTTATAGCCTCTACTCTAAGGAACGAGATCACTTCTATTCCTGATCCCTTCGTTGATGGGACAAAAAGATGGGCTGAAGGTCATTCGGTTTATGATTTCTGGTTAAGAAAGTTTTACGATGTTGACCCGACAGATGGTGCTACCAGGTTCCATGTCTGGGAAGACGTGACAGATGAAGAGGGTAACGTGATTGGTTCACAGCTGTCTTACGACGCTGAGGGCGAACCGGTTCTTACCAAGGACCAGAACTCAGCCGGATATGGTTATGTGGGAGCCTCTGCATTTCCTGATCTTCAGGGTTCTATTGGCAATCTCTTTACATATAAGGGATTCACCTTAAGCACCTTGTTTACCTATTCACTGGGAGGTAAGATGCTTGATGGCGTTTACCAGGGAATGCTTTCAGCAACTGCCGGGGAATCTTTCCATCCGGATGTCATGAATTCATGGAAAAACCCCGGAGATGTAACCAACTTTCCAAGGTTGCAGTATTCAAACTCCAACCTTTATGCAACCTCTGACTATTTCCTGATATCATCAGATTACTTCAATATCAAGAGCGTCACGTTAAGCTATGCTTTCCCGAAACAGCTTCTCAACAGATTGGATATTGGTCAGTTGAGCATATTTGCGACAGGTGAAAACCTCTATCTGTTTGCAGCCAGAAAAGGGATGAACCCAACCTACAACTTCAACGGAACTCAGAGCGAGTTTGCCTATAGTCCGAGCAGGTCGATAATCATAGGACTTAATCTGCAGTTTTAATTGATTTAACTTAAACAGAATAAACAATGAAAGCGAAATATTTAACATTAAGGTTATTCCTGATCTTCGCAATAGCACTGGGCATCAGCTCATGTGATGAAGATTTCCTGCAGACAGTTCCGACTGATTCTGTTACGAATGAGATTGCGCTCGGATCAGTTGACAACATGATGCTGGCTATAAACGGAATTCACAGGGCTATGTATGCGCAAAACGGTTACATCAGTGCGTACGCCGGACAGGAGTTTATGATACCCACGGCAGATTTCGGAGCCAGTGATGCACTTCATTCACAGCCTGGTAACGGCTGGCACAGAGCACGTATACAGTGGATAATGCATACGAATGCCAACAGGGATGATGTCTCCTTCAGCTGGTTCTTTTATTACAATATCATCGGTTCGGTAAACAATATTATCAATGCCGCTGCGGATATGCAGGAGTCGGATGTGTTGCACAATGTGCTGGGACAGGCCTATACTTACAGGGCATGGGCACATTTTCAACTGGTGCAGTTCTTTGCCATGCCTTATATGGTCGGAAATCCGTCGACTGATCTCGGTGTGCCCATCATGACTGCAACTGAACCTCCGTATGAAGGAAAGCCCCGTAATACGGTTCAGGAGGTCTACACACAGATAGAAGATGACCTTACCACAGCTATTGGCCATTTTGCCCAGGCTACAGACAGGCCGGATATCTCACATCTTAATGTTGATGTTGCCAGGGGAGTAGCTGCCAGGGTGTACCTGACAAGCGGCCAATGGCAGAAGGCAGCCGATATGGCACATGCCGCCAGGCAGGGTTATACACTGATGGACGAGGCTGAGTACAAGTCCGGATTTAACAGTATCGACAACCCTGAGTGGATGTGGGGATCAAAAATGATACAGGACCAGACAGCATATTACTATTCATACTTCTATTATTGCTCCAATAATTTCAATGGTTCACAGAACAGGAGCAATCCCAAGTTTATCAATCATCAGTTGTATGATCAGATTTCTGACACTGACTACAGGAAGGACCTCTTCCTTAAGGATGCTCCCAGCACATTTTCCGCCTGGAACGCCGGTGTCAATGCAGGAAGGTATGCTTCGAGGGATGAATACAATGCTGCTGTTGCAGCCTACAGGGTTATTGTGAACAATTCAACTTCACACAATATGGTGCCCTATATGCATATCAAACTTCAGCAGTCAAACGGACCAACCATTGACCCAATGGACGTAATTCACATGAGGGCATCAGAGATGTACCTGATAGAAGCAGAGGCACTTGCCCGTCTGGGTACCCAGAATGCTCTGGCTCAGGATGTGCTCTTTGAGCTGGTTTCCGAAAGGGATGATGCATATGTCAAGTCGACAAACACGGGACAGGCACTTGTTGACGAGATCCTGCTTCAGAGAAGAATTGAGCTGTTCCTTGAAGGATTCAGGTGGTTCGACATGTTGAGGAATGACGAGGTACTTGACCTTGCCGGTTCAGGAGCTAACCCCGACCTTTACATTGACGGCATGTATCAGGATAAGCCCAGCGTCAATAAGAAGTGGGTGTTCCTTATCCCGCAGCGTGAGATTGATGCCAATCCGGCTATTGTACAGAACCAATATTAATATTCCTTTCAGGCATCGGTTAATTGCCTGGAAAGGATAGCGTTAAAGATAAAGCTGCCTCCTGTAAAGAGGCAGCTTTATTTGTGTGCCTCCTCATCGGAATCACCTGCGCCTGCGGAACCGGCTATGGTCGTCCATCTTTCTCTTCATTGACGCGCTTTTACCTCTCATAATGATATAAATGAGAAAGAGCACGAAGATGATTGCTATCAGGGTTATAAAACCGCCATTGCTCATGATAACGGTGATTAATGATTATCTCATGTCTATAACCTCCACACCCTTATGGTCAGCGAGGTTGAAGGTAAAATAACCTGCCGGTGGCCGGAAGGTGATATCATATTTTTTTGCCGACAGGGTAACTGTCATTCCATCCTTGGTCCGGTATTCAGCCGATCTGAGGTCATAGAGGGTCTTTCCCACAGCCAGCCTGATGCGTACAAGGTTCATATTGATGTCCTCGGGGTAGAGGTCAATTATCCATTCTTTTGCATTCTGGTCAAGGAGCCTCACCTTGTATCCTTTCTCATACATTGAGAACAGCAGTGACGGCCTTGCAAGGAATGAATCATCTGCCGGATCAGGTTCGGTTATGGTTACCTCGTTGACCTCAGGCATGTAATTCCATACTGTCTTGCCGTCAGTCGTGATAATGTTGTCAGGAAGGGTCAGCATGTAGCTGTCTCCGTTAATGACAGCCGTACCTTCAAGGGTAGTCTCTTCATCCTCCTTTGAATCGTATGCCGTGATTTCAAAATCTATCCTGACTGAGGGTGCCGATGTTGCTTTTTTGCCAAACTGATCCAGTATCCTTACAGCCTCAGGATCTTTCTGGGCGGCAGCAGCCAGGGCAATAAGGGTCAGGAGCAATATTGTCGCGTTTTTTTTCATCCTACAGATTCTCTTCATCAAGCCTCTTCAAAATCTGTTCCAATGTTTGCGGATCCTGTACGATCACCTCTCTCGCCTTGCTTCCCTCAAAGGGTCCGACGATGCCTGCCGCCTCGAGCTGGTCTATGATACGGCCGGCGCGGTTGTAACCCAGCTGCATCCTTCGCTGGATAAGTGAGGTTGACCCCTGCTGATGCTGCACCACCAGCCGTGCAGCTTCATCAAACAGCGGATCACGCTTTTTGAGATCCACCTCATTGTTGCCGTTGGCTGCTTCCTCATCACCCACATATTCAGGCAGGTGCATTGCGTCAGGGTAACCCTGCTGTGAGCCGATATACTCAGTAAGTTCTTCAATTTCAGGAGTGTCAATGAATGCGCACTGAACCCTTATGGGCTCGCCGCCCTGTGAGATGAGTGCATCACCTCTTCCCACCAGCCTGTCAGCCCCGGTGGTATCAAGGATGGTACGGCTGTCAACCCCCGAGAATACCCTGAATGCGATCCTTGACGGGAAGTTAGCCTTGATGAATCCGGTGATAATGCTTACCGAGGGTCTCTGGGTTGATATTATCAGGTGTATACCTACTGCCCTCGAGAGCTGGGCAAGTCTTCCTATTGGCGCCTCCACATCACGTCCGGAGGTCATTATAAGATCGGCAAACTCATCTATGATAAGAACTATATAAGGCATGAAATCATGTCCTTTTTCAGGGTTGAGCCGCCGGGCTATGAATCTGTCATTGTATTCCCTTATATTCCTTGTCTGTGACAGTTTCAGCAGCTCAAGGCGGTGGTCCATCAGTATGCAGAGCGAATTGAGGGTGTTGATCACCTTCTTTGTGTCGGTGACAATGGCATCCTCTTCGTCAGGCAGCTTTGCAAGAAAATGCCGTTCTATCTTCGCGTAGAGAGGCAGTTCAACCCTCTTGGGGTCTATAAGCACAAGCTTCAGCTCAGACGGGTGCTTTTTGTACAGAAGAGAGGTGATGATGGCATTGAGTCCTACTGATTTGCCCTGGCCAGTTGCCCCGGCCACCAGCAGGTGCGGCATCTTTGTCAGATCAATAATGAACGGATCATTCGTGATAGTCCGCCCCAGGGCCAGCGGCAGCTCCTGTTTGCTGTCGGTAAACTCACGTGATGACAGCAGCCCCTTCATCGAAACTATCTCTGCCTTCTTGTTCGGCACCTCTATACCTACAGTGCCACGGCCAGGTATGGGAGCAATGATCCTGATCCCCAGTGCTGACAGGCTAAGCGCGATATCATTGTCAAGCGACTTGATGCGGTGTATCTTAACGCCCCTGTCCGGCACAACTTCGTAAAGGGTAACGGTAGGGCCGACGGTAGCCGAGATCTGCTTGATTGTGATCTTATGGTCTGCCAGGGTCTTCAGGATTATCTCCTTGTTGGCGTTGACCTCGTCATTGGTGGTGGTGCCCGCGTTCCTGTAGTCCCTCAGCAATGCCAGTGTGGGGAACTTGTAACGTGGCAGCGAGAGTCGCGGATCATATGGAGGCATATCGGAGGGAGTCTCCTCATCCGGCAACTCATCAACCGGAGGCTTTCTGTCGCGGCCAATGACATTTACTATCGGCCTTTCATCAGTTGCTGCCGGTGGCTTATAGAAGTCGTCAACGTCATCAGTCTCCTCCTCGTCAGCCCTCAGTGGCTCCTCCTCCACGGTGGGGTAGTTCTCCCCGGGTGCAACGGTGACATCATCCGTAACGACATCCTTTTTTCGTCCTTCACCTGTCAGCACAGATACTCCGGCTTTGGTGACTGAAGCGATTGGTTTTCTTATTGCCTGGGGACTGACATGGAGGGCGAAGATGAGATAGGCTATAGTGAGCACAAGCAATACTGCACCTGTACCCACCTTGCCCAGTATACCGTTGAGGTAGGAGGCTGCCATCTGCCCGAATTCACCGCCTGGTCCGGCGCCGATAAAGGTTGAATGGCCGGCAAGATATCCGAGGATTGCGGAGACAAGGACGGTTGCAAGGAAGAAGCGAAGCACATTTTTCCAGAGCCTGAAGTATCTGACCTTAAGCAGTGCCAGCCCGAAGGCGCCTATTATCAGAGGAAGAAAAAAGGATCCAAGCCCGAAACCACTGAAGATAAAGTAATGACCCAGTTTGAATCCTATCTTTCCACCCCAGTTCTCATATGTGACCGGGGACTCCCCGGGTTCCATGCTGAGCGTGCTCTGGTCAGCCTTGCCGGTCATTACATAGGAGATGAATACCACAAGCAGATATAATGCGAAGACCAGCAATACCAGTCCCGCTATGAACCTCGTATTCTCACCTGAACCGCCGGCGGCTGAACTCTTTTTCCGGGGTGATGATCCGTTGCCTTTTTTTTGTTTGCCCATCTTGCGATGAAATTATTTTCGGCCTCCTGTTTCAGGCCTGATAAACGAATAGCAAAGGTAAGAAAAATGGTTTATCCGCGTGGATCTGTTTCAGAACGAAATCATTTTCAGGATCAAGGTGTCAAGATACTTTGATGAGACTTTCCTGTAGTTGTTCTTTCTCTCGAACTCCTTATCGGCTACCTTTTTTACAAGCACCTCGTCCGCGGTGAATTGCAGCTCGGCATCACCAATTATATAAAAGAAATCCATCAATACACCGTCCACTTCACGGTAGGGGGTCATCCGGTTAGGGTTTTCCGCCTTGATCTCAGTGGTATACCAGATATATCTTGATTTTTTCCCGTCAGGCATCTCAACCCTGGCCTGGTGGCAGTTAAAACCACAGATCACCGATTTTCTGCCGGTATCATGGACGCTTATACCCTCCATGGAACCGAAGCCTGGCTGCACATCCCTGTAGTTGCCCTCAAAATAGTATTTGAACGCAAGGATATTGAGGTAGGTGTCATATATGTTTTCACCCGGATTGACAACTGTTGTTATCCCTGAATTGCCAATGGGGCTTTTAAGACTGGTGCTTATCAGGTCATTCCTGAAGGCAATGACCAGCTCCTTTGGCAGCAGGTCACTGGACAGCCTGGAAGGATTGCTCACATAATTTATGGTATAATAGATCTCGCCCTCCCTCATGTTCTTATAAGCCCTGTCTCCCCCGCACGAAGCAAGGAACAACAGAGTGACAAGAGCCGGTATCAAAGGAAGAGAGCTGTTCTTCACGCTGCGCAATTTGGCTGTAAATGTAGTAAATTATGCAAAATCAACCTGTCAGGGGATTCCGCGATAATAATATAACTCATATATGAAGGGAATAATATTTGCCATGTTTTAATTTCGATTAAAATTTTAGCTTTGTTCCCTGACTATAAACTAAAGCAATGAGCAACAAGCTGGCAGTAGTGGCTCTCGGGGGCAATGCCCTGCTAAGGGGTGACCAGGTAGGGACCATCGAGGAACAGGAACAGAATACAACCGATACGCTTGATAATCTTGTATTTCTTCTAAAGGAGGGTTATGATCTGGTGATAACCCACGGCAACGGTCCACAGGTAGGCAATATCCTTATGCGGAACGATGCCGGTGAACAGCTGTACGGGATCGCCCAGATGCCAATAGACATATGTGTGGCTGACTCCCAGGGAGGGATCGGATACATGATTGAGCGGATGTTCAAGAATGTTCTGAATAAACACGGAATAAAGAAGAATGTGGTATGCCTGGTAACCCCTGTGGTGGTGGATAAGGATGATCCGGCCTTCAGTGATCCGCAGAAGAGGGTGGGCAAGATATATATGGAGGAGGAGGCGGAAGAGCTCGCAAACGCGAAGGGATGGATCTTCAGGGAGGAGGTCAAGGCTCAGGGCGGCTTCCGCAGGGTGGTGCCCTCCCCGAAGCCGGTAAGCGTCATGAACCATGATCTTATTCGCGAGCTTGCACTCCGTGGCAACATAGTCATTGCAGCAGGAGGTGGCGGCATACCGGTCTATATAGATGAAAAGAACGATGTAAGGCCGGCTGAAGCAGTTATTGACAAGGATCTGGCTTCGTCACTGCTGGCATCAAATATAAGGGCAGATGAATTCTATATCCTTACAGATGTTCCCTATGTCTATATAAACTATAAGCAGCCTGATCAGGAGATAAGGGAGTTTCTCGATTACAATGACACCATGAAATACCTCAATGAGGGTCAGTTTGCCAAAGGCAGTATGGCGCCGAAGATAGAGGCCTGTCTTAACTTTGTGAAAGCAGGAGGCAGCATGAGCGTTATCACCGAAGCGTTTAAGCTGGAGGACAGGAGTTATGGTACCAAGATTACCATGAATTATGAGTAGGCAGTGGGCAGTGGTTGTAAATGGCCGTAGGCCATAAAGATTTGTAGAACAGATTGATATATAGCGAAGATGGTCGTAGACCATCAAGAATTGTAGATGTGCGATTGTCGATTTCCGATTGTCGATTATGGCTGTAGGCCATAAAGAATTGTATCAGGAGCAATAGTAATAATTCAATCTTCTCAGGAGAGGATAAAGTATAATAACATAAATCAAAACATATCATGGCTTATAACCTACGTAACCGCAGTTTTCTGAAGCTGCTTGATTTCACCCCGGAGGAGATCAGGTTTCTGCTGGATCTTTCCTTTGAACTTAAAAAGGCAAAATATGCCGGTACCGAGCAGCAGAAGCTTAAAGGAAAAAACATTGCGCTGATATTTGAGAAGAGCTCTACCCGCACCCGATGTGCCTTTGAGGTAGCCGCTTTCGATCAGGGTGCGCATGTCACCTATCTCGGACCCTCAGGATCACAGATAGGTCACAAGGAGTCGATGAAAGACACCGCCAGGGTTCTCGGCCGGATGTATGACGGGATTGAATATCGCGGCTACGGACAGGATATTGTGGAGGAGCTGGCGGCATATGCCGGGGTCCCTGTATGGAACGGTCTGACCAATGAGTTCCATCCCACCCAGATCCTGGCCGACTTCATGACAATGATGGAGCACAGTGATAAGCCTATAAACAAAGTCAGCTTCTGTTATATGGGAGATGCTCGTAACAATATGGGCAATTCACTGATGGTTGGGGCTGCCAAGATGGGAATGGATTTCCGGGCAGCGGCACCGAAGGCATGCCAGCCAGCAGATGAACTGGTAAATCAGTGCCGTGAGATTGCTGCCGAGACCGGGGCGAAGATCACACTCACCGAAGATGTTGCCATGGCGGTGAAGGGCGTCGACTTCATCTATACGGATGTGTGGGTGTCAATGGGCGAACCGGAGTCTGTATGGGAAGAGAGGATCAGTCTCCTTAAGCCATACCAGGTGAATGCTGAAGCAATGAGGCTTACGGGCAATCCCAATGTTAAATTCCTGCACTGCCTGCCTGCATTTCATAACAGGGAGACCAAAGTGGGCGAGGAGATATTTAAGAAGTATGGTCTTGATGGCATGGAGGTGACAGAGGATGTGTTCGAGTCACGGCATTCAATTGTATTTGATGAGGCTGAGAACCGCATGCATACAATAAAGGCGGTTATGGTTGCCACACTGGGGGCGTAGTAGGCAGTAGGCAGTCGGCAGTCGGCAGTCGGCAGTCGGCAGTTTTTGTCCCGACACTTCGTGTACGGGACGGAAGGAAGGTCAGGGGCATTTTCAATTGTCGATTTCCGAACTCAAAATCGACAATTGGCAATCTATACTATGAGTGCCCTGACAAAGTAGAAGGTCATCAGGAGGGCTGCGGCCAGCTTCAGTCCGACACCTGTCAGGAATCCGAGCAGGCTGCCGAATCCGGCCTTCAGTGCATATCTGATGTCATCCTTGAATATCAGTTCGCCCACAACGGCGCCGATAAAAGGTCCGACAATGATTCCCACCGGCCCCAGAAAGAGTCCGATAATGAGTCCTACTGTAGCCCCTCTCATTCCGTATTTGGAGCCGCCGAACTGACGCGTTCCCCATATCGGAACAACATAATCTATTACAGTTACCACTACGGCCACTATGCCGAGGATAATGAACAGGTTCTTGCTGATATCCGCGAAGCGTGTGAAGTGCAGGGCTACCAGGCCGAGGTAGGCCAGGGGTGGTCCGGGAAGGACTGGCAGCAGGCATCCTGCTATGCCAAGGATCATCAGAACAATGGCAAGAGCCAATAAGAAATAATCCATCTAATCTGGCTGTTTTACTCTTTTAAGCCTGGCATCTTTACTTTGTGCCCAGTTCATCAAAATCAACATCGGAGAATTCGGCTGCAGGCACTTCTGTTACTGCTTCATCTGGTTCACTGACACTGTCTGTCAGTGATCGTATTGCTTCTCCGTTGCCGGCAAATTCCACTGCCTCACGAAGACCTTCTGTGAACTTCTCGAAATCCTCCTTATAGAGAAAGATCTTATGTTTTTCATAGAACATCTTGCCCTCTTTCCCGAGTCTCTTCTTACTCTCTGTGATTGTCAGGTACAGGTCTTCATGACGGGTTGACTTGACGTCAAAAAAATATGTTCTTTTACCTGCCCTTACAACTTTTGTGAATACCTCCTCCTTGTCATTTCTCTCATTCTGGCCTTCAATTCTTCCTTTCTCGTCTTCCATCAGTAGCGAATGTTTTAGGGTTTCAACCGGTTAGCATGGTCAAATGTAACAATTATTTTTTCATATCAAAATGGACCATTTAAATTGTGGTACTTTTTTGGCATTGTCATTTTATTGGTAACCGTTTTTTATAACTTTGCTGCCTGAAAAAAAAAGAGTTCTTTAAATGATAAGCAGAAGACAACTCAGGATAAAGGCGTTGGCCGTGCTCTATGCCTGCAACAGGAAGGAGCTGGATGACCTCGAGGCTGCAGAACAGGAGCTGATGTTAAGCATCAGAAAGAGCTACGACCTCTATCACTATCTCCTTCTTCTGCTAATTGCACTCTCTGACCTTGCCCGTGAGAAGCTGGTACTGTCAGGATTGAAGAAAATGCCATCCCCGGAAGACCTCAATCCGAACAGGCGTTTTGCCGACAACAGGGTAATTGCGCAGTTACGTGAGAATGATCAGCTTCGCAACTATGCACAAGCCACTCCGGCATTATGGACAAGAAAGGACAGGCTTAACAGCATGAAGGCGCTGAACCGCTGGCTTTCTACACAGGGCATCTCCTGGGATGATTATCCGGAGGTGGTCAGAATAGTTTTCAGGGAGATAACCCAGTGGGAGGGATACACAGCTTACATGAATTCTGATGAGGACAGTTATCGTGCTGATCAGAAATTTATCAGGGAGCTTGTCACAAGATTTTTTCCCGCATCGGAAGACCTCGCTCTATGCCTTGAAGAACAGTCAGTCTACTGGAATGATGACCTGCCCTTTGTGGCCGTCATGATACGTAATACGGTGGGTAAGTTCAGGGAGAAGGATGCCGGCAGTGGCATGGCCATCCCGCCGCTTTTTACCAATGAGGAAGACGAGCAGTTTGTCAGGGTTCTGCTTCGGAAGACACTGCTCAAAAGCGAGAATAACAGTGCGATGATTGATGCTCACACAACCAACTGGGAGGTGGAGCGTATTGCGCTGATGGACAAGCTGGTGATGCAACTGGCAATAACGGAGCTGGTAGAGTTTCCCGAGGTGCCGGTGAAGGTTACCCTGAATGAATACATTGAAATAGCCAAGGATTATTGCACTGCCAAAAGCAGTACATTTGTGAACGGCATACTCGACAAGATAGTTAAGGAGATGAGGGCCAGCGGAACCATGGCAAAGACCGGGAGAGGCCTTATAGGAGAGCAACTCTGATTATTACATGGGGAAAAATACTATTGAGTAGAAATGAACAGGAGAGTGATAATAAATCTTATAGCTGGTCTGACCCTGACGGTAGTGCTGATCTCTTCATGTGGCAGAACGAAAGCCGGAGCAGCAGGTTATCAGCCTTCAGACACCACGGGTACTGCCATACTCACCTTCAAATCGCCCGACCATGACTTCGGCCAGGTCAATGCGGGAGAGAAGGTAGGTTGCATATTTACCTATACAAACTCCGGAGATGCAGACCTGGTTATTACCTCCGCATCTGCCAGCTGCGGCTGTACGGTGCCCAAATTTGATAAAAAGCCCGTTGCACCCGGAGGTTCAGGTACAATAGAGGTGATCTTTGACACTTCCGGGAGAGAGGGGATGCAGACAAAAACTGTTGTAGTTCAGTCAAATGCAGAGAATAATTTAGTTATTTTGCGTATTATTGCCGATATAATTAAAAGTGGCAAATAAAATCCCTGCCCGACCGCCTTTATCATAATATGAACAGAAACAAATAATTATAAATAATATAACAAACACAACAACACAAATGACAACATTCGCATCGATTTATCTGCAGGCCGCTCCGGCACAGAACAGCCCCAATCTTATTACCGGTCTTCTTCCTCTTCTTCTGGTATTTGTGGTCTTTTATTTTTTCATGATCAGGCCTCAGATGAAGAAGCAGAAAGAACTGGCCAATTATCGCAGTTCCATTGGCAAGGGAGACAAGGTAATAACCACAGGAGGAATCTATGGTAAGGTTGTTGAGGTTGCTGACAATGTAGTGACCATTGAAATTGCAAACGACGTGAAGATCAGGGTTGACAAGAATGCCATCCTCAGAGATCCGTCAGATGTTGCTGCAAGGCAGTAGGAAGAAATTTCCGGAGGATTGAGATTATGACTGAAGACAAACAAAAACGTTCAGAAAAGTTTTTGCACAGGGAATTGCCGCTCTTTGCATTTTTCCTGTTGCTCTCATTTGTCTTCTGGTATCTTAATGAGTTGAGTAAGGAGTTACAGGGCACCATAAATTACCCTGTGAGATATATCAATCCTCCGAAAGACCGCATAGTCACCGGGGATCTGCCGGAGAAGCTGGAAATGGATCTGCGTGGTCCCGGATATTCTATCCTCAAGGTGAAGCTATCGGGCAGCAGAGCTCCCGTGGTGATAGATTTCTCAAGGGTCACTCCCCGAAGAATACCGGGTACCATGCCCAGGTATTATCTCGTCACCTCGGGCCTGATCAATAGCTTCTCAAAACAGCTTCATGCTGACTTTGATATCCTGTCCATCCAGCCCGATACACTGTTCTTCGGGTATGACAAGCTGGTAACCAGGAGGTTGCCGGTAATTCCCGATCTGCATGTCGAACTGGCGGAGGGAAAAAAGGTCATAATAGTGACCGAGCCGGACAGTATAAGCGTAACCGGTCCGCAGCATGTGCTGGACACCATTGAAGGTATAAGCACGAAGCACCGGGCATTCAGGCGTATGAACGACAATTTTTCATCGAAAGTGCCGCTTGAATATCCTGATTATTTGCAGACAGCACAAAAGAGGGTGACGGTTGAGGTGACGGTTAAGGATCAGCAATCATCATTCTTCGGAGTCAAACAATCCCGCGAGAACTAACCATTTCACTCATGGCAAGAAGACTGGGAGTAACCGGCGGAATAGGCAGCGGAAAAACAACCGTCTGCAGGATCTTCAGGGTTCTTGGGATACCTGTCTTTGTTGCCGACGTTGTGGCGAGGGATCTGATGAATAATAACGAGGATGTACGGTCAGAGATCAATCTGATAGCCGGGAAGGATCTTTATTCATCTGGCATGCTCGACAGAAAGGAGCTTGCCAGCCTTATATTCAACAGACCCGATCTGCTCAGGCGGGTGAATGCCGCGGTTCATCCATCTGTTCTCAGTCTCTTTGATGAATGGGCTGACAGTGAGCAGGTGCCTTATGTGATAATGGAGTCTGCAATACTCTTCGAGGCAGGGGCAGACTCGCTCGTTGACAGGGTGGTGACCATCTCCGCACCGGTGGAAGAAAGAATATCCAGGGTGATGGGCCGAAATGACCTTACACGTGAAGAGGTGATCAGGAGGATCAATAACCAGCTTGAGGATGAGGAGCGGGAAGAACAGTCATATTACATTATCAATAACGCTGATAACGAAATGATCATTCCGGAGGTTCTTAAGATCCATGAAGATATGCTCCGTCTTGCAGCAAAGGGAAGGTGATGGGTAAGTTTGCCAAATGGATAGGCGGAGGCCTTGGATTTGTCTTTGGAGGACCGATAGGAGCACTTCTTGGGTTCTTTATCGGATCAGTTGTTGACGGTACCTCCGTGACATGGCAGCAGCAGACCGGTGACCGCAGGGTTTACCGTACCACCCCGGGCGATTTCGGGATGAGCCTGATAGTGCTCATTGCCGCTGTCATGAAAGCTGACGGAAAGGTGCTGAAATCAGAACTGGATTACGTGAAGCGCTTTTTCGTATCCCAGTTTGGACCTGACACAGCCCGGGAGGCGCTTCAGATGCTAAGGGACCTGCTGAAGCAGGACATTCCCCTGCGAGATGTATGCAACCAGATAAGGTATAATATGGATTACCCGTCGAGGCTCCAGCTTATCCATATCCTTTACAATATTTCAGCTGCAGACAACCGGTTCGAGACCGCGGAGACAAATGTAATAAAGACCATTGCCGGTTATCTGGGCATCTCACAGGGTGATTATGAATCAATTCGAAACATGTTCATCCCCGCTACTGATGCTGCTTATCGCGTCCTGGAGGTGGAACGCTCCGCCACTGACGAAGAGCTCAAGGCGGCATACAGGAAGATGGCGCTGAAATACCATCCTGACAAGGTGAGCCACCTTGGAGAAGAGTTCAGGAAAACTGCAGAGGAGAAGTTCAAGGCAGTAAATGAAGCATGGGAAAAAATCAAGAAAGAACGCAATATTGTCTGATAAAGATTTATAGAAAAATTACTAACAACTAATTTTCATAGAAATGAACCTGAAAGATATTCTCTCTATCTCCGGTGAAGGCACCCTGTTTAAGTTCATTGCACAGGGTAAAAATGCAGTCATAGTAGAGAACCTTGAAACAGGCAGGCGGTTCAGCGCCGGCGCCACAGCCAGGGTAAGCGCCCTGGACGAGATCTCGATCTTCACAACAGGAGAGGATATGCCCCTCTCTAAGGTTATGGACCTGATCTTTGATAAGGAAGAGGGGGGCGAAGCAGTTTCACACAAGCAGCCTGATGCAGATCTGAAGAGTTATTTTGCAGAGGTTATGCCTGATTATGACCGCGACAGGGTTTATACTTCCGATATCAGGAAGGTATTGCACTGGTATAATATCCTTCATAAGTTGAACCTGCTTGTAAAGGAAGAGGAACAACCGGAAGAAAAGGAAGAAGAGAAGGAAACAGTAAAACCTGAATCAGATGCCGCACCCTCAACTGATGGTGACACAGGTAATAACACTGAAACAGAGCCCGCAAAGGATAGCAAACCCCGTAAGGCAACTGCACCAAAGGGAGGAAAAGCAAAACCGGCAGAACAAAAATAGCATGGCTGCCACCAACTTCGGAGGAGAAGAAGTTATTTACGGATATGATGAGTCACAGATCATCATCATACCGGTTCCGTATGATGCCACCAGCACTTACATCCGTGGCGCCGACAGGGGGCCGGATGCTATTCTTAAGGCATCACCCGCCCTCGAGTTCTATGATATAGAAACAGGATCTGAGGTTCACAGGAAAGGTATTCATACCATTGCACCGCTAAAGTGCACTGATGATCCTTCCGATGTCACCGGCGCAGTTTACCGGGCCGTTTTACGCATCCTCGGTGAGAACCGTTTCCCAGTAGTGATAGGAGGGAACCATACCGTCAGCATAGGCGCCTTTCGTGCTGCAGCCGAGGCTTTTGACAATCTTTCAATCCTCCAGCTTGATGCCCATTCCGATCTCAGGCCGGAATATGAGGGATCACACCTTAACCATGCCTGTGCAGCAGCAAGAGCCAGGGAATATGCACCATTGGTACAGGTGGGCGTCCGCAGCATGGCAGCCGAAGAACTTCCTTTTGTTGACAGGCAGAGGATCTTCTACGCACATGACCTCTATCTTGATAAATCTCTGTACAACAAGGCATTGAATCAGTTATCGGAGAATGTTTACATAACCCTTGACCTTGATGTATTCGATCCTTCGGTGATGCCATCAACAGGTACTCCGGAGCCAGGGGGACCAGACTACAGGGAGTTGATGTTCTTCCTCCGCGATGTGTTCACGCACAAAAACGTCATCGGTTTTGATGTGGTTGAGCTCTGCCCGTCTGACAACAACAAAGCTCCTGATTTCATGGCTGCGAAAGTCATCTATCAGATGCTGAGTTACAGGTTTGGCAGGCAGTCAGAATAAGACGGGCACAATAAGGATAAGGGGCCGGACAAATAACTATACTGTAGTTTCCTTTTTACAAAGGCTTGTCAAACTGTTTGGCCTCCTCCCATATCTCATTCATTTCGCTCAGGGTCAGGTCTCGCAGTGAACGGCCCTTTGCCAGGGTCTTCTGCTCAAGGTAATTAAAGCGGCTGATAAATTTCCTGTTGGTCTTTTCAAGGGCTGATTCCGGGTCTATCTCGTAGAGACGGGCAGCATTGATGAGTGAAAAGAAGAGATCGCCCAGCTCTGACTCTATATCAACCTGATTGCCTGAGGTTAACTCCTTCTTCAGTTCGTTCAGTTCCTCAGTTACCTTGTCCCATATCTCTTCGCGCGATTCCCAGTCAAATCCCACGCCTCTTACCTTTTCCTGAATCCTGTTCGCCTTGACTGTAGCCGGCAATGATGAAGGAACGCCTGAGAGGACCGGCTTATAGCCTGCGTGTTCATTCATTTTCAACTGCTCCCAGTTTTCCTCTACCTCGCGGGCGCCCCTGGTAACGCTCACATCACCGAACACATGTGGATGGCGGTATATCAGCTTACTGTTAATGCCTTCCAGAACATCTCCCATATCGAATGCATTTGTCTCCGAGCCGATCTTAGCATAGAAGACAACGTGCAGCATCAGGTCGCCCAGCTCTTTCCTTATGGCATCATTATCATCCTGCAATATGGCATCTGCAAGTTCATAAGTCTCTTCTATAGTCAGCTTCCTCAGTGTCTGGTTTGTCTGTTTCATGTCCCACGGGCACTTCCCCCTTAGTTCATCCATAATGTCCAGTAGTCTGTTGAACTCCCTTAATGTTTTTTCTCTCATTTAGTTAATGTTTAGAAAAGACTGTTGTTTTCACGGTCCTGGTTTCTTGCCTCCACTCTCACAGCGTCTCCTGTCTCAACAGCGAAGAGCTGACACAGGTTGGCTCCGTTGATGGAGAGTTCAAGCAGATCTATGGTGTTGAAGCGGGTGACTATCTCTCCGACCGGTTCATCACTGTAATACCTGCTTATTTTTTCGGTATAGTAATTATTGCTTTTAATCATGATTCTGAACTCCCTTCCCTCAAATACCCTGAAGAAAACCTCCCGGGTAATGTTGGTAATAGCATTTCCGTAGGAGTCGATAAAGATGACACTCCCGATGATCACATTTCGGTCAATGGTAGCCCTCAGGGGCACTTTTTCGGAGAGCGATGTGATCTTTTTCCCCAGGCTTTCCGGTGATTTCCCGTTGACAAGGGCTGCAGCAGCTCCGACGAATAGTGTTATCTCATCATCATTACCGCTGTTATCAAGGCTTATGATCAGGTCAGGTGCAGCGTTGAGTATAAGATTAAACATGCCGTTGTCTGCCCCGATGAACCAATGGTTATGAGATCTTACGAGGAGATGCGGGTTCTCTCCCGAGCCTTCGCTGCTGATGAATATCATGTGGATGGTCTCTTCCGGATAGTGGCTGTAAGTGTTCCTGACCACGAATGCTCCGTGCATGATATTGAGAGGGGGGATAGCTGCAGCATTGTTTACAACAGTAGCTCCCGGACAGGCTGAAGAGAGTTTTCCCTTCACTATCCCGTTGAAGACATCATCCTCCCTCCACTCGGTGGTAAGCGTGATCAGTGGCATCCTAAATTTGTTACAGCAAAGATAGTCTTCTGCAAAAAATAAACTTACTTTGCGGAATAACTGATGGATAAAATCGACAGGGATCATAAGGGATACAGGGAGGACCCTTCAGAAAGACCGGCAGAAGCGAGGGTGATGACTGAGCGTGTTATCTTGCTTGACGAGGTAGATCCGGTGGTCATGCTGGGCCCCAACAACAGGTTGCTGGACCAGATACGGGGTTATTACCCTAAGATACGTATCATTGCCAGGGGGAATGAACTGAAATGTATCGGTGAGCCGGAAGAGGTGTCAGTGTTCACAGACAGGATGACGGAGCTGATTGATTACTACAGGAAGTATAACCGCCTTGACGAGGGAGACCTTGAGAGGCTTCTCCTGGATGATGATCACATGCGTACCGCCGCCAGCGGTGACTTCGAGGATGCCCTGGTATTTGGCACAAACGGTAAGCCGGTAAGGGCGCGCACCGTTAACCAGCTTCTACTGGTAAAGGAATACAACACCAATGATCTGATCATTGCCGAAGGACCTGCGGGCACCGGTAAGACCTATACTGCCATTGCGCTGGCTGTGAGATCATTGAAGAATCACGAGGTAAAGAAGATTGTTCTGACCCGGCCGGCCGTTGAAGCAGGGGAGAGGCTGGGCTTCCTTCCCGGCGATATGAGGGACAAGCTTGATCCATACCTCCAGCCGCTATATGATGCACTGCATGATATGATCCCTTTCCGCAAACTGGAGCAGTGGATAGAGGACGGGACCGTGCAGATAGCACCTCTGGCATTCATGCGCGGCCGTACCCTGGAGAGCTGCTTTGTAATACTTGATGAAGCACAGAATGCAACGGTGAGCCAGCTTAAAATGTTCCTTACCAGGATGGGTGTCAGCAGCAAATTCATCCTTACAGGTGACACCACCCAGATTGACCTGCCAAGGCGGAGTGAGTCGGGACTCCTGCAGGCTATGCGTCTGCTTGCAGGCATTGAAGGGATCTCAATCATCCGTTTTGACGAGAGGGATATTGTCAGACACCGTCTCGTCAAAAACATAGTCAGGGCTTATGACAATGAAGAAAAGAAAGCAAATGAGGAATTAAAAAAATCACAATAAAGATCAATGGCAAAGGCTATAACCAGAACCGATTTCAATTTTCCGGGCCAGAAGGGAGTATACCGGGGCAAGGTTCGCGATGTATATAACATTGATGACAGATATCTCCTCATGGTGGCTACTGACCGTATCTCGGCATTTGATGTGGTGCTTCCTGAAGGTATTCCCTACAAGGGGCAGGTTCTTAACCAGATAGCGTCAATGTTCCTGGAAGAGGTAAGTGATATTGTTCCTGTTTGGAACATCGCATCACCTGATCCGAATGTAACTGTGGGTGTAAGATGTGAGCCATATCCTGTGGAGATGATTGTCAGGGGTTACCTGACGGGAAGTTCATGGAGGCTCTACAGGTCAGGCGGACGGGAGATATGCGGCATACCATTGAAGGAGGGATTGAGGGAGCATCAGAAGTTTGAAAGGCCGTTGATTACACCCACCACGAAGGCTGAGCATGGTATGCATGATCAGGACATCTCCGCTGAGGAGATCATCAGGTCAGGGCTGGTTGCTGAAGAAGAGTACCGCATGCTGGAGGATTATTCAATGAAGCTTTTCATGAGAGGGACAGAGATAGCAGCCAGGCAGGGACTGATACTGGTAGACACCAAATATGAGTTTGGCAGACATGACGGAAAAGTATTTCTCATTGATGAGATACATACTCCCGATAGCTCAAGGTATTTCTATTCAGACGGTTATGAGGAGAGGTTCGCCCGGGGCGAACAGCAGAGACAGCTCTCCAAGGAGTTTGTGAGGGAGTGGCTTATGGCCAACGGCTTCCAGGGCAGGGAAGGAGAAAAGGTTCCGGAAATGACCCCTGATATTGTGAATGAGATATCTGAGCGGTACATAGAACTCTTCGAGAAAATCACCGGCAGGGAATTTGTAAGAGCTGAAACAGAGGATCCCCTGGCAAGGATTGAGGATAATGTGAACAGCTACCTCGATAAACAGAAACAATGAAAAACTGAGGGGGATCTGTAAATTATCAAGAATTGAATTTTTAATGAAGGAAAAAAAGAGTCTCTTCCTTATACGTCGGGCAGCGGTTATGCTGATAACAGCGGCCCTGTCGCTGCCTGTCACGGTTCTGGCCCAGGAGCAGCCGGTGAGGGTTGATATCTCCACTGAAAAAATTGTTTCGGAGGGCAAAGTCTATTACATGCATTCTGTACTGAAGGGCCAGACGCTTTATTCTATTGCCAGGGCATACAGTGTCACTGTTGAACTGCTGATCCGTGAAAACGGTATTACAGACAACAGCATTAAGGAGGGGCAGGTACTCAGGATACCTGCCGCAGTGGTGGCACAGGGTCAGGCAGCCAGGAGTACAGGCATCCAAACACGAGAGCAGGCTGGTGGACAGGCGGATAGTACACCGGGATCAGCCACCCCGGCCAGGCCCGCCGTTCAGCCGATCCCCTCCCCTGAACAACAGGATGAGAGATTTATCTATCACAGAGTAAGGAGGGGAGAGACCCTGGGGACAATTGCCAACGAGTATGGTATTACTGTCAGGGAGCTGAAGCGTGCAAACAAGGGACTTCTGTTTCCTCACGAGGGCGATTACCTGATGATACCCCGCAGGAGGGTATCGTCCCGGCACCAGCCAAGGATTAAGGAAGAACCGGTCATAGAAGCTCCTGCAGATACTATACCTGCTGATACCCTTCTCATTGAGGATGAGCCGGAAGTATTTACAATACCGGCGGAGAGGACGGTGATTGACAGGCTTCACGGATCAGTGAAGGTAGCTGTTCTGTTTCCGTTCTTTATCAGTGAGAACAATGCCCGCAGCTACATAGATTCCGCCGGCCTCGATTCACAGGGTAACAGGATATACAGGGAGGTAACCAGGTCTTCATCGTATATCTATGACGGCAGCCTTCCTTTCCTGGAGGCTTATGAAGGCATTCTGATAGCAGTTGACAGCCTCCGGACTCTGGGATTGACAGTGGAGATGGAGGTACATGACACGGGTGCTGATACCCTGGGTATTTACAGGCTTATGCATTCAGGTACCCTGGAGAATGTTGATCTGATCATAGGGCCGGTATTTTCATATCATCTTGAGCAGTTAGCCGGATGGGCAGCTGAGCGGGATATTCCCCTGGTCTCTCCCGTCTCGTTGCGCGACCGCAACATTGTTGAAAACAAGCCTACCCTCTACAGGGTCTTTCCTTCGGAAACAGTTGTCCGGGAGATCATGGCCGGTGAACTGAGGAATCATCCTGACAGCAGGATTGTTTTTCTTTATGCTGACAGTGCAATGTATGATCCGGCAACAACTGACCTGTGGAACAGGATTGCACGTACTTTGAATGACAGTACTGCAACAGACAGTGCCAGGCTGACTTCTCATTATTACACGGGAGTGTCACCAGGGCGGAATGTCCACGGCCATGTTGCCTCAATCGAGAGCCTGCTCCTGCCTGACAGGGAGAACATCATTGTACTCGCATCAAGCAATTCCTCTGTTGTGAGCACTGTCTTTTCTGCCCTTCACGGCCTGAAGAGACGATATGACATAAAGGTGCTGGGCTATCCAGAGATCAGAGGTCTTGAAACAATAGATCTGAAGTACTATTATGATCTTGAGCTCCTGATCCCGCTGGATAGTTATGTGGATTATGAATCACCTGCATCAATGGCTTTCAGTTCACGGTTCCTGAAGAAGTTCAAGACCGAACCCATGGCAGAGAGCTTTGCATGGCGTGGGTTTGATATTGGCTGGTATTTCATCGGAGGGCTCGCAACCGGAGGGAAGGAGTTTTTACGGGATCCAGGCATTTTCAACCCTGCACTGCTATGTCTTGAGCCTGACTTCAGGCGTGACAACCGGCAGGATGGTTACGAGAACAGGGGCATCTTTATGATGCATTATCACAAGGATATGACAATTGAGATAACCAGACCATGGCCTCCACCAGTGTTTGAAGAGCAGAATGTTCCAGAACCAATGAGGTTCATTTTTTCAGGCTCATCAGAACATAATCAAGAACGATAGGGATATCATCTTCATTGACGCCGTTTGCTGTAAGGAGGGGTATATCATCATTGAAAGCATTGATGAATGCTTCGGTTGTCATCTCAGTGCCGGTCATAGAGCTGATATAATGCTCTGATGCCAAGCGGATGTTACCCTGGCACAATGCCAGGTGACCCATGTTGATCATGTCATACGGAGTGAGCCCGGCTTCTGACAGCCTTTCAAAATACTTCTCTGCTTCCGGATATTTACCAGTAACAAGGTAACACCACGCGATGGGCCTCAGCACGCGCGAGTTGCCAGGACTCTCATATTCAATTCTGAAGTAGTGTTTCAGCGCCTCATCATAATTGCCCGTATCCAGGCAGCAATGGGCTGTCATCAGAATTGTGCTGAGATCATCAGGCTCATTCTGCAGAGCCCTGGTGTAAGATTTCAGCGCTTCATCCGGCCTGCCCAGCTTGCGTAGGCAATATCCGCTTCTGCGGAGGGTCCAGGTGCGTGCCTCAATCATGATCGCCAGGTTGTATTTTTCAAGTGCTTTTTCATACTCGCCTGACTTCTGGTAACAATAACCGGCTTTTTCAAAGAGTTCCGCATCATCCTTCACCGTCTTGATGATTGTGAGATAGAGAGCCAGGGCATCTTCATAATATTCCTTGCTGAAGAAGTAATCAGCCATGGACCTGTCATCAGCGACAGATCCGCATATATTCCTGTAGAAGAATGAATTGTAAATATCCAGCCTGCCGGTGAACAGGTCATCAAACTCATTGCGGAAGTCTGAGAGTTTGAAGAACCTGTAGAGGTCATGCACATATTGAGTCACATTGGTCCTGAAGATTGCTGCCGGGTCAGTTAGTTCATTATCATACTTCATCTGCTCCAGTCCCTCAAGTTCCATCCTGAATACCTTGAGCATCATGCTCTTTTGCTCAGCAGGGAGGTATTTCATGTTCAGTACCAGCGAATACTTGTCAGAGTTGCATATAAAGGGTGTTTTATAAAGTGCTTCCGCCAGTTCATTTATGGCAGGGCCAAGGATCTCATCCCTGTATATTGAGTCAACGGCCTCGTGATCAGGATAGAAAGGTATGAACCAGTTTCGCAATTCCCTGAAAAAGTCGAATCTCTTAAGTCCGGCAAAAGCTGACATGTAGACGTCTGAGCCCTCCATCTGAAGGTTCGTAAGTTCTTCCATGGTTTTAAACATCTCCTCCGAACCGCTGAACATCTCGGACCAGTCGGGGTTCTGACCCTCTTCGGGATTGTCTCCCAGTATCTTGTCGAGGTCAAGCTTTTCCTCAATACGCGGTTTGAGTTTAACCACCTTAGGCAGGATCTCTTCTGTCATTCTCCGGGTCAGTTTCTCGGTATAACGTGACCTTACTGCCTGCAAGACGACTATGCGGCATCTCTCCGTGAACATTTTGTCTTCTGCAAGTTCATCTGCCAAATCCAGAACATCCGGGTAGAGGTTCAGGCGGTCATCATAGTAGTGAAGGCTGAACACCAGGCCTGTCAACGCTCTCTCGGCAACGTGAGGCATATTCTTGCCGGTGAGTGATGCAAGGAGTTTTATCTTGGCAGTGTCCCACACACGCAGGCTGCTCAGTGTAACAGCACTTACAAAAGATGCAATATCATGCCATTCAAACCGGCCAGACTCCATCAGGATATTAAGGAGGCTCTCTTCGGCTTCACCGTAGTAGTCTGTCAGCCACAGATGGTTGAAGATGATCCCTGAAAGCCTCTCAGTCTCCTTTGCAGTTTCATTTGCAGGCCCTGTTTTCTCAATCTCAGCCAGGCCAAGCAGATCATCAAGACGCGATTTGAATACGAGGTCATCCACGCTCTGGATAATGGTTCCTGCTCTGAGTCTCTCCTCCATCTGCTCGCGTGCTCTGACAGAATATGTGTACCATCCGGAATGATGTGCCAAAATGTCCTGTTTTATCCTGTCATTCAACCGAAGTATGTTTTGCAGTAACCTGTTGTATACCTTTTGTCTTTCCGGGTCATCTATTCCTTCAACAGTATATTTGAGGATATTCCTGTAAGTCATCTGCAGTTCGCCAAACTCATCACGGAGAGCTCCAACGGACACATTGTCAAGCATATCCGAGATTATGTCAAAGCTCTGCCTGACCTTCCTGTGGATTACCAGGTTGCAGATGCTCCTGTGCTGCAATATGATGGTGTTGATGTTCATATAATGAATCCGGGGGAATTGCCCCCTTGAAACAATCAACAATCAGGCCATACCCGGGATTCAGAATGAGAATCCCATACTGATATATCCCTTGATATTCCTGTATAAGAGTTGCCTGTCATAGAATCCGTGCATGATGCCAATTTTCAGAGGACCTGCCACAGTCATATAACCGGCTCCGATACCATAACCTCCCATGATTGT